>Ga0163144_10020308_pt1 | contig 13294 bp, 11 predicted proteins | sample OliLak19BULKMAT1_FD_123175 | JGI IMG/M metagenome (GOLD analysis project Ga0163144, IMG submission 123175) | Freshwater microbial mat bacterial communities from Lake Vanda, McMurdo Dry Valleys, Antarctica - Oligotrophic Lake LV.19.BULKMAT1 | ecosystem: Environmental > Aquatic > Freshwater >... | reverse complement strand
CGAGAGCGTCGTAGCAAAACCCGCCCGCACCATGCGCCAGATCATCGATGGCGCCCGCCGCTGCCGCCGCTTCGGCTCAGTTCACGCAGCGTTGGCCTGAGCTAAAGGGAGAGGCATGCCCACGCTCCCAGTGCTGTACCGCTGCGGCAAGGGTTTCAGCAACCAAAGGATCAAAAGCTCCTACGTTATTGCCCGGCAGCGATATCGGTTAAATCGATCGCTCGATAATCGGGCCGAGCCATGAATGGCACACGAGTTCGGGGACAGTTGCAACAGACGTCTCTCCAGCACCCAGATGGCCATCCTCCGGATATTGGCACAGCATTCTGGAGCCTGCGACGCGTGATCTCCGAGACCGGACTCTCTCGTGCTACGGTGTATAGATACACCCGCCGAGGGGAGTTCCCACAACGGCGCCAATTAGGACCTGGGCGGGTAGCCTGGATAGCAAACGAAGTCGTTGCGTGGATGGAGAGCCGACCCAAAGTGGTGGATGATAACAACAGTTAAATACCGAGAGATGTTGTATTGCGGTGATGACAGTTCGGATAGGGACCAATTGGAAACTTAGACTTTTCATCAACTACCGACAAGCCGCCGCACTTCTGTTTCCCACACCATCAGTATCGGACGGCGCCGCTCCGCCGCGCGTCGTCCGTCGAGGTCATGAACATAACCGGCAGTTGTTCCGCGTGCCTTGTGCCCGAGAGCGAGCCCAATCTCGTTGAGATCGAAGCCAAGGCGGTCGAGGTGCGATCCAACGGTGTGACGCAGGCTGTGGGGAGTGGCGTGCTCCATTTCAAGCCGCTGGATCAGACGCACCATGGCTTCGGTCAAGGATCGTTCGTTCATGCGGCCCGTGTTTGATCTTGGGCCGAACGCGCCGAGGCTCGGGAAAACCCAGGGCGACTTTGGGTCCAGACGAAACGCAGCCTCAACCTGCTCCTGAGCAAGCGGACAAAGGGGAATACGATGGATGCGATTACTTTTGTAACGTTCGGCGGCCACTACGAGGCACCCATCGCGCAACTCGGATTTAGGCGCTTCCGCCCAGTCCTCGCGGCGGGAGCCCGTCAACAACAGCAGACGCAGGCAGATGCGCGTGGTCGGCATGATGTGCGGGTCGGTTTCGAGTGCGTGCCAGAACTTGCGGATTTCGTCCTCGCTCAGATAGCGGTCACGGATGCGCTTCTTGATGCGGAACGGCTGGTCCTCGGCGGGGTTCACGTCGATGTAGCCCATCTGTCGCGCCCACTTGAGCACGGTATTGAGCAGAATGACGGCGGCATGCGCTTGGGATTCGGAGCGTCGACGGACTTCGGTGAGGCAGCCGCTGATGTCGATGCGTGTGATGTCGGCGACGGGCAGGTGGCCGATACCGGCTTTGTGGATGCGACCGTTGAGCTTGCCCCGTGTGAAGCGGTATCCACCCTTGATGTTCATTTCGTATCGAAGTTTGTCTTGGGCGAGGGTGCGCTTGGCCTTGCCGACCTCGGCAACCCATTCGTTGAACACCTGATTGAGCGTGACGCCATCACGGCGGCGTCGGACCTCTTGCCTTTGGTACCAGGGATCGTTGCCCTTCGCGATGTCGGAAACAGCCGCCGCCTTGCGGTGACGCGCTTCTGCGACCGAAACGTCGGGCCATCGCCCCAACGGCAGATCCTTGGGATTGCTCCCTTGGACGCGGGCACGGTAGTACCAAGACTTGGTGCCGGAGCTTTCCACGAATAGCTTGAGGCCCTCGTTGCCGTGGCCGTCGAGTTGGTAGACGACACGGGGACGACCTTCCGGGCAACGCAGGGCTCGGATCGCAATCTCGTTGGCAATGACAGTGTGTTTTGCCATGGTAGCGGTTCCCAGCCGTGTGATGAAGGATCAAATCGGACCCTATCATCACACGCTCATCACACGCCAGAGGTGACTTGCGGTGGGAAGCATAGGGAAGCGGTGAGACGCATGACGACTTAAGAAGGCATTGTAGTAGCAGTGAAAAATAAGAAGAAAACCGTCTCATCGGGGCTCATCGTGCCTCATGTTGAATCGACTGTGTCGTTCTGGCTGCTCAAGTCGGAGCCGGATGTATTTTCGTGGGCGGACCAGAAACAGCGCGGCGCGGCCGGTGAACCGTGGACCGGCGTCCGCAATTATCTCGCCCGCAACAACATGCGCGCAATGCGCGTCGGCGATCTTGCCTACTTCTACCATTCCAACATCGGCAAGGAGATTGTCGGGATCGTGCGGGTCATCGCGCTGGCGCACCCCGACCCTGACGACCCCACCGGCCCCTGGGATTGCGTCGACGTTGAGGCCGTCGCAGACCTGCCGCGCCCTGTAACGCTGGCAGGCGTCAAAGCCAACCCCGAGCTTGCTGGCATGGCGCTGGTCACGTCGATGCGATTGTCGGTGCAGCCGGTGACGCCCCAGGAGTGGGCGATCGTATGCAAGATGGGCGGACTGTCGGCGAAAGACGTAGCCGGACTTGCGATCGCCAAACGGTCGAAATAACGCCCCGACCCGACCCGACCCGACCCTGCCCACCCGCCCCGATCCGACCCTGCCGAACCCTGCCATGCCCGCCCGCACGGTCATCAGCGCCCGCACACCTGACCGAGGCAACCAGCAGCCGCGTCCAGCCTCACCCCATGACCGGCGGTGGGCGTTCGCCATCCGCAATGCGCCGATCGATATCGTCGATCACAGGCATCAACGCCGCCACGCTGTCGATGACATAATCCGGCCCGGCTTCGGACAGCGACCGAACGGCGGCCGCGCGCGCTGCGTCGCGATCGGTTTCCGGCAGGCCCGAAAGCTCAGGCAGCGACAGCCCCAACGCATTGCCCGACATGGAAACCCCGACGGTCCAGCATCCGGCATGGCGCCCCTCGAGAATGCCGACCGTCGTGTCGTCGACCTTGACCACGAGGTGGGCCGGCCACACGTCGAGGTCGATGAAGCAGCGGTACATCATCAAAGGACCAGGCCGTCCGCCGGCCAAATCGCCCGCGCAGACGAGGTTGTCGACCACAAGCCCTTGGGCTGTGGCTGCAGGCTGGAGGCGGTCCATGATCCCGCGGGTGTATCCCGTCGTCGAGCCGATTTTCATGCCGCGTGCCCGGCACGCCGCAATCGCTTCAATGACGCCGGGAATAAGGTCGGCGTACTGGGTCACGACTTGGGCGTTCAGCGGAACGAACACATCATAGATGCGATCGATATCGGCCCTTGACGGCGGAGTGCCATGCTTTGCCGTCCAGCGCGCGGCAATCGTGGGCACGGCCAGAAGGGTCGCGATATGGTCCCACTTTGGCAGCCCCATCGGGCCGCGGGCCTCCGCAATCGTGAGTTCGATGCCGAACTGGCCGAACACCTCGACGAATGCCCCCATCGGCGCACGAGAGCCGTGGTCGACCATCGTCCCGGCCCAGTCGAAAACGATCGCTTTTAATGCGTCAGCACCCATTGCTGTCGTACCCATCTCTCTTGTCCCCCACGACGGCAGTGACGACGACCAGCCTGCTTTCGTCCCGCGGCGTCAACTCGCAACGCGAGCCGGGCCGTCAAAGATCTCGCCGATCACCTCTTCGGCAATCGCAAACCCGGTCGAGGCGCCAGTCCCACTGGTGACGATGACAATGCGGACGGCGTCTGTCGGCCGGTCAACAAGCATCAGCCGGTCGGCTGCCGACGCATAAATGCCCGTCCAGGTCTCGACGGGCGCATATCCGGGCATGTCGAGCACGACGTCGAATTCATCGAGGATCAGTTGGTCGACGGCCATGCTGCCGAATGGATCGGGCGTCTCGCCGTAGTGATGGCTGTCGCCAACGACGAGCGAGCCATCGGCCGATTGCACGGCGATGAGATGGATACCGTTATCGAGATGCGCGGCCTGCTCGTGGACAAGCCGAGCTTTGAGGGCCGCCGCTTCGGGCAACTCGGCATAGCCAAGATACCGCACGAGGCTCAAATCGGTCATCACCGCCGCCCCTAACGTCGGACGCGGCATGCCGCGAGCAGGCGCCAACCGCAGCATCTGCAGCTTGCACCGCGTCAAGCCGTAGGCCGCGATCCGCTCCGGAAAAAGCGTGCGAAACTCATCGCCTGCACACACGACCGTCGCATCGGCGTAGATCGTGCCTGCGGTCGTCTCGAGGCGCGGCGGGTCGACATGGCGGACATGCGTCGAGCGGAGGAACGTCACGCCGTGGGCTTGCGCCAGCCACGCCGCGAGCTTGGCAATCGCCGTCCGGCTTTCCACGCGCCGCTCGTGAGGTGAAAACAGTGCGCCGTCGAGTTGGTCATGGCGCAGGTTTGGTACGATCTCGCGGGCTTCCGCTGGCGTGAGCAGTCGGCAGTCGCGGCCCATGTCGGTTGCAGCAAAAGTCTCGATCACGCGCGTCGCCTCGGTTCGGCGCGTCGCCACGACCAATCCCGCGTGCGCGACCTGGATGCCAGCCGCAGCGGCAACCTCATCCCACACGTCGCGTGTCCGCATGGCCCGTTCCCAGCACGCGCCAGCCTGCTGGCCTGTCACGGTGATAAAGCCGAAGTTGCGGATCGAGGCCCCGTTGGCCTGGGCGTCGCGATCGATGACGACGACGCGTTTCCCGCGCCGTGCGGCGGCCAGCGCGTGGGCGAGGCCGACGATACCAGCGCCGACGATCGCAACGTCAAAATGTTTCGCCGCGCCGGATATCGCCACGTTTGGTGTCGCGGTGACAGATCGCGTCTCCTTGCCGCCCATCAACCCTGCCCCGTTCAGCAATAAGCCCGTTTCGCACCCGGCCCGTTTCGCACCCGGCCCGTTTCGCACCCGACCCCGTTGCGCGCCCGGCCCGACCGCGCCGCCAGCAACTGGCCGGTAACTGGCCGGTAACTGGGTCGTGCCCGGCATATCTTACTTCAGCAAGTCTTTGACGACACCGCTGGCCTTGCCGAAATCCATTTGGCCCGCGAACTTGTCCTTCATCGCCGCGACCACCTTGCCCATGTCCTTCATGCCGGCAGCCCCGATTTCGGCGATGATCGCCGTCGCGGCCGCCTTCACGTCGTCTTCCGACATCTGCTGCGGCATATAGCTTTCGATGACGACGATCTCAGCTTGTTCGCTGGCGGCAAGTTCCGGACGGCCGCCAGTGGTGAACTGCTCGACCGAGTCGCGGCGCTGCTTTATCATCTTTGCGAAGACCTGGAGAATTTCTGCTTCAGTGATCGCGTCGATGCCCTTGGGCCGCGCATCGATGTCGGCCGATTTAATGGCGCTGTTCATCAGCCGCAGGGTCGAAACCTTGGCTTTGTCGCCGCCCCGCATCGCGTCCTTCATGTCGGCCATAATCTTATCGCGCAGCATCGCAGTATCTCCTGTGTCGATCGTATCGAGTGGCACGTCTAAGCGCGTCCGACCCCCACGGCAACCGTCAGCCGCCCTCGCACCGATCGCTGCTCGCGTTGACGCGCGTGCGATCCTCCCCTAAGCCCTCGACCTCACCGACATCATCGCTGTTTCTCGAGGCCTGCCCCGCCGCCGGCGCGCCTCGCGCCGCCGTGTGGAGCCCGCGCCTTGTCCAACTCGATCCCCGCCTCGCTGACGAACCCGCCACCGTGGGTTGAACGCGTCAAGACCGCGCGTCTCGTCCTGGCCGACGGCACGGTCATTGCGGGCTATGGTCTCGGTGCGATCGGCGCGGCCGTCGGCGAGGTTTGCTTCAACACGGCAATGACGGGCTACCAGGAGATCCTGACCGACCCGTCCTACACTGGACAAATCGTGACATTTACGTTCCCCCACGTCGGGAATGTCGGCACCAATGCCGAGGACAGCGAGATGTCGAACCCCGCAGCTCGCTCTGGCGTCCGAGGCGTTGTTGTGCGCGCGCCGATCACCAATCCATCGAACTACCGCGACACGGCGCACTTCGACACGTGGCTGTCCGATCGCGGGATAATCGGCATCAGCGGTATCGATACGCGAGCCCTGACCGTGTTGATCCGTGACAAGGGGATGCCCAACGCGGTGGTCGCACACGATCCGTCAGGGCGTTTCGACATCGAACAGTTGAAGGCCGATGCCAAAGCTTGGCCAGGGCTCCTTGGCATGGATCTCGTGCCAGAGGTCACGACGGGTCAGACATACGCGTGGCAAGAAATGCGCTGGGCTTGGGGCCAAGGGTACAAGCCAAACACCGCACCCGAATTCCACGTCGTCGCCATCGACTATGGCTTGAAGAAAAACATCTTGCGCTGCCTCGCCTCGGCCGGCGCACGCATTACCGTGCTACCGGCAACCGCAACGGCCGAAGATGTCTTGTACCGCGAGCCCGACGGCATTTTCCTGTCGAATGGCCCCGGCGACCCGGCCGAAACCGGCAAATACGCGGTCCCCGTGATCAAGGAACTCATCGACAGTGGCAAGCCGGTGTTTGGCATTTGCCTCGGCCACCAGATGCTCGGCCTCGCGCTCGGCGCCAACACCATCAAAATGAAGCAGGGCCACCACGGCGCCAATCATCCAGTCAAGGATCACACCACTGGCAAGGTCGAGATCGTGTCGATGAACCATGGTTTCGCCGTTGACCGCGTGAGCCTTCCTGCCGGCGTGGCGGAGACGCACGTCTCGCTGTTCGACGGCACGAATTGTGGGTTGCAGGTCGAGGGCCGCCCGGTGTTCTCCGTCCAGCACCACCCCGAGGCGAGCCCGGGTCCCCAGGACAGCCACTATTTGTTCACCCGCTTCGCCAACATGATGCGCACCGCCAAGGGCACCGCTACCAAGCCCGAGCGAGGCTGAACCACCGCCGTTTGACGATCGCCACGAGCCTCCCTATGACGCGCGTCGGCGGTTAATCATCCGCCAGTCGAGCCCTGCCGGGCGGTCGACGTCCCAAAACCAGGAACGGACCCGATCCCGTCCATGGCCATCCGCCTCGACAGCCTGCTTGGACCCGACGTCGCGCTCGACACGCCAAATCCAGGCCTGTCCGACGACGCGTCTGATGGCGGCAGCTCAGCTGCAATCGTGATCACCGCCATCACGGCCGACAGCCGCAAGGTGACGCCCGGCGCACTGTTTGCGGCCATGCCGGGCACTAAGGCCGATGGTGCGGCATTTGTCAGCGAGGCCGTCGCCAAGGGTGCCGCCGCGATCCTGGTTTGCGAGGATGCCGTGCTGCCAGACAGCGCAGTTGGCTCGGTCCCCGTGCTGCGAGCAGCCGAGCCGCGACTAGCGCTCGCCCGCGTTGCCGCCCGTTTCTATGGCCCAGGCCCCGATACGATCGTCGCCGTGACGGGGACCAGCGGCAAGACGTCGGTCGCCGAGTTCACCCGCCAAATGTTTGCCCACCTCGGCCTCGCCGCAGCCTCGCTTGGCACCCTCGGCGTGGTATCGCCGTCGGGAGCGTCCTACGGATCGTTGACTACGCCCGACCCGGTGACGCTTGCAGCCACGCTCGCCGCGCTGCGGGCCGATGGCGTCACGCACCTTGCCATGGAGGCATCGTCCCACGGGCTCGACCAGCGCCGTCTCGATGGCGTTGCGCTAGCCGCTGGTGCCTTCACCAACCTTGGCCGCGACCACCTCGACTATCATCCAACCGTGGACGATTACTTCTCCGCCAAGCTCGGCCTGTTCGAGCGCCTGCTGCAGCCCGGCCAGCCAGCCGTGATCAATACCGACGGGGCCCGCTCCGCCGATGTTGCTGCGGTGGCGCGCGAGCGCGGCCTCGCTGTGGTCGAGGTCGGCAAAGCTGCAGCGAGTACCAGCGATTCGATCTGCTTGCTCCATGTAGTGCGCGACGGGTTCCGCCAGCGCCTGACGCTCTCGATCCTGGGACGTGAAATGGTGGTCACGCTGCCGCTGCTCGGCGCGTATCAAGTCGAGAACGCATTGACGGCCGCCGGACTGGTCCTGGCCTGTGGAGCGCCAGAGCGGGCGATCGCCGGTGCACTCGAAGCGTTGACCGGCGTGCCCGGCCGGCTCGAGGTCGTCGGTCGCGCAAAGGGCGGCCTCGGCGTCGTCGACTACGCCCACAAGCCCGAAGCACTCGCTGCCTGTCTCGATGCGCTCCGCCCGTTTGCTACCGGCAGGCTCATTTGCGTGATGGGCTGCGGCGGCGACCGCGACCGCGGCAAACGCCCGATCATGGGCGGCATCGCCGCCGACAAAGCCGACGTTGTCATCGTCACCGACGATAACCCGCGCACCGAGGATGCGGCTGCCATTCGCGCCGAGGTCCTGGCTGGCGCAGCAGGTGCAGCTAACGTCGTCGAAATCGGCGACCGCACGGAAGCCATCACAACGGCCGTGGCGATGGTCGGCCCTGGCGACGTGGTCGTCGTCGCTGGCAAAGGCCACGAGACCGGCCAGATCGTCGGTACCGCCGTGCTGCCGTTCTCCGACCACGAGGTTTTGAGCTCAGCGTTGGCCGCCCGGGAGGCCGCATGATCGTACCTCTGTGGACACGCGCCGATCTCGTCGCGGCGACCGGTGCCGTGGTGTGCGAACCGGCGGAAAAAGTGGGTGGTCGGGACGCTAGCCCGCGAGACGGGGAACACGTCGCTGGTATCACCGGCATATCGATCGATACACGCACGATTGTACGAGGCGACCTGTTCGTTGCGCTGAAAGATGCACGCGACGGCCAAGACTTCATCACCGCCGCTTTCAACAAGGGTGCCGCAGCGGCACTTGTCGCGCACCATTACGCCCGTCAACCCGACGACGGCCTGCTGCTTCGCGTCGACGACCCGCTCGCCGCGCTGGAAGCCCTCGGGCGCGCCGCCCGCGACCGCCTGTCGCCAGACGCCCGCGTGATCGCAGTCACGGGAAGCGCGGGTAAGACGACGACGAAAGAGATGTTGCGCACCGCGTTGTCAGCCATTGGCCCGACGCACGCCTCGGAGAAAAGCTACAACAACCACTGGGGCGTGCCGCTGACGCTCGCCCGCATGCCTGCCAGTACCCGCTTCGGCGTGTTCGAGATCGGCATGAATCACGCTGGAGAGATCACGCCGCTGAGCCGGATGGTCCGTCCGCATATCGCAATCATCACGACCGTCGGCGAAGCGCACATCGAACACTTCCCAGACGGCGTTACAGGCATCGCACGGGCCAAGGCCGAGATATTTTCCGGTGCCGACAATGGCTGGGCGGTGATCCCCTACGACAACCCGCACTATCTGACCCTGGCCGAAGCCGCGCGGTCACGCAGGACACTTCAGCTTGTGCCGTTCCTCATCGACGGTCCCGTCGCGGACCCCGACAGCCCGAACTGCGCCCGGCTGATGACCACGGCCGAGATCGGCAACCAGACCGTGCTGACGGTGCAACTTCCCTCCGGTTCCGTTCAGACCTTTCAAATCGGCCTTTTTGGCCGCCACAACATCTCGAACGCGGTTGCCGTTGCAGCCGTCATCGGATCGCTGACCAGCGTCGACTTCGGCCCTAGCCAAGCCGATGCGGCGTTTGCAGCCTTGGCCACCATGACCCCTCCACCCGGACGCGGCGCTCGATCACTGCTGGGTCCAAGCGATGATATTTTGCTGATCGATGAGAGCTACAACGCAAATCCCGAATCAATGCGGGCCGCGCTCGCCACGCTGGCGCAAGTCCCGCGCGACCGCTTCCCGCGCCGGATCGCCGTGCTGGGCGATATGCTGGAGCTTGGCGCCAACGCACCCCAGTTGCACGCTGGGCTCGCGGCCGATCTCGATTCTGCCGCCGTCGATCTGCTGCTGGCGTGCGGACCGAACATGAAGCATCTTTACGACGCCTTGCCCACGTCGCGCCAGGGAACGTGGGCGGAGATGTCGGCAGGCTTGGTTGAAGCGTTGCTGGCCATTGTCCGCTCTGGCGATGTCATCATGATCAAAGGATCGAACGGATCGCGAATGGCGCCGTTGGTCGACGCATTGAAATCCCGCCACGATCTCGCGGCACCGCCGCACTAGGGCAGCGTAATCATCGTCGCGATCATCCTGCCGGAACGATCGCGCGCCGAATAGTCAAGTTTGAGGAGACGGGGACACGCATGCTCTACGAATTGGTGAACTTCAGCGACCAGATCGGTGCGCTAAACGTGTTCCGTTACCAGACCTTCCGCACCGGCGGGGCGATCTTCACGTCGCTATTGTTCGTGATGCTGTTTGGCCCCGCGATCATCGACATGCTGCGCATCAAGCAGGGCAAGGGCCAGCCGATCCGCGAAGACGGCCCCAAGACCCACCTCGCCAAACGCGGCACACCGACCATGGGCGGCCTGATGATCCTGGCTGGCATCATCGTCGCAACGCTGTTTTGGGCAAACCTCAAAAATCCATACGTCTGGATCGTGTTGATTGTGACCGTCGCGTTTGGCGCGATCGGCTTTTATGACGACTATCTCAAAGTCACCAAACGCACGAGCGACGGGTCCGGCGGGCGCTTCCGCCTCTTCCTCGAGGTGGCCGTCGCCGCGCTGGCCGGCTGGGCCATCATGTCGATCGGCAACCCGAAATTGGCGGATGCGCTGACCGTGCCGTTTTTCAAGAACGTGGTCATCCCGCTCGGCTTCTTGTTCATCGTGATGTCGGCGTTCGTCATCGTCGGCGCGGGCAACGCGGTCAACTTTACCGATGGCCTTGATGGCCTCGCCATCGTCCCGGTGATGATTGCCGCCGCGAGCTTCGGGCTGATCGCCTACCTGTCGGGCAACGCCAAGTTCGCAACCTACCTGCAGATCCACCACGTGCCAGGAACCGGCGAACTCGCCATCCTATGTGGCGCGGTGATCGGCGCCGGGCTCGGCTTTCTGTGGTTCAACGCGCCGCCAGCAATGATCTTCATGGGCGACACGGGTTCGCTCGCACTTGGCGGGTTGCTCGGTGCGGTGGCGGTGGCAACCAAGCACGAAATCGTACTGGCGATCATCGGCGGGCTGTTCGTGTTGGAGACCCTGTCGGTCATCATCCAGGTCGCGTCGTTCAAAATGACCGGAAAGCGCGTGTTCCGGATGGCGCCGCTGCATCACCATTTCGAACAAAAAGGCTGGTCGGAATCAACCGTCGTCGTCCGCTTCTGGATCATCTCGGTGATCCTCGCCCTGATCGGTCTCTCGACCCTCAAACTGCGATAGTTCGAGCCGTTCACCAGCTTACATTATTCCGATGTCAAAACCCAATGAGCCCAGCAGCGCGCTCGGCAGAACAACGACACTAACGACATGGACCGATCCCATTCGACCGGACGTGAGGGCACACATTGCGTCAAAACTTGTTGCCGTGGCCGCAGAACACAATGTGCGGATCCTCTATGCTGCGGAATCTGGCAGTAGGGCATGGGGCTTCGCGTCCCCGGACAGCGATTACGACGTTCGATTTATTTATGCTCACACGGTCGATTGGTATTTGCGTCTCGCCGACGGTCGCGACGTGATCGAAAAAGGCATCGACGAAAGATTAATAGACCTGAATGGCTGGGATGTCCGCAAAGCATTGCGATTGCTGTTGAAATCAAACCCTGTGCTGTACGAGTGGCTGGTCTCGCCGATCAACTATGCAGATGACGGGACCTTTCGGCCCGCCGTCACCATGCTTTTCGAGCGCCATGCCAGCCCGTCTGCTCTTGCTCGGCACTATTGGTCAATCGCCCGTACTCAATGGCGAAGCGAGATCGACGGCCGCGAGCAGGTTAAGCTCAAGAAGTATTTCTACCTAATCCGCCCACTACTCTCGCTTGTTCATGTGGCGCACGTTGGGAAGCCGCCACCAATGCAACTTGGCGAATTGTTGGCGAGCGCCGCAAACGCGCCTGGTGGCGAGAGCCTAGCTTCCGGCTTAGGAGCAGATATTGCTCATCTTTTAGAACTCAAACGTACGTTGCCAGAGCTGGGTCTCGGTGAGCGGATATCCGCGCTAGATGCTTGGGCAGTGGCTACGCTACATCGGCTCCACCCAGACAACCTTTCCCTGATGTCAATCTACCCCGCCGATTCGCAGAGTGCGGCGGAAAAGTTGTTCCGCGAGTCGATTGGCTGAGCATCGATAAAGCGGCGCAACATCGCTGGGGCCTGCTTAGTGCGATGGGGCCGCCCCACTTTAGAATGGCGATCCGCGATCGCCATCGAGCGGCTCGGTGCCGCGAGGGCTTGCGTCGGCGTTGAACGTCAGCTTCTCGACCCGCGCCTCAGCAAGGCGGAGCAGTTGATCGCAATGCAGCTTCAGCGCTTCGCCACGCTCGTAGATCGAGATGCTTTCCTCCAGCGCCACGTCCCCGCGCTCCAGACGCGTGACGATCGTCTCGAGTTCTTTCAAGCCGGTTTCGAACGTCATTTCTTTGATATCGGTGAACGATTTCGTCTGCGTTTTCATCGAAACTCCTTGATCAGGTCGCACAGTGTCGACGGGTCTCGTCCTTGCGGCGCCGACTTCACGAAGACGCGTTCATCAGCGACTTGACGTGAACGGCAACGGATCGGGCGAGCCCGGTGAGATCATAGCCCCCTTCTAGCATTGATACGATTCGGCCTTTGCAATGGCGGTCGGCAACGTCAGCAAGCTTGTCGCTCATCCACAGGAAATCCGCTTCGACCAGTTCGAGGCTCGCCAGCGGGTCGTCGCGGTGGGCGTCGAAGCCAGCCGAGATCAGCAGCAGGTCGGGCCGGAAGTTGTCGAGCGCGGGGAGGATGCGGCTGTTGACGGCTTCTTTGAACCGGTCGCCGCCATCGCCTGATCGCAGCGGGGCGTTCCAAATATTGCCGACGCCGGTTTCAGACACCGCACCAGAGCCCGGATAGAGCGGCATCTGGTGGGTCGACGCAAACATCAAGTTGCGGTCGGACCAGAAGATGTCTTGCGTACCGTTGCCGTGGTGGACATCGAAATCGACCACCGCGACGCGTTCGACCCCGTGCGCCTTGCGCGCGTAATGGGCGGCGATGGCGACGCTGTTGTAAAAGCAGAAGCCCATCGCCCGTTTCGCTTCCGCATGATGCCCCGGCGGTCGCACCTGACAGAATGCGTTTTTGATGCCCGAACTCGGGTCCATCACTTGGTCGACGGCATGCAGCCCGGCGCCGATCGCGCGCATCACCGGCTCATAGGACGTCGGTGACATCAACGTATCGCCGTCGACATAGACCGACTGGGACTTGGCCGCATCCCGCGCGCGCTCGACGTTGGCGACGTGTTCGGCCGGGTGTGCCAGCAGGATCGCCGATACGGCGTCTTCGCGCATTGGCGCCTCGACGCGCTTCAGCCCGGCATAAAACTCGTGGGCCAGCGCACGGTCGATCGCCCGCATCCGGTCAGGCCGCTCGGG
>Ga0163144_10020305_pt1 | contig 13294 bp, 5 predicted proteins | sample OliLak19BULKMAT1_FD_123175 | JGI IMG/M metagenome (GOLD analysis project Ga0163144, IMG submission 123175) | Freshwater microbial mat bacterial communities from Lake Vanda, McMurdo Dry Valleys, Antarctica - Oligotrophic Lake LV.19.BULKMAT1 | ecosystem: Environmental > Aquatic > Freshwater > Lake... | reverse complement strand
TTATTGAGCGATAAGGCGTTTTAGGTTATTTAATTCCTCACATCTCTGCTCCCTTTTTGTATCTCTCTTCATCCCATCCTCATCACTCAATAAATTTCAATCTTCAAAAAACATCCTGTACATGTTTCAAAGCTCAAATCTCACGGCTTATCACTCAATTCGCTTATAACACAACTTATGTTTAATTAAAGAATGCACTCATCCTCCGAAATAAATTTTCATTCACCATTATCCGTTTAGAAACGTACTTTCGCGCGGCTTTTTAAACCTAAAAAGGTATTCAATAGATGAAAAACATTCGCAATTTCTGCATCATAGCACACATTGACCACGGCAAAAGCACACTTGCCGACAGATTGATAGAAACTACCAAAACCATCAGCGAGCGCGAAATGATGGATACCGTGCTTGATAACATGGATTTAGAACGCGAGCGCGGCATCACTATAAAAAGCCATGCCATACAAATGGATTTTGTGCGCAATGGCGAGCACTTTATTTTAAATTTAATAGACACTCCTGGGCACGTAGATTTTAGCTACGAAGTTTCGCGCTCGCTTGCCGCCTGCGAAGGTGCGCTGCTGTTAGTAGATGCCTCGCAGGGCATTCAGGCGCAAACTATTTCTAATCTTTATTTGGCGGTTGACCAAGGTTTGACCATCATTCCGGTAATCAATAAAATTGACATGCCCGGAGCAATGCCCGATGAGATGGAAGATCAGGTAATGGAATTGATAGGTTGCAAACGCGAAGAAATCATCCGCGCCAGTGGCAGAACAGGGGAGGGAGTAGATAAAATATTCGATGCAGTTTTAGATAGAATTCCACCACCTAGTGGCAAAGAAGATGGACCTTTGCGCGCATTGGTTTTTGACAGTGTTTTCAATAATTTCCGTGGTGTAATTGCATACTTCCGCGTGGTGGATGGAAGTGTGAAAAAGGGTGATAAGATTAAGTTTGCCAACACAGGGGCTACATACAATGCCGATGAAGTAGGCATTTTGCGTTTTGAACTAGAGCCGCGCCCCGAAGTAAAAACAGGTGATGTAGGATATGTAATCACCGGCATCAAAAACGCTAAGGAAATTAAAGTGGGCGATACGCTTACGCTTGCAGCCAACCCAAGCACAGAGCCAATCCACGGCTTTGAAGATGTAAAGCCAATGGTATTTGCGGGTATCTACCCAATGGATAATGATGACTACGAAGACCTGCGCGATTCCTTAGAGAAACTGCAATTGAATGATGCATCTTTAGTGTTTGAACCCGAAACATCTATCGCGCTTGGTTTTGGTTTCCGTTGCGGCTTTTTGGGCTTGTTGCATCTGGAAATTGTGCAGGAACGTTTGGAGCGCGAATTTGATATGACCATCATCACCACCGTGCCGCAGGTAAGCAACTTTGCCTATCTTACAAATGGCGAAGAGATATTAATCAATAACCCTGCCGACATGCCAGATGTGTCAAGGGTAGAAAGACTAGAAGAGCCATACATCAAAGCACAGGTGATTACCAAACCCGAATACATTGGTTCTATTATGAACTTATGTATGGATAAGCGGGGTCTTCTTATCAATCAAAACTACCTGACCCCCGAGCGTGTAGAGCTTACTTTCGAAATGCCTCTTGCCGAAATTGTATTCGACTTTTATGATAGGTTGAAATCTATTTCTCGCGGCTATGCTTCGTTCGATTACCATCCTATCGGCTATCGCGTTGGCGATTTGGTAAAAATGGATATACTGCTGAACAGCGAGCATGTGGATGCTTTCAGCGCAATGATTCACCGCACCAAAGCCGAAGATTTTGGCAGAAGAATGTGCGAGAAACTAAAAGACATTATCCCGAAACAGCAATTCACTATTCCTATTCAAGCGGCAATCGGTTCTAAAATTATTGCCCGCGAAACCATTTCAGCTTTACGAAAAGATGTTACGGCAAAATGTTACGGAGGTGATATTTCGCGTAAGCGTAAGTTGTTGGAGAAGCAGAAGAAAGGTAAAAAGAAAATGCGCCAGTTTGGTAAGGTAGAAGTGCCTCAAGAAGCCTTTATTGCCGTGTTGAAATTGAACGACTAAGCATTTTTTACACTAAACAAAATTGAGTTTTTAAGTTCTTTAAGTGGAATGTTGGAAAATGGATATTGGCAGGGTGTTACAACATTCCATTCTTGTTTCTATAAACTTGAACTGGGTTGGTTTACATCTGTGTTTCCTTCAATTGGGAGTGCATAAAATATACCATTGTAGTTAGAACAACTACTTCATTTTCATAGTTTCTGCTATTTATTTAGGGTGTTTGGTGTTGCATCTTTGCAGTGTCAAATCAGTAAAGTATGGTTCATCCTTTTCCACAGAGAAAAATCAGAGTTTTAATAGTTGAGGACTCTTCCATAGTGGCAGATAAATTCATGCAACTGTTAAGTACTCATAATGATATTGATGTGGTTGGGATTGCACACAATATTTCGTTTGCAAAGCAAATGATTGCGCTCCAAAAACCTGACGCTGTGATGATAGATATTCATTTAGAAGCTGACGCGCCAAATGCAAATGGAATTTCCCTTTTAGCAACGCTGCAACTTCAGTATCCTAATTTGAAAAAGATTATGCTCACAAATATGGTAGAAGATGTGTTCAGAGATAAATGTTTGGAATTAGGCGCAAGTCACTTTATAGATAAGTCAGATGATTTTGAAAAAGTAATAGAAGCAATTAGAACTATAAATTTATTAAAGCCTGCCCATTAAGTTTTAACCCCAGTAGAGCAATGAAAAGCGCAATAAAAAATATTATTGAAACGAGGCATACAACCTCAACCGAATTGGAGACATTGCTGAAAGAAATCAGCGCTTCTGTTCCAACGTTGGTGCATCAGTATAAAGCTGATGCAGAAGGCGCGGCTTCGTTTACATACATTAGTGAAGGTATCAAGTCGCTTTTAGGGAATGAATCCAGTGAGATTTGTGAGAAGGTGAATGTTGATTTTGATAGTGTTCATCCCGAAGACTTGGTACCTCTTTTAGAATTAATCAAAGCTTCTGCAAATAGTTTGAATCAATTGAAGAATAAACTAACTGATAATTCAGAAAAGTATTCTTTTAAGAAAGAAAATCCTATAATTGATGTTGAAACAAGTAACACAAACGATACTTCGGTATTTTATGTAAGGGATAACGGAGCGGGTTTTGAGAAAAAAGATTCTAAAAAGCTTTTTGAAGTTTTTCACCGTTTGTATAACTCCATAGATTAAAGCGGGAGCTTAAATGAATACTGTAGCAAAATTTTATTTTTCAATATTGGATAGATAATTAGAATTCAGATCTCAAACTCCTTCATGGACAATTCCTGTGATTATCTAGGGGTGGAAGAGTCGCAGGAACTTCATGAAGGGGTTTGAGAGTGGGTTTTAATAATGGTTGATGTGAAAGCATCAACCATTTTTTTTGCTTGTTAATAAATGACTTCGCAGAGCTAATTCATAAATTGAGTAAATATTCAATTACATCTTTCCAATCATCATCGGCTCCTTTGGTAAATTACTATTATTGATGCAACAAGTTTTTTGATGTTGTACAAAACTTTTTCTATTCCGCTTTTAAAGTCTGGCTTGCTTTCACCATTTATGAAAGACTATTTGGGTAAATCAGCAAGTGTACAATCGCTTTATGAATATGCGCCCGTATTATCGTCTGTAGCACCTGCAGCGCAACAAAAGAAAAAGCAGCATGTAAATAGAAAGTTGTTGGTGGATGTGTTGCAAAATCAATACAAAGGCATGGAAATTTCGGATGCAACCAAGCAAAATATTGAGCTATTGAATGATGAAAATACATTCACCGTTACGGTTGCGCATCAGCCAAGTTTATTGTTGCATCCGGCTTATTATGCTAATAAAATTGCAAGTGCAATTGCGCTTGCAAACGATTTAAATAAAAGAGAAGCTGCATTTCGTTTTGTACCCGTGTTTTGGCTTGGTAGCGAAGACCATGACTTTGATGAGTTAGGCAAGGCGAAAATATTTGACAAAGAAATTGTTTGGCAAACAGAATGTAAAGGCGCGCTTGGCAGGTATTCTTTATCGGGGTTGAAGGAAGTGAATGAGCAGGTGAAAACTATAATCGGTGAAACTGATTTTGTGCAATTGCTGGATACAGGATTGGATACCTGCAAAACTTTTGGAGAATACACGCGCTACTTATTGAATGCACTGTTTGGCAAGTATGGTTTGGTAATTTTAGATCAGGATGATGTGCAATTAAAAATATCGTTTGCGCACATTATTGAAGCCGAATTGTTTCAATCTACTGCGCAAAAGGTATTGAAGGCGAATGTTGAATTTCTTCAAACTAATTATAAACTTCAGGCAAGTCCACGCGAAATAAATTTCTTTTATCTAGGTGATAATTTCAGAGAGCGAATCGTGCGGAACGAGTCAAGAACTGGATTTTCAGTTTTAAATCAGCACATCACTTTTACGGATGAGGAGATGAAAGCTGAAGTAAAAGCTCACCCTGAAAGATTTAGCCCTAATGTTATTTATCGCCCATTGTTTCAGGAGTTTGTTTTGCCCAACATTGCTTTTGTAGGCGGTGGTGCCGAATGCAGTTATTGGTTGCAGTTAAAGCCTTTGTTTCAGCATTATGCTGTGCAATATCCATTGGTTTTGCATCGCCCGCCAATTGCTGTGATTCCTGCATTAGCACAAAAGAAAATGGAAAAGCTAAATGTGCAGACGGAAGACATATTTCAGCCTATTGATGCTTTTATAAATAACTATATAGAATCACAATCAAGCGTGAACTTATCTCTGGATGAAGCCAGAAAATCTATCGAACATTTGTTTGAAAATATAGCTGCAACAGCCACCGCAATTGATGCAACACTTACGCAAAGTGTGCAGGCGGAAAAGCAAAAGTTGCTTAACTCTATGGAGCAGTTGGAGGGCAGATTTTTAAAGGCGCATAAACGCAAAAATGAAACACTTGTTGCGCAATTGCGCACAATTCACGAATCCATTTTTCCCGCTGGAACTTTTCAGGAACGCAGTGAAAGTTTTCTACCTCACCTACTCTATCCCGAGTATTTAGACGCACTAGTCGAGCATGGAAGTCCGTTTGAAGAACGGGTGTTGATGTTAGGGGCGTAATTAGCTTTGAGAGATTAAATTTTCAATCAATTAACAGCGGCAAATAAGTATGCAGCTGTTTATTAAAATTGATAAAGTTTCAAAAATCCATTTCGCAATCGCATTTCTGCTAACTATAAAGGTATTTTAGTTATCTGTTTGGTTAAACACTTAAAATTCAAACTGATATTCATCCCGCCTTACACAACATCTTTCCTTTAAGGCACGCTCATATTTTTAATAAATAAATACTTTATTATGAGAAAGTTTCTACTACTGTTAGTTATTGCTGGTTCTTGTTTTGCTAATGTTGTAAATGCTCAAACACCTACTTTTTCCAAGGGGGGCGGAACATCAAACAGTACTTTTTTGTTAGGAAATACATCTGCAAGAAAAACGCAGTGTATTTACTTGCCCTCAGATATTTCGCCTGCCCCTGTAGCGGGTCAGCAAATTACAAAGTTGTATTTTAAGTACGGAAGCACTGGAAATACATTAATTCAAACACTTGGGGATTTTGAGGTCAATCTTGGGCAAACTTCACAAAGTGTTTTTTCACCTACCACTACTACTTTCTTTTCTACAGGACTTACAAATGTAATACCACTTACAACTTCTTATGTGATACCAGCAGGCACTACAGGAAATTGGTTTGAGGTGCCGCTAACAACACCTTTTACTTATGACCCAACCCAGACTTTGATTTTGGAAGTAAAGTTTGAAACCTCTACGGTTTCTAACTGGGGAACTTATTCAACATCTCAGTCAGGAAGAAAAGTTTACTCTTCAACCACCACTGCTAATACAGGTACAGCAACTACATCATGGCAAGATATTGGTTTTGATTTAGCATTTGGAGCACCATGTATTAATCCTCCAACTGCTGGAAATGCAGTTTCTACCGACTCTCTCCTTTGTGCATTTAAATCTTTCAACCTTAGCCTTTCAGGGAATAGCGCAGGAGCTGGTCAAACGTACCTATGGCAATCATCTGTCGACAGCATTAGCTGGTTTGATATTGCGGGAAAAACCTCTGCCAGTTTTGATACTTTTCAAACAGTAACTACTTATTTCAGAAGTATTGTTACCTGCGGAGCAAGTGATACTACCACTGTGGTGAAGGTGGTGAATGATAACAACCAGTTAATCGGAGTTTATACCATCAACAAAACCTTACCTACAGCATCAAGTAACTTTAACTCATTTGCTGATGCAGTTATTGCACTTGATTGTGGCATTTCGGGTCCTGTAACATTTAATGTAGTGGCAGGCACTGGACCATATACGGAGCAGTTTTCATTAGGGGAAGTTGGTGGCACAAGTGCTGTGAACAGAATTACTTTCAACGGAAATGGAGATACTTTACAGTTTACGCCTGTGGCAACTGACAATTACATTATCAGATTAGACAGCGCAGACTACATTACAATAAAAAACTTCTACATAAAAAATCTAAGTGCTACCACAGGGATGGGAATTTTTATGACCAATTTGGCAACGTATGATTCTATCTTAAATAACACTATTGACTTGAGAGCCGTTACAGCCACAGGAACTGTTTCGGGTTGTATTGTTGCTTCGGGTTTGCAAACAAACGTAACTACAGATGGAAATGCACTGAGTAACTGTGCCATTATTGGCAATACAACCATAGCGGGCTATACAGGTATTTACATTAATGGTTTAAGTGCAGCAAATCCTTCTTTAGGTAATGTGATTGCTAATAATAACGTAACTGATTTTTACATTTATGGTATTTATTGTGATAACACTAAAGGAACCTTAGTTAAGGGCAATGATGTGAGCAGGCAAAATCCTAATGCCTTTACAACGTTTTATGGTATTTACATTGGTGGTTTAGGTGATAATGTTTTAGTGGATGCCAACAGTGTTCACGACCCCACAACAGGCAACTTGGGCAACACTTCTGCTATTTATGGGATTTACAGTATAGATGACGCATCTTCAACAGAGCCAGCAACTGTTTCCAATAATATAATTTACAAATTTCAGAGTAATACATCATCTCAGTTTGGTATTTATAATAGCAGTGCTAATAACTACAGATACTATCACAACACAATTGTTTTAGATGATGCAGCAAGCACAGCAGGATTAACTTATGGTTTCTATCAGTTGACTTCTGCCTTTGGTATTCAACTACAGAATAATATCTTTTACATAAACAGAGGAGGTACTGGCACTAAGAGATGCGTAAACTTTGCAACTGCCGCCACTACTGCAACTTCCAATCATAATGTATTCTACATGGGTTCTACAACAGGAACTATTAATGATGTTTACTTTTATAATGCTATCGCATATAAAACACTGGCATTGTGGCAGGCATCAAACGCAAATACTTTTGATCAAAATTCAATACAGATTGACCCGCAGTTTACTGATGCATCAACAGGTAACCTATTACCCATAAATCCTTCATTGAATAATATTGGTAATGATACTTTGGGAATTGCTAATGACTTTACAGGTGCTGCGCGCGGAGTGTTACCCGACCTAGGTGCATTTGAGTTTACACCAGTGCCTACTGATGCTGGAATTTCGGCAATTAACAATCCGAGCGGAAATGCCTTGATTGGTGTAGATAGTCTTAAAGTTACCATTGGAAACTTCGGCACAACGGCTATTACAAATGTAACAGTCAATTATAGTGTTAATGGTGTGCTCCGCATTCCTTTTGTGTATTCAGACACTATCGCTTCGGCAGGAAATTCGGGTGTGCTTGCGTTAGATACCATTACATTGTTTGCAGGAGCTAATACAATTATTGTATGGACATCAAACCCTAACAGCGCACCGGATGCAGTGACTGGAAATGATACGTTAATGTTAACGGTAAATGCTTGCGTGGGTCTTGCAGGTAACTACACTATCAACAAAACATTAGCTACCTCGGGAAGCAACTATAACTCCTTTGCAGATGCTGCATCTGCTTTAAGTTGTGGTATCACTTCAGCAGTAAATTTTGATGTGGTTGCTGGTACAGGTCCATATACTGAGCAGTTTTCATTAGGAGAAATTTTGGGTGCAAGCACTTCTAAGAGAATTACTTTTAATGGTAATGGCGAGACTATAGCGTTTACTCCTGTTGTAACTGATAATTACATTATACGTTTGGATGGTACTGACTATGTAACTATTAAGAATTTGAATTTTAGGAATCTGAGCAGTACTAGAGGTATTGGTGTGTTTATGACTAATCGTGCTGAATATGATTCTATTCTCAATAACATATTTGATTTTAAAGCTGTAACCACATCTTCTACAGCTAGCGGCTGTATCGTTGCGTCTGCATCGCAAGTGGATGTTACTGCCAATGGCAATAGCATGAGCAACTGTGCTGTTATTGGTAATACAACTAAAGGTGCTTACGCAGGTATTATTTTAAATGGTCAGTCTGCAACAGTGCAAAGCCCTAACAATACTATTGCAAACAATATGGTTGAAGACTTCTTTATCTATGGTATATTTACTGACCATGTTGTAAATACTCAGTTTTTAAATAATGACGTAAGTAGAGCCAATGCAAAAGTCTATAGTACTGCTTTCTATGGTATTTACCTTTCTGGCTCTGCGTCAAGTTGTGTGGTTAATGGAAACAAAATACACGATTCTCATAATGGAAACGTAATATCAACGGGTTTTACGTACGGCATTTATACTTCGGGCAGTGGAACAGATTCTACAATAAATACCGTGAGTAATAATATTGTTTACAATATCAACAGTGCAACCGCAACTCAATATGGAATCTATAATACGGGCGGAGACTATTATAATTATTATCATAATACTGTTGTATTGGATAATGCCGCCAGTACAAGCGGCACTACGTATGCCTTTTATCAAACCGCTTCGGCTACAGGTATTGTTATTCAAAACAATATCTTCTATGTAAGCAGGGGTGGAACAGGAATCAAGTCTTGCGTAAGAGTAAATACAGCAGCAACAACTTTTACATCTAATTATAATGTGTTTTACAATGCTGCACCATCGGCAACCACAAAGGAAATTTTCTATTATAATGCCACAAGCTATCAAACGCTCGCCCTTTGGCAAGCATCTAATTTGAATGCTTATGACCAGAATTCTGTTGAGGCTAATCCAAATTTCGCGAATATTTCAGCAGGTGTGTTGATTCCAACAAATCCTGCGGTGAATAACACCGGTAACGACACACTTGGTGTTGCTACTGATATTATAGGTGCAATAAGAGCCATTATTCCTGATGCAGGAGCATTTGAGTTTGAACCTTCTAATAAAGACTTATCAGCTTTTGCTGTATCTATTCCTTCTATTTTGGGTTGCTTTAAGGCTAATGAAGTAGTAAGAGTAACCGTAAGAAACTCTGGGTTGAACGGATGGGATTTCGCACTTGATTCTTTGGTGCTTACCGTTGTTTCTTCTGGTGCAGGTAGTTCTACTGTTGATACAGTGATAAAAACAGGAACACTTGCTGCGGATAGTTTGTTGACTTTAGACATTTTCAGTGGATTGGATATTTCTGCATTAGGAACACATACAATCACACTTATTGCTAAAAGCAATGGCGACCAATTGGCTGCAAGTGATACCACTTCTATAACTTTATTCAATCCTTTAGCTACGCCAATTCCTGACTCGGTAAACTTCACCGGATTTACCGGAGCAAATCTTGCAACCTTTTTCCCTAACTGGAGAGAAGCCTCTGGAACAGTATTGCCAGGTGGAACTACAAGTGACTGGGATGATCAAGCCGGAGTAGGTGGAACAGGCAACATTACAGCAAGAGTAAACTTGTTTAACACCACACACAGTGAATGGATTGTAGGACCTAAATTTATACCAAGCGCAATTGATGTACTTTCTTTTGATGTGGCAGTTACAAACTCTAATAGCAGCACAGTGGCAGATGTAATGGGTAGTGACGATACTGTTAGTGTGATGATTTCTTTAGATTGCGGCTCTAGCTGGCAACCAATATTCGGCATTGAGGCTTCTTACAATCTTCCTGTTACACTCACCAACTTCTCGTTGCCTTTGAGTGCTTATGCAGGTCAGCAGATTTACCTTGCGTTTAAAGCTTCAGACGGAATTATTGATGACTCTGAGGATTACGACTTTCATTTAGATAATATCTTTATCAAAACACCGGCAGCTAAGGAGCTATCTATGCAGGCAGTAACTTCTCCTCCGGCTTTAGCTTGTTTCTCTGCAAATCAACCTGTTGAGATAAGAATTGTAAACTCCGGTTCTCAGCCTTTTGATTTTGCGGTTGATTCGGCAGTAATAACAGTTACTGTTACAGGAGCTGTGACACAATCATTTGATACTACTTTACACACAGGTGTTTTGAATACTGCTTCAACGCTTACTATCCAATTGGGTAATATTGATATGACCACTGTAGGTATTTACAACTTTACAGCAGTTGTAAAAGGCAATGGTGATGATTTGGCAAGTAACGATACACTTAAAGTTACAAGAATTCAGACACCTGTTGCTTCAATTCCTGATAGCGTGAGCTTTACCGGATTTACCGGAGCAAACCTTTCTACTCCTTTTGCAAGATGGAGAGAGGGAGCAGGAGTTAATGCGCCAAATGGCACTACAAGTTCATGGTTGAGCCAAACAGGAGTAGGAGGCACTGGTAATATCACTGCAAGAGTTAATCTATTATCTGCTTTGAAAAACGAATGGGTTGTTGGACCTAAGTTTGTTCCAACGGTAACAGATTACGTTGTGTTTGATGCAGCAGTAACCAATAAAAATTCAACATTAGGTAATGCAACAATGGGCAGTGATGATGCAGTTCAACTAATGGTTTCTACTGATTGTGGTGCTACATGGCAGCCTGCATTTACTATTAATAGCAGCAATGCTCCATCATCCATGCTTACAAGATTCTTTGTTCCATTAACTGCATACGCAGGTCAGCCTACTATTTTTGCTTTCAAGGCAACTGATGGTCCTGTGGACGACCCAGAGGATTATGATTTCCACTTAGATAATATTTACATTGGTACACCTGCGCTTGCAGATGCAAAAGCTGAATTGTTTATTTCTCCCGCAACAGGTTGTGGGAGCGATTCGAGTGAAGTGAAGATTATGGTTTCAAATAATGGTTTGTTGCCTGCTGTTAGTTTGCAGGTAAATGCACTAGTTACTGGACCTTTCAATACAACGCTTACAACTACCCTAAGCGACACGCTTTTTGCAGGTGAAAAAACAACTGTAACAGTTGGTTATTTCAATAGTGCAGCAGGTGGCACCTTCACTATCAAAGCATTTACTTCTTTATCTAATGATGAGCGTGCAGATAACGATACACTAGTAAGAGTTGTTGTGCTAGATACTATTCTTTTTGCTCCTCAAATTAACGATACTGCTATTTGCATTGGTGATAATATTGATTTGGTGATACCAACGTTTTTAGAAGTAGAATGGTATGATGCATCAGGTGATACTTTACTTTCAACTGGTAATGTGCTGAATGTAGCACCTGCCATCACAACAACGTATCGCTATCAAACTATTGATGCTGCATCTTCAAACTATAATGTTGGCTACACTGTGGCACCTACTTCAGATTTTCTAACCACAACTACTACCGATTGGGGTATAAGATTTTCAGCTAACACTGATTTTAACCTAAATAGTGTTGTTATGTATCCAACAGGTACTGGTACAATTACTTTTGGTGTTTTGGATGATGCTACAGAAGCAGTTCTATTTACTTCAGCCCCACAAGCCGTAAGTGATGGTGGAACTCCTAGATCTGCAGTTACTGTTCCGGTTGGGTTGCAAATTCCAGCAGGAGCGAATTATAGATTGGTTCCTTTGGCATGGACAGGAATCACAACACTTGGCAGAGCTTCTGGAAGTGTAACTGGCTTTCCTTTTGCAACACCAAACAATGAGGTGGTATTAACTGCTTCATCTACCGGAACCCCAGGCGCTACAGGAACAACTACCTACTATTGGTTTTATAACTGGAATGTAACAGTAGGCAGCGGAGTTTGCCCAAGTCCACTTAAGTATGTTACAGTTAATGTAAGCGATTACCCTGTAGTTGATTCGTTTACTGTTACTGATGCTAAGTGTTTTGGCGAAGCTAGTGGTGCTATCAATATTTCAGTTTCGGGTGGCATAGCTCCTTTCTTGCACTCATGGAGCAATGGGTCAACTACTGAAGACTTAACTGCCGTATTAGCAAATACTTATACTGATACCATCCGAAATGCAGCGGGTTGTGCAGTTATAAGCCAGCCCATAGGTGTTGCTCAACCTGCTACTGCGGTTGCGGCTACCATATTTACCAATGATATATTGTGTGCAGGCAATGCAAATGGCACTATAGCAGTAAATGCAACAGGAGGAACACCAAGCTATACCTATGCGTGGAATAACGATAGCACTGGGTTTAATCAAACTGGGTTAAGTGCTGGAGTTTATACCGCAACGGTTACTGATGCTAATGCTTGCACAACTGTGGTTTCTGATACTGTAAAAGAACCAAGCCTCATCACTGCAACTTCGGTTGCTACAAATCAGGTGGGTGGCACCAACGGAAGCATTGATGTTACGGTTAGCGGAGGCACACCGGGCTACACTTATTTGTGGACAAACAATGCAGTCTCTCAGGATATCAATGCCGCAGCGGGTGCATACGCACTTACCATCACCGATGCAAACGGCTGCACTTTTGCATTGGCTGATACCATTGACTTTATCAGCGGTGTTGGTGCCATTGAAAGCGGCATTCGTAAAATCAACATGTATCCAAACCCGACTTCGAGCGTGGCTAACATTGTTGTGGAACTTAGCAAAGCAATGGATGTGGTGGTAGCAGTTTATGATGTAAGCGGACGTTTGTTAACGGAAGTGCGCAGAAGCGATGTCTCTATCGAAAACATTCAGATTGATTTAAGCGCTTTTGCAGCAGGCATGTATAATGTTCGTGTGCTTGTGGCAGGCGAAACATTTACCCGACAACTTGTTTTACAGCGTTAAATAACTTATCGAAAACTAATACTAAAGCCGGCTTGATGCCGGCTTTTTTTCTCGAGTTTGACACCTATGGATAGTTTTCCATCCAAGAAGTGAGTGTTTATGCGGGTTTCAAAAATTTTCGGTTCAAAATGTAGTGAGCCGATTTAGATTTTGG
>Ga0163144_10020302_pt1 | contig 13296 bp, 10 predicted proteins | sample OliLak19BULKMAT1_FD_123175 | JGI IMG/M metagenome (GOLD analysis project Ga0163144, IMG submission 123175) | Freshwater microbial mat bacterial communities from Lake Vanda, McMurdo Dry Valleys, Antarctica - Oligotrophic Lake LV.19.BULKMAT1 | ecosystem: Environmental > Aquatic > Freshwater >... | reverse complement strand
TCTTATGTTGTGATAGATCTGTGATTGTGAGCCCACTTAATGAGAGAAATTAAATCGTTCGTGCTTTAACATAGGCAATAAGAGAATGCTCTTCTCGCAAGATTTTAAGGATTTTACTTCCACGAAAATCAGCCAAGAAATAAAAAAGTATCAGATCGTTTGTATTAGAAAAACAACTTTAAGGAAGGGGAGGGCAGCTGTTTAGAATGGGGCATTATAAATGAGTGAATTATGTGCCGGGCAGAGAATTTCTACAGAAAGAACCCAGAATATACTGATTAAAATCCAACACAAAGACTTTGCAATTTGGTTTGAAGACCTGAAAGTTACCCTTGCAGTATTTATGCTTATTGTGAATTCGGCATGCAAAATGATGTGCAAATAACGCTTTACTTGAAATTTATACTATTTTGTAAACTTTCGTGGAATTGTGCTTTATCCAGCAATACAAAAGTAAAGCAAAAATAGGACTAAATATAAGTGTAAACTTGTATTGGTATTATCGATCAAATTGTAAGCTTTTTTTGTGTCGATACACTAGATTATTTTACAAAAAATATTACTTCATTTTAGTTATTCCAACATGGCTTGGTCAATCGAAACCATCAAAGGCAAAGAAGCACAATGAAATATATCAGCGATATGTCAGATTACAATGCCTTTTTCAAAGTAATTAAAAAATATTTTTTTATCATTTGCTTTGCTCATTGGATTAATTAATTACGTTTTAATAGTTAACACCTTCCTAATCACGAAGATGTGCAGCACTTTGGTAACTATGTATAAAGGATCGTCTCTTCGAAAGAACTAAAAAATACTTATGTGGTTTAAAAAACAATTTAAGGTATCCTTTAAGAAGTTATCCAAAAGCTATTTTTTTCTGTGATCAATCTTAAAAGACACTTAATACACTAAAATTTTTATACATTGTACAACAAGGTTTATTCCTTTCAGTTTGACTTATTCATATTAATATTCTTGTACTAGGTTGAAATTGTATTACATTAATTTAATAATTTGACCTTAATATATCTGACACATGACCCCCGACAAAGCCAAACTTTGGTACTTCGAAAATTTTGACTTAATGAAAGCCTTACCCAAAGAGGAGCTCATTAAACTTAATACTAGCTCTAAAATGAGGGAAGTGCCCAAGAAGCATATCATATATTTTCCAGAGGAGTCATCTAATTCAGTTTACATGATTAAAAAGGGGAAAGTTAAAATTTCTAGATTGTCTGTCGATGGTCGTGAGATAATAATCGCCATTTTAGGGCCAGGTGAAATTTTCGGTGAATCAGCAATTACTGATTCTTTTGCAAAGAGAGAAGAATTTGCAGAAGCAACCGAAGACACTTTATTGTGCTCCATGTTGTATGAAATTGTTCATGACCTTATGTCGAAAGACCCCAATTTTGGTTTGAAAATCACTAAAATAATTGGTTTCAGATTTAAAAAAATACAAAGCCGCTTCGAATCGCTTATTTTTAAGGCTTCTGATGAAAGAGTAAAGAATTTCATCAAAGATTTAGCCAATGAAGAAGGACAAAAAACAGCAGATGGAGCCATAGAAATTAAACTAAAATTAACCCACGAAGACATTGGTAAACTAACGGCAACGAGCCGACAAATGGTTACCACAGTTTTAAACGATCTTGAGAAAAAGAACTTTGTTTCGTACGATCGAAATAGAATCTTAATTAAAAACCTTCATGGCTTTTAGCTTTTTGTTTTCATAAATAAAGAATATTATTACTACCGAATACTCCACCACATTTACCCAAAAGGATTCTTCAAAAGGAATAGAATTGTAAGCAAAATAGCTGCCAAATATTAATAATGACCATAGTATTGCAAACCTATTTTCTACAAAAACGCTAATCAACACCAATAACGACACATACCAAGGGTGTACAACCAAGGAAAGAAGGTAGTAGACAAATAAGATATTTAACGCTCTGTTAAAAAAAACTTGCCAACTGAATTGGCCTTTTCCTCTGAATGAAATGAATAAAATCAAGCAAGTTGAAATTATCGGCAATACTTTACCGATAAAGCCAATGGCATTGTAGCCAACTATTTTATATCCTATTTCCCTCAATAAATAGTAGATACTCGCATTGAATTCAAACTTTTGAAAATACAGACTTACACTGTCGCCAACATTTGAAATTAATTGCTGATCGATGAAAGGGAGAAACAGTAAAATAATTATCCCTAAACTAAAAGCTGCGTAAATTATTCCATTTTTCCAGCCGATTTTCTTTATTATTAGTGGTAAAAAAAGCAAAGGAATTACCTTTGTAGAAATGGCTAAAGCGATAAAAACGGCTGAAAAAACATATTTACTAACCAATAGATAATAAAATGAAGCTGTTAAAAAAAAGATCATTACAGCTTCAAAATGTAGATTGCCGGTAAGCTCTAAAATTATTAGAGGATTTAATAGATAGAGAAAGATTTTAGCTCTTTCAATTTTCAAGAAATCAAGAATTTTCGTTAAATAAATGAATGTTCCCAATTCAGCCAGTAAAACAAAAACCCGCAAAATATAAACTGCAACTGTATGGTAACCAAACGAGAGTTTCGCAGAAATGAAAAATAAAAATTGCAAAACTGGGGGATATACAGAATAGTAATTTGGTGAATTCATTTTCTGAAATAATTCCAAATTGCTTGCACCCACAAGCATTTGCTCCTTCGTTATTTGATTTGGCAAATAACTGTATGGATTCATCCCTTTTTCTATCAACCTGCCATCCCAAATAAATCGATAGAAATCGTCTGAAAGGTTGGGATGCATAAACAACAAAGAAAGCCTGAATAAAACAGCTACAATTATGCTGTGTTTAAAAAAATCATCATGGTGGTTTGCGCCAATAAGGTAATAATAAGCTCCAAACAAAATGCCAAACAAAGCAATAAGTTGGAGAAAATTTGCTCGGTCGGTTGCATAGCCAAGCAGCACAAATCCCGCCAGTGAAATACTAGCAATTGTATAAAATAAAATGGGTGAAGCGGCCTGTTTAAACATTATTTCAGACCCAGAGAATCGCGTAGTGCAGCATCACTTTTCTTATTGTGATACCAATAATCTGACATGATTCTTTTGACTTTTATTGCCTTGGTTGTCAACATTTTTTTATCCTTGCCAAATCCATCAAGGTAGCTTTCTTCCCACCCAGCAATAGTATACGGAAATGCCTCGCTGAAGTACATTGTAAGTGTTCTCTGTTTTTCTTTATAGAAGATGGAATAACTTTTTAAATTATTTTCCGACCCAATCCAAGATGGATTTTCGGCTACTTTTTTCAATGTGATCATTGCATCTTCCACCCCCAAATCTGTATGGAGCAGCCTTTGCTGTAAGAGTCCAGGAATAACTTTTACATTTCCCGTTGGCAATTCAGATGGATTGATTCGCATCAAAGTCCATAACTCGTCTTCCATCCAAGTCAAAGGAAGTTCTTTTTCTTGATCGCCTTCGGTTTCAAAATAAGAAAGCAGTTTTGTTTTGTATTTATGTTTGTTTGCATCTATTTGGGTGAATGTATGTCCACACCATTCTTGTGAAGAAGCTGTTATTTTTAAGGTGTGTTCCCATTTGCTTGTATTTACAGGCTTAAAAACAGAAAGCATCATCGAATAAGGATAAATGCCTGTGTTAAATTGTTTTGTAAGATTTAGTTTTATTACGCCCACTGCATCGTTGCCAGCACTTTTCGGATTATCAAGTTTCACATGCTTAATGGCAGAAAAGTCTTCCGTTACAAACACGGTTACAGCCGATCCTTCATGGATTTCTCCATACCGAGCTTGTTGGAGTTTATAGCTTGTTATTTCGGCTTTACCATTATACCAGTATTTATTAAATTCCTCAGATACCGTTGCCGATCCTTTTTCTTGGGCAAGATTGTTATCGCAATTCAATAAAATGAAGGGAATAGTTAAAAAAAGAAACGATTTTTTCATGGTCATAAGTATTTAAAAATTGTTGTTATAATTTTGTAGCCTGCCATCACAGTACCTTTTACTGTCCCACTTACTTTGGAGTGCCCAATTCGCACACGGTAGGTTACTGGAACTTCTGTGACTTTAAGCTTTTGCATGGCAGCTTTCAGTTGCATTTCTACTGTCCACCCATAGGTTTTGTCTATCATTTTCAGGTCCAATAGTTTTTGGTATCTAATGGCTCTGAAAGGCCCTAAATCGGTGTACGAAACTTTGTAAAAAAGCTTCATTAGTGATGTGGCTAGCCAGTTTCCAAATATCTGTTGTGGCGTCATCGAACCACTTTCTCTTTGGCCAAGGGCTCTTGAGCCTATCACAATATCATAATTATCTTCAACTATGGGTTTTATTAATTGCTCTATTTCTTCAGGATAATCAGAATAATCGGCATCGATAAATACGATTATATCTGGCTTTATTTTCATTTCGGCAACAAAAGCCATTCCTTTTAGGCAAGCATTGCCGTATCCTTGGGTAGGTTCATCTAGCACTATTGCGCCAGCGGCAAGCGCATTTATTTTTGTTAAGTCGTTCGAATTGTTGTTGACCACAATAATGTTGCTTACCAATTTTTTGGGAATATCGTTTACAACTTTTCCAACAGAATTTTCTTCATTGAATGCCGGGATGATTACAACAATTTTATTTTTCTCCATACTCCTCAATTCTATTTAATTTTCCAGTATGATCATATATTTTCCATGTTCCTCGCCTTCTTCCATTAAATAATTTCCCCTCTTCAAAAATTACACCATTCAAATATTTTTTCATGTACCCGGAAATCTCGTCCCTCGAATAACTTGCTTCTTCTTTTAAATTTCCGTTCGATTCAAACGATTGCCACCAACCGCTTTTGTAGCCATCGTAAAAATATCCTTGCGCTTTAATTTTTCCGTTGTCGTAGAAATATTTCCAATAATCTGACTTGAATCCCTTAATATAATTGCCTTCGGATAAAAGAATATTTTTGGCACTAAACGCCTGCGCCAACCCAACCAGCGTATCATTAGTATAATTGACGATTATTTGAGATGCTCCCTCTAAGTTATAATATCGCCAAAATCCACACTTTTTATTTGAAATATAATTGCCACTACAAATTAGTGTTTTATTTCTTAATACTTCCCACCATCCATTTTTCTTGCAATCCGAAGCATAGCCTTTATAAACTACATTTTCACTTTTGTTTTTGATTTTCCAATAAATTGCGTTGGTATGAATAGAATCGATATGTGTATCTACACGGTATTTTCCTACAATATGGTTAAAATACTTAGCTGGTTTTATTTCTATATTTGGAACTTCACCAACATGAGAAGGTATGAAATCATTAATATCAATTGCTTTTAACGTTGATTTATAGGGTTGTTCTTTTTCTTGCGTGTCAGAACATGCATAAATGAGCAGTAGCAAACCAAACAAAAGCGAAACGTGGGGGTTTTTCATATTACAAGTATATTGATAATAAGTTCTTTCAATTGTCTTGACGAAGACTTTTTTTGCTTTTAAACTTGGTTTTATTTGTATTTTAAACTTCACTATACCATGCGCAAAATTTCTTACATTCTTTTAATTAACTTAATCCTAAGTAATACTTCAATTGCTCAAAATAATGAAAAATCAATCTATCAATCTATAGATGGTTTTTATAAAAATTATATCACTTCAGGCTCAGTAGACTATAAACTAATAAAATCTAATTTACCCGAACTAGATTCTTTGGTAAAAAAAATAGGCGTTTATGCGCCAATTAGCGATCAGGACAAAAAAGCTTTTCTAATAAATGCCTATAATGTATTTGTAATCAAGCAATTAGTAGATGCTTATCCTGTGAAATCACCTCAAGACGTTAGTGGGTTTTATGACAATAAAATATGCAATGTTTTAGGGAAAAAATTCAGTTTAAATGAAATTGAAAACAACGAACTAAGAAAAGTATACAAAGATCCTCGATTTCACTTCGTGCTTGTGTGCGGAGCCTTAGGCTGTCCACCCATAATAAATGATGCTTACACTCCCGAAAAATTAGAAACACAATTGACCGTACAAACAAAATTAGCTTTGAACAATAATGAGTTTTTGAAAATAGAGGGCAACAAGGTTTTTCTATCAGAAATATTTAAATGGTATGAAGAAGATTTTACAAAACAGCAAAAAGTAATTGAGTTTGTAAACCAATATAGGGATGTAAAAATACCAACCGATTATACTATAGACTATTATCCTTACGATTGGAGAATCAATGAATATGTACCTGTAAATGAAGTAGTTAAGGAAGAAGTATTCAACCCTGAAAACAATAGAAATGTAAATAACATACAGAAATATACACCTTCTGTGTTGTTTAAAAGGGGACAATGGGAGTATAAATTTTTCAATAACTTGTACTCCCAAACGATGGGATTTGAAAGTAATGGAAATAAAGTAGATTACGGAAACCGAAGTAATTATTTTACGTCTATCAACCAATTTTTAATAGGTGTAAACTCCAATATAAATATAGGCGCAGATGTATGGGTTAATTCGGTGAGGGTAAACGATGGGGTAAAAGATTCGCCTTTTAACGTGTTAAAATTTGAAAATACACCAAATACAAGAACAGAGATTGCTTATGCTGGGCCAAAAATTAAAATTATCCCGTTTAAAAAATTAAGTCATTTGAGCTTTCAAACTACATTTTTAATTCCTTTGGCCGATGACATGGAAGGCAAAAAGAACGGCAGACCATATCTAAATAGGGATAGCTATATTTCAATTACGCAAATATTTTATGATTATTCCATTGCAAGTAAATTTCAACTGTTTTTTCAGGTTTCTCCTTGGATATACATTGCAAAGAATAACCCATCGGATGGATCATCTAGGTTTTCTGTTTCCAGCCCTACCAGTATTTTCTTCAGTTATTTCCCTACTAAAAGACTTACCTTTTATGTACAACAAGAGTTTTGGCCAAACTATGGAAACAAAGGCATCAACTCATGGTTTAGACAAGAAGGTTTGGGGATGAAACTTCAAATTATCAAAGGGAAATTGGAAGCGGAAACATCCTACACACGATTTACATTGGGAGCTAATTCTGGAGCTGGCGAAACATTTAATTTTGGTTTAAGAATAATTCACCTGTAGAAATCGTGCGAAAAATCATGCGGAAAATCTTTGTTTTAGGCCTATCCGTTTTGTGCGCTTGTACAAAGGACAGTGAAATAGTAAAATACGACACTTCAATCTTATCTGATTACATAAAATCGGAGAGTAAGCAATATACTTTGACCCAGCAGTTGATTGCTTGTGCAGCAAGTACCGATGCAGCAGATCCTGAAAAAAGCACTTTTCCGATTTCGGTATTTTACTATCCTGTCACTGGGTCTTTTGACTTTAAGTATTTTGAAATAAACAATGCGGCAAGCACTGAACAAAATAATTATGAAAATTACACCTTCAAAAGTTTGCAAAATGTCCCTGTATTCAATGGTTATTTGAGCAGATTTAAATGCAATGCATCCAGTGATACTTGGTGCGTTGTTACTTACAAAACACCAGGAAAATTACATATTTGCAATCCCATTAGAATAAAACATTATTCAGAACCTACTTTATTTGCTCCACAGGCAATTATGGTTCAAAATAATGGAATCCAACCTAAATTCACTTGGGGCGACAGTACCTCAACCAACAATGCAATTTATTTCCAAATTGTTTCTGATGCAGCCGAAAATCTTATTTCAGGAACTTACACCTACGACAAGCGTTGGGATTTTTACAATTTAAGTAATGTAGTTCTCAATATTAGAGATGTGAGTCCCAATCCTGCTTTGGCAAACAGCACCAATTATTATTTTACTTTGATGGGTGTAAGTGTAGATAACTGGGTGAACATTATTGGACAAAAAGGATTTATTACACAATAACCTTAAATAGTTGACGAAATTATTCCCCTTACTTATTTTATTATTTTCATTTTCAACTTTAAATGCCATACGGTTACAAAGTGATGAAATTAAGATCAATGGAGTCAATTTTGTGTCGCCAACCAACAAGATTTCTTCAAATTGTATTATGGCTACCAATCGGATTAATGCCAACTGGATAGCGCTATGCCCTTTTGCCTTTTTGTATCCAAACGTGCCAATAGTAGAATATAATGTGCCTAAAAATTGGTGGGGAGATAGGCCAGAAGGGATTTGCAAACTTGCTGCTTATGCCAAAGCAAACAATCAAAAAGTGCTACTCAAACCCCACTGTTGGGTGGATAAGCAAGGTTGGCCAGGCGATTTTGATCTTGAGCCCAAAAATTGGAGGCTTTGGGAAAAAAACTATTTGCAATACATGTTGAAACTTGCTCGCCTTGCCGATTCGGTAGATATTGAAATGTTGTCGATTGGGGCAGAATTTAAAATAGCAACTAAAAAACGGCCACAATTTTGGATTAGTTTGATCGATACCGTAAGAAAAGTATACAAAGGAAAACTGACTTACGCTGCAAATTGGGACGAATATGATAAAATATCATTTTGGAATAAGTTAGATTACATAGGAATTGATGCCTATTTCCCTTTAATTGAAGAAGAAACTCCTAACAAAGCGAAAATGGAGCAAAAGTGGAAAAGCATTACTAAAGATCTTGAAGTTTTTTCAAAAAAGTATAAACGCAAAGTTATATTCACAGAATATGGCTATAGAAGCATAAATAATTGCGCTTGGAAACAATGGGAAGTGGAAAGTGCCCCCGTAGATAAAAATATAAACATATTAGCGCAACAAAATGGGTATGAAGCCTTATTTAATGTGGTCTGGGAAAAAGATTGGTTTGCTGGAGGATTTTTGTGGAAATGGTATCCCAACGATTACGAATCAGGTGGTGTTAAAAATTCGGATTATACGCCCCAAAATAAACCCATCGAAAAAATTATAAAAAAATGGTATGCTACAAATTAGAAATGAAATTATTTAGAGCAGTTTTTTTCGCCATGATGATTACTTTCTGCTCGTGTAAAAACGATGCCAAAATTCAACCAACTTCTTCGATTAAAATAAAAGATACTGTTGTTGCCAATTTTGAAATTAAGGGCGTAAGTTATGTAGCAACAAACTCGGCAATTGATAGTTCAAATATTACTCCACTGAACAAAGTTAACTGCAATTGGATAGCGCAAATGCCTTTTGCACATGGTTATGATAGTTCTCCACAACTCGAGTTTGATCAATCAAGTTTGTGGTGGGGGGAAACTAATAAAGGCATTATTGAAACCACATTGTTGGCTCGCAAAAAAGGAATTAGAACTATGCTTAAACCTCAAATATGGATAGGTGGTAGTTACACAGGCACTTTTACTTTAACCAACGAAACCGACTGGCAACTTTGGGAAAGCAATTATTTAAAATATGTATTCAATTATGCGCATTTAGCCGATTCGCTAAATATAGAAATGTTTTGTATCGGAACGGAATTGAAACTGGTGGTGGAACAACGCCCCATGTTTTTTAATAAATTGATTGATTCGATCAGAACTTTTTATGATGGGAAATTGATTTATGCAGCCAACTGGGACGATTACAAAGCCGTGCCGTTTTGGGGCAAACTAGATTATATAGGTATTGATGGCTATTTCCCTTTATCAACCGACAATACGCCTTCGGTGGCTGATATGGTAGCATCATGGCAGTCGACAATTTCAGCAATTGAACAATTTAAAACCGCTTTGAACAAGGACGTGATTTTTGCTGAAATAGGCTATAAAAGTGTAGACCAATGTGCTTACGAACCTTGGAATCCGACATCAAATACGGTAAATATGCAGGCGCAGAGCAATAGTTACCAAGCTTTTTTTGAGGCTTTTGCAAATAAGCCCTGGTTTAAAGGTGCATTTCTTTGGAAATGGTATCCAAAACATGAGAATTCAGGAGGCTTTAGTAATAAAGATTACACACCTCAAAACAAGCCCGCAGAAGCTGTTATTGAAAAATGTTTTTGATGATGGTTTTCCTATTAATTAGTAAAATGCGTTATTTTGTCGTGGTAAAGACAAAACTCCTTTAAAATATGTACTAAATTTCCCCCAAAGTATATCTTTTGAACAATCAAAGTACAAATACGGCCATTTTACTTTTTACTCACGATGCTGAAACGGAGAGTAAAAGGAAATTTTTTTTAAATTCCAATAAATCTAATCGAACGATTGCCGAAAAGCTTATTGCCACCTCAGTAAAGAAAATTCAAGCTTCAGGTTTACCTCATTACGTATTTTCTACAGAACAACAAATTGGCTTCTCGTTTGGTGAAAGACTTTCTAATGCCATTGAAAGTGTTTTTAACAAAGGTTATAAAAAGGTAATTGTTGTTGGCAACGATTGCCCAGTACTGAACAAGAGAGAATTGCAGGAGGCTAGGCAGTTACTAGAATCGAATGAAATGGTGGTTGGGCCTACTACAAAAGGTGGGAGCTATTTGATTGGCATTTCTGAAAGCAGTTACAATAAAGATTCGTTCACAAACCTCAAGTGGGGAACAAAAAATCTTTTGGACGATTTGCTTTGCTATGCAAAATCGAATTCAACTAGCTATTGTACCACAAAACATTTAAGTGATATCAACAACTACGATGAGCTGCAAGAATTTGCCAATAAGTATAGCTATGTATCGGCAACCGCAAGATTATTTTCAAGTTTACTTTCATTTCAAAAAATTAAACTTTCTCTAAACTATTTTTTTATTAGAATCTCAATCGTGCGGTTTCTTTTTGGAATTTCCGCACCACCTGCTGTTTGTTGTTAGTTTCCTAACCGATAATTTCCTCTACCCTGTACTAATCTAGCCTAACACAAATTCCTTATTTGTGCTTAATAGCTACGGTTTAATTTTGTACATAAGTAATAAACCTTACTCATTTTAATAATATCACCATGAAAAAAAGAATAATACTGATCTTTTTGTGCTTCTATTTTGCCTGCGCTAATGCACAAGTTGACATAAAAATCAATGTAAAAAATGGCTTAACTAACCAAAACTCCGATAGTGTAGAAGTTGTACTAAACAATGCCAAAACTGGGTTTACAAAAGTTTTAAAAACAAATAAATTGGGAATGGTTTCCTTTAATGGGATTCCGATTTCAGATACTTATGAAATTAAAATAGATGAAACTGACAATTATTATGCATCTAAAATTGAAAAAATTGATTTGCGCTCCAATTTTAGCCCAAGTTTTTCGATTTTTTTAACTTCTAAAACCACCAAGCAAATAGGCGAAGTGGAAGTAATTGGCAATAGCACAACTAAAATCAACTCGGTGAATGCCGAAGTTTCATCCACGCTATCTGCAAAGGAAATTGAAACACTACCAATAGAAGGCAGAGATATTACCCGTGCATTGTATAGACTGCCAAATGTAACTCAGGCTACTGGTTTTTTCCCTGAAGCACCAAATGTGAGCATAAACTCAGCAAATGCACTTTATGCCAATTATTTGATCGATGGAATGGATAATAATCAACAATTTCTAGGAGGTCAGAGGTTTGCTGTACCCGTAGGATTTGTAAAAAACATCACAGTGCTTACCAATAACTATTCCACCGAATTTGGGTTGACAGGCAACGGAATTTTCAATATTACTTCAAAATCAGGAAGCAACGATGTGACAGGTGAGGTTTTTTACTCAACAAGACCAGGACCAGGAATTGATGGAAAATCAATTTACAACCAAAAGGATTTATCTGGCAATGATGTTAAAAATGGGTTTCAGCGTCAGCAATTTGGTTTTGCAGTTGGTGGTGCTCTAAAAAAGGATAAAACTTTTTATTTTCTCAATGCCGAACAAATAATTGATTTTAAAGATAATGCGCTTGTATCGCCCGATTTAGGAATTAGCGAAACAGTAAAAGGCAGAAATCAATTCACCTATTTGTCGGGGAAAATAGACCACAATTGGTCTCAAAATTTTAGGTCAAGCGTTAGATTAAATGGAGGAATCGTAAATATTGAACGCCAAGGTGGTGGCTTAGAAGGCGGAATTGTTTTCCCATCGGCTGGAAATAAACAAGACAGGAATTCTTTTACTATTGCAAATAAAAACATTTATACCAAAGGCAATTTTAAATCTGAAACCAACTATCAATTTGCCACATTTAGATGGGACTATGCAAGGCCAAATAATCCTAACAGCCCACAGGTAGAAGTGCTTAACCCAGCAGGAAATGCCATTGCTGTTTTAGGGCATCCAGGTTTTGTTTTCGATACAAGAGAATACACCCAGCAAATTCAACAGAAATTTACTTTTTATGCTGAAAAACACACCATTAAATTTGGAGTAGAGTTGCTGAGTTCTGATCATTTGCTCAGTGGCGGTGGTGCGCCAAATGGATTTTACCGTGTTCAGCTCGATTCAAATCAACTAAATGATGTTAAAAATGCAAATCGTGGAAGTGATTTAGGAATTAACGATATTCCTTCTGATGCAAATGTATTGGCGTACAGCACCGAACTAAGAACTAGGTCTTTTGGCAAAAGACAAAATATATACTCTGCTTATGTTGAAGATTTATTTGCCGTCACCAATAAACTAAATATCACCTTGGGCTTGCGTTACGATTACGACAATTTATCTGTAGGTGCAGCCAAGCAAGGAGATTTTAATAATATTGCGCCAAGACTGAGCTTAAATTATAAAATTAAAGACAACTTGAGCATCAGAGGTGGTGCTGGTTTGTTTTACGAAAAAGTATTATATGCCATTTATAGTGATGCATTGCAACAAAATACCACTTCTCCAGACTACAAAAAGCAATTGCAATCATTAATTGACAAAGGTGTTTTACCGCAAAGCACTGATTTGAATGCAGCCAATTTTGACGGAAATTTATCAGCAGGCGCTTCAAATGTTGCCTATTTGAATGGCCCTAAAGCGGAAACATTATTAAACCAAAGAGATCAAGCTTTTAGTAATGAAAGAAGAATATTGAATCCTAATGGCTATGCAAATCCTTACACCGCTCAGTATAGTGTCGGCCTGCAATATCAGCTTGATGAAGATAAATTGTTTTACGTTGATGCCGTGCATAATCGTGGCTATAATGTAGCACGGTTGGTGGATCTAAATTCTGCCGCACGATACGTTGTTGACCCAAATAATGTAACAGTTAGAACGCAAGCTGAAGCTGATTTAACCCGAAATGTTCCGATTCGCACAGATGCTTCAGGGAGCTATGCCATCATTAATGGAGATACAACAAGAGGGGTAGCGCGCAGCATAACGATGACAGATATGGGAGGCGAATCTAGATATTATGCCCTA
>Ga0163144_10020301_pt1 | contig 13297 bp, 11 predicted proteins | sample OliLak19BULKMAT1_FD_123175 | JGI IMG/M metagenome (GOLD analysis project Ga0163144, IMG submission 123175) | Freshwater microbial mat bacterial communities from Lake Vanda, McMurdo Dry Valleys, Antarctica - Oligotrophic Lake LV.19.BULKMAT1 | ecosystem: Environmental > Aquatic > Freshwater >... | reverse complement strand
ATTTTATTTTCATCTTCTTCTCAATAGGCATTTTCTCTTGCCAATCTCCTACAAATGGAAAAAGTACAACTGACTCTACTGAGGCGAATGCTGAAGAAGATGAAAAACAAGAGAAAGTGGCAGTAGCAGATTTGCCCTTAGACAAAATCAAACTACCAGAAGGCTTTAAGATTGAAATCTTCGCAGCCGATGTGGACAATGCTCGCTCTCTTTGCAGAGGTGAGAACGGGACTATCTTCGTAGGCAATAGACAAGGGAACAAGGTATATGCCCTTAGAGATGAAGATGGAGACAACATCGCAGAGAAAACATACGTCATCGCCGAAGGGTTGAATATGCCTAATGGTGTCGCTTTCAGAAAAGGAAGTTTGTACGTGGCTGAGGTCAGTCGCATCTTACGCTTTGATGACATTGAGAAAAAACTTGCCTCTCCCCCTAAGCCTGTAGTAGTCTATGATAAATTACCTGAAGACAAATGGCATGGCTGGAAATTTATTGCTTTTGGGCCTGATGACAAACTTTATGTGCCTGTGGGTGCACCTTGTAATGTCTGTGAGAGTAAAGATGATGTTTATGCAACCATCACTCGCATGAATCCTGATGGCAGTGATTTTGAGATTTTTGCAAAAGGAATCCGCAATAGTGTAGGCTTTGCTTGGCATCCAGATACCAAAGAACTTTGGTTTACTAATAATGGCAGAGACATGCTAGGAGATGAAATCCCGAATGATGAGCTAAACCACGCAGCACAAGCAGGTATGCACTTTGGCTTTCCTTACATTCATCAAGGAGATTTGCCTGACCCTGAGTTTGGTAAAAACAAAAATGCCTCAGATTACACCGCACCTGTCCAGAAACTAGGTCCACATGTGGCAGCACTTGGGATGAGATTTTATACAGGAGATATGTTTCCAGCGAAGTATCGCAAGCAAATTTTTATTGCCAAACATGGCTCTTGGAATCGCAGCAAAAAATCTGGTTATAATGTAAGCTGGGTAAAACTCAATGGCTCAAAAGCCGAAGATCATCAGATATTTGCAGAAGGCTGGCTAGATGAAGAAGCACAAGAAGCTTGGGGCCGCCCTGTAGATGTATTGGTAATGCCTGATGGAGCTATGCTTGTTTCAGATGATTTAGCCAATGTAGTATATCGTATTTCTTACCAAAAATAATCAATTAAAAAAATGGGTAAATCTAAAAAAGTCGGTGTACTACTCACTGGTGCAGGTTTTTATGATGGTACAGATATTCAAGAAGCTGTATTTACACTATTAGCATTAGATAAATATGATTGTGAGAGTATTTGCATTGCCCCAGATGCCTTGCAAAGCTCAGTAGTCAATCACTTTACAGGAGAAGACATCTCGCAAACCCGAAATATCAGAGATGAAGTCGCTCGCCTTACCAAAGGAAAAGTATATTCACTCAAAGAGATTGACCCTGATGAATTAGATGCTTTGGTCATTCCTGGTGGGTTTGGAGTAACCAAAAATCTGACTTCTACTCAAGAAATTTTTCAAGATTTAAGTCGTCTTATCAAGGGAATTTATGATGCTCAGAAGCCCTTAGCAGCCGTCTGCCTCTCTCCTAATGTGCTTGCAAATACCTTAAAAGAAATAGGCATCGAAACTGAGTTAAATAAATTAAGTGAGAAAAATACTCAGGAAAGTAAGGAAATAGCGGAAGATGGTTTGTTTGATGAGAAAAATAAAATCATAACCTCCCCTCGCTATACCCGTGATGCTTCTATTGCTTTGATTTACCTTGGCGTAGAGAATACCATCATCAAACTTACACAACTTTGTAATAAGAGATGATTAATTCTATTTAGCACCATAAATAAATAAAGTATGAGTGCCTAGTTTCTCTTTTTTGAAACTAGGCATTTTTTTTGAAATATATCAATTATAATTGTAATAACTTTTATAAAGTATAGACTTAGAATTAATCCGTTTTTATAAAAAAAACGTTCTAAAAAAGCGAAGTAAGTTATATAATAAGTGATGAGCAATTTAACTAACTAAATAATCCATTACTAACATTTTACCATATCACTACTCACTCAGAAAAAATCAAAAAGATAGACATGAAAATCCAACGAACCATCATTTTATTTTTAGTGCTTATTTTCAGCTCTTTAGGACTTCAAGCTCAAAGCAAAGACAGCCTGAGTTATCCCTATCCAGTCAAAAAAGTAGCTTTAGGTGATAGCTTAGCGATTGCTTATATAGATGTGGGCAAAGGCAGTAATACATTGATTTTTATCCACGGTTTAGGGAGTTATCTTCCTGCTTGGCAACTCAATATAGATACTTTAAAAGCAAATAACCGCTGTATAGCCTTAGATTTACCTGGCTATGGAAAGTCAAGCAAAGGAGATTTTGCTTATAATATGACTTTTTTTGCCAATACAATAAAGGTTTTTATGGAGAAAATGTCCATAGAAAAAGCAACTATCATAGGGCATTCTATGGGTGGGCAAATCGCTATGACTTTCGCCATTAATCATCCCGAAAAAGTAAACCGTCTTATTTTAATCGCTCCCGCAGGTTTTGAGACATTTAAGCCTGACCAAGCAAAACTCTTAGAAAGTTTTACGACACCTGAGCAGATTAAAAATACGCCTGACCAAAAAATCAGAAGTAATTTAGAAATGAATTTTAGCAAAATGCCTCCCAAAGCAGAGTTTATGGTTTCGGATAGAATCAAAATGAAACAACAAACTGATTTTAGCAACTACTCTAAAGCAACTTCTAAATCAGTGAAAGGAATGCTAGACGAACCTGTGTTTGATAAGTTATCAGAGATAAAAGCAAGCACACTCATTATTTTCGGAAAAGATGATAAACTTATCCCCAATAAATTCTTTAACTCTAAGTTAAGTACTGCCTTTGTAGGCGAAGCTGGCAAAGAAAAAATAACCAATTCTCAGCTTTATATCATAGAAGATGCAGGACACATGGTCAATTTTGAAAAAGCAAAAGAGGTCAATAAATTAATCATTGACTTTCTGAAAGTTAAGTAAGAGATTGGTTAGTGAGAGATGAGTTATAAATTATGAGTTTTTAATAATTTGATAATGAGAGTTTTACCTAAAATAACTTGTTGCTTTATTTAATTATTGTTCCTTACAAATCATTGATTATTAGTTAAGAAAAAATTGATAATGAGCAATCTTATTTCCGTTTTAGTGAAAAATTGATAATTGAAATAGTTTTAAAACTTATCGCAAATAGTCTGAAAGGCTTGAACATCCGAACTTAGGGCATCGCCCCAAGCTACTTATAAAGTGTTAAGTAAAACCCCACTCTATGCCTAACAAACAAAAACACCGAGGGCTTCATAGTCTTGATTTACAACTATTCAGTGAAAAATGGGTGGAAACAATGCGTGAGGCAGTTAAAGATGTGGTCTATTTGCTGAACCGTGGCTTTGCCGAAAACTCCGTCCTCAAAATCGTGGGTGATAGATATAGACTCCAAAAAAGGCAAAGACAAGCACTTATGAGAGCTGTCTGCACTGATGAAATCCTTCTGACTTCCCAGCAAAAACAAATAGATTGGAATCAATTGAGTGGTAAATCTGTGGTCATAGATGCCTATAATCTTTTAATCACCACTGAAAGTGCTTTATCAGATGGCATTATTTTGCACTGCAAAGATGGCTGTTATAGAGATATAGCAAGTGTGCATGGCACTTATCGCAAAGTAGCCGAAACGCTGCCTGCCATCAGACTTATTGGACAGGCATTACAAAGTCTTGGTGTAACAAAAGCTCATTGGTTCTTAGATTCGCCTATCTCTAATAGTGGCAGATTAAAACAATTCTTACTCGAAGAAGCTACTCAAAATCAATGGAACTGGGAAGCCGAATTAGTGCATAGCCCTGATAAAACATTGGTTGAACGGAGTGAAATCGTCATTTCTTCAGATAGCTGGGTCGTTACTCAAGCTACTGCCTGGACTAACTTCCAAGGCTACCTTATCACCGAACACATCAAACCAAACAATATCAAGAAGTTTTGGTGAAGGTGTTTTTTGGTTTCCAACTTTGTGTATCCTCTTAATACGAGCAGACTACACACAATTTTCATAAAAAAATTCCTATTCTAAATAGTTAAGCTAGTAGTTTTGAAAGCAAGAACCTTGGTTTTTGATAAGGCACTCAAAGTATAATAAATACACCAACAGACAATGCCCACAAACTTACTTCCATCTTCTAGCATATAGTGCAACTGATTGTTAAGATTACCTCCTGCCAGTTTGTCTTATCCTGAAATAGCATTACAGTATTTACAAAACTATTACACTTCTCGTCAGATTGTTCATGCCTATAACATAAGCTGACCAAACTTAGCCCATTATTTACTTCCAAAGAGTGTAATTCTGAATAATCATTAAATTCTTGTAATTTTACACAAGATGTATTCCTAACATAAAATTTATTAATATGTCTGAAACTGTTTTTTCAAAAGTAGCCAAAGAGTTAGAAAGCCAAGGTTTTCCCACAACAGCAAACTAGTCTTAGCATCTCGCTTAAGACTAAACTTCAGGTTTGAAGGATGGAGGGTTTGATATTTATTCTAACATATCCCTCTAGCCTTCGCTAAATCAGTCCTTCTAGCATTTTATTCCTCCTCCTTAATCTCCTCTAAGAACCCTTCTAGAGAGAAAGCATTTTTTAAATCGTAGTCTCCTATTTTGGTGCGACAAAGTCCATAAAGATATCCGCCTGAGTGAAGGGCTGCACCAAAATCTTTGGCAAGGCTACGAATATAAGTACCTTTGGAGCATTTGACCCTAAAATGAACTTGTGGCATTTCTATTTTAGTAATCTCAAACTCATAAATATGAATAGGGCGAGGTGTCAGTTCTATCTCTTTGCCAGCCCTTGCAAGGGTATAAAGTCGCTTGCCATCTACTTGCACCGCAGAGTGCATTGGGGGAAGTTGTGTCTGAGTACCCAAAAAGCTTTGAGCAGTTTCTAAGATAAGTGCTTCAGTGATATGTTCGGTCGGAAATTCGGCATTTACTTCAGTTTCTCCATCAAAGGAAGGGGTAGTTTTGCCAAGCATGCATATTCCTGTATATTCTTTGTCTAAGATTTGAATGTGTTGGAGTTGCTTGGTCATTTTGCCAGTAGCTACCAAAAGCAAGCCTGTAGCTAGAGGATCAAGCGTACCCGCATGTCCTACTTTGAGTTTGCCTTCTAACCTTTTGATGGCATATTTTATTTTATTGACCACTTGAAAAGAAGTCCAAGTCAAAGGCTTGTCTATTAAAAGTAATTCTCCTTCTTTAAAATTAAATGTCTGACTCATAATCTCTCAATAACCTATTCTTTTTCTCTTAATAACTCAATAACCAATTTTCTTAATAACCCATTATCACTTTTTCCTAGAAATATTTCCCAATCTAAAAGCAGGGCGATAAGTGATATAAAATCCAGCATTAAACTCCCAAAGTTCATTCTGAATATCATAATAAGGTTCTGCTCGCAAACTTAGTGATAAATCTCTCTGAATGACCCAATCTTTAAAAAAACGCAAAAATAATAAGTCTCTTTTGGCTTGAAATATCCCGTCTCCTCTTTGAGAAAATGACTTATACAAATCTCCTCCTTGCGTAGAATTAAACTCGTTTCCTTGCCAAAAACTACCCAGAAAATTAAACCAGCGAGTATTTAAGCCTATGTTTGGATAAAAACCTTGCCCAGAACGGCTAATCTCACTAGGCCCACTGTACTGCTCAGAAGAAAATACAGTATAGACTTCTGCATACAGTTTTTTAACAAAGCTATCTTGAGAGAAATCTTGGTGGATTTTTAAACCTAAAGAGGCATTGAGTTCATTGCCTAATAAAATAGGCACAACCAAATCTTGCCCTCCTATGTGTCTGATAGTCGCTTGCAAAGGAAGTGAAAGGCTAAAATTATTTTTTTTAACCAAAGTCCATTCATTCACAAAACCTACCCAAAAAATCTCAGGGCTATCTTTGCTACTCGGCACTACCTCTTGCCAATCTATCCAAAGCTCACTATACCACTTGGGACGATGTCTAATAAATTGTAAACCTTGCTCCAAACGCCGAGTAATCCCTCGTTCGAACCCATACATTGGCTCTATCAAACGGTGTGTGTAGTTGGCTTGTAGATTTCCGAAGATAATCTTGGTAGAATCTTTTTGATAAGTGAGTCTAAAAAGAGGTGAAATCTGACTGAAATCCTCTCCTCCAAAATCACGAGAGAGAAAGATACCTGCCTCAATTTGCACATTGGGCAAAGGCTGATACATCAGACTGCTAGAAAGCTGTGAGCCAAGCAATGTTTCTCCCGAAACAATGGGATTAAAATATTCATTATTTCGCAAAAAATTATAGTTGCGAAACTTGAGCCACAGTTCTCCTTCTTGCTCACTATTGGGATAAATTTGCTCTTCCAGAAGGCGATTATCAAGCTGTGCCTGAGCAAAATAAGGCAAAAATATAATTGCTAAAAATAAAAGCGAAATCTTATTCTTTAAAAAATTGAGCATTATTTGTAAAAAAAAGAGGGTGATTTATTTGCAATGTTAAGAAATATAACTAATTTTGATTAAAATTGTAGCAAACAATAAATATTTATCAAAATATTTGTGAAGTTTGTTTTTTTATTCTAATTAAGCAAAATATTTCACTTCAAATATTACGTCTATGTCCACACATGCTGACAAATTAAAAGTACTACAAGCCACTATCGACAAGTTAGAGAAGTCCTATGGCAAAGGCACCGTCATGAAACTAAGTGATGATAAAGTAGTAGATGTTGCTGCTATTCCTACAGGTTCACTCGGCCTAGATATCGCTCTCGGTGTAGGTGGTATTCCGAGAGGAAGAGTGGTAGAGATTTATGGTCCTGAATCATCAGGTAAAACTACTCTTGCGATGCACTGTATTGCAGAAGCTCAAAAACTAGGTGGTATCGCTGCTTTTATAGATGCAGAACATGCATTTGATAAAAGCTATGCCGAAAAATTAGGTCTAGATACTGAGAACCTACTCATCTCACAACCTGACAGTGGTGAGCAAGCCCTTGAAATTACAGAACATCTTATCCGTTCGGGTGCGATTGACATCATCGTAATAGATTCTGTAGCTGCTTTAGTACCAAAAGCAGAACTAGAAGGAGAAATGGGAGACAGCAAAATGGGTCTTCAGGCTCGTCTTATGTCGCAAGCACTGCGTAAACTCACTGGAGTAATCAATCGTACTGGTTGTTGCTGTATTTTTATCAACCAACTTCGTGACAAAATCGGAGTTATGTTTGGTAGTCCTGAGACAACTACGGGTGGTAATGCCCTTAAGTTTTACGCTTCTGTACGCTTAGATATCCGTAGAATAGGTCAAATCAAAGAAAGTGCTGATAATATCCTCGGAAACCGTACTCGTGTGAAAGTGGTTAAAAATAAGGTAGCTCCTCCTTTTAAAGTAGTAGAATTTGACATTATCTATGGGGAAGGAATCTCTAAAGTAGGTGAGATTCTAGACATTGGTGTAGAAATGAATATCATCAAAAAATCTGGTTCTTGGTTCTCTTATGGAGATATTAAACTAGGGCAAGGACGTGAAACCGTAAAACAACTCCTCCAAGATACACCAGAACTAGCCTTGGAATTAGAGAATAAAATCAAAGCAGCCATCACTGGTGCAGATCCAGCGGCTAAAAAAGCTAAAGTAGCCAGTAATGGTGCAAAAGATGATGATGATGATTTTGAAGATATTGATGAATAAGAATCATTATTTACTTTGGTAAATAGATAGTCAATATAAAAAAGACCAACTTTTTCAGTTTGAAAAAGTTGGTCTTTTGATGCTAAGTAAGCCCTTCAAAATAAAGTAATCATTTAATTTGAGTAAAAACCTCATTATCAGATTATTACAAAATGATAACTTATCACTTATAAATCATCTCTTGCCAAAAGGCTTTAGATTATTTCAATAAATCAGTTCTCAACTAATTTTAAAGGAATAATAATTTGAAATACGCACCTTTAGACTTAGCTTTGACTTTGAAAAAACTATATAAATCTGTGAGGCAAAGAATTCATTATCATTTATTGACTAAATTATTTTTAGGAATCATTGTAGGCTTACTCAGCCCCTCTTTTTTATTTGCACAGATAGACACTTTATTATCTCCTATAGACTTAGGCATGCAGCCCGTATTTACCAAACTAAAAGAAGCACTTAAAAACCCCGAGAAAGTCATCGTATTAGATTTGGGGGATAAAGAATTAACCACTTTCCCTACAGAGATTCAGAAATTTGTCAATCTCCAAAAACTCAGCCTTTACCAAAATAAAATCAAAGAATTGCCCGAATGGATAGGTGATTTTGAGAGATTGCAATGGATAGATGTCTATGACAATGCACTGAAAGAATTACCCCAATCATTCAATAAACTTTCACATCTTTGGTATTTAGATTTGGGTGATAATGGCTTTAAAACCATTCCTGAGGTTGTTTATCAACTGACTGAACTAAGACATTTATATCTTTATGGTAATCATTTAAAGACATTGCCAAGTGAAATCACCCAACTTCAGAAGCTAGAGCATCTTCGTGTAGGCAGAGGTTTTAAGTTTTTGTTTGGGGGAAATCATTTAAAAGCACTTCCTGATAATTTTGGAGAACTCTCACGACTCCAAGAACTTCATTTACCTGACAATGCTTTGCGCACATTGCCTGAGTCTTTTTCAAAGTTAGATAGACTGCGTTTTTTGGAGCTAGGATATAATCGTTTTAAGCAAATCCCTCCCCAACTCAAAGCCTTAGATAGTCTTAATTATATCAATCTTTGGGATAGAAATTTTTCGGAATCAGAAGTAAGTGAATTTAAAAATACACACCCTCAAAGCAATCTACAACTAGATAAAAAATATGAGGGTTCATTTTGGGCTGTTTCAGTGGCTGCCCAGCAAGGTAAGTTTACTGTTGCCGAACTCGGAATAGCAAAAGCTTGGCGAAAAGATATTTTCTTGATGGCTATGGGTTTGTCTGGTACATTTAACCTCAATGGCAAAATGCAATCTGCACAGGGTTCATTTTGGCTTAGTGGTGTTGGTTTTTTGGCTTTGGGAGGGCATTTGAATTATTTTTGGGAGGATGCACAAAATAATGTAGGTTTTAGACCTGAAATCGGGATAGGCACAAGTGTATGGAGTCTGACGTATGGGCATAACATCTTATTTAAAAAAGGCTCAGAGAATATCCCAAAAAGTATAGTTGCCTTTCGTTTGTTACTGCCTTTTGCACCTAGTTTTTCTATTTTTAAATAAAAAAATTGCTATGATTCCTATAAGTTATTATTTGATTCTTTCTGCCTTTTTATTTTCAATGGGTATCATGCTCGTGATTATCAAACGCAATATCATTGTGGTTTTGATGGGGATAGAACTTATCTTAAATGCAGCTAATCTCAACTTAGTAGCTTTTAGCCAATATGACCCTGAGCGGCTTCAAGGTCAGTTTTTTAGCTTATTTGTGATGGTAGTGGCAGCGGCTGAGGCGGCCGTAGCCTTAGGGATTCTGATTCAGGTAAATCGCCATTTCAAAACCTCTAATTTGGATGAATTGAATAGCCTAAAAGGTTGATAAATATTCAATTACCAACAAATCTATTTATTGGCAATTGAATATAAGTAGATGGTCAAAATTAATTTGCATTTTGATATTTCTATAAAAAACTGATTATTAGTATTTTAATAGGATAACTCATCACTCATCATTTATAAGAAAATAAGCTGAAAACTCAACTACTAGAAGTTACGAGTCTCTCCTATTTCCATGATAATTAGTTCTTTGCCTGCTGCTTTAAATGCTTCTTTTGCTTTGGCATGCTCTATTTCTATGTAAGGGAAAGTATCATAATGCACACCAAGAATTTTATTACATTGGATAAAATCTGCTGCAATGACTGCATCTTCATAGCCCATCGTAAAATTATCTCCAATCGGCAAAATAGCAAAATCTAACTTAGCAAAGCGAGGAATCAACTGCATATCCATAGTAAGTGCCGTATCTCCTGCAAAATAGAAAGTACCCTCATCAGTATAAATGATAAAACCACCAGGGTTTCCACCATACGTGCCGTCTGGCAATACGCTTGAATGGACTGCATTTACATATTTTACTTGCCCAAATTCAAAACTAGCTTTACCTCCATGATTCAGAGGGTATCCCTTGGTGATACCTTGCTCACCAAACCAGCTCACAATTTCATAATTAGAGATAACTGTAGAATCAGATTTTTTGGCTATCGGAATAGCGTCTGCCATGTGGTCTTGATGTCCGTGACTTAGGAGGATATAATCCGCATGAATATCCTCTACCACAATTTTCTCTGCTTTTGGGTTGGGAGATATAAAAGGATCAAATAAAAGATTTTTACCTGCTACTTTGATGGCGAAGGTAGAATGTCCGTAATAGGTTAGTTCCATTTTTTATAAACGTTTAGGGTAAATTAAGTAATTTTCACCAAAATAAATCTCAATATAATTCAATACCCTTTTGGTGATTTTGATTATCATATACAACTGTGAAAACTAAAATTCGTTATCAATAATATATAAATATATCAATGGATATTTACTTTATGAAAAAGATGCTTTATTTTTCTAAAAATCTTATTTTAAACAATACTATAAAAATATTTATTTTCGATTCTCAATATCTAATATTAGTTTAGCATTGATACTACTTTTTAAAAATCCAAAATAGAAATAAATACTAATATTTTATTATCTTCAATTTGGTATTGTATATAAAATACTTGTTGTCAGCAAATTACAAAAAAGACTGCACTGATTTTAATAATCAAATTAACTATCAAAATACTATGAAAATATTATCCTCAGAAGGCACACGAAGGACACCCACTATGTACTTTGATGAAGCCGAAGGTCTATTTAAGATTACAGGCCGCTCTATTCCTGAAAATACATTCAAATTCTATCAACCTTATATCGACTGGATTCATCAATATCTAAAAACCACTAAAAACCCAACTACCCGATTACATATTAATCTTGAGTATTGTAACTCTAGTTCAGGGAGATTTTTGCTAGATATTTTTAAACTTATGGATGCTTCTGCCAGTGCCAAACATCAAGTATATATAGAGTGGCACTATGCTGATAATGATGATGATATGATGGAGATAGGACAAGATTTGGCTAGTTTTCTAAAAAATGCTCAAACTGAGCTCATTTCTTACCGCCGTGATCATCCTATTTTTTAAAGACTGATATATTCCCAAGCACTTTTATAGGCATCTATCTGCTCTATATAATGTAAAAACTTTTGATAAAATGCAGACTGACCTAGTGTAGCACTGTCTCCGAAAACGACTAATTTTTTACGTGCTCTTGTAAGTGCTACATTCATTCTTCTTTCATCACTTAAAAAGCCTATCTGACCTCTTTCGTTGCTTCTTACCATAGAAATATACATCATATCCCTTTCCTGTCCCTGAAAGCCATCCACACTGTGTATGCTTAAAGAAGGCAAAACACTTAACAAATCAGGATAATCACTTTGTATTTTATCTTGGATATACTCTACTTGTGCCTGATATGGAGAGACAATTCCTACTGAAAAACCTTCTTTTAAGAGATTAGGAGTAGTATTTTGTAAATGCTCAGTCAGTCTTGCAAGATGCTGAATCAATAAGTCAGCTTCCTTCGGATTATACCTGCTTTTGCTTTCTTCATTTACTTTTTCTTCAAAGCTACAGCCTGCTGTGTCCACAAACTCCACAGGTGTGCTCAGTATCAAATCATCTGGATGTTGGGCAAGACTATGCCTCCGTACTGTTTCATCTGCAATGAGTTGCCCTTGATAAAAATGCTCATTAGAAAAACCCATAATCTGCTCATGCATGCGGTATTGGGTGCGGAGCAAAGTAGCAGATTCGGCTTGTGTGTGCATCACTTTCTCAAACAAAGTCTCTGATAAACCTTCTTTGGCTGCTTGGTGAGATTTGACAGTAGGTGGAAGCTGATGGTGATCACCTGCAAATACAACTCTTTTTGATTTGATGATAGGAATCCAAGTAGCTGGCTCTAAGGCTTGTGCTGCTTCATCTATAAAAACTGTAGAAAAAGGACGATAACGAATATAACGGTTGATAGAACCAACAAGCGTAGCAGTAATGACCTGAGCATGGTTTAATAAATCATCTACGATGTATTTTTCTAGTGTCCGAGCTTCATCTCTCATTCGAGTAGCTTCGGTATAAAGGAGTTTGCGTTGCTCACGTTCTTCTCTCCCGAATACACGCTTATACTTGCTTGCCATTTTATGAAACTCCTCCGAGTCTCTTCTGAGTTTTTTGAGGTATCGGAAGTCAGGGTGTTGGGCGATTTGCCCTTCTAGACTAATTGCTCCTAATTCCTCTTGAAAGCGAGCAGGATTCCCTATTCTAAGTACATTTAATCCTTTTTCTAAGAGTTTAAAGGTAAGCAAATCTACGGCTGTATTGCTTGGAGCAGTTACAAGCACTTGCTTTTCATCTTGAAGAGTGAGTTTAATAGCTTCTACCAAAGTTGTAGTTTTGCCCGTGCCAGGAGGGCCGTGTACGAGGGCTACATCTTGGGCAGAGAGGATGTCAATAAGTGCTTCATTTTGTGACGGATTAAGTTGAGGGCGCGGTAATCCGTATTTGTCAAGGTTTTGGATTGGGGTAGTTTTAGCTTTTTGTTTGCCCGTCAGAATATCACGCAGGTCAGCGAGGCGATCTCCTTGTGCAAGCATCACTTTTTGGAGTGCTTCATCCATCTCACGAAAGCTCACTGTATCAAAGAGAATATTGATTCCTAGATTATCATATTCTATCCAATCTGGAAGTTCATCTACACTTAATGCAATGCGCATATTATTTTTCCAGACGGCTGAGATTACTCCAGATATAGAAGGTATTTTTTGATGTTTTTCGGTTTGGTGAAAAAGTGATACCGAATCACCGACTTGAAAAGCATGATTTTGATTAAGATGCGACAGACGCTCTAGTGAGACATAAAAACTTTCACCTGCACCTATTTCTTGCCCATTAATCTTAATTGGATACCAAGTAAGCCCTTTTTCACGCCTTTGTTTGAGAGGAGTGAGGAGCATCTGATTTTTGTATTGATGCAAACCTTCTTCTTTTTCTAATTCAAGAAGCTGGCGAAGTATTTTAAATGTATCCATGGATATAAGATTATTAAGATTTACAAAAGTAAAACAAAGCTTCCAAATTTGGTGAATTATATCAAAAAGAGAAT
>Ga0163144_10020300_pt1 | contig 13297 bp, 12 predicted proteins | sample OliLak19BULKMAT1_FD_123175 | JGI IMG/M metagenome (GOLD analysis project Ga0163144, IMG submission 123175) | Freshwater microbial mat bacterial communities from Lake Vanda, McMurdo Dry Valleys, Antarctica - Oligotrophic Lake LV.19.BULKMAT1 | ecosystem: Environmental > Aquatic > Freshwater >... | reverse complement strand
CGCACCTTCCCCGTCGTCGAGGCCGCTGGCAAACTCTGCGGCCTGCTGCCCGGCCATGTGGTGAAGCTGCGCTACGCCAAACGCACCGTTGCCGAGGCCCTCACGCCCCGCGACCAGATCCACACGCTCCGCAAGAAGGACCTCGGCTCCAACCCGATTTCGAAGGCCGACAAGTTCTTCACCGACCATCCCGGGATCCACAAGCTCCTCGTCGTCGACGACGCCGACCAGCTCCACGGCCTCTTCACCATGAGCGACGTGGAACGGATCACCCAGGAGAAGCGCGCCCAGTTCAAGCCCGCGCGCGACGCGAAGTTCCGCCTCATCTGCGGCGCCGCCGTGTCCGCCACGCGCAACGCCTTCGGTGAACTCGACCGCGACAAGATTCTTGCCCACATCGGCGGACTGGTGGAACGCGGTGTCGATGTCGTCGCCGTCTCCACGGCGCATGGCTTCAGCAAGGGCGTCGGCGAAACCGTCCGCATGATCCGCGACGCCTATCCGAAGCTCCCGATCATCGCGGGCAACGTCACCAGCGCTGCCGGCGTCGAGTTCCTTGCCGATGCCGGTGCCAGCGCCATCAAGGTCGGGCAGGGGCCCGGCTCCATCTGCACCACCCGCGTCGTCGCGGGCGTCGGCATTCCGCAGCTCACCGCGCTCTACGTCTGCTCCAAGGCCGCGTCGAAGAAGGGCGTCTCCATCATCGCCGACGGCGGCATCACCAAGTCCGGCGACATCGTGAAGGCCCTCACGCTCGCGGGCTCCGTCATCTGCGGCGGCATGTTGGCCGGCTGCCCCGAGGCGCCCGGACAGGTCATGGAAATCAGCGGCAAGCTCTACAAGCAGTATCGCGGCATGGGCAGCATCGCCGCGATGAAGGCCGGTTCCGCGGCGCGTTATGGCCACACGAAGGAAGCCACACAGAAGGTGGCGGCCGAAGGCGTGGAAGCGCTCAAGGAAGTGAGCCCCAGCGTCGACACGATCCTCACCCAGATGATCGGCGGCATCCAGAGCGGCATGGGCTACCTCGGCGCGGCCAACCTCGGACAACTCCGCGACAAGGCCCGCTACATCCGCGTCAGCTCCGCCGGCATGAAGGAGGCGTCGCCCCACGACGTGATCGAAGTGAAGGCCAGCGCGTAAGGCGAAGGTTTGCCCGCGAAGGAACGCGAAGATTTTCTCGTGGTGGGGCAACGCCTCCCTGCGAACCAGCGCTGGCTGTTGTCCGCGCATACGAAGAGTGAGTGCCTTCAATCGTATGGCTGACAAGCCGCCCGCCTGGCTCCAGTCTCAAACAATGTTGCACGGCGGTAGGAGGTCGGTCGCCATCCTGATTCTGATTTTGGGTAGCCTCTCAGTTTGGGCGGACGGCAAGGTGTTCCGTCAGGTAGAGATGGCGACGGGTCCGGTGACCATTCCCGACCAGCGGGCGTTGATCTGCTGGAGCAACGGTGTGGAACGGCTGGTGATCGAGACCTCCTTCCAAGGCTCCGGCTCCAACTTTGCCTGGGTCGTGCCTGTGCCCGCACCGCCCCAGATCGAGGAGGCTCCGCCGGGACTTTTCCCGACCCTCGAGTATCTCTTCCGTCCATCGATCCGCCAGGTGGAGCCGCTGTGGCCGTTGGCGGGGTTGTTGGTGATCTTGATCGCTTGGTTCATCAAACGGCCACCCTTGAAGCGGGGTTCTAGCTGGGCGGGTATCGGGTTGGCAGCGGCTTTGTCTCTTTTTCTAGGGCCGGAGCTTCGGGTTCTTGCACTCGCGATCGCCCCTCTCTCGATGCTGGCAATCTCCTTGCGGGCGAATACGGGCAAACTGCCGTCTCGTGCCGTTGATGCCCTGGTGGTTTTTCTGATCGTCGGGATTGCTGCCGGCCTTCTTCTGCCGGCGCTGGGCACGGCCAGCGTGAGCGGTGTAGCGGATGTGCCGCAATCAAAGGTCACGTTGATCAATCGCGTCCGCACCGCTTCCTACGACGCCACCGTCGTCCGAGCCTCCGAGCCGGAGGTGTTGATGGCTTGGCTCCGCACCAATCGCTTCGACGCGTCCGAGGCGATCCGTCCCGTTCTGGCCGACTACATCCGGTCCAACTGGGTCTTTGTCGCCACGAGGATGCATACGCCGCCCGCCGTGGGAACTTTCCGGACGCCGCCGCTGTCGTTCACGTTCCCATCGGTCCGTCCTGTGTATCCGATGAAGCTGACGGGCGTGGCCGCGACGAATCTTTCCGTCGAACTGTTCGTCTTCGGCCCACAAAGCGCCGAAGCTCCAGGATGGGAAGCGGTCCGAACAGGAAGCCCCATCATGGACGAAGGGCCGAACCGGGAGGCGGTGGTCCTTCGGCGTCCCAAGTATGAACTTAGGATTGGCCATCCGTATCTCCAGGAGCGGTTGCCCGCTTCCTCCTTTGCCACCCAGCTGAGAGCCACGCTGAAACCGGGGCAGATGACCGACGACATCTGGCTGGATTGGAGAAACGGTGGGACTTCTGGAGCGGAACGTTTCAGCCATCGCACCGCTGCGATCTGGGCGGCGAATTGGGCGGCACTTTTCTTCCTACTCTTCTCCTACCTTGGCTGGCTGGGCCCCGATCTGCTCGCCAAGGTCGGTATTGGACGGCGGATGTGGTCGTTGATCGCGGCCGTGGCGACGTTGGGAATCTGGGGATGGATCTATGCGGGCATTCCGAGCGTGCCCAGCGTGGTTGGCAGTGCCAGACGACTCGGATGGGGATCAAAATTTACCAACCACTATGCGCGCAACCACTACGGGCACCAGCTCGACAGCTTGTTGGCCGATGGCCAACCAATCTCACTTTCCCGATTGAGGGCTCGATTGATCACCGACGGTTCCCCGGCTGAAATCATGCCGCGTCCGGACAATGCGGCACTCAACCAATTCACCGGAGAACCAATCCGCGAAGAAGATTCACCCGGCAACTTTGTGATCCTTCCTGCGGGCGAAGGTAGGCATCAGCTTTTCTGGCATGACGCCATTGGTCGACGGCACGAGGCGGGCGAAGAGTTCAGAAGCAAACCGTGAGGCTCCTTCAATACTGATACGGCTCGTTCATCTGGCCGCATTGCGGGCACTTGGAGAGGTCCACGTCGGGGTCGTCGGTGTAGACGGACTGGCAGCGGCCGCAGCGGAAGATGTTGTCCTGTTTGGCCGCGGGGCGGAACCGGCGTCGCCGGGTCTCGGAGAAGACGTAGAGCCCGAGGATCGCGAGGAGCACGGCCGCGAGGTAGAAGAAGATGAGGCCTTCGTGCGTCATGGCGTCGGCGTGGCGACCGGGGCCGCGGGCAGGGTGCGCCAACGGACAATGAACCGGCCGGATTGCCGGGACGTTCCAGTAGCTTCGGTGAAGTCCAGCTTCCATGCCTGCGTCATGGCGGATTCGTCTGCGGCGGCGAGGCCGGAGCTTTCCCAGAGCCGCACCGCCTGGACAACGCCGTCGGCATCGACCCACAGATCGACGACGGAATCCTTGAGCAGCTCGATGCTTTCCCACGAAGGCGGCGTGGCGATCTCGCCATGGAGACGTTTGCGCAGGTCCGGCGTCAGCTCCCATTCGGTCCGGGGCCGCACGGGTTCGCTCGCGAGACGGGCTTGCGGCAGCAATTGGTCGACGGCCGGCTGGTAGCTGGCGACGAGCGCCGTGGGTTTGTTCGTGGGAAGTGTGACGGAGATGGCGCGGCCGAACGTCTCGAGATCCGGTTCCAGCCAGCGCGGTGGTTCCGTCCATTCTGTTTCGATGGTGCGGACTGGTGGCGATTGCAGCCAACCGACTGCGGAAAACCCGTGGACGCTGGGCTCGACGCCCCCGGCCGGATCGTCCAGCAGAAGCGCGGTGGCCAGGGCCGGGGCTTCCAGGGGGGAATTGATCCAGTGGAACACGGGGCCATCGGGCACAATCGCCGCGGGCGCGACAGTCTTCGCACCAAGCAGCCAGATGAGTCCGACGTGTCCGACCAGCAACACCGCGCCGAGGCCAGCCATGCGCTGGAGCGACCAGGTTTGGTTGGCGGGCGGGAGGTTCACTGGGGCGAGGCGGCCGGCATGACGGAATCGAACAGGCGCGGCCGGCTGGCGAGCAGGAGTTCCTTGGCCCCGGCGTTCCGGGCGAGAACGTGCAGGCGGGTGAGGGTTTCGTTGTCCACGGAACGGTCCGCGAGCAGCACGACGGTGAGCGGGCTGGGCCGTTCCTGGGCGGCCGTTCGCAGGAGCTGGGAGAGTTCCATCTCCGTGACGAGCTGGTTCCGGAAGAAGAGCTGGCCCGCGAGGTTCACGGCGACGGCGACGGTGCGATTGGTCGTTCCCGAAAGGCCGGAGGCGGTCGGCAGTTCCACGCGGCCCGAGTTGCGGATCAGTTCGCGGACGCGATTGACGGCTTCCTTCGGTGCGCCGGGTTCCGGGCGGATCGACAGGGTCGTGCCCGGGGGGAGCGAACCGATCGCGCGGCGAAGAGGTTCGAGTTCGAGGGTCGAATTGGTGCGGCCGTTGAAGACGGCGTCGCCCTTCGCGGTGAGAAGGATCGGCAGGCCGTTGGTCTGGCCCGGCGAATCGTCGAGCGTCACCGGGATGCCCGGGGTGTAGACGAGCGTGGTGAAGAGGATGAAGAGCAGCAGCAGGAACAGCACGCTGACGAGCGGAGCGGCGTTCAGTTCGCCTTTGAAGACCCGGACATTTCGGGGAAACTTCATGAGGGCTTCTGCGTGCCGGGAGGATCGGTGACGAGGTTGAGGGCTTCCGTGGAGGCCTGCTCCATGTCGAGGACGATGCGGTTCATCCGGCCGACGAGGTAGTTGTAGGCCGCATAGGCGGCGATGGCGATGGTCAGGCCGGTGGCGGTGCAGATGAGGGCTTCCCACGTGCCGCGCGACATCTGGGAGATGTTCGACATGAGCCCGGATTCCTCGAGCTGGCGGAAGATCTTCATCAGGCCGGAGACGGTTCCCAGCAATCCGACGAGCGGCGCGATCTGCGCGACGGTGGCGATGAGGTTCAACCGTTCTTCGAGGCGGGGCACTTCGGTGTAGCCGGCATCTTCGAGCGCTTCGCGCACGCCTTCGCGGCCGCGTTCGCGGTTGAGGATGGCGATCTTGACGAGGCGTGGGACCGGCCCGGCCGTGGCGTCGCAGATGGCGATGGCCTCGACGATGTTGCCGCCCTTGACGACGGTGCGGATGCCGCCGAGGAACTCGGCGGAATTGATCTGGGCGCGGTGGAAATGAAGGTGGCGTTCGATGAACACCGTCATCCCGATCACGCCGAGGATGAGGAGAACCCACATGATGGGCCCGCCCTGCGATATGTATCCCGGCAACATGGGTGCGGTTATACGGACGGCCGTCGCCGCGTCCAAGCTTCAAGCCGAACGGAATCGTGGCTCGTCGTGCCGCGTCCGACGGTCCGCGGGCATCTGGCGCTCCGGCAAGGGAGGGCGGGCATATTACCAGCCCGGCAAGGCGCCCCGTTTGGGTGTGGCTGGTTCGAGTTGGCAGGAACGGCCCTCGATCTGAAACGGATTCTGTAAACGGGGCAGGAAGGAGGCCCACTTCTGCCGTGGCGCGACCTGTTGCCTCGGGTCCGAAAAACGCGACCACCTCCGGCGAGGGGCTCGCAGGAGGTGGTGCTTCGGGCTTGGTTTGGATCAGTTTTTGTCGGCGGCGGGCGGGCGATTGCCACGGGAGGTCTGGTCGCCTTCGGGTCGGGGACCACGGGGTCCGCCTTCCGGGGCGCCCTCGGGACGGGGTCCGCGACGGCCTTCACCAGCGCCGCCTTCCTGGCCGCCCGGACCTCCGGGACCACCAGGACCACCAGGACCACCAGGACCACCAGGACCACCAGGACCACCAGGACCACCAGGACCGCGGCCCATGCGGTTGCCGATCTCATCTTGGGTGATCTTTCCGTCACCGTTCTTGTCGAGCTTCTTGAGGTGCTCGGCGGCTTGCGCAATTTCGGTGGCGTCGATCATGCCGTCGTTGTTCGTGTCGAGCGCGGCGAACAGCGGCGAAATCATCGGGCGATTGCCCTGGCCTTCGGGACGGCGCTGGCCTTCCGGTCCGCCTTCTGGGCGTTGGCCGCCGCGGCGTTCAGTTCCCTGTCCACCCTGGGGTCCGCCTTGGGGACGGTCGGGCTTGGGTCCGTCCTGGGCGACGGCGTTGAGCGTGGCGGCGCTGAGAGCCGCGACTGCGAGGAGAGTGTTCAATGTTTTCATGGTGGTTCCTGTGATCTGGATTGTCCGTTCGCCGGTGGTTGGTCGATCCGGCTTCTGTTATGAATAGACGCGGGTCGGGTAAAGGAAGTGTTTGCTGGCACGGGAGAATTGTTAAGCGCCGGTAAATTTGGCGGAGTTCCTCCACCGCTCCGGGTAACGTCCGCTCCACAAAGCCGATGACTCCGACCGCCAATCCTCCACCGCACGATGCGTCCGTCCGCCGGATCCTGGTGATCGACGACGACAAGAAGCTGTGCCGCCTGATCCGGGATTACCTGACGCCGCTGGGCTACGAGGTGAGTGCCGTCCACACGGGTCCCGAAGGTGTGAGGACCGCGATCGGGACCGACTGGAGCGCCATCCTCCTCGACGTCATGCTTCCGGGCCTCGACGGCTTCGAGGTGTTGAAGGAGATCCGCAAGAAGAGCGACGTCCCCGTGCTCATGCTCACGGCCCGGGGCGATGAATCGGACCGGATTGTCGGGCTCGAAATCGGGGCCGACGACTACCTGCCGAAGACGTTTTCCACCCGCGAACTTCTCGCCCGACTCCGGGCCGTCACGCGCCGGACGGTGCGCACGGCACTGGTCGATGACGCGGAAGCGGAACTCGTCGTCGGTCCACTCCGCGTCGTTCCTTCGTCGCGCAAGGCCGTGCTCGGCGATGAGCCGCTGGTGCTGACGCCCGTCGAGTATGACCTGCTGGAAGCGTTGGCGCGGGGGCGCGGCCGGGTGAAGACGCGCGAGGCGTTGCTCGATGAAATCCGCGACCGCAACTACGACGTCTTCGACCGTTCGATCGACGTCCACATCTCCGCCCTGCGCAAGAAGCTCGGCGATGATCCGAAGAACCCGCGCTTCATCCGGACCGTGAGGAGCGCGGGCTACATGCTCATCAACCCCGACGCCGAATGAAGAACCTCCGCCTTCCGCTTGGTGCCAAGATCCTCGGCTGGTTCTTCCTGAACCTCGTCCTGCTGGGCGTCGTAGCCTGGGTGCTGCTGCGGTCCGAGCTCCGGCCCGACGCTTGGATCTCGATCCTCGCGGGCGAGCGGTCCACCCGCTTGGCCGAAACGGTGATCCGCGAAGTGCAGACGACGAGCCGGCGGGAGTGGAACAACGTCCTCGACCGTTTCAGCGAGATCAACGGCGTGACCATTGTTGTCATCCGCGACGACGGTGGACATATCGCGGGTCCCAAGGTCACGATCCCCGATTCCGTGCAGGAACGACTCCGCTCTCGGGGCCAGTTGCCGGGCGGTGAAGGATCGGGAACGGGCCCAAGGCCGGAAGGCGGTCCGCCGGATCGGCGACCTGAGAATGGCGGGCCCGGTGGCGAGGGCCCCCGTGGGTCCAGGCCGCCGGGTTCCGAGGGAGGGCCTCCGCGGGGACAACCGCCTCCGCGGGTCTTCGTCCAGTCGCACGACCCGGAACGCTACTGGATGGTCTTCGGCGTCCTGTTGCCGGAACCGGGCGGCCGTCGGATGGTTCCCGCGCGGCTCGCGCTTATTTCGGAAACGTTTACTGCCGGCGGCCTCTTCTTTGATCCCACGCCCTGGATCTGGGGCGCGGCCGGCGTCATCGCCGTGTCGGTTCTCTGGTGGCTGCCGTTCATCCACCGCATGACGCGCAGTCTCGGCCGATTGACGAAGGCCACGGAGCAGATCGCGGACGGAAAGTTCGACGTCGATCTCGGGGAGCAGGGCGGTGACGAGATCGGTCGATTGGGAACCGCCGTCGGCCAGATGGCCGGCAAGCTCGACGGCTTTGTCACGGGCCAGAAGCGGTTCCTTGGCGACATCTCCCACGAACTTTGCGCACCGATCGCCCGTCTCCAGATGGCGATCGGAGTTCTCGAAATGCGGGCCGACGAACGCCAACTGGACTACGTCGAGGACATCAAGGAGGAGATCCAGGAAATGTCGGGACTGGTGAACGAGCTACTCTCGTTCTCCAAGGCCGGACTCCGCTCGAAGGATCTTCCCTTGGATCATGTCGAGCTGCGTCCGCTGGTCGAACGGGTCATCGAACGGGAGAACACCGCCGGGGCCGACGTGCGGATGGAGGTTCCCGAAACGCTGGCCGCGATGGCCGAGCCGGGCCTGCTGGCGCGGGCTGTGGGCAATCTCGTGCGCAATGCGGTCCGCCATGCGGGCACGGACGGGCCGATCACCGTGTCCGCGTTGGAGACCGGAGAAGGTGTCGAGATCCGGGTCGAGGACAACGGTCCGGGTGTGGCCGATGAACACCTGGAGAAGATATTCGAGCCGTTCTTCCGCATCGATCCGTCGCGCAACCGCGAGACCGGCGGGACCGGTTTGGGCCTGGCCATCGTCCGCTCGTGCGTCACGTCGTTCGGCGGAGTCGTCCGCGCCGAGAACCTCCGGCCAAAAGGCTTCTCCGTGACGATCTCGCTCAATCGCGGCGCAGCGGGCCTGGCTTGAAAGGGTGCTTCAGACGCGTTTGCGGACCGTCACGGGCATGCGGCTCAGTTTGACGAGGATCTGCCCGCGGCGCCGCAGCGGCCACCATTCATAGAGGTAGATCTCCAGCGGGCGCCACATGGCCACCCATCCGGCGATGGTCAGGCCTTCCTCGAAGAAACGCGAAACCGTCGACCCGTCCTTCGGCGCCGCGAAGCCGAGCAGGAGGAAGCACGCCACGAGGAACGACAGGCCGACCAGCAAGCTCATCCGACCGTGCTTCATCAGCCGTTTGAATTCGAGTCCGTTCAAACGTGCCCGGTAGGCGAAGTAGTGGTGCACGGCCTCTTCGACGAGGCGCTGGGCGTCGATCCCTTCCGGCAGGATTTCCAGGTGGACGATCAAGGCGACCGGTTCCGGCCGATGGAACTCCTGCGCCCAGCTCAGGATGAACTCCGCCGCATCGTCATCGAGGTCCTTCTCGTGGAAGGGCGATGGGTCCATCGTGTTGAAGAGCTGATGGACGTCCCGCAGGCTCAACTCGATGTGGCGGATCTCGCCTGCCTGCGTCGGATTGGCGGGTTCTTTCTGCATCGGGGGGATCTCTCTCGGCAACATGACCTCGGCACGGGCGGGGAGCAACGATGGGTGTGAATCCCCATCGACTTCAGCCCTGTGGAGTCGTTCACTCGGGTCAACCCCGGTTAACTCATGAAACGGCGCGCCTTTCTCCAAGTGGCCGCCGGGACGAGCGCCCTCGCTGGTCTCGGTGGATTCGGTTTCCTTTCCCAGCTTCCGCGCGTCTCCGCCGCCGAGGCGAAGCTCGATCCGAAGACCGTCCGATTCCACCGCGACATCGAACCACTCGTCCGCTTCCTCGAAGACACGCCGCGCGAGCGGTTGCTGGAGGAGGTCGGCGCGAAGATCCGGCGCGGCCTGGCTTATCGCGAACTGCTCACCGCGCTGCTGCTGGCGGGCGTTCGCAACATCCAACCGCGCCCGGTCGGCTTCAAATTCCACGCCGTGCTTGTGGTGAATTCCGCCCACATCGCCAGCCTCGCCTCACCCGACACCGACCGCTGGCTGCCGATCTTCTGGGCGCTGGACCAGTTCAAGAGTTCGCAGGCCGCCGACGTGCGCGAGGGTGATTGGACGCTCGCACCCATTGACGAGTCCGCCGTTCCTCCGAGCCACCGCGCAAAGCAGGCTCTGATCGATGCGCTCGACAGCTGGGACGAAGCCGCCGCCGATGCCGCCATCGTGGGCATGGTCCGCACGGCGGGCGCGAACGAGATATACGAGGTTCTTTGCCGCTACGGCGTGCGTGACTTCCGCGAACTCGGGCACAAGGAGATCTACGTCGCGAACAGCTTCCGCGCCCTCGAAGCCATCGGCTGGCACCATGCGGAACCGGTCCTGCGCTCCGTCACCTACGCCATGCTCGACCGCGTCGGTGCGAAGGAGAATCCGTCCAAGGCCGACTTGCCGGCCGACCGCCCGTTCCGCCGGAACTTGGCGGCGGTGAAGGAAATTCGCGCCGGTTGGCTCGATGGCAAACCCGATTCCGACGCGACCAAGGAACTTCTCCAGGCCATCCGGTCCGGTTCGGCCTTCGATACGAGCCAGCTCGTCGTGAAGCTGCTCAACCGGGGCGTGGCTCCGCAGTCGCTCTTCGACGCCATGTTCGACGGGGCGGGGGAACTCTTGATGCAGTCGCCCGGCATCCAGTCGCTCCACGCCACGACCTTCACGAACGCCGTCCACTACTCCTGGCGCCACGCGCAGAACGACGAGACGCGGAAGCTGCTCCTGCTCCAGAACGCCGCGTTCCTCCCGCTCTACCGGGGCAACGCCAAGGACAAGGGAATCCGCATCGACCAGTTGGAACCATTGGCGCTCAAGCAAAGCGGTGCGGGCGCCATCGAGGAAATCTTCGCCGACATCGGCGGCACCACGCGGCTGGACGCGGCTCGGAAGATTCTGGCCCATTTGAAGGACAACCCCGATCCCAAGCCGTTGGCCGATGCGGCCCGGCGTTTAATCTTCCTCAAGGGCCGGGACTCGCATGACTACAAGTTCAGTTCCGCCGTGCTGGAGGAATTCCAGCACCTCGCGTCGCCGTGGCGGGAACGCTTCCTCGCCGCCAGTGTCTTCAACCTCCGGGGCTCCGGTGAATCCGACAACCCGCTCGCTCAACGGATCCGCGCCGCCCTTTCCTGACGATGGTTCATCGTGATTGGGTCCGATGGCTGATTCCGGCCAGCGAGGCATCTCCGCGACAGAATGGAAATCGCCCGAGGACACCTCGGGCTGGGCAAGGAACGCCTGGTAGTCCTAGTTGCCGCCGCGCGATGAGCCTGTCTTTTAAAGGCAACCGATCGTTCTCTCATCGTCGTGCGGAATCGATCGGTTGGCTTACGAGCCCTGATGGATCCGTGGCATTGGCGTTGCTGATTGGAGGAGAAGGGTTCAGTCCGGTTTGTCCGCTTTGGGGCGCCGGGCGGTTTGAACCACACACCAATTCAGATTCCAATTCATGCAAACCCGGAAACAGTTCCTTTCCATCTTCTCGGCCTTGATCGCGTTCTTCATTGTCGGTTCGTCGGCGAAGGCGGCCGACGCCAGGACGAACACCACCGAGGTGGTGAAACCAGCCACCAATGCGCCAACCATCAGGATCCTCGCGGGCCTTCTAGAGCCGCTGAAGGACGAAGCTGGCGTGACATGGGCGGCAGCGGATGGATTCGAAGACGGGGACTCGAAGGACCGTCCCGACACCGAAATCACCAACATCAAGACGCCCTCCGTCTACCGCGCGGAGCGTTTCGGCATGACGAAGTTCACCCAGAAGCTCCCGAACGGGAAATACACCGTGAACCTCCACTTCGCTGTAACCTACGAAGGGATCTCCGAGGCGGGGCAATGCGTGATGACAATCAATGTCGAGGGGACGGTGTTGAAGGATTTCGACGTTTGGAAAATGGCCGGTGGAGCGCGCAGGGCGCATGTGGAGTCCGTCCCCGTGACCATCGCGGACGGCAAGTTGGACATCACCTTCGCCCAGGAGGGAACCAGCTCGACCCTCAGCGCCATCGAGATCATCCCTGCGCCCTGAGCTCGTGTCCAAGCCTAGAGCGATTCCGCCAGAAACGGCATGAGAGCCTTTCGAATAGATCTGTGGGAAGTGGGTGACTGACTGCGCGAGGAATGGTCGGGGCGGTGAGATTCGAACTCACGACCTCTTGCACCCGAAGCAAGCGCGCTACCAGCCTACGCTACGCCCCGAACCGCGGTGAAGTTGGGTGCTCGGAATGTTGAATGCAATTCCGATTTTCTTTTCGGACGTTGTCCGTGGCTCAGGACAGGGCGGTGAAGACGTGGTGCACGTCGTCGTGGTCATCCAAGCCGTGCAGGAAATCCAGGACATGTTTCTTCTGGTCGCCTTCGAGGTGCACGGGTTGCTTGGCGATGTAGCGCATCTCGCTGGCCTGGATCTTCCAACCGGCCTTGGCGAGCCAGGCGCTGGCGCTGCCAAGGTCCTTGAGTTCGGTGAGGAAACGGGCGCCGACGGAACCTTCGGGAATCTCCTCCGCCTCCAGCGCCTCGACGTTCTGTGCGCCTGCCTCGATGGCGTCGCTTTCGGGGTCGCGGGATTTGTCCGTGTGCGTGGCCTCGACCACTCCGGAATGTTCAAAGAAGAAGGCCATGCTGCCCGGTTGGCCAAGCTGGCCTTCCTTGAAAAGATTGCGGATCTCGGGAGCGGTCCGTTTCCGGTTGTCGGTGATGCACTCGATGATGACCGGAACCTTGTGTGGCGCGAAGCCCTCGTAGGTCACGTGCTCGAACTCGATCTTCTCGTCCGTCTGGCCGCTGCCCTTCTTGATCGCCCGGTCTATGGTGTCACGGGTGACGGAAGCCTTCTTGGCCTTCTCCAGCGCGGCGGCGAGGCGGGCGTTAAGTTCGGCATCAGGTCCGCCGAGCTTGGCCGCGACCATGATTTCGCGGACCAGCTTGCCGACGACCTGGCCTTTTTTCTGCGCGGCGGCCTCGCGGCCTGCCTGTTTCCATTGAGCACCCATGGGTCACAAAGGAATGCCGTCAGCGCGCCGAGGAAGGAAGCCGAAACTTCAGGATCGGCTCCTGGGACGGGACAAAACCTTGGATCACGCGGGACCGTATGGTTCATTCGCCCCCGTGTTCGGAGCAATCATCAACGCCGTGGCGATCCTCGTCGGAGGACTCTTCGGTGTTACGAACCCGAACGCGTTGAGCGTGGGTTTCCAGCTCCGAGCGAAGATGTTCATCGGGCTCTGCGCCTTCTACGTCGGGCTGCGTCTGCTGTGGCTCAGCGTCAATGGAACCGCGGCGCAGGCCGCAAAACAGCTGTTGATCGCGGCGGCCGCCATGGTGCTGGGATCGTTCGTGGGACGGCTGCTCCGGCTCCAGGAGGCCTCGAACGTCATCGGGCGCTATTCGAGCAACATCCTCCAGGGGAAGGCCGGTTCGTCCGGCAAATTATCGGACGGTTTCGTGGCGTGCTCCCTGGTCCTGTGCGCGAATCCTCTCGGGATCGTGGGCTCGCTTCTGGGCGGCGTGCTCGAGGTGCATCCGCTTTTCCGCCACTCGCCGCTGTTCGTGAAGGCGATGATGGATG
>Ga0163144_10020298_pt1 | contig 13298 bp, 7 predicted proteins | sample OliLak19BULKMAT1_FD_123175 | JGI IMG/M metagenome (GOLD analysis project Ga0163144, IMG submission 123175) | Freshwater microbial mat bacterial communities from Lake Vanda, McMurdo Dry Valleys, Antarctica - Oligotrophic Lake LV.19.BULKMAT1 | ecosystem: Environmental > Aquatic > Freshwater > Lake... | reverse complement strand
GAAAAGGCTAATGTTATTTCTAATCATTTAAATCTAGTGTTTAAACACGAAATTGATCCATCAAGATGAAAATGGGAATATTATGCGGTGCTAACTTCTACGAGGACATACCGCACATACTACCGGAGCTGGAATAAAAGCATACTCTTGAGAGGGTGAATTAAATCCTCCCACCCCTAAATTTACTGGAACCATTAATGTCTCGTCGTATGCTGTCCATTTGGGTGGCATATGGGGGCATTTTTCTCCCTTATTTAATACTTTTATGGGTATGTGGCATCCGCACAAAATACAGTCGTTATTATGATTAAATTCACAAGTATTACAGACAGCAAGTCTGCCCACACTAAAATTGTCCATTTAAAAAGCTCCTATTATGATAGATTATTTAATTGTTGGCTGTGGATTATTTGGAGCCACATTTGCTAGAATAGCAACTGACAATGGTAAAAAATGTTTAATTATTGATAAACGCCCCCATATTGGCGGTAATTGTTATACATCAAAGCAACACGGAATAGATATTCATGAGTATGGGGCCCATATCTTTCATACTCCAAATGAAAAAGTTTGGTCATTTATAACACAGTTTGCAGAGTTTAATAATTATCAACATAAAATTAAAGCTTCTTACAACGGAAATCTTTTCTTATTCCCTATTAATCTATTTACCCTTTACCAACTGTGGGGTGTTAAAACCCCCCAAGAGGCTCGTGATAAGCTTGACTCAGTTAAAATACTCTCTGATACATCTAATTTAAAGGGGTGGATTCTAAATGAATTAGGAAAAGAGATTTATGAAACCTTCTTTGAGGAGTACACAAGAAAACAGTGGGGAAAAGATCCAAGTGAGCTACCGTCTACAATTGCTAAAAGATTGCCCATACGACTTACATTTGATGATAATTTGTTTCCTGATAAATATCAGGGGATTCCAACAGATGGATATACCGCTCTTTTTACTAGGCTTCTCAATGGGATTACTGTAGAATTGGGTATTGATTTTTTCTCTAATCAAAAAAAACTATCTTCACTGGCAAAACAAATAGTTTATACTGGCCCAATTGATCAATTATTTGGATACACATTCGGAAAATTAGAATATAGAAGTTTGAGATTTGAACAAGAAACTCACACCGGAGATTACCAAGGTTGTTCCGTATTGAATTATACCGACTCAACTGCTTATACAAGAATAATAGAACACAAACATTTTACTATTCCCAGTGGTGAAACCACTATTATTACTAAAGAATATCCCTCATCTATAGGAGATCCATATTATCCAATTTGTGATAAAAGTAATAATGAATTATACCATAGATACAAAAAAATATGTCAGCCAAATATTATACTTGGCGGACGATTAGCACAATACAAATATTTAGATATGCACCAAGTTATAGGATCAGCAATAAGGATAACAAATGAAATATTTTCGACTAGTATTTAAAAAAGATGATGTTGGCGTTGCGTTTAGTGAGATTACTGAGGATGTTGTTGACGATAAGACGTTTTCAGAAATGAATTGGGAAAAACCTATCATTCGTCACCATGATGGAAAATTTCTTCATCTTTTATCAATTCACAGGGATTATCTTGAAGCTGTAATTCTAGGGGTTGCTATATATAATGACCTTACGACCGATTAATTCACTTGAGGAATATACACCAGATCTAGACCCCACAGAAATCATTTTTATATCTTCTCTTGTTAAGATGTGTAATTATAAAACCATACTAGAATTTGGGGCCTATAAAGGTACATCAGCTAGGGCATTTTTAGCTGGCGGGGCTACAAAGGTTTATTCAATAGATTTACTTCCATTAGAAGCTATAAACGAATATCACATTACTATACAAAAAGATATTAAAGATTTTAATTCTGATGATATAAAAGATACCATAGACCTTATATTCTTTGATTCCCATACATATTTTCAAAAACAAGCATTGGAATTATTGATTAAAGACAGTAAAGTTATAGATACCACCCTATTAGTTTTCCATGATACAAATAGTGCGTTTAGCGATAAGATGTTCAGCCATCAAGTATCAGAAAAAATGATAGTAAGTGAACTTTATGAACTTGGCTTTCAGTGTATTAGTCTTGGCAGTATTGACGGTATAACTCTATGCAGAAAGTTTACAAATAATGACAGAGCCCTGTTCTTGTAATTCTCCGGGATATTGTATTAGACATTTACAACAAAAAAACCCAGAGCAATGGATAACATGTTTAGGAAAAATAGGCATTAGAAGACAATTAGACGTAGAGTCTGGATGGTCTTCCGTACCTGACAAATCAATATTCCAAGAAATTAAAAACAAGTTAGATGGGGCCGTTAAAAAATCTATACCAATTAATATCAATGATGTACATATAGCCATATTGGGTCATAATTATGAACAAATGAACAATATAGAAGATAGATCGTACTTAAAAAAATATATCTTAAAAGATTTACAATTAAATCAGTGGGGTTTTTTACAAAGTGAGTCATTTTCTGAATCCAGAGCATTCTTTTGTGATGATTTGTTTCCCAATAATGCTGAATACGTGGGAGTTGTAACTGGATCATGGAACAGTAAATTTAATAATTCTAAAATAGATGATTTCCATAATTGGGAAAATACGTCAATTTTAGCTGGAAATAAAAACGTGGTACTATGTGCCCATTCTCTTGGTGGTATAGATAGCTCTGGAGCGTGGAATAGATTTAAATACAAAGAAGAAATAAAAAAAAGGTTATGCGAAATTACTGGAATTAATGATCCGAAATATTTTTACAATGGTATATGGTCTAACCAAATAATTTGTCGTAAGAAAATCTATGATGAATACTGCTTATTCCTGAAATCAAAAATTCACCAATTATTAGATGAACTTCATAATCATTTAGAATCCCCATATGATGATTTTTCAAATAGAAAATTCGGATATATTATAGAATTAGTAACTTGGATGTGGTTTGCGTCACAGTCAAATCTTCTAGTTATAACAAATGCTAAATTAAAACCTGAGTGGTATTCATAGGACGGGTTAAACCCGCCCTAGAACACGCTTATTGAGTCTTACCATTTACCTATTGGGCATGATGATGTTTTCCACTTTGTTTTTTCTCCAAGGTGACAACCACATTGACCGCATCTATTATTCTCTTTTATGTAAAATTCACAACCACCACAAATATCCATTCTTTTTTCCCTCTCTTCTTCAGAAACATTCTGTGCTCCATTTAAAACATGCTTAGTGGCAGCAACTCCAAACGACTTTGCTTGTTCCCATAAAGATGGTAACTCTGGAACAATTTCTTTTCTAGATTCCTGACTCTGCGGAACAGATCCTTCCGATGGCTTACATTCTACAAATCTTTGCCCCGGCCCACGGCACTCCTCCCACATTTGAAAATACTTCTCATTGGTTTGACAAAGTTTATGCAAATGGGGGGTTTTTTCTACATTATGTCTATTACATACACCTGATAATGGACATTGACATCCCGTCTTAATCCCCTCATTATGAATTATATTCTCTTCAGTCATTATAAATTTCCTTATATTTCTGTTAAGGTAGGATTAACCCGCCTCTGTTATTGTTACTTTAATTACACTTTTATCAATACAATTGGTCCATTTATCAGCGTGTATACATACCGGACAATTTACATAATCTGCTATCCAATTTTTAGGAAGTATTCCGCCGTAACCACTACTTACAGGGGCAAGTATAGCACACCCACCAGTTAATACTTTCCAAGAGTTACCCAATAAAGCACAAAGAGTGAGATTAGTACAGCACCCGACATTCCCAGCAAATATATAGGTATGATCACCACAGGTGTATGTGGGCACATCCTGTGTACCCTGAGTTATCCTCATGTTGCCACTGCACGAAAGTATACCTCCACCTATTGGCTTACCCCAATATACTACGCCAGAACCACAATTATTAGCACACCCAACCGGAACAGTAGGCTGTCCTAATTCATGTGTTGTACCAACAGAAGCTCCATTGTAAACAAATGAGTTTACCGTATCTCCAGCAATAACTGTTGCGGTATTATAGGTTGTGGTTGGGGGCGGACAAATGCAATCATCCTTCCCTACCTGCATTCCTGTACCAGTGACCACCCCATACTCTCGAACTTTGGGCAAAGTTATACATCCAATATTTGCCCTTTGATCATGATCAAAATATCCATAAACCCCTCCACAAACAGTTCCCTCGCAACCATTGCATGGGGGCGGCTTAACAAATCCTCCACATGCCCAACTAGGGACATTTTCAATAATATATTCTAAAGATGTTGGATCATCACGAGTATTTTTTCTTCTAATATTTTCATTGCAACATTCAACATCCACCATTATTTTAAATTGATTAAATAAACAATTGTCTGACTCTAAGGCTGTAAATTTATCTATATAATATCCCATGCTATCTTTTCTAGCAATAGGAAATACTCTTGGTTGATGCATTCCGCTTTTAAGCGAAAAGTTGGTGTGACGTGGAATCCAATTACCACAATCTCCGCTAGTTACTATAGCACAGCTTTTAATATCATTTGTATATCTAAATAATGTTGTATCTATACCTATTAATTTAAGATAGCCAGATTCTGAAACAATAAGATGGTCATCATCAATACCTACAGGGTTAATTAGACCAGTATATTTAGTTGGATCACACGCATCTATAAATCTAGTATTTTTTGCCTCTAATAGAACTGTCGGCTCAGTGTCGAAATCACTATATCCACGATACCAATCTCCAAGCTTTAATTGCGACTTTGATGAACACATCTGTAAAGAACCAAATTTAGTCACTTTTGTAGTAGCTGCATATGGCCTTCTGGGGAAAAACATTTTGTTACAATAAAGATCTGCCCCACATTGCTGATAATCTTGCAAACAACTATGTAGTTTATTAGTCCAGTCTATTCCACTTCTACTAGTTGGTGTTGTATATTTTGCAGGTGTAAGTATAGTACCAGTTTCATATATAATTCCATTTAAACAAGCATCTTCTGAAAGAGGTATAGCTGGATCAGCCAATTGAATTGCTGGGTAAAATTGATTTGTTGGATATCCAGAAGAATAGTATAAATTAAAATAGTTCCATAATCCATTATTATACTTAAAATCTTGAGTATATATACCAGAAGATGGATTAAAATTACATAAACTCTTTGAGTTTCCGCTTTCAACAATCCCAGAAACTGACCATACTGGAGAAACACTATCACTGGGGGTCATGTATGGTATAGCGGCGCAAACCCCGGCTGAAGCCCGATAAGCACCTTTTTGTTTTGGAAAGCATGTTAATACTGGCGGCGACCCCACCGCTTTTATGTATTCCCAATTTCTACTATGCGAATGATATTCTCTATTTACCGACAATTTCATATTTCCGCCATAACACTCTATTTTATTCACAACCATTATTTCCGGAAAGCACGACCTCCTAACGGCAGATACTGTTGTTCCTAATGGAATCGGATCTCCGCACGCCCCAGCCCAAGCCTTGCTATCATTTGCACAATTTCCTGTACATTTATCAGTTCTTCCTCCGGGATTCTCCCCAATAGAGGCACACTCAACTGAACCAGCCCTTAATCTCTTGGGTTCTACAAACTCATATTTTATTCCACTAGCAGTCATATTAGGACCAGTATGCCAACTACATGAACTATCTCCGTATAATGCAGGGCTTATTTTAACAAACGGGGGATCTAACGGAAATCCCCCATAAATAGAGGATAACCTTATTATATTAGTAGATGCTATATCCCCAGAATAAGATACCGCAATAATGGATGGTGGCCCATTAATACACCCAGTTGGACCAAATGTAGCGTGTAAGGTTTCTATTCCACATGCATCTACTTTCATAGTTCTTATTTTTTGTAAGTTGCAATCGCAACCACATTCGTTAAAATATAAGAGGGGAAATCTGTCAGTAGGTGTTCCGTTATATGATATTATCTCACCACAACTATCACAACCAATTCCGGGACAATTACACGGTTGAGTAGGAACTCCACTTTTGCAAGCTATATTGTCGCATCCAACCCATCCCGACCCACCATATGCTCCAACTCCTAGACATCCATATTCTGTTCTATAAGATATACAACCAAAAGCTTGAGATCTTTGTAATTCTGACAATATGTCTGTTAACATACCCTGTTCAAGAAGTGCTTCTGGGCAAAGCTCAAATAGTTCTATATGTCCACTTGGAACTGCAATAAAGGTCGCTTTTATGTTTAAGTCAGAATCTGCTGATGGAAAATGCCTACTACAACCACCACCATTGTATAACTTATAAAGTGCATTATTTGTTTTTATTGTACTATACAAGATTAAATCTTGAGGATTGGACCCTCCATAATTAGGATCAATAAGATAATCATGGGCACCCTCACACGCTAATTTATACGACGCATATATCTGAAACCCGTAATTTTGATTAAAAGAATATTGACTTGTTTGAAAGAAATTGTTATCCGTCCCTTGTTCGCATCCACTCACTTTAACATAAGTATTGTGAGTATTTTGAGTAGACCATCCTATTGGAATACTAGTACCCTTTAATGTTTTAACACTTAACGGAAAAGACTGATTTAAACATCCACAGGTATTTCCAGTATATGGAGTATAATATGGCGTCATGCCAGAAACTGAGATGTATGGCGATCCAGTTGGCCCACATCCAAGCCCAAACCCACTAGCACAAGTATATGTTGGATCTAATACAGCCCCTTTATACTTACAGTGGTTCCATCCATACTTCTCGTTGTTTTGTGCATGAGAAAATGTAGTATTTAGTCCAATAGCATCCAGTATTAAACCGCTGGCCATCATAGAAACTGACCCACACGAAACACAGTTATCATTATGATCAATTTCCACCAAAAATGGAGTATTGTCAGTTGGCCATCCACTTGCTCTAGTAGCACATAAGTTATAATCTAAATAATTAACATTTCCGCCGCAAGTTAATGACATACTCGCTGACTTTGTCCTATAATGTGGAGCAACTAGTCGCCCAGTATTATCGGATAATCCCCAGTATGGATAATTTCCAGAGCCCGATAGTCTTGCGGGCACCCCTGTCTCATGAATATAAGGATTATTAAATTGCCAATACATTGGAACATTAGTTCCTGATGAATTAGTATTCCTATATTGTCCCTGCTGGACTAAAGGACTAAAGCCCTCTGTAATTACCTTTCTTTTATCATCAGTCTCTTTTCCACATAGATTTCTAATAAACCCATATGTAGTATAAGGCTGTCTAACCTTACACGCATGAAGAGATGGAGGTAGTGGGCAGGGCAAACATCCTGAATATCCCTCACACTCCCTTAGAAAACTAACCTGCCATCTTGAGTCCTGACATCCATAACCACTAGGATTAAGATCGAATTTAGGAAAAGACTTAAAAGTTATCGGAGAGGGGACATTAACAAAAACAGGATCTTGAGTTCCCGGAATAACCCCTAAGCAATCACAAGCATCTTGTTTAATTTTAGATGACCAAACATCACCCATATTTATATACATATAGGTTTCTTGGCCAGCCATACCTCTACGAAGATCATTCATGTTTGTTGGGGCAATATACGGCTTACCAGATGCTGGATAATTGCAGTTATCTTCAAAGTCACAACCACGATAAACTATACCCAATCTAGAAACCTGTTGTGATATAAATTTATCCGGTGGGTCATTCGCGCAATATGCCCAAGGGCCAAACCATTGAGTTATACAATCTGGATGTACAGATAGTGTAGCTGTTTTTGTACGACAGGTTGCATTATTACCTTTTGTTGTATTATCTTTTTCTGTTCTTCTTAAAACTGTATCATATTTGTCAACCTCAAACCAAGGGCCATAATAAGGTAATTCCCTTTCAAATACTGGACGCCCACCAGATATAATAGCAGTGCCTGATGTACTTATAGATGGATATCCCCTATCTTTACGAATCCCAGCAGAAACTACAACCGGAGTTCCTAAATCATAATCATACCTATTAGGCAACTCTCTGTTCGATTGTCTTATATTCTTAGAATTATTGAAGATCCTGCCGTGATCAACATGGTAATTTGTTGTATTACTAAGTTTCTTTAAGGGTCCAACATTGTAAGCAGAACCACCACAGCATAAATTACTATCATATGTGTCAAATATTACCCAAGAACCACTATTATATGAAACTTGTCCAGAGCCATATGTGCCACCAAGCTGAAAGCTGGTCGTTGCGGAATGTGTTACTCCTAAAACCGTATAAGCCCCATTTACTCCAGTACTTTTGATACCAATAGTATCGCCGTTATACAGTCCTGAAAATAATGGTATTGTAGCATTTAAGCATGAGTTAACTCCACTGGATCTATAAATCCCACTAGCTGGGAATACTCCACTAACCTCATATGGAATATGGCCATCGGGTAAACAATTTTTAAATCCACTGGGCATCAATTGATCTAAGAAAACTTGTGGAGAAATTGCCTGCTTAACAGTTCCATCACATTGAACTATACCAGAAGTAGAATAGTTAGTATAACAATTATTAACACTAGAAAATCTCCAAGCCCCAGTTGTATTCTTTAAAACCTTATCAGTAAAAGTTAATTTATTGCCCCATCCAAAGTTTTCTGGTATTTTTTTATATACTTTTCTGGGGTCATTTTTATCACAAGAGGCAATGTCTGACGTTACAGCCCCAAGCTGCCCCTTAACCCTATCTATCAGATAAACTTCGGCACCCCCAACATCCACATTACTTATGGAGCCGTCTGACCCATAATGTCGCCTACCACTATATTGCGATAGGCCCATATCTTCTGGATCATATACGGAGCGATAGAGTGGGTCTGGCCTTAGCTCATCTGCATATGGACCAGTAATAGTCGCCCCACAAACTTTATTAGCAAAATGGGTTTCTTCAAATCCATCAAAAAAGTCGTAATGACCCTTACTAAAGCTTGCTACACCAGATATTAAAACATTGCCACTCCCATCGTTAAATCCCCAATAGGTCGGATTAGCAACGATTTTTATACGAAGGTGTTTAGGAAGAGATGTAGAGCTATCATTTCCACAAAATTGATTATTTATACAATCACGACCACACTCATAACATTCATCAAAAATATCAGCCATTAAATATTTCCTAATTACTTATAATTTCATCAAAAAGAATTCACGAGAGCCGCGTCCTCGCCACACCACTCACAACTTTTAAAGCCCTGAGTTTGGATCTTTACTGAACATGTTTGTAATAGACCCCCATCACACTCTACATGACTAACAACTTGTTGAGATTTAAATTCCGCCTGTTGAATCCAGTGTATATCTAAACTCTCAGTTTTTACAGTGGAATTTTGTGGATAAATTGACACAGAATAATTTCTTGATGGAGAGTATCCACCTGTTGGATTTACAGTTCCAGATGATAATACTCCAGATGTGAAAAATAAAGATAATGATGCACATATTCCACTATTAATGATTCCGAATCCTCCAGTAGTATATCCACTGCCTGCCGCAGTAACCACAAAAGATCCAACTCCAGACGCATTAGTACTAACATGTCCAGTAGCTCCAGTTCCACTACCACCAATAAATTCCCCGGTATTAATTTTCTTTTTTCTTCCGGTTTTAACGGTAAAGCATAAGTCTCCGGTATCCAAACTTTGTTTTAATGGATTTTCAATAAGAATTTTTCTACCATAAGAAGCCATCCCATGCTGACCATGACCTGAACCACAAGGGTTAGACACATGTCCGCAATCCTGACAGTCCTCCGACCAAATATTGTAATACTCATCACCAACTGAAGTTACCGTCTCCCTTATTATAAATGCCTCATATTGAGGAAACTCTATTCCGGCATAATTTAGTTGTTCATAAACCCCAACATTATTTGGATTGCCACTATAAGCTAAATATTCAGGATCATAAAGAGTTCCAGAGCTGTTAAAAGCCCTTCTTGCTGTTGGCCCAAATCTTGTAAACTGATCTCTAGAATTACTACGCTCAACCTCGTAAGAAAAGTTGGAAGGATTATAAGTATTTGTTACTTTTGATAAAAATATTTTGGTAGAAGCCCCACCCCCTGTCCAAACCTTCCTCTCATTATCCCATCTTAAGTCTATTGGGCCAGTTTTCCAGTGCTGACTATTGTAAAGGTAATCCGACCGCATATCTCCGCCAGAACCAGTTGGAACCGGGCTATCATTTGTATCATACCCCCAACCAATCCCAACCATTGGCATTTTAAATCCCATACCTCTATAATCAGCAAAAGCAGCCCCACTCTCAATTATTTCTCCTGTATTTCTTAAAAGCCCACCTGAATGTGGTGTAGATCCGTAAGAAAGAGCTAAAATATCATTACCGACCCTTAAAGGATTAATAGTTATGGAATTAATTTGGCCCAACCCAGTTGAACTAGGACTTTCAAAACTAGACCACCCGCTTCTTGCAATTGTCGAAACCGGACGATAAATTCCATCCAAACTCATAAATGCCTTATTAGCCCAATCTGTATTAGCTTGAGATGCTGTATTGTACAAAGGCTGTATGACTACATTTGCCCCAATGCCTGTCGGATTCCCAGCAATTATTTTACTAGAAGTTGATGGCCTATCTCTTCTAGCATAATCATTTAAATCAATAAACCGACCAGCAATCTTATTGTAAAAATCTCCGGCATTTTTAAATCTACCGCTGCTAAGGCCCTCCCTAAAATTAGACTGTGTCTCTCTAACAGAACTTGCTATTCTTTTATTCCTTTCGACTGCAAAATTAGTCAACTTAGAAAGACTTTTGTGCGTACTCCAAGCTTGCATATTATATGTGCTAGTAACCCCAGCAGACCCAAAAGTAACAGAAATATCAGTTACATAAGGGCCAGCAGCTATTAGGGCATCACCAAAGTTAAACGCTGGGGCCCCAGCTACTGTAATAGAACCAGCCTCACTAAAAGTTTGATCAGTTATTCCGTCATTTACTTTAGCGGCCCCCGCAATATTCATAGCGGAAAAACCCCCGTAATTCCACGGATTTAAATCGGTAGATCTCTCATAAGAAACCTTACCATCTGCACCAACGGCATACCACGGTCCATAACAAAGTAATTTACTTCTTAAAGGAATTGCATAAAGATCTGCTTGAAGTATAGGCTCACCATTGTGATATAGTGCTGAATCACCACCGATTTGATCAAATGATTTTTTTAAGAAATCTGCATTAACTCCAGTATCTGCCGCAAATACCCCTCCCACACCAGTTGCGGCCTTATGCATATTAATTATTCCACCCATAAAACTTGGGTATGCATCTTCCACATTTTTCTTAATAGATCCGGGTACTTCAATTATAGCTCTTGGCCCATATAGAGTTTGTGTATCTTGGAAGTAAATCCTCTCCTCAACTCCGCATTTAACCCAGCAATCATAAATATTATCACCAGAAACTGCACCAACCCCGGTATATGGTACTGGCGTGCTAAAAATCTTATCGCCCTGACCAATCTCAGAAAAGTCATATAGAGATCTTTTAACTGCTCCACCGCTGCTCTTAATTACGCAATTCTCATATTTAGCAAAGGGATAAAACTTGTTCTCATTAGTAATTAATGTATTTATTCCACTAATATCTGGTATTAGACCAGAGGAATAAGCGGTAGCCCACGCACTCTCATCTATAAAGCCCTCACTAATTACATCTTGGCTCATCCTAATATTATTTGATTCAGGCTCAAATGTACCTAAAGTAAACGGAATAGAAACCATAAATCTTTTGTTGTAGTAACTATCTGCTATACCCTTTATCTTTCTAAATAGAGGGTCTACCTTATTATCATTAAAATTCCCTAAGCTGTCTGTATACCTAGATTGTTTTTCATTAGCATCTAGATTAAGGGTTTCTGTATCTTTTGTTGTAAGACCAAATGTTGTTTTAAATTTTTCGTAAATTATTTGCAAATCGGGATGTGTTTTACTTCTCTCATACAAATCATACTCAAAGCTTTTAGGGAAAGTAAGTCTTATTCCGTCTGTCATACCTAAAGAAGATGCCCTACCCCAATAAACATTTTTTGTAGAAATAGCTTTGTATTTTAGAAAATTAGAATAAACCCAATCGGTGGGATTAGTAAGGGCCGTTGTAGTACCGGGATAAGATTTATATATTAATTCTGCTGAGCGACCCGAATAACTTATATTGCCATCTGCATCTCTTTGACTATTCTGAGCTTTTGATAATTCCTCAAATCCATACTTATGTATTAACCAATAATCAAAATTATACAAAGCAGGATTTGATTGACCGGGAGGGCCAAGTGGACCACCAAACGAAAATTTAGGGCCCGTGGTCTTAAATCTTGGTTTAAAATATTCTATAGTACGGGGCAACCCACCCCCAGTAGCTGGAATATCCATATTATTTCCGGAAGGATTGGGATCAATAATATATTCATTAGTATCCCTTTCGCATAAATACCTCTCCCACGAATCCCTTCCCTTTCTGGCAGCCCTCATCTCACTTAAGCATGTCAAATACTCACCAGAATTATAAAACCCTTGACCAGAATTATGAATAATATCACTAATATCTATATTAAAATAATATTCATTAGGCTCTCCAGATGGAGTATACCCTATAATTACATTATTATTAACATCGGTACCAAAAAATGGTAATACTGTATCATTACTATATTCCGCCCGCGATATATCTCCTATATTATCACCACTATCTTGTGGGTAATTAAAATACATCCTTTCTACACTAGCCCCAACCACAAACTTAGAATTAACATCTTTTCTTAATTCTAAACCGTAATTTTTACTAATAACACAAGGAGTATTTTCTATAAATTGAGCAATTTTTCCCGTTACAGCTTCAGTTGTTCTACTTATAGTAATTACTTTAAATGTTCCAGAATAGCCAGCTGTAATTTGTGGAGCAGTTGGTTTTATTAATCTTATAAAATAATCGCACCCACCGGCACTACAAACATCTGCCACAAAATCAGCAAGATTAATACTATCATTATTAATTCTGTAGTAAGTGGGCAAGCTTGGAAGCTGACTTAAATCCAACCTATATTTATAACCCTTATATGTTATGGGCCCCCCATAGCTAGACCCACTAATATTATTAGCTCTTGAAGTAGCTGTAGCAGCAATATCCGCCCATGACATTCCTGCTGAGTTGACCCCGCTAAATCCAAAACCACCTGTATTCTCCATATAGCCGAATACGTTGATTAGATTGGG
>Ga0163144_10020297_pt1 | contig 13298 bp, 9 predicted proteins | sample OliLak19BULKMAT1_FD_123175 | JGI IMG/M metagenome (GOLD analysis project Ga0163144, IMG submission 123175) | Freshwater microbial mat bacterial communities from Lake Vanda, McMurdo Dry Valleys, Antarctica - Oligotrophic Lake LV.19.BULKMAT1 | ecosystem: Environmental > Aquatic > Freshwater > Lake... | reverse complement strand
TCAAGCGGTTCTGCTTGACCGCGCGGTCGATCATGTCACTGGCGACGGCGGCGACCTCGTACTTGCGGGCGGCGATGCCGTCGATGCTCGCGTCCTGACCCCCGCTGTAACGCAGTACATAGTCGCGACCGGGGTCCAATCCCGCGTCGCTGCGCAACAGGACGATCGGGGCTTTGTAACCACTGTTGCTGCCCGGCTCGGTCAGTGTCAGCTCGCGACCGCGGAGCGTTTCAGGGGACGTGATTGCGCTGCCCTTGGGCGCGATCAGTTCCATGTTGCTCATTCCCGTTCCATCCAGGCTAGGCAGCATGACGACCGGCACAAACCCGCACACGTTGACCGCCGTCGGCACACTGCCCGAGTTCAGGCCCGTCACATGCAGCTTGCCGTCGCGCAGCAGCTTGAGCTGGTCCTGAACGTCATCGACCAGTTCGTACTTCACGGTCTTGCCCGTCACCTTGGCCAGGTGGTCGGTGAACGCCTTCCAAGCCGCCTCGTACTTCTCCGGTTCATCGGTCGCGATGTACGAAAAGACGAGCGTGTTGGGGTCAATCAGTTTGGACGCATCGGTCGGCGCGTCGGCGATCAGGTCTCCATCGCTGTCCGTGAACTGCGCACCGAGCCGGTTGGTGGTCGGCGTGCCCAGGCCGGTCATGTGCAGCATCGACTTGGTGTTGTGGTCCGCGACGCCCGGTTGGCGCGTCATCGCGACGTACAGCCCACCCAGCACCGCCGCCACGGGGACGAACAGCGCCAGCAACATCACGGTAAGCGAACTGGTCTTGCCGTGTCGATCAAATCGGTCGTTTCGCATGTCTCACCCTTTGGTTGTCAAATTGGATTCGTCGCGCCCGCAGGTATGGTACCGTTCGGTGGCCATTCCGAGCAAGAATCCTTTGCATTTCGTTTTGGCGTTCATTCAACTGCCCAAGTTGTATGACACGGTATGCTCGACGCGTTTAGCGGCCATGCCGAAGGGACGCATATCACACAAGTGCCCCGCTGGGGCGACCGCTAAACAAGACTATCCATTTTCCCGCACTCACTCTCAGAGCCGGCCCCCCCATTTTTGACACCCGCGCCCGCTCCCGCTATCGTGCCCCGCTCGAATTTTCTGGAGGAACACCGATGCCCGAGCCGCTCAAGATGGTTTATGAACAAGACGCCCCGATCGACGCCCTGAAGGGCAAAACCGTAGCCATTCTCGGCTTCGGCAGTCAGGGTCATGCCCATGGCTTGAACCTGCGCGAAAGTGGCATCAAGGTCCTCGTTGCCAACCGCAAGGACAGCGCCAACGGTCGCCTGGCGATCGAAAACGGCCTCGAGCCCGTTTCGGTCGAAGAGGCCACCAAGGCCGCCGACCTGATCATCATCACCCTTCCGGACGAAGTGCAGCCGGAAGTCTGGAACAAGAGCATCCTGCCTAACCTCAAGCCAACGACCGCCATCGGGGTGACGCATGGGTTCAACGTCCACTTCAAGACGATCACCCCACCGCCCGCCAACGATGTGCTGCTGGTTGCCCCCAAGGGCCCCGGGCACCTCGTCCGCTCGGAATTCGTCAAAGGGGGTGGCGTGCCCTGCCTGCTCGCGATCCATCAGGACTCGACCGGCAACGCCCGCAAGATCGGCCTGGCCTGGGCGCGTGGCATCGGTGGCGCCCGCAGTGGCATCATTGAGACGACCTTCAAGGACGAATGCGAGACCGACCTGTTCGGTGAACAAGCAGTGCTCTGTGGGGGTCTTTCCGCCCTCATCAAGGCTGGCTTTGAAACCCTGACCGAGGCCGGTTACCCACCCGAGATGGCGTACTTCGAGTGCGTCCATGAAGTGAAGCTCATCGTTGACCTGATCTACGTCGGTGGCTTGGACTACATGCGCTACTCGATCTCGAACACCGCCGAATGGGGCGACCTCAAGACCGGCCCGCGCATCATCACCGCCGAGACGAAGAAGGAGATGAAGAAGATCCTGACCGAAATCCAGGACGGCACCTTCGCCAAAGGCTGGCGCGCCGAATACGAAGGTGGCATGAAGAACTTCAAGCGACTCTACGAAGCCGACAACACCCACCCCGTCGAAGTGACCGGCCGCAAACTGCGCGCGATGATGCCCTGGTTGAAAGCCAAGACGCCACCGAAGGCGTAACCCGCGTCTCCATCGATGCAACACCGAGAAGCGAGGCCCAAAAGCCTCGCTTCTCTCGTTCAGACACATAAAAAAGTTTTCGCTCCCTCCCTTCCCCCCACCGCCAATTCGCCTGCCGCCGAAAGTCCCACCAGTGCACAACTTATGGCCAACACGCTTCATGACTGCCTCCCTTCCCCTGTATAAAAAACCATGCACAAACCGACATGAAAACGACATACAACCGACTAAAAACGACACGAACCGACGCTCGCCCATTTTTGTCCCTCCCATCCCATGGCGAACCCAACCGCGTGACCAAACTCAGGTTGTCAAAGAACGCTACAATCGCGACCACCGACCCGTGAAATACACGGACGGTCGTCGCACCCTATCATACACCTAACTTTGTATTTTGTCTGCGGAAATCTGAAAATTCATGACCTCGTGTGGATTTGTGAGGTGATGCGTCATTCTCAGGGCGTGAAAACGGATGGGTTTAATTAACTGCTGGGGATAACAATTGCACCTCTGCGACCTGTCCCGGTCAATATCCGCCGCCGCAGAATGATTCGGTCGAGTTAATGGAATGAGATTGGATCCGGGCTCCGACCTCACAATGCCGCCCGTTTTCGTTTACTGCACCGCGACGGCGCTGGCGCCGACGACGGCCATCGTTTCTGTCGCTTGGACCAAACCAACGATCGACGCGCGGGTCAGATCCACGCCCTTTGGAAGGGTGATCGTCGCCGAGCCTGCGGCGTCGGTGAGGTCGACGCTTGCGGACCCGCGGGCGACGTTGTCGTGGGGCAGGTCTCGACCGGCGTTCTCGCCGCGGGCGACTTTGGTTGTCAGGCCCCGTTCGACGAGAAACAATTGGAGCGTCGCGCCGGGTGGGGCGCCGGTGACGGTGTAGTCGACCGCGACGGTCGTCTCGTTTGTCACGCGGACGGTGAGTTCGACCGCGGCGGTGGTGGGGGTGGCCAGCGCGGCGTCGATCTCGCGACGGGCGCGGGGGGCGTCGGAGCCGACGAACTCGGCGCGGCCGTTGACGATCATCTGCGGTGTGTAAATTCCGTCGAGCTTCAAACTGCGGGCGTAAGCCTCCTGTCTAGCCGACGCAGCGGCGGACGAGAACTTGTCGCGCCAGCCGAGACGGTCCCAGTAGTCGACGTGGTGCGCGATCGCAAAAACCAAGCGGCCGTCCTTGGCCGTCTCGGTGATGATCTTCGACAGCAACGCGTCGGCGGGTGGGCAGCTCGAGCATCCCTCGGACGTGAAGAGCTCGACCACCGCAACACCGCGGTTCGTGGCAGGCGATTTACCGTCGGCACCGGCACCGCGTGTCGTCAGCAGCAGGATGGCCAGTGAAAACGCGACCGCGACGGAAATGGCGATCGTGACAAGCGGGGAGAACGTCTTGAGGCTCATAGTTGTACTCCGAAAACCGGGTCGCGCGGCACCCGGCATACGGCACAACCGCGCACGATCCCAGGATATTCACTATTCCGCCGCAACAGTGTTGGAGGGAAGCGTCGATCTGCTGGGCGGTTTTGGTACAATCCGACAACGCAATCAAAAGGATGGTCTCATGGCCCGAGTCGGTATTTTTGTCGAGAAGATATATGAAGACCTCGAACTTCAGTACCCGAAGTACCGCCTGAAAGAGGCAGGGCACAGCGTCGACATCATCGGGCCCAAGGCCGGTGAGACCTATGACGGCAAGCACGGTTACCCCCAGAAAGCAGAAGTGTCGGCAGCGGACGTGAAGGCGAGTGACTATCAGTTGATCGTCATCCCCGGTGGGACCTCACCGGACCACATGCGGCGTAATGAGCACATCATCCGCATCGCACGCGAGGCGGACAAAGCGACCGTCCCGATGGCGGCGATCTGTCATGGGCCGTGGTTGCTCTGTTCGACGAAAGCCCTGCGCGGCCGACGCTGCACCAGTTACATGAGCATCGTCAGCGACGTCATTAACGCCGGTGGCAAGTGGGTCGATGAAGCATGCGTAGTCGATGGCCCGATCATCACCGCACGCACACCGGACGACCTGCCCGCGTTCATGAGTGCAATCCTGTCGCTGCTTGCAGATGGCAAGGCTACGGGCACTGTCGGCCAGCCCATTGCGCCCGAATGGGTGCATCGGCTCGTGCGTGAAGGCTGAGAAGCGATCCGAAGGGTTGACGAGCCAGCCCGTCACTTCCGTCCCCGCTTACCAAATAGATACCCATGACGCGCGACATGCGGCTATGCGCACGTGAATGGGTCGGGGCACCACGCCCAGATCTGCCCAAACCTTTTCATCTGTTTCCCGATTTTTCGGCCTCTGGCATGCGGGTTGTCTACCGACTCGCATTGATACCACACTCAGCAGATTCGCCCGACGGGCGTGCACTGATTGTGACGGGCGAGGATGCAAGACGGGTCACGCTGTCGCGTCCACGAACGCTTGCCCGGACGGAACGACAGGCGCCCATGAATAACAGGAGGCCGCAATGACCTTAGTCGACACGATTCGCGACGCAATCGGTATGACGTCATTCGAGACGTCAAGGGAAGATGCCGATCGCAGCAACGGAAAGAACGTCGGTGACGCTGAACGAATCGCCTCCATTGCCGCCGGGGCCGTCGCGGTGCTGGCCGGTTTGTCGCGGCGGTCGGTACCGGGGCTTGTTTGTGCAGCCGTCGGTGGCGCACTCGTGTACCGCGGTGCCACGGGACACTGCCCTGCTTATTCATTGCTTGGCGTTGATACCGCAGAACCCAAAAGCGCAGCCGAGCAACAAGAGGAGCTTGATGCCAAGGGTATCCGGATCACGCAAGCGTTCCTCATCAATCGGCCCGCTCAGCAGTTATACGATTTCTGGCGAGACTTCGAGCGATTGCCCCGGGTGATGACGCACTTGAAGTCCGTAACCGTGCTGGACGAGAAGCGATCCCATTGGGTAGCGACCGCGCCGCGCATAGCAGGCTCATCCGCTGAGTGGGACGCGGAAATCGTCCGCGACGAGCCCGGCTCGGTCATCGCATGGCGTTCCCTACCAGGTTCTGAAATCGAAAATTCCGGTGAGGTGCGCTTTAGCCCCGGCATGGGCGACCGTGGAACGGAAGTCCATGTCACCCTTCAATATTTGCCACCCGGTGGCGCTGCGGGTCATTTCGTTGCCAAGCTCTTCGGTTCGAACCCGCGTCGTCAGATTCGCGAAGACCTGCGCAACTTCAAACGGCTGATGGAACTTGGCGAAGTACCGACGATCGACGGTCAGCCTCGCGGTACGTGCACGGGAGAAGGCACCCGCGAGTCCTATTCACCATAACCCACGTCTGACCCACGAACGCCGTTCAAACGCCGCTTGACATCGCGTGGTTGCCAACATCCACGCAATCGCCCCTGCCGGGGATAAAGGACAGGACCATGAAAGCCCTCATTTGGTGTGCCCCCTATAAAGTCGCAGTTGAGAATATCCCCGACCCGAAAATCCTCAATCGCCGCGACGCGATCGTCCGGATGACGTCGACCTGCATCTGCGGTTCCGATCTCCATCTCGTCGATGGGTTTGTCCCGTTTATGAAGCCCGGCGACGTGATCGGGCACGAACCGATGGGCATCGTCGAGGAAGTCGGTCCTGACGTGGACAAGAGCAAGCTGAAGGTCGGCGACCGCGTCGTCGTGCCGTTCCCGATCGGATGCGGGGAATGCTTCTTCTGCCGCCGGCAACTTTGGAGTTGCTGCGACAACACCAATACGAAGTCGTATATCGGTGAGGAAGCGTTCGGTCAGGCAACCGCCGGCATCTTCGGCTATTCGCACCTGACGGGTGGCTATAGCGGTGCGCAGGCCCAGTTTCTTCGTGTGCCATTGGCGGATGTCAACTGCCAGGTGATGCCCAAAGACCTGACCGACCACCAGCTCGTCTTCCTGTCCGACATCTTCCCGACCGGCTACATGGCGGTTCAGCATTGCAACCCGCAGTCGGACGACACCGTGGCAATCTGGGGCTGTGGACCGGTCGGACAATTTGCGATCCGAAGCGCGATGCTCCTCGGTGCCGGTAAGGTAATCGCGATCGACAACGGCAAGATGGTCCCCGAGCGCCTCCAGATGGCGCGCGATGCCGGTGCGATCGTCATCGACAACACATCCGACGATTCGGTCTATCAGCAATTGCTCGATCTGACCGGTGGCCTTGGCCCGGACATCTGCCTCGATGCCGTCGGCATGGAGGCGCATGGGTCCAACATGCTCGAACATTTCTACGACAAGGCAAAGACGATGGTAATGCAGGAGAGCGAACGCCCCGCCGTCGTACGGCAGGCGATCATCGCCTGTCGTAAAGGTGGTACCGTCTCGATCGCCGGTGTGTACGGCGGTGTGGCCGACAAGATCCCGCTCGGCGCGTTGATGAACAAGGGTCTGACGATCAAGACAGGTCAGACCCACGTCCATCGGTACATCCCCGAGCTCTTGGAATACGTTCGCCAAGGCCGTATCGATCCGAGCTTCGTGGTCACGCACCGAATGCCCCTGACGCAAGCCCCCGAGGCGTATCACCTCTTCCGCGAGAAGAAAGACGGTTGCATCAAGGTCGTCTTGGACCCGGCCGCGTGAAGCACACTTCAGTAGCGCATTAGAAGAGACCAGCCGTGTAACAAGTTGATCCAGAGGATGATACGGTCGGTAGAATGTCAGACTGGCAACCCCGGTCACCAACCTGTCAAACTTGCAGGCGAGGGAAGACTCGCTGGTATGCCACCCGGTCGCAACTCTTGCAATAGCAGTCGTTTCCAGCAGGCGCTTGCCAGGGCCGCTGGCACACGCGTTGCCTTATGCTGGGCATCATGCGATTCGAAAAACTGACCGTCAAAGCCCAGGAAGCCGTCTCCCGTGCTCAGGAACTCGCTCAACAGCGGAACAACGTTGAGGTGTTGCCGTTGCACCTGCTGGCGGCGTTGCTTGCTGAGACCGATGGGGTCGTGCGCCCCCTGCTTCAAAAGGTGGGTGCAAACGTCGGGCAGATCGCGGGCATTGTGGCTTCCGAGCTCGAGCGGTTGCCCGCAGCCACGGGTACGCAGCTCGGGCTCAGTCGATCGTTGCAGGACGTCTTCACGGATGCGCAGAAGCAAGCCGACCGGTTGAAGGACGAGTACGTTTCGACCGAGCACCTGCTGCTCTCGCTGACTGCGGTGAAGAGTGAGACGAAGGAAATTCTCTCCGTCCACGCGATCGACACCAACACCGTCCTTAACGCCCTCAAGGACGTGCGAGGCGGGCAGCGTGTGACCGACCAGAACCCTGAAGACAAATACCAAGCCCTGACGCGCTACGGCCGCGATCTCGTCGAGGCGGCGAGGCAAGGGAAAATGGACCCCGTCATCGGGCGCGATGAAGAAATCCGCCGCACGATGCAGGTGCTGGCAAGGCGGACGAAGAACAACCCCGTCCTCATCGGTGAACCCGGCGTGGGCAAGACCGCGATCGTCGAAGGGCTCGCGATCCGCATGCTTAACGGGGATGTGCCGGCTGTCCTGGCCAACAAGAAGATCATCGCGCTCGACATGGGCGCGCTCATCGCCGGCGCGAAATACCGTGGTGAGTTTGAGGACCGTTTGAAAGCCGTCATCAAGGAAGTGCAGCAGTCGGATGGGCAGATCATCCTGTTCATCGACGAGCTGCACACGGTCGTCGGCGCTGGGAAAGCCGAGGGCAGCATGGACGCCGGCAACCTGCTCAAACCGGCGCTGGCGCGCGGTGAACTGCGCACGATCGGCGCGACGACGCTCGACGAGTATCGCAAGTACATCGAGAAAGACGCGGCGCTGGAACGTCGGTTCCAACCGGTGATGGTTGGTGAACCCAGCGTCGAAGACACGATCGCGATCCTGCGCGGTTTGAAGGCACGCTACGAGACGCACCATGGGGTCCGCATTACCGACAGCGCCATCGTATCGGCAGCGGTTCTGTCCGATCGGTACATCAGCGACCGCTTTTTGCCCGACAAAGCCATCGACCTCGTTGACGAGGCTGCGTCGCGCCTGCGCATCGAAAACGACAGCATGCCCGCAGAGCTGGACGAGATCCGCAGGCGGATGATGCAGTTGCAGATCGAGCTTGAAGCGTTGCGTAAGGAAAAGGACCCCGCGTCGAAAGCACAAGTCGAAAAGGCCGAGAAGGAATTGGCGGAACTGCAGGAGCGCAACACGTCGTTCACCAGCCGTTGGGAGACGGAAAAGGGCGCGATGGATGCCATGAAAACGCTTGGGGCGCAGATCGACCAGAAACAGGTCGAGTTCGAGCAAGCCCAACGGCAAGGCAACCTGGAGGTCGCGGCCCGCATTCAATACGGCGACATTCGCGATTTGAAGGCCAAGCTCGCCTCAGCCGAGGAAAAGGTGCATGCAATGTCCACCGCGGGCAACGCCCTCGTGAAGGACGAGGTGACCAGTGAAGAAATCGCAGAGGTCGTGTCGCGTTGGACGGGCGTTCCAGTCACACGTATGCTCGAAGGCGAGCGCGAAAAACTGTTGAAGATGGAAGAACGGCTCAGCCAGCGCGTGATCGGGCAAGCCGACGCGGTGCGTGCCGTGTCCGACGCGGTTCGCCGCAACCGCGCGGGGCTGGGCGATCCGAATCGACCGATCAGCAGCTTCATGTTCCTGGGCCCGACGGGCGTCGGTAAGACGGAACTGTGCAAGGCCTTGGCGGAGTTCCTGTTTGACGATGAGAACGCGATGGTGCGCATCGACATGAGCGAGTTTATGGAGCAGCACAGCGTGGCCCGTTTGATCGGCGCGCCACCGGGCTACGTGGGCTACGAGGAAGGTGGCCGCCTGACCGAAACGGTCCGCCGTCGGCAGTACAGCGTGATCCTGTTTGACGAAATCGAAAAAGCGCACCGCGACGTCTTCAACGTGCTGCTGCAGGTGCTGGACGACGGTCGGTTGACGGATGGCCAGGGTCGAACGGTCGACTTCAAGAACACCGTGATCGTCATGACGAGCAACATCGGCTCGACCGTGATCCAGGACCTGACCGCGAAAAACGCCGAGGAATGGGAGATCGACGCCGCGGTCCGCGACATGCTCAAGCAGCAGTTTCGGCCTGAGTTTTTGAACCGCATCGACGAGACGATCGTCTTCCACCCGCTGGACAAGACGCAACTGACCGCGATCGTCGACGTGCAGTTGCATGGCTTGCGCAAACGTCTCAAGCAGCGCAGCCTCAATTTGCAAGTGACCGACAACGCGAAAAAGCTGCTCGCTGACGAAGGCTACGACCCGGCGTATGGCGCCCGCCCGTTGAAGCGCGTCATTCAGCAGCGGATCGAGAACTCGTTGGCGGCGCGGATCCTGTCGGGCGAGTACACCGAGGGTGACACGATCCTGATCGACATCGACTCTGCCAAACACGACTTCACGTTCGGGAAAGGCACCGAGCAGACCGCGGTGGCCAATTTCTAGCCTCACTTGACGGCAACCAGAGACGCGAACGCGCGAAGGTGACGCGAGGGAATACAAAATCAATCTATTCTTCCGTCGCGCTCGCTTCGCGTCTTCGCGCCTTCGCGTCTCTGCAGTTTTCTCCGACGCCGAATCTTCAACCTGGGTGAATTGATCGGCCAAGCCGGTTTCCATATGATCCCTGCCTCACCTGTAAGGCGAGGATCAACGATGGAATTCGGCATTTGCACCACGATCGAGAACGCCCCTGCCATCAAGGCCGCGGGGTGGGACTACGTCGAGGAGAACGTCCAGGGTCTGCTGAAAGGCACGACCCCCGATGACGGCTGGGACGGTAAGACGCGCACGAACAGTGCGGTCCTGCCGATCCGAGCTGCCAACTCGCTCGTGCCGGGGTCGATTCCGATCGTCGGCCTTAAAGTGGACGAAGCGGCGCTGAAGACCTACATGGCGAAGGTGCTGAAGCGCGCCAGCCAGCTCAACATTCGCCGGCTCGTCTTCGGGTCGGGTGGCGCGCGCAACGTGCCCGAGGGCTTCTCGCGCGATGAGGCCCGCAAGCAGATTCTCCGGTTCCTCCGCAATAGCGTTGACGATGCCAAGGCAAACAACGTCGTCCTAGTGGCCGAGCCTTTGAACCGTGGCGAGTGCAACATCATCAACACGGTCGCCGAGGCGATGACGTACGTGAAGGAGATCGAGCACCCGAACTTCCAGTGCCTCGTCGACAGCTATCACTTCTGGCTGGAAGACGAACCACTCGCCAACCTGAAGGCCGCGATGCCGTGGATCAAACACGTGCATGTGGCCGACAAGGACGGCCGCGTGGCACCGGGCCTGAGCGGCAAGGCCGATTACGTGCCGTTCTTGAAAGTGCTGAAGGAAGCCGGTTACAACGAGTGCATCAGCTTCGAAGGCACCGCGATGAAAGAGTTCGACGTGACCGCACCGCAGGTGCTGGATTATTTGAAAAAAGCTTGGGCGAACGCCTGACTGCGGTGTTAATTGTAAGTTGTTAACGGCTAATCGGTCGGAGACCAATGGCCTGACAACGACTTCCAATTAAGCATTAACAACTAACAATTAACAGGTACTCCAATGTCTCACCGCATTTTCAATTTCAGCGCCGGCCCGGCGATGTTGCCGACAGAAGTCCTCGAAAAGTCCGCAGCGGCGTTGCTCGACTTCCAGGGCAAGGGGTTCGGCATCGCAGAGGTCAGCCATCGGGGCAAGGAATTTGAGGGTGTGCTTGACGAAGCGATCGCCAAGGCCAGGTCACTCTTGGGCATTGCCGACACGCACGACGTCGTCTTTCTGCAGGGTGGCGCGACGGCGTTGTTCTCGATCATCCCGATGAACTACCTGCACACGTCCGCCGACTACCTCGTTAGTGGTGAGTGGAGCAAGAAGGCATTCGCCGCTGCCAAGGACCTGGGCAAGGTGAACGCCGTCGCAAGCAGCGAAAGCACCAACTTTGACCACAGCCCGCCGGCTAACGAGTGGAAGCTGACCGACGGCGTCGACTACTTCCATGTCTGCAGCAACGAGACCGTCCACGGCCATCGGTTGCCGACCTGGCCCAAGCACCCGAACCTCGTCGTGGACGTGTCCAGCGAGTTCATGTCTCGCCCGCACCCGGTCAACGAATGCGCTCTCGTTTACGGCGGCGCGCAGAAAAACCTCGGGCCAAGCGGCCTCGTGCTCGCGATTGTGCGTAAGGACCTCTACCCCAAGCAGAAGAAGCTGCCGAGCAAGCTCTGGTCGTTCAAGGATTTGGCCGAGAACAAGAGCATGATCAACACCCCACCGACCTTCAGCATTTACATTTTGCTGGAAGTCTTCCGCTGGCTCGAAGCCAAGGGCGGGCTGGCTGCGATGGAAAAAATCAATGCCACCAAGGCCGGCCTGATCTACGACGCCGTCGACGGCAGCAACGGTTTCTACAAGGGCACAGTGAGCATCAAGGAACAGCGTTCGCACATGAACGTGACCTACCGCCTGCCCAGCGAAGAGCTGACGGACGAGTTCGTGAAAACCGCAGCCAAGCAGAACATGATCGGCCTGAAGGGTTACCGCACGGTCGGTGGCATCCGCGCGAGCATCTACAACGCCATGCCCGTCGAAGGCTGTAAAGCACTGGCGGAGTTCATGAAGGATTTCGCGTCGAAGAAATCCTGATCAACGCAGAGGCGCAGAGGGAAGAACGCAGAGCAACACGGAGTTAAAACAGAAGAAGGATGGGCTGAAATATTCAGCCCATCCTTCTTTTTTTCTCTGCGACACTCTGCGTTCTTCCCTCTGCGTTTCTGCGTTAAATCATTTCTTGGCAGGCGGTGGAGGCCCACCGGCGGGGTTGGTTTGTTGCTGATAGATGATCCCGACGATCGCGGGGATGAAGATCGCCATGGGGAGCAGGAACGGCGCGACGGTCATCTTGGCCGTCAGCGCGGGGCCGACGTCTTTTAGTTTGTAGATGAGGCCCAGCGCACCGAACACCAGCATGACCGAGCCTTGCAGGCTCATGTACATCATCAGTGAGCCGCGGAAGATGATGAAAGCGAGCAAACCGAAGAGGATCAGGCCCATGCCCGCGCCACTCCAGGCAAATTGAGAATCGAGGCCGACGGTTTGCCACAGGCTTGCACCAAGGACCGCGCCAAACAGGCCACCCATGACGGCGACCGAATACTTCATCGTCGGCCACGTTACCGCGGCAGCGAGGAAACCACCGATGATCGCACACGGTATCGCAGCGTCGGCGGGCTTGCCGGCGACCATGCCGATCCACGCGCCCACGACCGCGGCGTTCAATGTCACCAGCCACTTGAAGAACGAGAACCCGAACAGCAGGTAAACCAACCCCGCGACGATCAACAGCGCCGCCATGCCGGAACTCATCGTCTCGGACTCTTTCAACAAATCGATCGTCGCCGGCCAGCGGGCGGGCAGGCCGATCGCACCGCGCGCCGGTTGCGTCGCAGCGTCGGCGAGCAGGCCACCCAGGGGGATAAGCAGGTTGGACATCATGACGCACGCTCCACGGGGCCGGACAACGACCCTCATGTGCGTCATCGGTACGACCGAACGCAAAACTTGAGACGCGATGCTTTGCGGAACGAAGTGCCGAGCTTTTGCCAACCCTCTGCCAACAACCCGCCGGTAGCCTCTTAAAGCAGGCGCTCACCCTTCCCACGGGGCACGAGCGTCTGAATCTTTTCGATGATCTGTTCGACGCTCACCCCTTCGGCCTCGGCGTTAAAGTTGGGCACGATGCGGTGCCGCAGGACCGGCGCAGTAACGGCCTCGATGTCTTCGATCGTGACGAACAGTCGCCCACGTATGAGCGCACGGGCCTTGCCTGCGAGGATCAAATACTGACCCGCGCGCGGGCCGGCGCCCCAGGAGAGCCAGTGGCGGACGAAGTCGCTGGCGGTCGACTCGTTGGGGCGCGTGGCGCGGACGAGGTCCAGCGCAAAGGCATAGACAGCATCGCTGACCGGCACCCTGCGGACGATCGCCTGCAGTTCCAGAATTCGCCGGGCGTCGATCACCTTCGACACCCGTGCCACCACGTCGCCGGTCGTGCGCTTCAGCACTTCCAGTTCGTCCTCGCGCTTCGGGTAGGTCATCGTCACCATGAACATGAAACGGTCGAGCTGCGCCTCAGGCAGTGGATACGTCCCCTCCTGCTCGATCGGGTTCTGCGTCGC
>Ga0163144_10020296_pt1 | contig 13298 bp, 11 predicted proteins | sample OliLak19BULKMAT1_FD_123175 | JGI IMG/M metagenome (GOLD analysis project Ga0163144, IMG submission 123175) | Freshwater microbial mat bacterial communities from Lake Vanda, McMurdo Dry Valleys, Antarctica - Oligotrophic Lake LV.19.BULKMAT1 | ecosystem: Environmental > Aquatic > Freshwater >... | reverse complement strand
GGACGGCGTGGAGCAGAACGGCGGGCAACTGCTGCACCTGGATGTGCTGGGCGGTGGAAGTGCCGCAGTGGCCGTGTTTGGCGTGGGAGATACCCAGAAACGTGCGGCGCGCTCCGCCGTGGAATGTGCGTTGATGCTGGCCCGGCGCATGGGCAGCAAGCGGACCAGCTGGACGCTGCGCGCCGGCCTGGAAACCGGCCGCGCGTACCTGGGTGAGATTGGCAGTCCACTAAAGCGTGAGCTTGCCGTGGTTGGCGGCGCCGCCGTGGTGGCGCTGGACCTGGCGCGCCAGGCCACCCCGGGCCAGGTGCTGGTGGGTGATCAGGCCTGGAAGTTGTGCTCACCCATGATCAGCGGGCGCAGCCGGGGTGAGCTTGTCATTGGGTCACCGCCGCAGAGTTATCCGGTGTTTGAAGCCTCCGCCATCCAGTCTGAATCTGAGGCCGTGGCACCCGCGCTGCGTGAAGGCAGCTCAGATGGGTCCCCCGCAGATGGCATGGAGCGCGTGCGCAACCGGATTGAACGGCTGATGCAGCAGACCGCCGGCACCGGCCAGGGTGGGACCGCCGTGCTGCTGGGTGAGACCGGCAGCGGGAAGAGCGCCATTCTCTCCTCGCTGTCAGATGACGCTGCGCGCGAGGGATTCCGCGGTGCAGCGCTGCGTTGCCCGCGCCATCCCGCAGAACATGACCTTCCTGCGCATGTGCCGCTGTTGCGGGAAGCGTTGGGCCTCCCGCGCGGAACCACTACGCACAACCTGGTCAACGCGGCGCAGGACCTGCTGGCGGAATGTGTGGCTCCCGGCATCACCGCGCCCGCCCTTTTCTGGCAATGGCTGGGCCTGCCGCCTCCCGCCGCCACGGCGGGAACTGTCACACACTATGCAGACGCATGGGAAGTGATGGCGCGGGCGCTGGTGTACCGCTCGGAACAGGCGCCGCTTTTCCTGGTGGTGGAGGATGCGCACCACGCTGTGGACGCCACGCTCAGACTGCTGGTGCGCATGATGCAGCTGGCGCAGCAGATTCCGCTGCTCATCCTGGTGAGTATGACACATGAGGCCTCAGCCCCACTGCCGGACCGCGTGCGGGACGTGTTCCGCCGGGGACGCGCGCGCTGGCTGGAGGTGCCGCGTCTCTCCCCCCCAGAAGCCGAGGCTCTCCTCTGCCATGACCTGGGCGTCCCCGACGTGGGCTGGCTGGAAGTGACACCCGCGGTGCTGGCCGCCGGCATTGAACACGCGCAGGGCCGCCCCAACACACTTCACGGCATGGCAGACCTGGCGCGCCTGCGGATGCAACAGGGCCGCCCGTTCAGCCAGGCGTGGGTGGAAGCGCAGGAACCACCCACCGCGGAGGAGCTGGCGCAACTCAAGCTGGACGCGTTGCCCGTGGACCTGCGTGAGCTCACCCGCGTGGCCAGCATCCTGGGGATGGAATTTGAGGCGCTGCTGCTGTGGAAGACCATGGAAGGAACGGATGGCGCAGGCTCGCTGACGGAGGTGATGGCGCGGCTGGGACGGTTGAGCACCTCCGGCATTCTCTCGTCCACACTGGTGGCTGGAAGTGTGGGCTACCGCTTCCGCGCATCCTCCGTGCGGGACGTGGCGTATGCCGGCCTGGCACCAGACGTGCGCGCGCGCTGGCATGCACGCGCGGGGGACGCGTTGCTGCGTGTCCCCGCCAGCCAGGTGAGCTGTCCTCCCGGACGGCTGGCGCATCACCTGGCGCTGGGTGGCCAGACCGCGCGCGCACTGGCCGCGTGCAAAGACGCTGCGGTGCACCTGGATCAGAACGGGCAGCCCGCTGTGGCCCGGCTGGTGTTGCTGCGCGCGCAGGAGTTGGCGGCAGCAGACCCCGCGCGGCGCCGGACTGTGGAGCTGCACCTGGCGCGCGTGGCGTTGCGCCTGGGACGGCTGGAAGAAGCAGAGAGTGTGGCAAGCGGGATTGCGGATGACGTCACCGCACCCGCGCCGCTGCGGGCTCAGGCGTGGTGGCTGCGTGGCAGCGCGGCCCTGCACCGCGGTGATCCCGCCAGCGCGTCCCTGGCGGCGGCCGCAGGACGCAAGGTGCTTCCCAAGAACACACAGCTTGGAGACCGCACCCGGCTGCGCGCGCTGCACGTGGAATCCAACTGGCAGGAAGGCCAGGCGGAACGCGCACTGCTTTTTGTGGAGCAGGTCCTGGCCGCGCCCGAGATTGCCGGGTTGGTGAAGAACCGCGGCGTGTCCTCGGGGGACACGGTGTTGGACAAGGGGTTCATGGAGCTGTGTGTGGCCCACGCCGGCGCACTGCACGCGTTTGGGCGCTCGCAGGATGCGGTCAGCCTGCTGGATGCCACCGTGAAAGACGCGCATGCACTCGCCCTGCCCGGCCACGCGGCGCAGGCCCACCTGCGGCTGGGAGAAATCCTGATGGAGCGTGAGCCCGGCGCAGCGGTGGCGGCGTTGCGGCTCTCCATAGACACGCTGGATGTCCAGGGTGAAGCTCTGCTCACTGTGCGCGCGCGTCTGCACCTGGCGCGCGCGCTGCTGCGGCGAGGGGATCCTGACGGCGCCCGCGCTGCGCTTGAGGTCCTGCTGGACGGAGAATGTGCGGCGCCCGCGCTCCGGACGTTGTTGCTGGCAGTGGAGGCCCAGGCGTTGTCCGTGCTGGAACCCGCTGCTGCGCGCACGCGTGCACAAAGCGCAGAACCACTGCTGGCTGCCACGCGGGGACGGGACCGTGTGCTGGCGCATCTGGAGCTGGCACGCGCGTATGAAGCGCTGGGCATGGAGCGCCAACAGGCGCTTCACCACGACCAGGCGCGCAAGACAGCGCAAACCGCCCGCGCTCAGGACCTGGTGGTTGCTCTGGACGCAGCAGACACCATGCGTTCCTGAGGCGCCGCGTGCGGCCCCGCTGAGGAACGCGCGCGCATGCAGTAACCGTTACAACCCCAAATGACGACACATGGTCTTCTCCCCGTCGTCATTGGGGGTTCAATGAAGCTGGAGATCCGCGGACATCACCTGGAGGTCACGCCCTCGTTGCGGACGTATGTGGAAGAGAAGCTGGACCCAATTCTCCGGCACCACGCCGGCCTGATTGAAGAGCTGCAGGTCAGGCTGGCGGACACCACCGGTCCTCACAAGAAAAGCGGCGTGGACATGTCCTGCAGGATCACCGCTCGCCTGCGCTTCCACGTTGCCGTCCACGTGGAAGAGGTGGGTGAGGACATGCACGCGGCCATCCTGCTGGCGTCAGACCGCGCGCTGCGCGCCATCCAAAAGCAGATTGACCGGGCACGGGACCCGCCCAGTCCGTGAGGGAGTCACCGCAAGCGTCACCGTTCATCCCTGCGTCGTCCGCTTCTGCAGCTCCGCCAGCCGGTCGGAAACGGTCTTCTTGTCCTCGCTGGTCCGGGCGTGTGCCAGGGCCCGGCTGTAGAAACTGCGCGCCTTCTCAATGTCCTGCGCCGGTCCGGGGTCACCTCGGAAGAAGTGGGCATACGCATCACCCGCGCCCACCAGTCCCCAGAAGCTGTCCGGCCAGCGCCGGATATTCTCCAGAAGCACCTGCTCCCCCGCTGCCAGCTCACCCTGCATGAAATAGAGACGCGCCAGCGTCCGCCGGAAATTGGTGTCCAGATTTTCCTCCGCCTCCGTGAACTGGTCCAGGACCTCATTGCAGAAGCGGCGGCCTACCGCGGCCCAGTGAGAATCTTTCCGAGCAACCGCTTCCACGGTCCGCTCCACATCCTGAATCCAGTTGAAGAGGGACTGGAACCCATCAAACACGCTGTCCGCGTACATTGGATCCCGGGCACCGTCATGGAACCGCGGGCGCAACGCACACCAGACCCGCCACCACACCTCAAGCGCCTGCACCGGGCTACGCTCCACAAGCGCGTAACCCTCCTGCATCCAATCATCGATCATTTCCGTTGAAGGGGGCTCGGGGAGCCACCGCTTCCACAGCTCGCAGGCCGCCAGGCACACAAAATCCTCATCATGGACACGGTCAACAATGCCCGCGGCATCACACCAGGATTCACCCAGGCCCCAGGCGTCAAGCCGGCCTTTCACCAGTTCCGCCATCCGTTGCTGGGAGATGGAAACGCCCAGCGCGTCAAGCCGGGCCAGGATGTCCTCCGTGCTGAGCGTAGCCATCCGCGCAATGCTCCAACCCTCCGCCATCCGTGCACGCAGAACATCGTTCCCCGGCTTCTCCGCTTGCTTGGCCAGCATGCGGAATACGGTGTGACCCGTCAGCGGAAGCTGGCCGCCTGACTTGCTGCGCATCTGCGCCGCCACGTTGCGCGCAGACGTTCCCCGCTGGGGACCTCCAGGCGGAGCTGCGGGTGCGGCGGCCTCCTTGTCCAGGCAACAACGCTTGTATTTCTGGCCACTGCCGCAGGGGCAGGGATCGTTCCGTCCTGGCTTCATGGCGTCTCCCGTGACGCACTGTTTGACGTTGGGCCGGGCGAAGCACAAGCGTGCTCCACAACTTCAACCGGCTCTTCCAACTCATCATGCAGGCGCCGGCCGACCCACACGGATTCGTCAGCAACCCGCAACTCTTCAACCTCCTCCAGGTAGAAGAGGCGTTCGCAGTATTGCAGCGCGTGCAGCGCCATCACCCGGATTGTGCTTCCCGGTTGTTCATGCACCACATCTGGTTCATCAGGCATGCTGCCTCCTTGCCGGAGATCGTGCATGCCGGTGTTTCAGCCTGCGTGAGACAGCCCGGCGCCCGGATCCGCCAGACAGATCGCCCGTCCGGATGACTGAAAAGTGTCAGCACTTTCCTGCTGCCATGGGCCCAGGCTCTGCTGCGGTGTGGTTCACCACCATTCTTGCACAGCGAAGTTTTCGGTGAGATGCGCCAGATAACGCCAGCCTATTGGAGGTGCGGGTGACGCCTGCCAGTGCTGCAACCTGTTCCTGGCTCCACTTGTCCCGCCACCTCGCAACCCAGATGTCGCTGGGCCTGTTTGGCTGTGTCCCAGACCGGTATCCGCACTTCCGGACCTGCGCGGTCGATGTCCCGGATTCATGCCCCGCGCCTGGACTCTGCCGGCCGTCCGGCATTGACCCAACCACCGGTGAGGCCATCCGGGACGCGGATGGCGGCGCCGGAGAAGGCGTCTGCGTCGTGCTTTGCGATGAAGATCTCGATTGTCCCGGCAACGGGCCGCTGGACATTGGTGCGCGCGATTCATGCCTCATCAACGCCGAAGACCCGTACGCTCGGAAGATGGGGAAGAAGGGGCAATGTGTTCAGGGCGGCAGCGATTGACGCGCCATCCAAGCGGAGCTGTCGCACGTGGAAGATGAGGAGCCGTCTGGACAACCCGCGCCACGCTGGTTGCGCCTTGTCCTCTCGTTCATCGTCGCCAGCCTCCCGCTTCTCTTCGCGGGGTCGCTGGCCGTGTGCCATGTCCTGGGCGCCGGCGTCATTCTCTTCCAGTTCGGGTCCGTCTACATCCGAGTCAGCATTCCCTACTGGCTTGCGTTCCCTATGGTTGGGGTCTTCGTACTCTCAACCATAGGGCTGATGTTGACGCCGGCCGCCTTTGCTGCGGCAGGTGCGGCATCAGCGGCGCTGACCTTCTCCTCGGAAGGCCCCACCGTGGTCCTGGCGCGCGCCGCCCAACTGTCATCCACCAGCGCCATCCTTGGGGTAGGCACCATGGTTTTCGCCATCGCCTTCGGGCTTCTCTCGGCCTGGGCGCTGACGGACGGAGTGATCCCGCTGCTGAACGAACGCTACGGCGTACTTCCTTCAGGCCCCTATGCGCAGGCGGCATGCGGGCTGGCGGGTCTGTCGGCGGCGGTGCCATGCGGCGTCTGGCTTCTTTCCCAGCACGCGCTCATCACAGCCGAGCACGGACTCTTGTTGCTGATGGAATCCAACCGCGGCCGTGCGATTGCCTCAACAGACGGCCAACCGGCCAGTCATGCCACGCTGGATGACTGACACAAGAGCCGGAACTCGGACTTCCCGCCCGCCGCCACGTCCCTATTCACTTGTCAAAGGAAGGCGGATGGCTTCCCGCCCGTCTCACGCTGCGTGAGACGGCGAATACACCACCGCCCCCCACGATCTGCCGCGTCTTCATCCTGGCCATGTGCCGCCCTGGTGCTGGGTGTCCAAGCGCTGTGTTACAAATAGATCCCGCATCGTCAACCCGGCCGATGTTCCAGCGAACAGCGCTGTGTCATTCTGTGCTGGAAAGGGAGGGGACATGCCAAAGAAGCTGGATACAGAGACAACGCTGGATGATCATGAGGAAGAAGTCTTCTTCACCCGCGCCGCCATTCAGAGTGACCCGGATGCCGCGGACCTGCTGCCCACCACAGACGGCTGGCTGCCCATGGTGGATGCGGTGCGTGTGTTGGGCCGTGAGAAGCGCCAGAAGGTGGCCAATTCGGATGCGGCGCGTGTGGTTGCCAACACCCGCCTGGACATCTCCTGCCTGCGTTTTGGCGCACGGCTCCTGCTGGATGTGGCAAAGGACCGCAAGGCCGGGCGCTGGCTGCAGTTCTTCGCAACGCATACCGCCACGTCATTCACCAAGCAGGCGCTGTCCAAGCAGGTCATTGCTGTCAAAGCCTGGGCGGGCATCACGGATGAGACCTTTGCGGAACACAAGGACTCCATTCTTGGCTGGAATGACAAGGCGACACATGCGCTGGATGACACGGCGGGTGTGGCCACGGTGCGCGGGCAGTTTGCCATGGGTGAGGAGCGCCTTGCTGAGGACATGACGCGTGAGCGTGATGGCCTGCACGCGCGGCTGGTGCAGCGTGCCACGGAGAAGAAGCTCCCGCGTGACTGGGCAGACTCCTTCTTCAAGGTGGAGCGGCGGAAGCGCGGGAGTGGCGCCGAGGAACCGGAGCCCACGCAGCCGGTGGAATGAGCAATTGGGCAGCGGGACGTCCGGGACATGGCGCGCTTCTGAGGAGTGCGGGTCCGGGACGTCCCCGAAGCCGTGGTCCGCGCAGGAGTGCTGGTCCATGGAACTGGGTGGACGGGTGAGCTTGCGAGGCGCGCGCACCTGGGTGCGTCCGGGACCGGCGCGCCTGCAAAGAGTGCAGCGCCGCGGACGTCCGGGAACCGGTGCTCCCGCCAGGAGTGCAGCTCCGCGGACGTCCGGGAACGGGTGCTCCCGGCAGGAGTGCGGGTGTTGCTGAGCTCCCCGGCGAGCCGGGAAGCGGGGTGGAGGTCACCGGACCCACAACACTGTGCAACGCTTCAGAGACGCAGGGAGAGGCAAAGTTTGCCGTTGACGTGACGCAGGTTGGGAGCGGCACCCGGGCGAATCTGTGGTCCACCAAGGGAAGTGTTTACAGCGGTTCTCGGTGAAATTGACCGGGAGAGCGGCAGATAGATCGTGTCCCCGGCGAACCAGGACCTCACGATTGAACTGCTTGGCGAGGATGGGACCTGGGCGCCTCTGGCCGTGCGGGTGATTCGGCAAGAGGAGACCAACGCGGGCGGGCTGTGTACCTGTCCTTGACGCAGATGAAAGGGTATCTCTCTTATTGAGTTCCAAGGAAACTCCCGGTGCCGTGCACACGTACTGCTGGACGCGCCATCACGGGCTGCCATTGACTCCCCAGTCCAACACTTTCGCACCCAGTTCACGGCCCATCCGTCGGCGGCCTATGCCGAATGCTTGCCTGCACCCCACGCGTCACCAGCACGCGGTTGTGATCATCCACCATCACCGCTTCCACGTTGGGCAGCCGCTGCACCAGCTTCATCCCGCGGTCCGGCCCCAGAATGAACACCGCGCGTGACAGCGCCGCTGCCTCCACACTCCCGGGTGCCAGCACGGTGGCGCTGCGCACAGAACGCGCCGGCAGTCCGCTGCGCGGCTCCAGCACGCTGTGCATCCGCCGTCCGCGGTCAAAGAAGGACTGCTCATAATCCCCGCACGTGAACACCGCGCCGCCCTGGACCGGCAGCGCCGCAAAGTGTCCCTGCCCACGCGGGTCCTGCACACCCACCATCCAGCGCCGCCCCGCCTTGTGCCCGCTGACCACCAGGTCCCCACCCGCGTAGATGATGGCGTCACCAAAGCCCTTGTTGCGCAGCACGGCCAGCGCGCGGTCCAGCGCCATGGCGCGCGGCAGATCCCACAACGTCAACCGCATGCCCGGCTTCTTGAGGAACGCCGTCCGAGTCACCGAATCCAGCACCAGCTGCCGGCAATCCACCAACGCCGTCCGGCGCGCCAGATCCTCCGGCGCGGGCAGCGTGTTGGTGGCGCCAAAGGCCCAGAGTCCCTCGTACGCCGCGGCAGTGGGATCAAAGGCACCGTCGGTGAGGATGCAGATCCGCAGCGCTTCACTGAGCGCGGCAAACGCATCCGGGCTCACCGCCACCGGCGCCACGCCGGCGTCACGGTTGATGCGGTTGACCGCGCCTTCCGGTCCCACCATCTCATCCAGCGTGCGCGAGAACTGCGCAAAGGCCTCATCCGCCACGGTGCGCGCGCGGTCCCCGTCCTCAGGGCTGGCCACCATCAGGGCCTGCAACGGAATGTCTCCCACCGTCCTGGCGTGCCGCAGCACCCCTGGAGGTGGCGGCGGCTGGGGCGCCGCAACGGGCGTGGTTGACGGCGGTGGAGGAGGCGCAATGGCATCCTCCTGCGCCAGGGCAGTCCCACCCCGTGCCACTCCCAGAAGCACCACCGCCACACTGAGCAAGGCCCGCATCCTCTGGCACGTAGCAGAAAGTGATCCACGGGCAACCCTGTTGGGTGTTGAACCCTGAACAACCGTCAGGCATTGCTAGCGCATGACGTCCCGCATCCAGCCTGCGTTGGCCCTGTCCGCGTTTGCCCTGTTGACCCTGGCGTGTGTGCCTGGCCCCGGCGCCAGCACCACCGGTGGCGGCGCAGCCTGCACACGCAACAGCGAATGCCGCCTGGGTGAAATCTGCGTTGCCGCCCACTGCGCCGCCGGTTGTGAGACGGACCGGGACTGCACGGACAACCTGGTCTGCAACCTGGAGACGCGCCAGTGCGCGTTCCCTGTGACGGACGCGGGCCGGGCTGACGCCAACGTGCGGGATGCAGGACGCCCGGATGCAGCCCGCGCAGATGCATCCACCGCGGACAGCAGCGTTGCAGTTCCGGACGCCGCCATGGCTGGAAGCAGGCAACTGGAAGAAGTGTGTGACCCGGCCGCGGATGACTGCGCCGCCGGCCTGCGCTGCCTGAACTTTGGCGTGCCACTGGGCGCGCTCTGCCTGCCCGTCTGCACGCCGCCGGGAGACGGCGGCATCTTCCACGGCACCTGCGACTTTGGCCGTGACTGCTGGGAGTTGAGTGACAGCAGCGGCGCGTGCATCCGCACGGTGCACCGTGATGAGAGCTGCATCAGGTATGACCCGGAGACGTTCATGGCGTCGGTGGATGAGCTGGCGTTCTGTGCGCCGGGTCTGCTGCGCCTGGTGGACAACCCCGCGGATCCCTACGCCTGCGCGTGTAAGCAGGACTGCGTGATGGCCGCGTGCCCCGGCGCAACGTGTGAGTGTGCCACGCCGGAAATCTGTGTTGGCGGCCTGGTCACCGGCGGCGCCGGCCTGTGTGGCACGGAGATCCCCGCCGGATCCATGTGCGATCCTTATGATTACCCTTTCTCCTCGTCAGACTACTGCGCGCCCGCGCCGGGCATCCCCGCCACGGTGGCCCCGTTTCCCTACTGCAACTATGAGCCCGTGAACTTTGACGGCATCTGTTACCTGGTCTGTGACGCGCCCGGTGACACGCCCAAGGCCTGCCCTGCGGGCACCATCTGCCAGGAGCAGCCGGACGGGTTCTGGCTGGACGGTGTGCGGCTCTGCCTCCCGCCCAACACGGTGGTGCCGGACGGCGGCGTGCTGAGCTCATCCTCATCCGCGGCGTCCACCATGGGCAGCTCCTCGGGCATTGCTGCGTCGTCGTCCTCGTCGCTGGCGCTGCCGTCCTCGGCCGAGGTGGTCCCGTCATCCTCCGCCGCCACGGCGTCGTCCGCCGCCACGGCGTCGTCCGACGCGCTGCCCTCGTCCGCTGCGCCGGCCAGCAGTGCGGACCTGGTGAGCTCCAGCGGCATCTGACGGTGATGACCGAACCGCTTTCCCACCTCACCGCCACCAGCTTTGACGGCGTCACGCTGCCCATGGACGTGCGCGGAAGTGGTGAGCCGGTCATCTTCATCAACGGGCTGACACAGACCAGCGCGCACTGGCGGACGCAGCTCAGGCTCTTTGCAGCGTCAGGCTGGCGCGCGGTGGCGTATGACGGACGCGGCCAGGGAGATGTGCCCGCGCCGCCAGCGTTGACGCGGGAACACCACGCCAAAGACCTCTGCTCCGTGCAGGACGCGCTGGGAATTGAGCAGTGCAACATTGTGGGGTTCAGCCACGGCTCTCGCGTGGCCATTGCCCACGCGGTGCGGTTTCCGGGACGGGTGAAGAAGCTGGTTCTGGTGGGCGGAAGCGGCGGACTGACGGCGGCGCGCCGCATTGTGATTGAGGGCTGGCGGGACGTCTGCAGACACCTGGGCCCGGAAGCGCTGGCAATCCAGAGCCTTCCCTGGATCCTCAGCGAAGCCTACCTGGAACGCCACGCCCAGGAGATTCCGCTGATGGTGCGCGCCAGCGTCCGGCGCAACCGCGCCCAGGGCACGCTGGCCATGTTGGAAGGACTGCTGGCGGATCCCGGGACCATGGATGAGCTGGAGCGCATTGAAGCGCCCACGCTGCTGCTGACCGGCAGTGAGGACCGCTTTGCCACCCCTCGTCACCTCTACGCCATGGCGGGACGCATGCGTCACGCGCAGGTGTCCATTCTTGAAGGCAGCGGCCACAGCGTGGCCATTGAAATGCCCGAGCAGTTCCACCAATCCGTGCACCATTTCCTGGCGCAATGAAGGAGCCAACCATGACCGCCGTGAAGAAGCTGGACCACCTGGGAATTGTTGTTGCGGACCTGGATGCGGCGCGCGCGTTCTATGAGAAGGCGCTGGGCATCACCTGCACCCACGTGGAGGACCTGCCGGAACGCGGCCTGCGCGTGGCCTTCCTGCCCGTGGGTGACACGCGCATTGAGCTCATCACACCACTGCATCCGCAGAGTGAGGTCTCCAAGTTCCTGGAGACGCGCGGCGCCGGCCTGCATCACATCTGTTTTGAGACTTCCGACGTGAACGCGGCCAGCGCGGACCTCAAGGCGCAGTCCGTCAAGCTCACGCAGGACGCACCCCGTCCCGGCGCGCACCACACCATGGTCACCTTTGTGCATCCCAAGAGCAGCGGCGGCGTGCTGGTGGAGCTGGCAGAACACCAGAAGTAAGTGTCACACTCCAGGCCGGGCAAAGACGCCGTCCACCAACGCGCGCACGTGCAGGCAATACATCCATGACGCCAGGGTTCAGCTCCGCGCCACAATCTCACTGGCCGCGCGGATGCCGCTGAGGCACGCACCTTCCATGAAGCCCTGCCAGCTGTAGAAGCTGTCGCTGTGCTCACCCGCAAAGTGCAGGCGGCCTGACGGCGTGCCTTCATGCCCGGCAATGGTGGTGAACTGGCCCAGCGTGTACGCGGTGTAGCTTCCGCGGCTGAGCGGGTTCAGCGGCCACGGCTCCAGGTACGCCGCCACGTTGCCGCGCGCATCCTTGGACGCGGCTGCCTTGGCGCCGGGGAACACACGGTCCAGGTCATTGAGGAAGCGGCCCACATTGCGCTGCAGGTCCCGCGTGGTGAGGGACGCACCGCGCGCGGCGCTGGCGTAGTCCGTGAGAATGCCCTGCTGCGCGGTGGCCTGTGTTGGGTTGGTCTCCCAGCAGGTCTGCAGGTTCTGCAGGTCACTGTACGCAGTGCCGTTGCCGCCCTGCCCACGCCACGGCGTGCCGTTGAAGCGCACCATGGTCTTGGCGTTGGTCCCGTAGCCCAGCAGGTTGATGGCGTCCCACTTCTGCGGAGAGAGGCCCAGGTTGGCGTCCAGCTCCACTTCACGCAGCGTGGAGAACGGCATGGCCATCACCACCAGGTCATGCGTGCGGGTCACCGTCCGGCCAGCCACGTCAAACGTCAGTTGCACGGAACCGCTGGCAAGCGAACGCGCCGCGACCAGGCGGTGGCCCAGGTCAATCTGCCCGGGAAGCTCCGCCGCCATACCGCGCGGAATCTGCTCATTGCCGCCCACCACGTGGTAGCGCTCATCAGAGAACACACCAAAGGGCTGGAAGCGGCTGCGCTTGTCCGCGTGGATGAAGAGCAGGAAGTTGAGTGCGCTCTGCTCCTCAGCGGCCAGCCCGTATTCCGCTTCATAGGCTTCCACCAGCGCCGCGCGGATGTTGGCGCCCGCGCCGCGGCTGTCCAGGTAGTCCGCCAGGCTCATGTGGTCCAAGGCCAGGTCCGCCGCGTTGTGGCTGAGCGCGCTGGGCTCGCTGGAGATGGCGCGGAGGTCTGCGTGGATGGCCGCCACCAGCGCGCGGTACTCATCCACCACGGTGGCTTCCGGCACCCGCTGCCCGTTGAAGTAGAAGAAAATCTCCCCCGGCTGTTTCTCCAGGTCCTCCAGGGTGAGCCCATAGCGCTTGGATAGGCCAATCATCGTCTTGTGCAGGTTGTCAATCAGCTCGCCGCCGCGCTCCACCACCTGGCCGCCAAAATCCACCGGCCCGCCAAACTGCCCGCCGTAGGTTGCGCAGCGTCCGCCCGTGCGCGTGTTGCCGTCATAAAGGCGCGCCACAATGCCCGCGTCCCGCAACTTCATGCCGCACATGAGGCCGGCCAGCCCCGCGCCCACAATGCCCACGTCAGGCGCCGTGCCCCTGGGCGCTGCCCACGCGCCCTTGCTGCTCAACATCAACGCGCCGGTGGCCACCGCGGCCCCTCGGCCCAACACCTGCCGCCGGCTCAGCTGCTCCTGCTCCAGACCGGCCGTCACCGGCAGGCCCCGCGCTTCACTCTGGTGGACCAGGCGGCGGATGCGGGACAGGGACGCAAACAGCGGCGAGCGGGCCATGGGTTGCACTCCGAAGTTGAATGGTGAGGAGCCAGTGTTTCGGACTGGATGCCAGAAAGTTGCCTACACTTGGATACACCGCCAAAGAACCCCGGATCTGCTGCATTCTCTCGACGTAACCTTACGTCGTACGTCAATTATTATTGACACTGCCGGCCGGTTCCTGGACGCTGGTGTTGGGAATGTTTGACACCGAGGCCGCAAATGTCCTTCCAGGAGCAGCGCGCGTGGACTGATTTCTTCCTCACCGCGCTGGTCTACGCCGGGTACGTGCTGGTCATTGCTGGCCGGGC
>Ga0163144_10020295_pt1 | contig 13300 bp, 9 predicted proteins | sample OliLak19BULKMAT1_FD_123175 | JGI IMG/M metagenome (GOLD analysis project Ga0163144, IMG submission 123175) | Freshwater microbial mat bacterial communities from Lake Vanda, McMurdo Dry Valleys, Antarctica - Oligotrophic Lake LV.19.BULKMAT1 | ecosystem: Environmental > Aquatic > Freshwater > Lake... | reverse complement strand
GATTCTAGGTATTTGTTTGATGATTTCGTAATAATGATGCAAGCTTAATAATCATATAATTTTGGATAAGAAGGTTGGAATAGTGTATAATCTGCGTCTTATGAAAAATAAATAGTAAATTTGTTTTTTAGTAGAGATTATTACGATTTAATATGTTGAAGTGCGAGCAAAGACTCTTGCAACAGTATTTATTTTATTCAATAGAGTCGTTACTTTTTGATTTTCAATTATTTATGTTAATTTTTTATTTGAGAATCTTAGAATGATAAACTTTGCTGCCTAATACAGGAGTTTTTCGCAAGCAATTTTCTATATTTTCTATGTACCTATATGGTTATAAAAAAAGTAAAGTGTTGATAACCAGTGTATAACAGCTCTAATGTTCTAGTCAGGTCAATTAAAAATCGGAATGACTTTTAAAATTAATGTAAATAGCCTGAAAGGCTTAAACATCACAACTTGGGGCATAGCTCCAAGCTATTTAAAAGACTTAAGAAAAATACCATATACCAAATCCTAAACATACATAACCTTATGCAAAAAGTAATTGAGACCCATGACATCGCACGTACCTATATCATGGGAAGCGAAAAAGTACAAGCCCTTAAATCTGTTTCTATCCAAATTAATAGAGGAGAATATGTAGCCTTTATGGGACCTTCGGGTTCAGGTAAATCTACTCTTATGAATATCATCGGTTGCTTAGATACACCAACCAATGGCACATATATCCTTAATGGCTCTGATGTAAGTGATATGAGCGAGGATGAACTTGCCGAAATTCGCAATAAAGAAATAGGATTTGTTTTTCAGACTTTTAACCTCTTGCCCCGCAATACCTCTCTAGATAATGTAGCTCTTCCACTCATCTATGCAGGCTACAACAAAGCAGACCGAACTGAAAAGGCTCTTCAAGTTTTGGAAAGTGTAGGGCTAGGAGACCGTGCAAAACACAGACCTAATGAGCTTTCGGGTGGACAGCGTCAGCGTGTAGCGATTGCTAGAGCCTTGGTAAATGATCCTAGTATTATCTTGGCTGATGAGCCTACGGGTAATTTGGATTCAAAGACTTCTCATGAAATTATGGATTTATTTGATGTGTTGCATCAAAAAGGAAATACCATCATCATGGTAACACACGAAGAAGACATCGCCAAATATGCACATAGAATTGTGAGGTTGAGAGATGGATTGGTAGAAAGTGATGAAATAAACCAAGAGATTACCAAGTCTAATGTCTCAATTAGCAAGGACTAAATGGGTAATCATACTTTAAAAAATAAAGTAATCATTTAGTTTGAGTAAAAATCTCACTATCAGACTCTTACAGTCTAATGACCAATAACTTGTAACTAATCTCTTACTCACACTTTTAAGTAAGTATGTAATTAAATTTTTCTTTCAGTAAAATGAATACCTAAGCCCGTAATTACCCAGTCATAGACACGGTAGCGCAAGGATTTGGGTAAATACTTAAGCCAATTATAGCCATCTATGGTGCGAACCCAATACCTAGTTCCAAAAAAACTATAGATGATATTTTTGATAAATGAAGGCTTATTAGGGCTATGCTGTGGATAGTTTTGATAGCGTTCTGGGTAGAGTTGTCTTAGTTTTTGGTGAGATTTTGTATATTCTCTTTGTCTTTTAATATAACTTTGGCAAGTGATAAAATCATCATGCCAAGCAATGATGTCAGGGCGAAAATAAATAGGAATATTGGCTTTAATGGCCTTGATGGCAAGGTCAAAATCTTCTGAATCTGTTAGTAACTCATCAAAACCTCCTAACTTATCAAAAAGAGTTTTTGAAATAGAAAAATGTGCTGCGGTAAGATAGGGCTGTTTTGGGTCTTGCAAACCTTCTGTTTGAGGATTATAACTTGCACCACTCCATTTTCGGCTTAAATACCCTTTATAGTGTTGTATATCACTCTCTAAAACTTCCCATTCTTCTACCTGAGCACCTACCAAAATGGTATCAGGATGAGCCTGAATGTGGGCAAGATGCTGACTAATAGCAAAAGGAACGGGACGCATATCATCATCAAAAAAAAGCAAATATTCTCCTTTGGCAGTGGCCACTCCATGGTTTCGGCTGATAGAGCGTCCTCCATTTTCTTGATAGAGGATATTAAGATTTGTAAAATATTTAGAGTGTTTTTCTAAAATTTCTTTTGTGTGATCAGTAGAGCCATCTACTACAATAATGATTTCAAAATCTTTCACTGTCTGCTGTCGAAGTGCTTCAAGGATATGAGGGAGCTTTTTTGCTCCATTGTAAGTCGGTACGATGACACTAATGCTATTTGCCAATTGGATTAAAAATTTGGTTTGTATCCAAAGTTAGAAAAAATGACCTTCTTTTTATAACAAAAGGAACAAAAATAATGTAATAAGAATAAACAAGATATATTTGTAATAACAACTAGAGTATATACATTTAAAGAATAGACAATGAAGATAGAAGAGGAAATCAATCAAAAGCAATTTAGAGATGTTTATGAAAAAGTGATGGTCAATGTGCTATTTACAGGTAGTTGGCTTCAAAACTACAACAATCAATTTTTGAAAGACTATGATTTAACGGTACAACAATACAATGTGTTGCGTATTTTGCGAGGGCAGTCTCCAGAAAAAATAATGCTCAACGAGATACAAAGCCGTATGCTAGACCGCATGTCTAATGCTTCTCGTCTGGTAGATAAATTAAAAAATAAACAATTAGTAGAAAGAAAAGCCTGTAAGCATGACCGCAGAAAGGTAGATATCTGGATTACTCCATTAGGGCTTGAAGTTTTAGAAAAAATAGATGCAAAGATGGCTGATTTTTATGAGATATTTTACCAACTTACCGAAGAGGAATCCGAAACAATAAGCCATCTCTTGGATAAATTAAGGGGATAAGATTGACTTTAACATTAGAGTTAATTCTGTTTGGGAGGTGAGATTGAAATGGCTAAATTAAGAAGCTATTTCATAAATACAAAAATATAAAGTACATAGTAGGGTCTGTCAAATCTTATCTTTACAGCTAGTTTTCAGATTATATTAAGACTTTCCAAGAATCTACTCCTCGGAAAGTCTATTTATTTTTGTGAGAATGGGTCTATTTAAAAAGGTATAACAGTATAAGTTGTTCCTGTTTTACGGATACGAAGTAGTTCTCTATAAGAATTTTCAGCCACAGGGCTAGTGCTATTATTGGCATCCGAAGATACAAAACTACCTGTGAATACTTGATAGTTATTGATAGTAGAAGCTGTCGTAAAGCTGAGAGAAAGATCAAGGTCAATGGTAATATTACTGGTTCTTCTTCTATAAAAAGCCCAAGCTCCATACACTCCATCAGCAAGAGAATTAGCACCCTGAATAAACTCAAATTGATTATTACTTTCACTGGCATCAGTTACTGTATTTCTGTTAATACTAGCTCCATTTGGGCCATAATAATAAAGTTGTAAATCTACATCTGAGTTGTTGAGAATAGAACTGACAGCTCTAGTACCAGATTTCCAAGTAAGGTCAAGCCCAAAACCTTCCGTAATCGTAGTAGGCAAATCATCTTCGGTGATATTTAATGTAAAAGTATCTTGAGTTCCAATCCGTACCCCTTGGCTATTACTTGCTAGTGTGATTACCACAGTTTTGCCATTAGGAGGGCTGATAAAGCCATCATTGAGCAAGGTGAGTTCTAGGTCTATTTCACTTTCTCCTGCCGTAAAACTCAGCGTAGAGTTGATAGTATAATCTTCATCCTCAACGGCTGTACCTCCTATATTTAGTGTAAGCTGAATAGAGTTAGTAAGGGGTTCATTTGAGATGATTTTAATGATAATCGTACCATCATTTTCATTGACAGCTTGGCTTGCTTGTCCAAAGGAAACGCTAGGGAGAGTTACCTCGTCATTACTATTACCACAGCCATTTAAACTTAAAATGATAAGAAATATACAAATACGAAAAGTGTATTTTAGCTTTTGCATAATGATTTATTTTTGGGTTAAAGAAATATTTATATAGCTAAGATACAAAACCTTACCAAAAATAAAAGATAGTACTACTTTTTTATAAAAATGACCAATAATATTTAATTCTTTCTGTTTTCAATTTGTAAACTCCAAGAGATAGCTTCGCTCTCGTCAGAAAAAGAGGCAAGGGAATATCTATGACGAATATCTTTGTGAATGATGTTCTCTAACGTAATCGCTGCATAGATATTTTTTCCATAAGCAATAGAGATACGGTGAAGCCCAATTTGATTAAGAGGGGTAAAAAAATTAGACTCAAGCCAATGGATAGATGTATTGGAAAGTGAAATAAGGCAATCTTCTATATTCAATACCAATGTTTTAGGATGGCTAGATTGAATTGTTTTTTTGAGTTGGATAAGTTCTTTTTTTAATCCATCGTTTGCAGCTTGTTCAGGATAAGTCCTAATCCAAGCGTGGATATAATTTTTACTTGTATGGTAAAATACCGTAATGTGTTTACCTTCTTTAATATTTCTTTGCATATTCATTATTTAATAATTCAATAAATCAAAAATTTAAGGAAAAATGATTTAATCTCTTTTATATGAGATTCCCTTGTTTTATAATTGATTATACGAGATACCTCCGAAAGGTCTTTGAGTAGGTGTAATGAGTTGAGAAAGTAGTGTGTGATTTTCTGCTGATATATGAATGATAATATATGTTTTTATAAATAGTTTTCTAATAAGAGTTTAGAATAGAGAAAAAAAGGTTAAAAATTAATTAAGTGTAAGTTGTTGATAAACAGTGGTTTAGTGTTGATTTGTTTCGGGATAGGCTATCAAATTATTTAGAATAATTTTTAGTAATCTTTGCTGACTAGAAAAAGGAAGAAAAGTTATTAGAGTAGTATTATATGTTATTCATCTAAATATTAATGTTTTTTACCGAATTTATAAGTAATTTTTCTCTATTGAAAAACATTTTAATTATAAAAATCAAAGGTTTAAAGCTACTTTGTAAGGTTTCAAAACTAAATTCTTTTTTTGAGAAAAATAGACTACTCTTTTCTTATTTAGATTTATTCTCTTTTTAAGAAAAAAAATGAAGAGTTTTTTATTTCAATCTATTTGAGGATTTTGAGGATTATAAGGTTTGACGATATTGGGGTCATACAATAAGGATACTTTTTCTTCTGATTTTTCAGTGTAGTGGATTTGTGATAATACATATCGGATACTTTCAAGCCTAGCCTCTTCTTTGTCATTAGCTTCTATCACTACCCAAGGACACTGATGAGTGTGAGTCTGAATGAGCATCTGGTTTTTATATCTCGTAAACTCATCCCATTTATGTTGAGCCTCTTCATCTACAGGGCTAAGTTTCCAACGCTTAAGTGGGTTTTTTCTTCTATCTTCAAATCGTTCAGCCTGCTCTTCTTTACTAATAGCAAACCAAAATTTAATAAGAATCAAGCCTTCTGAATGAAACATTTGCTCGAGTTCGTTGACCTGCCCCATAAAGCGATGATATTGTTCATCATTACAAAAACCCATCACAGGTTCTACCACAGCACGATTATACCAACTACGGTCAAAAAAAACTATCTCACCTGGATTGGGAAGTTGCTTTACATAACGCTGAAAATACCACTGTCCTCTTTCTGCATCAGTAGGCTTGGGTAATGCGACTATCCGTGTTTCACGAGGGCGAAGGTGCTGTGTAAAGCGTAAAATGGTTCCTCCTTTTCCTGCTGCATCTCTTCCTTCAAAAAGAACAGCTATTTTTTTTCCCTCATCCATTACCCATTTCTGCATTTTAACGAGTTCTTCTTGTAGGACTTTTAACTCTTTTTCATAGGCGATTTCTTTTAAAATCTTTTTAAAAGAGATTTTTTTACTTGAAAGCATCTTTTTGAGTGCTTTTTTTGAGTTGAGTGTTTTGAGGTCTTCAGCAGTAAGTTTCATAATGAATTGTCTGAATGAAGGCAAGTAAAATATAAATCGCTTACCTTCATGATAAATAATTTAATTAGGTTTTTCGGGAAGAATAGTGCCAGGATAGAGTGAATTAGCTTTTGATTTTTTAGCTATTTTCAAACCCAAAGTCGCCTCCCAAGCATTATTATTTACTTGGTCTTGACTTTTTATTCCCAAATCATACCCCAATATCATAAAAAAATTTGATTGATGCAATTCTAATGACATACTAGCAAGTCCTTGTGTCTGATACCAAGCACCTAATCTCATCTCTCCTTGTGCAAATAGATTTCCAAAACTTCTCAAATCATAGTTGAGCCAAGTACCAGCCATAAGTTCAGAAACACCAAGACGATAGATATAACGTAGATTGGGTGTTGCTGAAAACTTCTGTGCCTTGCCTATTCTAAATCCCCCCTGAAGAGTGAGATTGGCAGGTAAATTATATTGATTTTGTCTATCAAAAGAAATATTAGGTTGGTTGGCAAGGTTCCAAGCCAACCCTAAAAAATAGTTAGGTGCTTGATTTTCATTGAGTTGAGTCCAGTATGCACTTAAGCCTATCGTAGCATAGCTGACTTGTGGATTATCTAAAGCCTCTTGATTTCCAATGCCTAGATTAAGCTGTCCCGAAGCGATTTGTGAATCAGTAATTAGATTCTCATAAGTCAAACTCTGTTGGAAAAAACCTCCTTGGAGAGCTACACTTAAAAGACTTTTAGATAAATGAAAATGATATTGAAAATTAGCAAATGCACCTGTAGTTTTGAGAAATTGAGCTTGGTTATCTGCAAAAAAAGAAATACCAATACCTCCCCAAGTTTGATTTTGAAGATTATCTTTCTTCAAAAAAGGATAAGCTGCCGAAGCTAGCACCGTTTGAAACTGATTATCAGAAGAAAGGCTTTGATTTCGGTAACTAAGCCAAAATCTCATATCTGAATTAATATTGGTCGAAGCGGCATTGCTCAGAGAAGGTTGAGATTGATATTGCGATAAAATTACATCTTGCCCATTAGCTCTAAACATACTAAAGAGATAAAGGCATAGTGAGAGTAAAAATATATTTTTTGTCATGATTTTGTGTGTTTAAGCCCTAACGCATAAGGTTGATGAGTGATTTGATAGTCTGATTTTCACCATTATTAAATTGCACTTGAAGCCAGATTTGATAAGTACCCGTAGGCTGATTACCGCCATCCCATCCTATTTGAGCAGCTTCTTGCAGGTTTTGGGTCTTATGGATAAGATTGCCTCGTCTGTCATACACTTTAAGGTCAACCTTTGCTAGATTGGTACCTCTTACTAGTAACCTATCATTTTTACCATCATTATTAGGTGTAAAAAGCTGTGGCAATAGTACATTATTCAAGATAATTTCTTCACTAAGAATAGCTTGGATAGTTTTTCGCTCACTCTCACACATAGTATTTAAGTCAAAAATACTCACCTCAAAGGATGTGTTTTCAGTTAAATCTGAGATGCTAAATTGATTATCGAGTTGTGTATTAGAAGTGAATAAAGGCTCTTGACCTTCTGACTCATACCATTTATAGACTTGGCTAGTGCCAGCACCTGTTGCCGTAAAAGTAACGGTATTGCCTATTATTTCATTAATATCTTCTGCCATAGGCATAGGTGGAAGGTTGCGAATGATTGCTTGAACGAGTTTCCTCTCACTTTGACAAATACCATTTCCTCTTTGAATCAATACTTCATAATTTGTATTATTATTTAAAATAGGAGTAGTGAAAGTATTATCATCTTGATTTTGAGAAGTTTTAAGGATATTTTCTGAGCCAGCTTCTAGCCATACATACACTTCGCCTTCATTTGCCCCGGAAGCATTAAATGTGATTTCTCCTTCTCCACATTGTCTTATATCTTCTGCTAAAGGAATAGAAGGAATAGGACTGATGATTACACCTACCAATTTTCTTTGGCTTTGGCAGAGAGTATTTACATTTTGAATCAATACTTCATAATTTGTATTACTATTCAAAACAGGGGTAGTAAAAGTATTATCGTCTTGATTTTGAGAGGTTTTAAGAATATTAAGAGTGCCATCTTCTAGCCATACATACACCTCACCTTCACTTGCACCGGAAGCACTAAAAGTAACAGTTCCTGCTTCGCATCGCCTTCTATTTTGGCTAACGGGTGTGAAGATAAAAGCACAATCAGCAATAGAATTATTGAGCCTAGCTATATAATTCCTCCCTACTCCATTAAAGCTAGTAAAATCACCAATTGCTAAAATTTTATTATTTTGTAATGCAAGTGAATTTACAGAAGCAGTCGTATTACTTAAATCAAAATTATTTACTGTCTCAAAACCGCTGCCTATCTCAAAATTAGTATCGAAGCTACCACCAGGATCTAATTTAACTAGTCTATTAGATTCAACTCCCATAAAACTAGTAAAACTTCCACCTATGACCAAATATCCATCTTCTTGCTCAATGAGTGTATTTATATCACCTCCTGAGAAACTGATGTTGTTTGGAAAGCTGGTGTCTAATATTCCATCAGGATTCAATCTTACAAGGCTGCTATTGTGTTGTAAGAGAATTTTACCATCTGCTTGAATGTGTGTAAAACTACTGCTTACATTTTCCAAATCTGTATCGAATCCAGTATCTAATGTCCCATCAGTATTTAATCTTAAAATCTTACTTAATCGTACATTTGTATAATTATAGATAGAAAATACTCGCTTACAGACTAATATTTTCCCATCTTCTTGGATGGCAAGACTAAATATGGGAGTATTGGGATAATATTCTCCTGTGGTTTCAAATATATTAGAACCAAAAGTATTATCCAAACTTCCATCTATATTAAGCCGTATGAGTTTATAGCTTGGACCAAGACCACCACTACCAATTAACTTTTGTACTGCCAAGAGTTTACCATCAGCTTGTAAAGCCATAGAAGAGTTAAAAGAAAAACCCTCAGGAGGCGTAAAATCTGTATCAGCAGTTCCGTCTGAGTTTAATCTTGCCAAACCCCCTATATTATCACTGGTTTTGAAAAAATCTCCTGTAATGAGTATTTTATCATCAGGTTGCACTATTAGTTGATAGATGCCAAAATAATTTATAAAAGACTGAACATCATCTAGCCAACCTAGATTAAAGTTCTCATCCAGACTTCCATCAGGATTGAGGCGTGCGATTCCTTTTCTAAATAAGCCATTATAGCCATCGAAATAACCTGAAATAATGATTTTATCATCAGATTGAAGTCCTACTTGGAGACCTTCATTTGAGATACCACTACCGTTATTGACCAAAAAGCCATCATCATTGCTTCCATCTTCATTAAGTCGGACAATTCCAGGGGACAGAGCACCATTAAAATTTGAAAATGATCCTATCACAAGCATTTTATTGTCTGGCTGAATTACAATGTTATAAATAGTTCTGGCTAATGAAATAAAGGGGCTATAATAATTAATAGGCGAGAAGGTTTCATCAAAATTACCATTCTCATCAAATCTAAATAAATTTCTATGAGGAATATACTCTTCACTTAACCAAGCTGCTAAATAACCACCAATTAATATATTACCGTCCTCTTGCAATGCCAATGAAATACTCGGGTTCCAAAAATCCTGATTAAGGATACTTATATCTTCATCCATCAGAAAGTCATTATCTATATCACCATCCCTAAATAGGCGAGCTATTTTTAAACTTAAGTCAAAAGTAGTACTTGCTAGGTAGATTTTGTTGTCAGGAGTCAAGAGAATACTTAATATATTTTCCTCAAATTCTTCATCTAGTTCAAAACTAGTATCAAAACTACCATTTGCTTCAAGCCGAATAAGTGAGGGGCAAGGTTGAAATTGATACCTTGTAAACTTACCTGCTACTAATATTTTACCATCAGGCTGTAATTCAAAGTCCATAACTTCACCATTAAACCCTTGTATACCAGTAGAAAAACTAGGATCTAGCGTTCCATCTGATTCTAAGCGAACGATAAAACTTCTTTCCCCTTCATTTGGATTAGGCGGATTTATCAGCCCACTTACCAATATTTTACCATCTGTTTGTAGGACGATTTTTGTTGGAGTAAATGCTGTATCGTCTAGAAAGCCAATGTCTGCCTCAAAACTTGTATCTAGGCTTCCATCACTATTGAGGCGTATAACTCGATTGAGTTCTTCCCCTTCTAATATATAAAAGTAACCTCCTAATATGATTTTACCATCTGTCTGTATATCTATTGAAATTAAACCACCATTAATAGGATGTTCTGTAAATGATTGATCTTCACTACCATCTGCATTCAATCTGATGATTGTTTGACAAAAGGATGTACACGGTATCCTCTTACCTAAAATCATTTTCCCATCCTCTTGCAAACCTAAGATAGTAGAGGTGTAATCTGAGTTGCCAAATCCTACATCATCAGGATTGAAACTTGCATCATTATTGCCATCTTGTGGAAGACAGAGTAGGGGAGTAAAGAGCCAAAGGGCGATGGAAAATGAAAAAAGGAGCATTCGTTGAAGCGAAGCATCAATAGGCAATGGTTTGAAATCAAAGCCTAGAGCATAGAGTAATGACTTTTTCATAAATAAAAAAGGATTAATGATATGTAAGAAATAAAGTCAAATTTGCTTAATCAAAAGCGTTCTATAGAGGGGATTTCAAACCAAGATTATTTTTTTATAACGAGAGTATATAACTAAATTGTATTTTTATAGGATTAATTATCAATAAAAAACTAGATTTAATAGCTTAGACTGAATTTTACAGAATTGTATTGAGTGTTAAAAAAAACATCCACTTTAATTTCATTAAAGTAGATGTTTATAAAGGGAGAAAATTATTTAGATTAGGTGCAAGAAATTACTGATTAATCAGCGTTTTTAAAACGTTTTCTTTCATTTTCATCTAAAACGATTTTACGCATGCGGATAGACTTAGGAGTAATCTCTACGTATTCATCTTTCTTGATATACTCTAAGGTTTCTTCCAATGAGAAATGAATTTTAGGTGCAATCTTTACATTGGTATCTGTACCAGAAGCGCGCATGTTAGTAAGTTTTTTTCCTTTCTGAACATTGAGTACCAAGTCAGTATCTCTACTATGCTCGCCGATTACCTGTCCTATGTAAAGCTCCTCACCTGGTTCTACAAAGAAGCGTCCTCTATCTTGAAGTTTATCAAGAGCATATCCTGTACTCATACCTGTTTCCATAGAGATAAGAGAACCATTGGCACGAGTAGTAATTTCGCCTTTGAAAGGTTTATACTCATCAAAACGGTGGTTCATCACAGCTTCACCAGCAGTAGCAGTAAGTGCTAGATTTCTAAGCCCTATTAGCCCCCTTGCCGGGATACTAAACTCTAAGTGCTGCCACTCGCCTTTAGTTTCCATCACCATTAAGTCGCCTTTCCTTTGAGTTACTAACTCTATGATTTTGCCAGATACCTCTGCAGGCACATCTACGACTAGGATTTCAAAAGGCTCATGCTTTTGTCCGTTGACTTCCTTGAAAAGTACCTGAGGTTGTCCTACTTGGAACTCATACCCTTCACGACGCATTGTCTCTATTAGCACAGAAAGGTGCAGGATACCACGACCATACACTAAAAATTTATCTTCACTATCAGTAGCCTCTACTTTAAGAGCAAGGTTTTTCTCAATTTCTTTCATCAAGCGATCACGCAAGTGTCTAGAAGTTACGAATTTTCCTTCTTTTCCAAAGAATGGAGAATTATTGATTGTAAACAACATACTCATCGTAGGTTCATCTACTGAGATACGAGGGAGTGGGTCAGGATTAGCCAAATCACTTAATGTATCACCAATATCAAAATCATCAATTCCTGTTATGGCACAAATCTCACCAGAAGAAACTTCACTTACTTTATTTTTACCTAATCCTTCAAACACGTTCAATTCTTTGATACGCACCTTTTTTACAGAACCATCTGCCTTACAAAGAGCTAAATCAGTATTTTCTTTAATTGTACCACGTTTGACTCTGCCAATCGCAATACGACCTACAAAAGAAGAATAATCCAAAGAAGTAATTTGCATTTGTGGATCACCTTCTTGATTAGGAGCAGGAGGGATATTCTCTACAATAGATTTTATCAGAGGCTCAATCGAATCAGTAGGTTTATTCCAATCTTCTGACATCCAACCATTTTTGGCTGAGCCATACACAGTAACAAAATCTAACTGATCTTCGGTAGCATCTAAGCTAAACATCAAATCAAAGACAGCCTCGTGTGCCTCGTCAGGGCGACAGTTAGGCTTATCTACTTTATTGACCACTACGATAGGCTTCAAACCTAGATTGAGTGCTTTGCTAAGTACAAAACGAGTCTGTGGCATAGGTCCTTCAAAGGCATCTACCAAAAGAAGCACTCCATCAGACATTTTGAGAACACGCTCTACTTCTCCTCCAAAATCAGCGTGACCAGGCGTATCAATAATATTAATTTTAACATCTTTGTAGCGGACAGATACATTCTTGGAGGTGATGGTAATACCTCTTTCTCTCTCTAAATCATTATTATCCAGAATCAAATCATCAAATTCTTGATTTTCTCGGAAGAGTTTAGAAAAGTGGATAATTTTGTCCACAAGGGTAGTTTTGCCGTGATCAACGTGAGCAATGATGGCAATATTTCGGATATTTTGCATTACTTTTTATTAATTAAAGTGCAAAAGTAAAGAATTTAAGCGTAAACCCCTTACTATGGTGCTAAAAGATAGACTAATATTAGTAAAAATATATTCTAAAATGAAGAAGAAAAATACTCATATTTTATTTGAACTATTTTACAATAGAACTTGGTAGTCTAATTATTAATCCCTAGATTTGCACTCCGTTTCAAGAAATACACGTGATTTTTATTTACAACTACTTGTTCAAATGGGTATGAGTAGTTTTATTTTAAAATATAGGCAAAGATGTCAGGGATAATAGGTAAAAAAGTTGGTATGACTAGTCTATACCAAAATGAAGGTGAAGTTGCGAAGCAACTTGCTTGTACTGTACTTCAAGTCGGTCCTTGTGTAGTTACACAAGTCAAGACAATAGAAAATGATGGATATGAAGCTATTCAAGTAGCTTTTGGAGAGAAGAAAGAGAAAAACACTTCTTCCCAAATGCTAGGTCATTTTCAAAAAGCAAAAACCACACCTAAACGTAAAGTACTTGAATTCAAAGGATTTGAATTAGGGAAATACAAATTAGGAGATGTGATAAGAGTAGAGGATTTATTTTCTGAGGGTGAGTTTGTAGATGTAGTTGGTCAGTCAAAAGGGAAAGGATTCCAAGGCGTAGTAAAACGTCATGGTTTTAGAGGAGTTGGAG
>Ga0163144_10020291_pt1 | contig 13301 bp, 7 predicted proteins | sample OliLak19BULKMAT1_FD_123175 | JGI IMG/M metagenome (GOLD analysis project Ga0163144, IMG submission 123175) | Freshwater microbial mat bacterial communities from Lake Vanda, McMurdo Dry Valleys, Antarctica - Oligotrophic Lake LV.19.BULKMAT1 | ecosystem: Environmental > Aquatic > Freshwater > Lake... | reverse complement strand
GAGCTGCGGAATCGGCTCCGGTGTGGCAGCCGCTGTCACCACCACGACCTGCTCGACATTGGCGGCGACCGGTCTCGTCCCGCGTCCATCGGGAACCCGCCTCGCCAGCAGCGTGGTGCGCTCCTCGACGGCGTCGATCCCGAGCACCTCGGCGCCTAGCGTGGTCGGATCGATCCGCACCCGGTCACCCGCGGACGCGCCGGGCTGCGCGTCGGCGATCGCGTAGTGCTCGAGCGCGGATCCGAGGTCGCCGGTCGCCGCGGCGAGCTCCGCGACCCGCTCGGCCAGCGGCCCGAGGTCCCGCGCGTTCGCGGTGGTCAGCAGCTCGCGACCGAGCTCGAGCGCGCTGCGCGGATCGCCGGCGGCGGCGAGCTCGTCCATCGCCTTGCGGCTCCACCGGAGCGCGCCGCGGCGATCGCCCGCGGCGAGCAGCAGGCGCACCAGCGGCGCGGCCGCGATCGGCTGGCCGACCGACGCGCGGCGCTCGAGCGCGACCGCGGCGCGGCGCTGGACGAGCGCGCGCGACTCGGGGGCGAGCTCCTCGGCGAGCACCGCGGCGAGCTGCGGATGCGCGAGCTCGAACGTGCCCGCGGCGGGGTCGGCGGTGAGCACGCGGGCGGCGACCGCGTCGGCGACGGCGGCGTCGATCACCTCACGCGGCGGCGGGCCGGCCAGCCGCGTCGACTCGCCGTGATCGACGTAGAGCTCGGGCGCGGCGTTGACGGGCGCCGACCCCGGCGAGCGAAGCGAGTCGGCGGTGGGTGGGAACCCTGCCAGCTCCGCTGGTAGGGCGGGCGGCGGAGCCGCCCGTGGCGTCGACAGCGGCGTGACCAGCTCGGCCACCGAGCGCGGGATGCCGTCCGAGGCCTCGTCGGGCTCGCCCTGGATCCGGCCGGAGTCGTCGTCCGCGTCGGCGACCGCGGCGTCGGGGTGCCCCAGCACGGCGGCGAGCAGGTCGCGATCGAAGCGATTGCCGAGCACGGCGGCGGCGCGGAGCGTCGCGCGCGCGATCGGCGGGAGCGCGGCCAGCCGGGACAGCGCCGCGGCGCGGGCGCTCTCGGGCAACGGCACGTCCGCGCCGTCGTCGTCGGCGACCCACGCGCCGTGCGCGCGGCGCAGCCGTCGCTCGCGCGCCATCAGCTCGAGCGCGTGGAGCGCGTGGCCGGGGTTGCCGCCGGCGGCGCGGTGGAGCGCGTCGCCGAGCGCGTAGCCGACCTCGGTGCCCACCGCGGCGGCCGCGAGCTCCAGCGTCGACTGGCGATCGAGCGGCGGTAGATCGAGGCGCGCGCCGCCACGCGCACCGCGCACCGCCGCGATCAAGCGCGTCGACGCCGCGGTGCCGTCGATCACCGGCACCGGCGAGCTGCCGACCCGGGTGCGCGCGGGCGCGGGCGGTCGCACCGCGATCACCAGCAGCGCCGCCGCGTCGGCGATCGCGCGGGTCACGTACTCGAGCAGCTGCGCGACCGGCGGGCTGGCCGCGTGGGCGTCGTCGACGAGGATCGCGCATGGCCGCCGGCGCGCCGCGGTCTCGACGAGATCGCTCACCGCCTCGGACAGCGCGAGCACGCCGCCGTCGCCGAGCTCCGCGGTGTCGCCGACGTGGCCCGCGGCGAGCGGGGCGAGCGCCCGGCGCCGTCCCCCGTCATCGTTTCCAAGGGGGCTGCGCCCCCTCCCTACCGGCGAAGTCGGCAGGGCTCCCACCCCGCCTAGCTCGCTGCGCTCGACCGCGGCGCGCTCGTCGTCGGCCCAGTCGTCGCCCGCGATCGCCAGCAGCGCGCGCACCAGCTCGTCGACGCCGGCCCACGGCGCGCCCGGCCGCGCCGCCGCCGACACCCGCACGGCGTCGCCGTCGGTGAGCTGGACCCGCACGGCGATCTCGGCGAGCAGCCGCGTCTTGCCGATGCCCTCCTCGCCGACCATCACGAGCGCGCGGCCGCGACCCGCGCGCGCGTCGCGCCAAGCCGCGTCGATGACGTCGAGCTCGCGCTCGCGCCCGACCACCACGCCCCCGATGCCGATCGCGCGGGGCGTCGAGCGGGTCTCGCCGTCGACGCGCGACCCGACGACGCCGCGGGCGCGCGCCAGCTCGCCCATCCGATCGCGCACCTCGTCGGCGCTCTGCGGACGCGCGCCCGGCGCCGGATCGCACAGCGCGCCGATCAGCTCGGCGAGGCCGGCGCTCAGCCCCGGCGCCAGCGCCCGCGGATCCGGCGGCGCGCCGCCGCGCTGGGACGCGAGCAGCTCGTGCGGCGTCGCGGCGGTCCACGGCAGCTTGCCCGTGACCAGCTCGTACATGACGACGCCGAGCGAGTAGAGATCGCTGCGCGCATCGACGCGCCCGGCCCACGCCTCGGGCGCCGCGTAGACGAACGTGCCGCGCATCGCGCCCTGCGCCGCGGTGGTCGCGAGCCCGAAATCGGCGAGCCGCGCCGCGCGCGCCGGATCCTTGAGGAGCGTGGGTCCGTCGACGAGGATGTTGGTCGGCTTGACGTCGGCGTGGACCATGCCGCGCGCGTGGACCACCGCGAGCGCGTCGATCACGCCGCCGAGCAGCGCGTGGAACGCCGCGGACTCCGGCGCGCCCACCGCCTTGCCGAGCGGCGGCCCGACCACGAGCTCCATCGTGAAGTACTCCTGGCCGCCGTCGGTCAGGCCGTAGTCGAGCACCGAGACGATGTTGGGGTGGCGGAGCCGCGCGAGCGCGACGAACTCGTCGCGCAGGTTCGTGCCGCCGTGCGGGCGCGGCATGATCTTGAGCGCGACCTGGTTGCCGGTCACCCGGTCCAGCGCACGATGGACCACGCCGAGCCCACCGGATCCCAGGCGCTCGAGGAGCTGGTATCGCTCGGCCGGCCGCTGCACGAGCGCATCTTACGCTAGCAGTCCGCGGGACAGGCGAGCGCGGTCTCGAGCGGATCGCAGGCTGCGTCGCCGCAGTCGGCGCAGATGCCCCCGCAGTCGGGGTCGGCGCAGCCGGCGAGCCCGTCGCCGTCTTGGTCGGCCCCGATCGGGCAGTCGTCGTCGAGCGCGTCGTCGGACCACGTGAGCGTCCAGGTGTCGGCGAACGAGGTCGCGCTGTCGTAGCCGCCGCCCACCACGATCCGGCGGGCGCGGGCGTCCCACGCGGCCTGGTGGGTGGTGCGCGGCGGCGGCGCGTCGTGCGGATCGAGGAGCTGCCAGGTCAGGGCGGCGCCGTCCCACTCCCAGGTGTCGTCGAACACCTGCGGGAACGCCTCGCCGCCGAACAGCACGGGCCGGCCGCGCGCGCCGTCGGTGACGAGCACCGCGCCGTCGCGGGCCGGGGGCGAGGTCGCGGGCAACAGCGGCGCCCACGCGGCGCCGTCCCACGCCCAGGTGTCGTCGAGCAGCGGGCTGCCGCCGAACAGGACGACGCGAGCCAGCGCCGGATCCCACGCCATCGTGCCCGTGCGCGGCGACGGGCTGACCGCCGGCGACACGTCGTCCCACAGGCTGCCGTTCCAGGTCCACGTGTCGTCGAGCGCGCCGAACCGGCCCACCCCGCCGAACATGACGACGACGCCGTTCGCCGGGTCGTAGGCGAACGCGGCCTGCTGCCGCTCCGGCGGACCGGACAGCGCGACCGGATCCCAGGTCTGCCCGTCCCACTCCCACGTGTCGTCGCGGAAGTTGCCGCCGCCGGCCCAGCCGCCGAACAGCACCACCTTGCCGCGCACCGGGTCGTCGGCCATCGCGACGCCGAGGAGGGCCTCCGGGTGAACCGCGGGATCCGCGTCGCGCCACGCACCGCCGCGGACCCAGGTCTCGCCGGTGCCGCTGAACAGCACGAGCTCGCCGCGCTGCGTGTCGTACGCCATCGCGGCCGGGGCCGGCGGCGTGTCGACGGTGTGCTCGGTCCACGCGACGTCGTCGAGCTCCCACGTGTCCGCGAGCAGGGCGTCGGTCCCGCCGCCGCCGAACACGAGCACGCGGCCGGTGTTGGCCTCGTACGTCATCGCAAAGCCGTTGCGCGCCGGGGGCGCGTTGGTCTGCGACAGCGGCGCCCAGTTCGTGCCCGACCACGTCCACGCGTCGTTCTGCTCGCTGCCGCCGGCGAAGCCACCGAACGCGATCAGCCGCGCGTGCGCCGCGTCGTAGACCAGGCCGTGGGCGTGCCGCGCGCCCGGCGTGTCGTCGGGCGTGGTCGGCAGCCAGGTGGCGCCGGTCCAGATCCACGTGTCCTCGTGGGTGGGCCCGATCAGCCCGCCCGACTTGCCGCCGAACAGCACGACGCCGTTGCTCGCCGGGTGATGCGCCATCGCGGCGAACCGCCGCGCCGGCGGCGCGCCGGCCGGCATCGCGTCGGTCCAGTCGGCGCCGTCCCACAGCCACGTGTCCTCGAGATCGCCGGCGTCGCCGTCGCCGCCGAACAGCACGACGCGATCGGCGACCGGATCGTAGGCGATCGCTGCGCCGGACCGCGCCGGCGGGACGTTCGCAGGCGCTCGGGGTGTCCACGTCGTGCCGTCGAACGTCCAGGTCTCGGCGGAGACCCCGGCGCCTTCTTCGTAGCCGCCGAACAGGACGGTCACGTCGCGGATCGGGTCGTAGACCATCGCAGCGCCACGACGCGCGCCGGGCGTGACGGGGGGATCGAGGCGCGTCCACGCCTCGCCGTCCCACCGCCAGGTCTCGTCGAGGCCGAAGCCGCCGTCGCCGCCGTGGAGGATCGCGCGACCGCGACGCGTGTCGTACGCGAGGCTCGCGCCGGCGCGCGGGCTCGGGACCTCCTCGATCAGCTCGACCCACTCGGGGACCTCGAGCCGGCACGCGCGGCAGCCGTCGTGCCCGGCGGAGTTCGCGTCGTCGCACTGCTCGCCGGTCGCGAAGTCGAGGTACGCGTTGCCGCAGACCTCGTCCGACCGGCAGTCGAACGAGCAGCCGTCGCCCGACGCCGGCGTCCCGTCGTCGCAGACCTCGCCGGACGCGAGATCGAGCGTGCCGTCGCCGCACCGCGCGAGCTGGCAGTTGGGCCGGCACTGCGCGTCCGGGGCGGTGGAGTTGTCGACGCCCTCGTCGCAGGCCTCGAAGAACTGCGGATCCAGCGTGCCGTCGCCGCACGTCGGGAACTTGCAGTCCGCGTGACACGCGTCGGTGTCGTCGAGGTTCATGTCATCGCATTGCTCGGCTTCGAGGGTGTCGACGACGCCGTTGCCGCACGCGCTGGTCGACTGGCAGTCGATCGAGCACGCGTCGTGCGCCTCGAGGTTGCCGTCGTCGCAGACCTCGCCGGCCTCGACGACGCCGTTGCCGCAGCCGGCCGGGATGCACAGCCCGTCCTGGCAAGCGCCGTCGGTGACCCCGGGATAGCTGCAGCTCGCGCCATCGGCCTCGCCGTCGCAGCTGGCGACCTGCTCGGGCTGGGCGCACAGGCCGGGGACGCACGCGGTGCCGGCCGGGCACAGCCGGCCGTCCTCGCACGTCACCACCGACGCCTCCACGCACGCGCCGAGCGCGAGCATCGCCGCGATCCCCACGAGTCGCATGTCGTGAGGATACCGCGGCTACTTCAGCGACGTGAGCGCCTCGTGGAGGCGCCGCACGCCTTCCTTGATGTTGGCCATCGAGCAGGCGTAGCTGAGCCGGACGTGGCCCGGCGCGCCGAACCCGGAGCCGGGCACCACCGCGACGCGCGCCTCCTCGACGAGCCAGTCGCACAGCGCGACGTCGTCGGCGAGCTTGGCGCCGCCGGGCGTGGTCCTGCCGACGAACGTCCCGACGTTCGGGAACGCGTAGAACGCGCCCATCGGCTCGCGGCAGTCGACCCCGGGGATCGCGCGCAGCAGCTGGGTCATCGCGATCCGCCGCTCGTCGAACGCCTTGCGCATCGTCTCGACGCACTCCTGCGGGCCGGTCAGCGCGGCGAGGGTGGCGGTCTGCGCGATGTGGGTCGCGTTCGAGGTCGACTGGCCCTGGATCTTGGTCATCGCCTTGATGATCGCGAGCGGGCCCGCGGTGTAGCCGATGCGCCAGCCGGTCATCGCGTAGGTCTTCGACACGCCGTCGACGAGGATCGTCCGCGCCGCGAGCTCGGGGCCGACCGCGGCGATCGACGCGTACTTCGCGGTCCCGTAGACCAGCTGCCGGTAGATGTCGTCGCTGATCACGAGCAGGTTCTTGTCGACGACCACCTCGGCGAGCTTCGCGATCGCCGCGGCGCTGTAGACCGCGCCGGTCGGGTTCGACGGCGTGTTGAGCACGACCGCGCGGGTCCGCGGCGTGACCGCGGCCGCGAGCTGCTCGGGCTGCATCTGGAAGTCGTCCTCGGCGCGGGTGTCGACGATCACCGGCTTGCCGCCGGCGAGCATCACCATGTCCGGGTACGAGACCCAGTACGGCGCGGGGATGATCACCTCGTCGCCGGGATCCAGCAGCGCGAGAAACAGGTTGAACAGGCTGTGCTTGGCGCCGCACGACACCAGGATCTGCTCGGGCAGGATCGGGAAGCCGTGGACCCTCGACATCTCGGCGGAGATCGCCGCGCGCAGCGGCGCGATGCCGGCGACGTCCGTGTACTTGCCGACGCCGCGATCGAGCGAGGCCCGCGCGGCCTCCTTGATGTGGTCGGGCGTGTCGAAGTCCGGCTCGCCGGCGCCGAAGCTGACGACGTCGAAGCCGTCGGCCTTGAGCTTGGCTGCCTTCGCGGTCACGGCGAGCGTGATCGACGGCTTGATCGGATCGAGGCGGGACGCGGTCTTGAGGTTGGGCGCGGGCATGGTCACTTCCTGTACTTGGCTAGCAGGGCCGTCTGGACGTGCGCGGGGACGAGGCCGGTGATGTCACCGCCGAGGCTGGCGACCTCCTTCACGAGCGACGAGCTGACGTAGTGGTTGCGCTCGTCCGTCATGAAGAACACCGAGTCGATGCCGGGCGCGAGGCGGCGGTTCATGTGCGCGAACTGGAACTCGTACTCGAAGTCGGCGAGGGCGCGCAGGCCGCGGATGATCACCCGCGAGCTCCGCGCCTTGCAGAAGTCGACGAGCAGGCCGTCGAACGACGCGTACTCGACGCGATCGCCGGCGTCCGCCGGCAGCGCGTCGCGGATGTGGCCGATCCGCTCGTCCACCGTGAACAGCGGCTGCTTGCGCGGGTTGAGCGCGATCGTGACGATGATCCGGTCGAACATCGCCAGGGCGCGCTCGAGGATGTCGAGGTGCCCGTTGGTGATCGGGTCGAACGTGCCCGGGTAGACCGCGGTCACGTCGATCGATCCGCTGGATGATCCGCTCATCATTGCTCCCGGGTGAACAACGCGATCTCGGTGTCGCCGTACCGGCGCGAGTCCGTTCTTAGCAGAGATCCATGGCGTGGAAGCGGTGGGTTGCGGCGATCGTGCTCGACCACGATCACCGCGCCGGCGGCCAGCGCGTCACCCGCGGCGCCCAGCCCGTCGAGCACCGCGCGCGCGAGCTCGCTGCGATACGGCGGGTCGATGAACACCCAGCGCCACGGCGCCAGCGGCGGGCGGCGGGCCAGGCCGCGAACGAACGTCACCGCGTCCGACGCGACCACGGTCGCGACGGCGGCGACGCCGAGGTCGTCGAGGTTGCCGCGGAGCGCGGCGAGGGCGGGGCGGCCCTTGTCCACGAACGTCGCCCGGCCGGCCCCGCGCGACAGCGCCTCGAGGCCCATCGCGCCCGAGCCGGCGAACAGATCGAGGACGTCGGTGCCGTCGGGGGGCGGGCCCAGGATCGAGAAGATCGCCTCGCGGACGCGGTCGCTGGTCGGCCGGGTCGCGTCCCCGGCCGGGGCCCGGAGCCGGCGTCCGCCGAGGCTGCCTGCGATGACTCGCACCCGGTGCGTCTATCAGGAATCTCGCGGAGGGTCACCACTTCGCGTACGATGGCGCCTCGATGCCGTCGCAGGATCTGAACCTGGCGGTCCGGTTGTGCCAGGGCGCGCTCGATCATGGCTGGGGTGACCGCGTCGCCCTGCGCGAGGGCGACCGCGCGTGGACGTTCGCGCAGCTCGCCGATCAGGTCGGTCGGATCGCGAGCGCGCTGCGGACGCTGCGGGTCGGGCGCGGCGAGCGCGTCGCCGTGCTGGTCCGCGACACGCTCGAGGGCGCGGCGTCGATCCTCGGCGCGATCCACGCCGGCGCGGTCGCGGTCCCGCTGAGCGAGCTGTGGCGCGCCCACGAGGTGAGGACCTACCTCGCGCACTGCGGCGCGGTGGCGGCGATCGTCGACGGCGAGCTCGGGCCGGTACTCGACGAGGCGCGCGGCGAGCTCGCGGACCTGCGCGAGATCCTCGCGATCGGCGCGCGCGGCGCCGGCGAGCACGACTTCCTGTCCGTCGTCGCGGGCGCGGCGCCTGGCCCGGCGGCCGCGGTCGAGACCACCGACGTCTGCCTGATCCTCTACTCGGCGGGCATGACCACGGACGAGCTGCGCGGCGTCGCGCACTCGCACGGCACGCCGCTCGCGGCGTGGAAGAGCTTCGGCGAGGGGCTGCTCGCGCTGTCCGAGACGGACCGCGTGTTCTCGGTGGCGCGGTTCTCCACCGCGTTCGGCCTCGGGACCTCGGTGATGTTCCCGCTCGCCGCCGGCGCGCAGTCGATCCTGCTGCCCGAGCAGGCGCACTCCGCCGAGGTGTTCGCGACGATCGAGCGCACCAAGCCGACGGTGTTCTGCGCGACGCCGTCGGTCTACGGCCAGCTCACCCACGACGCCGGCGCGGTCCCGCCGCTCGCCGGGCTGCGGCTCGCGGTGTCGGGCGGCGAGGGCATGCCCGAGAAGCTGATCGGCCGGATCCGCGAGCGGCTCGGCGTCGAGGTCCAGGTCGGCTACGGCCTGACCGAGCTGCTGCAGGTCGTGTTCTCCGGCGGCAAGCCGCTGCCGGGCGTGAGCGCGCGGATCGTCGACGACGACGGCGCGCCGATCGGCGCCGACGAGATCGGCACGCTGCAGCTCAAGAGCGGCGCGATGTTCATCGACTACTGGGGCGGCGACCCGGGCGAGCCGGTGTTCACGCCGGACGGCTGGTTCACGACCCGCGATCGGTTCATGGTCGACGCGTCGGGCGTCCACCACCACTGCGGCCGCGTCGACGATCTGTTCAAGGTCGGCGGCAAGTGGGTGGCGCCCCTCGAGGTCGAGCGCGCGCTGACCGCGCACGAGGCGGTGTGGGAGTGCGCGGTGATCGGCGCCGACGACGAGGACGGGCTGATCAAGCCGCTCGCGTTCGTCGTGCCCAACGTCGGCCAGACGCCCGGCCCCGACCTCGAGGACGAGCTCCGCGACTACGTCAAGAACGAGCTCGCGCCGTACAAGTACCCGCGGTGGATCGAGTTCGTCGAGTCGCTGCCGCGCGGACCGGGCGGCAAGCTCCTCCGCTACAAGCTCAAGCCGGCGCGCCGGCGCCGCCGCGCCGAGACCGCGGGCCCCGACTCGCAGTCGTGAGCTCCAGCTTCGCGACCGCGCTCGCGGCCGCCGTCGCGCTCGGCGGCGGCGATCGCGCCGCGGCGATCCTCGCGCGGGTCGGCGGCCGCGACGGCGAGGACGCCCGCCGCGCGCTCGCCGAGCTCGGCGACGCGTCACCCGCGGAGCTCGCGGCGATCGCGGCCAGCCTGCGCGCGCCGCGGCCCGCCGGCCTCGACGACGTCCACCCCGAGTGGCTCGGCGCGCCGCCCGAGGATCCGCGGCTGCGCGCGTCGCGCGATCCGGCGGTGCGCGCCTGGGTCGACCGCACGATCGCCGGCGCGCTGGTCGCGATGCCCGCCGGCGAGGTCGGCCGGCTGACCACGCCCGTCGACCTCGCGCGCGCGCGCCCGGACTGGCTCGCGCTCCGCCTCGAGCGGCTCGGCCTCCGCCAGCTCGCCCACGCCACCTCCGGCGCCGAGCGGGTCGAGCTCGCCGCGCTCGCCGCGCGCCTCGGCTTCCTCCGTGGCAAGGCGTACGTCGAGGCGATCGCGAAGGTCCGCGAGCTCGGCGACGGCGCCGCCGCGCGCCTCGGTCCGCGCCGCGCCGCGCAGTCGCGCTGCGACGGCGTCGCGCTCGCCCGCGATCGCCTCGGGTTCTTCACGATCGGCGCGCGCGCGATCGCGCCTCACGTCGCGACCGCTGGCGGCGATCTCGCGCAGCAGCTCGCGCAGCGCCTCCCGCGCGCGCCCGGCCGCCGCGCGCTCGACGAGCTCCGCGCGTGGGCCCACGAGCCGCTCGCGTCCGCGCCGTCGTGGGCGGAGATCCTGGCGCCTTCGTAGGGCTGGCGCGTGCCTCGTGGCGCGCCCGCCTCGATCCGGGCGCGCGCCGGGTCGATGCGGTACCGTCGGGCGGACATGACGCGCGGGCGGATCATCGACGGCGAGGTGTTCGACGCGCGGGCGGAGGCGGAGCGCGCGCGCGCGGAGGCCGCGCAGGTGCGGGCGGACGCGGCGGAGGTCAAGGCGGAGGCGGACGCGGAGCTGGCGCGCGCCCGGATCGAGGCGGGCGCGGTGCGGGTCAGCGCGGGGCTCGATGACGATCCCGCCGCCGCGGGGCACGTGACCGGGGTCGTCGGCCTCGTGATCACCGCGCAGGTGCCGGGCATCGCGCTCGGCGAGCTGGTGCAGATCGATCGCCGGCGCGGCGCGCCCCTGGCGGCCGAGGTGGTCGGGTTCCGAGGCGACGAGGCGCTGCTCCTGCCGCTCGGCGAGCTGGCGGATCTCGCGCCGAACGCGACGGTGCTTCGCACCGGCGCGCCGTTGACGATCCGCGCGGGCGACGCGCTGCGCGGCCGCGTCCTCGACGGCCTGGGGCGGCCGATCGACGGCGGGCCGAGCCTCGACGGGCTCGAGGTGTGGGCGGTGGATCGGCCCGCGCCGTCGCCGCTCGACCGGCCGCGGATCCACGAGGCGCTCGCCACCGGCGTACGCGCGATCGACGGGTTCCTCACGCTCGGCGAGGGCCAGCGGCTCGGCCTGTTCGCCGGCTCGGGCGTCGGCAAGTCGACGCTGCTCGCGCAGATCGCGCGGACGTCGTCGGCGGACGTGACCGTGGTGTGCCTGGTCGGCGAGCGCGGCAAGGAGCTGCGCGAGTTCGTCGACGAGGGCCTCGGCGGCGGGCGCGATCGCGCCGTCGTCGTGTGCGCGACCAGCGACGCGCCCAGCCTGGTGCGGCTGCGCGCGGTCCACGTCGCGACCGCGATCGCGGAGTGGTTCCGTGATCGCCGGGGCGCGCGCGTGCTGCTCCTCGTCGACTCGCTGACCCGGGTCGCGCGGGCGCAGCGCGAGGTCGGCCTGTCGATCGGCGAGCCGCCCGCGCGCCAGGGCTACCCGCCGAGCGTGTTCGCGCTGCTGCCGCGGCTGGTCGAGCGCGCGGGCCGCGCGCCGACCGGCTCGATCACCGCCGTCTACACCGTGCTGGTCGCGGGCAGCGACATGGACGAGCCGATCGCCGACGAGGTCCGCGGCATCGTCGACGGCCACGTCGTCCTCGATCGCCGGCTCGCCGCGCGCGGCCACTTCCCGCCGATCGACGTGCTCGCCAGCGTGTCGCGCGCGATGCCGCACGTCACCGCCGAGCCACACCGCGCCGCCGCCGCGGCCGCCCGGCGCCGGCTCGCGATCTACGAAGAACACCGCGACCTCGTCACGCTCGGCGCGTACAAGCCCGGCTCCGATCGCGCGCTCGATGACGCGATCGCGCACCAGCCCGCCCTCGAGGCGTTCCTCCGGCAGCGGGCCGACGAGGCCACGCCGTTCGCGGAGACGTTGGTGGGGCTGGACAAGGTCGCGCGGTAGCAGGTAGGCAGCTCAGCGAACCGGGGACCGGGGACCGGGAACGGGGAATGCCCAGACTCTGTCGTTCCCTGTTCCCGGTCCCCTGTTCGCTTGGCTTGATCTCCATCCATTGCACTAGGGCGTTCCGCCCCACTGCCGAGAGGTCGGCGCATCACTGCGGACCGTTCCCCGGTCGCACCGGCGTCCCAGGGCGAGCGAAGCGCCGGAGATCGTTGACGCGTCGCGCGCCGGTAACGGTGGCCCGGCGCTTGCGAGAGCGCATCGCAGCCCCGCTCGAAGTAACATGCGGTTCCGAAGCACCCAGGTGTCCTCTCCCTCCTCGAAACCGGCGGCTCGTCCGCAGCAGGTGCCGTTCTTCGGCCGCGCCAGGGAGCAGGCGGAGCTGCGCGAGCAGCTCGCGGTCGCGTCGCTCCTCGTGGTGCACGGCGCGGTCGGCGCGGGCAAGAGCCGGCTGATCCGTCACCTGGCCGCGCAGCTCGACGCGCCGGTCACGCACGTGCGCAGCTACCCCGGCGATCGCGGCGCGGCGCTGCGGTCGCGCGCCGAGCGCGCGCTCCGCTGCCTGCCCGGTGGGATGACCGAGTCGCTCGCCGCCGAGGTCCGGCTGCTGATCGTCGACGACGTCCACCACCTCGCCGACGACGATCTCGCGGAGACGCTCGAGGGGATGGTGCCCGGCTCGCCGTCGCTCGGACGGCTGGTGATCATCGCGCGCGAGCTGCCGCCGCTGCCGCGGCTGCTCGATCGCGGCGAGCTCGCGATCGGCGGCCTCGACGACGCCGCGGCGCGCGAGCTGTGGACGTGGCTCGAGGAGGCGCACGGCCCGACCCGCGCTGGCACGTTCGACGCCGCGCTCGCCCGCACGCGCGGCGCGCCGCTCGCGTTGCGCCGCGAGTACGCCCGCGCCGCGGCCGCGCAAGGAGACCCGTGGGACCTCGCCGGATTGCCCGAGTCGGCGCGGCGTGCTCTCGAGGCGCTGGTCGTGCTGCGCATGCCCGCCGCGCCCGCCGCGATCGCCGCGCTGTGCCCCGGCGTCGAGATCGAGCCCGGGCTCGCCGAGCTCGTGCGCCGTCAGCTCGTCGACGTCGCCGACGCGCCCGGCGCGTACCAGGTCCACGACATCGTCCACGACGAGGTGCTGGGCGCGATGTCGATCGAGCGGCGGGTCGCGCTCGCGCGCGGCGCCGCCGAGCTGATCGGCGGCACCGGCAAGGGCAGCGGCGGTCGCCGGCCCGCGTGGGATGCCGGCGACGACGGCGCGCTCGGCACGATCGATCCCGTGGATCGGCTGCGCGAGGTCGTGCTGCACCGGCTCGCCGCGGGCGACGTCGCCGGCGCGGTCCAGGAGCTGTCGCTCCGCCGCGAGATCGCCGCGCGCCGCGGCAGCTCGGGCGAGGTCGAGGCGCTGCTGCTCGCCGCCGGGCCCGCGGCCGATCCGCTGATCCGCACGATGCGCGTCGAGCTGGCGGCGCGTGCCGGCCGGATCTCCGAGGCGTCGGAGCTCGCGGTCGCGCGCGGACACGCGCTCGATCCCGTGCTCGCCGCCGAGCTCACGCTCGCG
>Ga0163144_10020289_pt1 | contig 13302 bp, 11 predicted proteins | sample OliLak19BULKMAT1_FD_123175 | JGI IMG/M metagenome (GOLD analysis project Ga0163144, IMG submission 123175) | Freshwater microbial mat bacterial communities from Lake Vanda, McMurdo Dry Valleys, Antarctica - Oligotrophic Lake LV.19.BULKMAT1 | ecosystem: Environmental > Aquatic > Freshwater >... | reverse complement strand
CGCCGGGGCGGGCGCCGGGGCGGGCGCCGGGGCGGGCGCCGGGGCGCCCTCGATGAGGCGCCGGAAGATGGAAGGCCGGAGGATCGGGGCGGCCCCATCCAGCCCGGCCGCGGGCGGCAGAACGTCGGGGCGGAGGCGCGCGCTCATGGACCCGTATCGTCCCATCCGCACGGTTCGCCGAGTCCTCGCCATCAGTACTGGTCGGGATGGTACGGAAGTACCGGTCCAACCTCGTCTTCGCCGAGCCGCACGCCCGCACCGGACGTCCCGCGCGGGGCCCCATGCTAGACTCGGAGCGGCCCGAGCGGCCGATTCCCCGTGCCCTTCCGACCCCCGACCGGAGATGACAGCGTGACCGAACGGACCCTGATCCTGGGCGGCGACGGCTACCTCGGCTGGCCGACCGCCATGGCCTTCTCGCGCGCCGGCGGGCGCGTCGCCGTCGTCGACAACTTCGCCAAGCGCCAGTGGGAACTGGAACGGGGCGTACGCCCGCTCTTCCCGATCCCCACGCTCCATGAGCGAGTCCGCGCGTGGCGCGAAACGACCGGCCTCGAGATCGAATTGTTCGTCGGCGACCTGGTCGACTACGCCTTCGTCGAGTCCGTGATCAGCGATTACCGCCCGGACACGATCATCCACTACGGCGAGCAGCCGTCCGCCCCGTACTCGATGATCGATGTGCGGCACGCGTCGTACACGCAGTCAAACAACGTCATCGGCAACCTCAACGTGCTGTTCGCGATCCGCGACGTGAGCCCGGACACGCACCTGGTCAAGCTCGGCACGATGGGCGAGTACGGGACGCCGGACATCGACATCGAGGAGGGCTACCTCACGGTCGACCACAACGGTCGCCAGCACACCTTCCTGTACCCCAAGACGCCGGGCTCCATGTACCACCTGTCCAAGGTCCATGACAGCCACAACATCCACTTTGCGACGCGCATCTGGGGGCTCCGGGCGACGGACCTGAACCAGGGCGTCGTGTATGGCGTGGAGACGGATGACACCGCCCTGGATCCACGGCTGGCCACAAGCTTCCACTACGACGAGGTCTTCGGCACGGCCCTCAACCGGTTCTGCGTGCAGGCCGCCATCGGCCATCCGCTGACGGTCTACGGCAAGGGCGGCCAGACCCGCGGCTACCTGAACATCCGCGACACCATCTCGTGCATGGAGCTCGCGGCGGCGAACCCGGCCGATCGTGGCGAACTGCGGGTCTACAACCAGTTCACGGAGCAGTTCAGCGTGCTGGAGCTCGCGGAGCGCGTGAAGACCGCCGCCGAGCACCTGGGCTGGGACGTGTCCATCGAGCACACGGCCAACCCGCGCAAGGAACTCGAGGAGCACTACTACAACGCCAGGCATCAGAAGCTCCTGGAGCTTGGCCTCCAGCCGCATCTGCTCGGCGAGGAGCTGATCGACACGATGCTCCACAAGATCAAGGCGCACGAGCACCTGATCGACGCCTCCACGCTCGTCCAGAACGTGCGCTGGGTCCCGGAACCGCGCAAGGAACCGGTCCACGCCTGAGTCGGCGGTCCGCGGCGTGGCCCGCACGGTCCTGATCACCGGCGGGGCCGGGTTCATCGGTTCCAACCTCGCTCGCTGGCTGACCGCCAGAGGTGATCGGGTCCGGATCCTGGACGACCTCTCGATCGGTCATCTCGGCTACCTCGCCGGGGTTCCGCACGACCTGCGAAAGGGCACCCTCGCCGATCCGGGCACGGTCCGCGATGCCGTCGCCGGCGTCGATGCCGTCGTGCACCTGGCGGCGCGCGCCGGGATCGACGATTCGGTCCTCGATCCGCTGGGGACCTTCGAAGCCAACGTGACCTGGTCGCTGGGTGTCATGGACGCGGCCCGCCAGGCCTCGGTCCGGCGGTTCGTCTTCGCCTCGTCCAATGCCGCCGCCGGCGATCACGAGCCGCCCAGCGACGAAACGGACCTGCCCCGACCCATCTCTCCCTACGGCGCGTCCAAGCTCGCCATGGAGGCCTACGCCGGTGCCTACGCCGCGACCTACGGGCTGACGACGGTGTCCCTGCGCTTCTCCAATGCCTACGGGCCGCATTCGCTCCACAAGCGGAGCGTCGTCGCAGCGTGGCTGCGGGCGGCCTTGGCCGGCGAACCGATCACCATCCACGGCGACGGCCAGCAGACCCGCGACCTCGTCTTCGTGGACGACCTCGCGGCGGCGATGACCGCGGCCCTCGATGCGCCCGACGACCAGGTGGCCGGCGAGCTCTTCCAGGCCGGGACCGGCGTGGAGACGACGATCCTGGGGCTCGCGGAGGCGGTCGGGCGTGCCGTTGGCAGCGACCTCGCGATCGTCCACGGACCCGCCCGCGAGGGCGACGTCAAGCGCAATGTGGCCGCCGTGGAAAAGGCCGCACGACAGCTTGGGTACCGGGCCGCGGTGAGCCTGGACGAGGGGCTCGGTCGGACGGCTGCCTGGTTCCGGACCGCTCTCGCGGACCCGGTGCTGGGGGCCGTGCAGCCACACGTCGCCTCCGGCTCGGAGTGAGCACCGACCGGCGATGAGTTCCTCGTCCACGCACGACGCGGGAGACGCCGAACGCCCCGGCGACACGGGAGACGCGGGCCCGGTGGCGGCGGCCGGCCCGTCGCCGCTGCTGCGCGACGCCCTGGTCACGATCATCACCCGATTCGGGCTGGCGATCCTCATCTTCTCCACTGATGTCGCCCTGGCCCGGCTCCTGGGACCGTCGGCCAAGGGTCGCTTCGCGCTCGTCCTCCTCTTCTCGCAGCTGGCGGCCCTGGTCGTGGGCTGGGGCATGGACCAGGCGCTCGCGGTCGTTGCCGGGCGCGATCGCGAGACCGCGCGGCGCGGGATGGCGAACGCGCTGATCTGGACCGCGGTCGTGGGCGGTGCCGCCGTGCTCGTGTCGTGCCTGCTCTACGGCCTCCCGTCCATCGGCCGGCCGACGGGACCGCTGACCGTCCTCCTCCCCAACCTGTCCGCCGACCAGTTCCTGTTCGCGGCGATCGCCATCCCTGGCGAACTATTCTTCGCGGTCGGCCTGTTCGCCCTGCTCGGTCGGCGGCGGGTCGTCGCCTACAGCTTGATCCGGGTGGCCCGGCGCGGGATCCTGCTGGTCGCCATCGTGGCCACGGCCGCGATCGCCAGACTGAGCCTGGACGTGGTCCTGGTCCTCAACGTCCTGGTCCTGGTCGTGACCGCCGGGCTGATCCTGTGGGTCGCCGCGCGCGACGGCGCCCTGGGCTTCCGGCCATCCCGTGCGCTCCTGCGCGAGGAGCTGCGCTTCGGCATGCGGGCACTGCCGGGCACGCTCGCGGAGCGTCTCCAGTTCCGGGCTGACGCCTTCCTCGTCAACGCGTTCCTGGGGGTGCGCCAGACCGGCATCTACTCCGTCACCAGCGGCCTCGCCGAGACCCTGTGGTACGTGCCCAATGCCCTCGGCACGGTCATGTTCAGTCGGGCCGTGGATCCCAAGGCGGACGCCGGCCGGATCGCGTCGGTCCTGACCCGGACGACGATCGCCGTGGCCCTCGCAACGGCGATCCCGGCCTGGATCCTGGGGCCGCGCCTGGTCCGCTTCGTGTACGGGTCGCAGTTCGCCGACGCGGGCGTCGCGCTGCGGCTCATCCTGCCCGGGATCGTCGCCTATAGCGTCGTGGCCGTCCTGTCGCGCTACATCACCGGACGAGGCCGGCCCGGGACCGGAACGCTGATCCTGGGTATGGGCCTGGCCGTCAACATCGGGGCCAACCTCGTGCTCATCCCGCTGCACGGCATCAGCGGTGCGGCAGCGGCCTCGTCGCTCTCGTACGTCGTGACCGCGATCATCACGCTGGTCGTCTTCCATCGCTTGTCCGGGCGAGGCTGGGCGGAGACACTGATCATCCGCCGGTCGGACATCAGGGCCCTGGGTCGGGCCTTGCTGGCCATCGTCGATCGCCTGCGGGGGCGGCGACGCGGGCCGCTGGTCGGCCTGCGCGGCGGTGAGGGTGCCGCTGATATCGTCATCTCCGAACGCTAACCCGGCGAGGAGCCCTGACATGGGCATCCGCCTCGTCGTCGTGGACGACAACCCGCACGTCTCCTGGGAGGGCCGAACCTACCCGGTCAATGCCACGTTCCAGCGATTCGTGGCGAGCTTGCTGGACCTGCCCGGATCGCCGGTCGCGTCGATCACCTCGTGCGTACCGGTGCGGGCGTTCATGCTCGGGGACGGGGTCACACCCCCGGCGACGCTGCCGCTGGATCTGCGCATCCGGGTCGTGGCGACCACCCCGTTCGACGGGATCGAGGGCTACCTGCGCCACCTGCCGGCGACGCTCCGGGCCAACCGGCGCATCCTCCGAGCCGCCCTCGCGGACGCGGACCTGGTCTGGATCAAGGTGCCGGCGTCGAATGCGCCCCTGGCCGGGTGGCTCGCCCGGGCGGCGGGCGTTCCACGCTTCGGCTACGTCGCCGGGAGCGCCCTGCAGGTCGCTTCTGGACAACATCGGAGCGCCGTCGCGATGGCCGGTGCCCGCGCCGTCGGTCTGGCCTACGACCTGGCCGGCCGACTGGCGTCGGCGGGCGGCGATCGCCTGGTGATCGGCGATGATCTCGACGGTGCGGGCGTCGTCAGCAGCCTCGTCGAGGTAAAGGAGATCCTGGATGTGCGTCGGTCGCCCTGGCCCGGTGAGGCTGGACGACTGCGCCTGGCCTGGGCCGGTCGCCTCGCGCCGGGCAAGGGGCTGGAGACGCTGCTCCAGGCCGTGGCCGCGCTGGCGGCGGCACCACCGGATGACCGCCGAGTGGAGCTGGACCTGTTGGGCGACGGACCGGCCCGCTCGCGGCTCATGGCGGAGGCAGATCGCCTTGGGATCGCGGATCGCGTGCACTGGCACGGCTACGTGGCCGAAAGGGCACCGTATCTGGCGACGCTCGCGGCGTCCGACTTGTTTGTGTTCCCCTCCCCCGCCGAGGGCTTCCCAAAGGTGGTCCTCGATGCGTTCGCGGTCGGCGTGCCAGTGATGACGACACGGAGCGGATCGCTGGCCGGGCTCGGCGACACTCGCGTGGAGTTCGTGGCGCCTGGGCAGCCGGCGGCGCTTACGACCGCGATCCGGCGCCTGATCGCCGATCCCGGGCGTGCCGGCGACCTGCGCGCTGCCGGGACCGTGTTCGCGACCGCCCATACGCGAGACGCCGAGGCAGCGCGCCTGGTCGCTCGCTGGCGAGCCAACCACCCGGGACTACCGTTTCGTGCAGACGAGCAGGGTTGACGTCTCGAGGGTCAATCCGTACGATTGAACCATCATTCAATGCCAAGGAATGACCATGGTTCCCGTCCAGATCGCCGAGGGCTTCCATCTCGCCTTCCTCCAGGCCCTGTCGACACGGGCCAACCTGACCGCATGGGCCCTGAAGGGCGGCGGTAATCTGCGCTTCTTCTATCGGAGCGATCGATTCTCCGAGGACATCGATCTCGACACGTTCGACATCCAGCCCTGGGCGTTCCAGGAGCGCGTCGACCAGACGCTGGCCTCTGATCTGTTGAAGCGGACGCTCGGCGTCCTGGACGCGCGCATCGAGTACGTGAACCCGAAGGAACGATCGGAAACCAAGTCGAAGTGGGTCATCGGCATCCGCCACCCATCGGAGACCGACCCCGTCTACACCCAGATCGAGGTCTCGCACGGAGCGTATCCCTACCGGGAATTCGTCAAGGTGGAGCCCGTCGTCCCTGCCGCGATCGCGCCCTACGCCGTTGCACTTCGGCAACCTACCCTCGGCCACTACCTGCCGCGGGCCGCGATCGCCCAGAAGGTCGACGCCCTCTGGGGTCGCGACGTCCGACAACCTCGAGACGTGTTCGACCTCGACCTGCTGTTCCGCGTCGCCCCGGACGCCGTCGTGCAAGGGGACATCGACGAGGCCGATCTCCGGGCGGCGATCACGCGGGTCGTCGAGATCGGCTATGACGAGTTCCGGGCGAAGGTCCTGAGCTTCATCGAGCCGGCAGCGCTGCCCCTCTACGAACCCGTCGAGGCCTGGGAAGGCATGCAGATGGCGGTCATCGAGCGCCTGGAGGGTCTGCTGCCATGAATGCCGTGCGCGCGCTCGAGACGTTGCGGGCGCTCGATCGTCCGATCGTCCGCACGGCGGAAGCAGCCGCCGTCCTCGGGATCTCAGGGTCCAACGCCTCGCATCTGCTGGCCTCCCTGCAGGAGGCTGGATCGGTGATGCGCGTCACGCCGGGACGATGGTCGGTATCTGGGGGGCCGAGCCCCTACCTCGTCGCGTCCTGGCTGACCGATCCCTTTCCGTCGTACGTCTCGCTCTATACGGCGCTGTCCCGGCGCGGCCTCATCACCCAGATCCCGCGCGTCATCTACGTGGTCTCGCTGGACCGCACAAAGACGGTCCTGACGCCCGTCGGCACGTACTCCGTCCATCGCCTGCCGCCCGAGCTGTTCGGTGGGTTCGAGGAACGGAACGGAGAGCGCATCGCGACCGCCGAGAAGGCCGTCTTCGACACGCTCTACCTGGCGCGCGCACGCGGTAAACGGTTCAGCCATCTCACCGAGATCGACCTGCCGGCCGACTTCCGGCCTGAGGTGCTGGATGACTGGGCGGCGAAGATCGGCGATCCAGGGGTCCACGCCTTCGTCCGGGCACGGATCGCCGACTTCCTCGCGCGGGCAGGACGGTCCAGCACCTCGTGAACCTGTGCATGCGGGGAGATCTCGACATCGAGCAGGATCTCGCTCAATGACTCGATCGCGGTAGGCCACAGGTCTCCCGGGGAGAGGACTCGGGGCTCAGGGCGCCGAGCTTCCCGCCCGCCTCGGCGTGACGGGGTGGACTTCCGCACCGCTCTCGCGCACTCAGCTCAGCTGAGTAGGGCGGCTTGATCGGCGAGAAGTTGCCCTTCTGGCGTCGGGCTGGCGGCGTCGGAGTTCCGGGTGGCGTCTTCGGTGGGGCTTTGATGTGGAGCGCGAGGTGGCGACGGTCGGCCAGGTTGCGCAACCCCCGATAGCCGCGGTCGATCGCGCAACGAACCCGATTCGGTGCGGATAACTGCGCAGATAACCGCAGGTGCCATCCATCCGCCTGGGCTCGCGTGCCCATCGGTGTCCGACTGTGCCCGGGCGTGGAGTCAGTGGAGGACTTCGTCACCTCGAGCACCCGGCGCAGGCTTGTCGGCCAGGAGCGAGACTCGGCTTCTACCCCGCCACGATCCTGCGGATCATCGCCGTCACCGCGTCCGCCGCTTCATTCACATCCGTGATCGGAAACGTGGCCCGCTCGGCCAGATCCGCGTACGGCAGGGGCCAACCCGGGAAGACGGTCACGTTCGGCGGCCACGATTGCTTGCCTCGGAGCGAGAAGACCTCCTCGCACGCCGCTCGCACGTCTCCCCAAGCGTCCTCCGCGACGAGCTCCTCGAGCAGGAGCAGGTCGAGAAGATCCTGGAATCGGGCGTTCTCCTTGTGTCCGAGGATTTCCGTGCACGCGTGCAGCTTCTGGGCGATCTGATAGCGCAGCGGAAAGCAAGGAACATCGTGCTGCATCTCTTCGATTCCGAAGATTGAGAACTCTGGCGACGGCTTCCGGTAGTCGATCTCGTGGGCGCGCCCGGATCCTCCTTCTGTGGCTGAGACCTCCAGGGTCACCTTCCCCCAGGGCTGCGTGCCGTAGCGAATCGTGAGCAGTATCTGGAGGGCACCAGTGGGCCAAATGGGCCTTGCGGGTCCGGCCGAGACCACGAACCTGCCAACCGGGTGTCGCTGTGCGGTATCGAGAACGGCCTCAAGGCGAGCCAACTCCTGCCGAAACGCCGTGTCGTAGTCCTTGGACGCCCGAGCTCGCAGCCCGAAGCGGAGCTCCATCGCGACGCCGCCCTTCAGGATGAACAGCGGCACCCCAGTCTCATCGACGAGCTGCGAGAGAGCGGCCGAGACGACCATGAAGGAGAGGCTGCGGCGAGCGCGATCGACTGCGACCCCATCAGCGCGTGCCTTGTCGGCGATCCACCGGTCAAGGACCCGACTCGTCGCAGGCGGCTTTGCCTTCGGGAACCCGGCCATCAGGAATCTGCTCGCTCGAGCTGGTGGACCCGCTGGTTCAGCAGGGCCATCTCGATCGTGCGCTCGTCGCGGGTTCGGAGAAGGTTCTTGCGACGAGCGGCCTCCAGGGCCTCATCGATGAACCGCTGGCCGACATTCGTTTCAATGCCGTCAAGGATCGCCCGGGCAGGCGTGACGATCGCGAGCCCTTCATGCCAGGCGATCTCCGCCTCGTCGAGGTTCCGACGGTGTAACGCGAGCCATGCCGGAACCTCCTTCCTGACGCGAAGCCGGCGCGGCACCGTGATGTGGATCTTCGCAGGGTTGATGTCGCACAGCTCGTGAAGGTCGAGGGCGGTGTCGTGGCTGAGAACCGCAGTCGGGAACCGTAGCAACGCTTCCTGGTGTTGCTCCAGTCGATCACCGGCCAGCTCGCGGATCCGATAGACCCCGTGGGCCAGGCGTTCGATGATCCCGCGCCGCTCGAGGAGGACCAGGCCCATCCTCGTACCACCCACAGCGACCGCGTCGGCCGGCGTCACGAGGCCATGCTGTTCGGCGGCGCTCGGCAGGATCAGACGGTACAGGTTCATGCCAGAAGTATAGCAACAGGACATACTCTTGGCAAGGGTTTCAGACCAAGCGGCCACAACTATGTCACGGCGTAATAGTTCCGCCCCACCGGACCAGCCGAGCCCAGGCCCCGCGAGGTCCATGGTGCCGACGTATGAGGCGAGGTCAGCCTCATCCCGGATCCAGGCGGCCCGCCTTGCGCCCGCGCGGCCTCGGCGTTCCGACCTCGGCCGGTAACGTCTGGAACACGGCGCCGACCGTTTCCTGTTCCACCGATGCGATCCCTACGGAGTCGGCCACGGATGCCCACGTGGAAACCGCTCGACCCACCTGGCCGACGATCTCGCTGACCTCGTCCTCGGCTAGCCCGTACAGCCGGTGCGTCCCGATCGCCGCGGCCAGGTTCGGCTCGGTGGTCGACCCGTCGATCGCGAGCGAGTGCTCCCGCCTCTGCCGAGCCGGGTTCATGTCAAAGGCCGGCGCGAGACGCCAACCCTCCGGCCGACGCAGGAACCCGTGGTTCCGCAAGTGATCGTCCCGGTTTCCCGCGAGGATGTTGAAGACCAGACGCCGGAAGAGCTGCTCGAGGTCCTCGCGGACCGCCGCGTGGGCGACGACATCGGTGACGGCCTTGGCAAGGTCGGGGTAGCCTGCAGCGTAGCCGACTGGTTCGCCGTCCTGCTTCCCGGTCATCGTCATCCCGGAGGCGTACAGCCTGCGCCCCACGTCCGTCCGGTCGAACCGACGCGTCGCGAACGTGCGGCCATGCGGGCCCAGTCGGAGCAGCGACGTCTCGGCCACCTCGATCCCGGCAGCCCGCGCGAGGCGCGCATAGACCTCCTCCCAGGCGGCGGAGTCCTGCCGGTCGGTGCGGGAGGGGAACTTCGCGATCCACAGGTCGCCATCGAGGCCGCGGAAGTTCGCCTTGGGGCGGGCGCCGCCGAGCGAGCTTCCGGGGGTGATGAGACTGGCGATCGTCGCATCGGCGATCGGGTCACCTCGGTTCTCCTCGAACGCCCGCGCGGCTGCCTCGAGCGCGCGGAGGTCAGTCATCGGAGGCACGGAGGGGTCGCGGTCGTCGACGAACGGGCCGTCGACGCCACGCCGGAGTCGGAGCGCACCCATCCGGGTCTCGTCGGCGACCCCGACCAGGAACTCCCAGTCGCTGAGCCGTCGCGCTCGGCGGCCCTCCTCGTTGGCCGCGAGTGCCTCCCGCCGCTCCAGGAGCAGCCTGCCCCAGCGGTCAGGAGTGGTGTCGCCGAGAACGGACGGCAAACCGCCGTCTGGCGCGTACTGCGGCCCCTCCACGAGGGGCAGACGTGGTTCGAGCGCAAAGCTTTCCGCGTGGTCGAGCCAGGAGCGCGCGTACGCAAAGGCGACCGCGGTTCGCGGTCCCTGGTAACGGGTCAAGACTCCCACCGGGCGTGCCGGGCCGAGGTCCGGTGCGTCGAGGGTCACGATGAGCAGTTCCTCAGAGCTCATCGGCGAGGCTCTTCGTTGGGGAGCGATAGGGCCGAGGCGATCTGGCGTCGACCAGGCGATGGCCGAGATCGTCCTGCTGCGCGATACGATCGATGTCGGCGTCGAGGGAGAGCACCTCAAGGACGCGGACCAGGACGGCCGCGCTGACGCTCAGGTCGCCTGCCTCGAGTCGGCGGATGGTCGGCCGCGACACGAGCGTGCGCGCGGCCATCTCGGTCTCGCTCATCCGTCGGCGCTGACGCGCAGCCTTCAAGCGCTGGCCAAGGGCCTCGGCCCGTCGCTGGGTCTGTGGGAAGAGGCTCCTGGCCGGTCTGCTCATGTCACATACTATAGACCGAAGGAGCTTATTCTGGCAATAGTATGGCCCATATTGTGGTACCCGGGATGCGCCAGATACGTCCCGAAGGCGATCTGAACTCAGGGCGACCGCTTCCTCGCCGGCACAACCCGTCGGAACGAGCGAACCCTGGGCTCGACCTCCGACCAGTCTGGCCGAGCCTGCAGCACGATCATGCCTCCGGACCGACCCCACGTCACAGCCAGGCGTTCGACGTGTCCGTCGAATAGATCGTGGAGGCTCCACGCCAACTATTGTGGTGCCTTGACGCCTTGCATTGTGGTGCCTAACCTGTTCGTATGGCAGCCACCCGTCAGGACATGTCATCCTCGGGCCGCATCCGCGACTACCTGACCCGGTTCGCGGACGCGGAACTGACCGATCGCCTCCGCGCGACCGGAGCGGTTCTGATCGAGGGGCCGCGCGGATGCGGCAAGACCCAGACGGCCTTGCAGGCGGCCAGGAGCGCTGTTCGACTCGACCGGGACCCAGCCGCCAGGGCGGCTGGCGCGCTCGACCCCTCGCTTCTGCTGGCGGGCGAGCACCCGCGGCTCATTGACGAGTGGCAGCTTGTGCCTGACGTCTGGAACGAGGTCAGGGGCGACGTCGACGACCATCCCGGGGAACCAGGGCGCTTCATCCTCGCCGGCTCCGCCGTCCCGGCCGACGATGCGACCAGGCACACGGGTTCGCTGCGGTTCACGCGCCTGCGCATGCGTCCGATGTCGCTCGCCGAGAGCGGGCATTCCTCGGGTGATGTGTCCCTCGCTGCGCTGTTCGCGGGCGGCGAGGCTCGGGCGACAGACCCGGGGCTCGACATCCGTGCCATCGCCGAGCGTATCGTCATCGGCGGCTGGCCGGCCCTGATCCGGCGAGATCCCGCCGACGCGATGCTCGCCACGCAGGGATACCTCGACGAGACCCGCCTGGTCGATCTGGAGCGGCTCGATGGCGTTCGGCGAGATCCCGAGAACGTCGCACGCGTCCTGCGCTCGCTGGCACGCAACACCGCCACCGAGGCCGCGGACCAGACGATCGCCAGGGACGTGGCCGGAGCGGACGGACCCATCGACCGGCACACGGTTGCCAACTACGTCAAGGCCCTGGCGCGCGTGTTCGTTGTCGAAGACCTTCCGGCATGGTCTCCGGCCCTGCGGTCCCGCGGCATCCTGCGGTCTTCCGAGACGCGCCACTTCGTCGACCCGTCGGTCGCTGCGGCCGCCCTGGGCGCGAGCCCGGAACGCCTCCTGCAGGATCCCGAGACACTCGGCCTGCTCTTTGAGTCCCTCGCCGTGCGGGACCTGCGAATCTACGGCCAGGCCATCGGCGCGTCGGCCTTCCACTACCGGGAGAATACGGGGCTCGAGGCCGACGCGATCCTCCAGCGGCGGGACGGCTCGTGGGCTGCGCTGGAGGTGAAGCTCGGGCAGAAGGACCTCGAGCATGGGGCGGACAGTCTGCTCCGCGTTGCCGAGCACATCGACACCGACCGCCACGGCGCGCCCGCATTCCTGGCCGTCATCACCGGCTGGGGATACGCTTACCGGCGTGATGACGGCGTGTTCGTGATCCCGATCGGAGCCTTGGCGGCCTGATCGCCGCGACCGGGGCGAGGCGAGCGCACACCCGGCTCCCGGAGGCCGTCCGGCTCGTCGAGCGCTGGCCGACATGGTGGCCAGCCCTGCCATGGGAACGCTGAGCGGGGTACCCTCTGCGGGTGTTCGCCGCTGTCCTGTTCTGGGTCTCCGTCGCCGCGCTCGCGTGGGTGTATCTCGGCTATCCGGCACTCGCCTTCCTCCTCGCGAGATGGCGGCCCGTCGTCCTTCGACCGACCCAGCCCGTCCCGACCCTGAGCGTGGCGATCGCCGTCCACGATGAGGAGGAGCACATCGCCGAACGGATCGCCGACGTACTCGCCCAGGCCGAAAGCGGGGCCCTGATCGTGGAGGTGCTCATCGGCTCGGACGGCTCGGCCGACGGGACGGACCGGATCGTGAGCGACCTTTCCGCGGCAGACCCGCGGATCCGGCTCCTGTCGTTACCGCGCGGCGGCCAGACGCCGACCCAGGCCGCGATGTTCGCGGCGGCGCGCGGGGATGTGGTCATCCTGACGGACGCCGAGACGCGGTTCGCGCCAGGTTGCCTGGCCGCTCTGGCGGAGGCCCTGCGCGATCCCCGGGTTGGTTGCGTCACCGGACGATTGGAGTGGCGCGACGAGTCCGCCACCGCGACGTCCGCCCAGGAGGGGCTGTACTGGCGCTACGAGCGGCGCGTCCGGGAGATGGAGAGTCGGGCCGGACTGTTGACGGCCGTGACGGGCGCTCTGCTGGCCGTTCGCCGCTCGACGTACCGGCCCGTGCCGCCTACGGCCTCCATGGACCACTTGCTGCCGCTCTACGTCCGTGAGGCCGGCGGGCTGGTCGTCTACGTGCCGACCGCGGTCGCCACGGATCGGCCGATCAGTGGCCTCCGCGAGCAGTTCCGCAACCGGACGCGGACGGCCACGCGGGGGATCCGTTCCAACCTGTCCATGGCCGGGCGGCTCGCGCCGTGGCGCAGGCCGGGAGCCGCGCTCGCCATCTGGTCGCACAAGGTGCTGCGCTGGGCGACGCCCTGGTTCGTGATGACGGCGGGCCTGGCCGGCTGGGCGCTGGGCGGGATCTACCTCGTCGTGCCGGCGAGCGCGCTCCTGGGGGCGGCCGTGGCGGTGGCGGCGCACATGGCGATCGGGGCCGGTCGGCGACCACCCCGATCGGTCGCGTTCATGCGCTCATTCGCCGTGGTGAACCTGGCGTTTGCTCTCGGCTGGATCAACGTGCTGCGCGGACGGGAGATCGAGCTCTGGCACCGGGCGGAGT
>Ga0163144_10020288_pt1 | contig 13302 bp, 14 predicted proteins | sample OliLak19BULKMAT1_FD_123175 | JGI IMG/M metagenome (GOLD analysis project Ga0163144, IMG submission 123175) | Freshwater microbial mat bacterial communities from Lake Vanda, McMurdo Dry Valleys, Antarctica - Oligotrophic Lake LV.19.BULKMAT1 | ecosystem: Environmental > Aquatic > Freshwater >... | reverse complement strand
TTCTGGGGAGGGAGAAATAACAACACCCCAGTTTTCGGGGTAATCGTGGTTTAGTTCTGTTGTGTTCAGTGCTAGATGATTGAGAGTTGTTGGGTCGAGAGTATAATCTATAGCAGGTGTTCCCAAGCCTATGGGCTCATAAAGTGTGATAGGTCCTGGTCTGTGATTAACTCCGTTGATTTTTAAATGTTTAATAGAAAAACCGGGATCTTCCATGCCACCTCTTAAAGCACCAACGTGACTGTTAACTCTATTGTACCACCTAGCATTGTATGTATTTATAAAGTCATTGCCTGCTTGAGCCATTCTTAGATTCCTAATAAAGCAAAATTACTTGGGTAGTATTTTTGATGAACATACCTGAAATGTGGTATTCTGATAGGTAAGTTTTGGTCAATTACATTAGCAAAAGAGTAATCAATCTCATCGTGACCTAAAGCAAACAAAGGTGGGAAAGGTAAGTCAGGTATACCATTAGCATTTCTTTTGTGAATAAAGTGATAACTGATTGGTATCAATTTAAAGTTCTCACCTTGAGCATCAACGTGTTCGAGTAATACTTCTCCTGCTGGAAATCCATAGAACAGAGAATTGTTGTATGTGGCTGTCATGTCGGATAAAAGGTTAAGTACTGCAGTGCTCCAAGCAAGAGGTGTGAAGTAAGCAGTAATGTTGAATTTTAGCAAGGACGTTACTCTGTCCCCACCATCAATTTTATCCATTGAAGCACCTACTGTCCCGAAATTATCAGGAGGTAGTAAAGTTGATCCTATCCGAGCTTCAGCACTTTTGGTAGTAATAGCTTTGAGGTATTTTTCAGTGCCACCTGAAGTATCAAAGCCAAACTTTACGTAGTTTATGATGTCTAATTCTGCATCTTCGGGTATGCTGTAAGTTAAAAAGATTGTGTACTCACCAGGAGTTCTTCCCATCTCAGCTCTAAATTCACTGATGAATAAAGTTATTGGGTTTCCTGTTGATAGAATGAATATTCTAAAGTCTGGGAAGTTGTCAAAAACATAGCGTGCTAAAGCTATGTCATCATTAGGTTGCCAAAAGATCCCAAAAGTTATATCGCTTTCTATCATGGTTTCACCACAAATATGAAAAATCATAGTCTGCGATATACTGTCATCGTTAATACTAAAGTTTCTACTACCTTTCAGTTCTGTGTAAGGCAAAGTCACTTCCTTTTCTAAAAAGTTTATGTGTTCTTCGTATCTTGTCGATCAATTCAGTTTTGTCGACAATAGCATAGTGTTCAGTAAATGTACCACTACTTTGAGCAATCAAACTAATGATTGTAACATTGTATTCCTTAGCAAATTCGACTTGAATAGGTACTGTTTTTGATTTTCTCTTTTCAAGTCTTGTAATAATTTGTAGAATTAAATGTGTGTGCATTGTTGTTCCTAAGGTTGGAGAACTAATGGGCCAACTCTGCCAGCAAGTACATCTATTGAAGCTTTTGTACCGCCAGTATTAGTTACGATATTTTCAAGTAGTGCATTGTCAGATCTGTCATTAAGAGCCATTACATTATTAGCCCTTGAAGATCTGATGTCACCAACAACGCTACCCAGAATGTCTCGGATGTTAACTTGTGAAAAAGGTGTTCTAATTTTACCCAATTTCTTGTTTTCGTTAAGTAAAGATTGTCTTTCACGTATCAATCTTAAACGAGCTTCAAGTAGTGGATTATCTCTTTTAAATGTCTTTTCTTCTGCTAACAAGCCATCTAGCGTTCCTACTTGTTTTAATCCTTCAACAATACTGTTAATTGGATTTGCAAGTATTTCACTTATTTTTGGTGCTGAGATTGAAAATTTATCCTCCCCAAATACGTTAGTGGTTTTATCAAGGAAATTATCCAATAGGCCACCATAAACAGCATCTATCTTTGGACGATTTTTATCTAATCCTTCTATATCAGACAAATTAATTATCTGATCCATTAAGCTAATTTGATCAATTTGACGTTTTATGATATTTTTCCGAGTTTTGTCACCCCACAAATCTGGATTGTCTATAGTTTCACCTACTTCTAGTTGGGCCTTAGTGGTTTCATCCCAAGTGGCCGTCACTTCATCTCTTCTAGCTCTAAGTGTTTCTAGGTCAGTTTCTCGCAATTCATTGCCGATTTGTTGAATGCGATCCCTACTTATTTGTCTTTGAGCTTCAGCAACTCCTCTTGGATTTGCTCGTGCTTGAGCAAGAGCTGCTTTAAAGATCTCAGATAAAGTCAAAGGTTTTTGTTGTTCAGGTAGTTTAAAGTTTAACCCTGCTTTAATGCCGTCGATTATTGCTGTAGTAATACCACCTGTCCCAAAGAATAGTCCCATCTTTTGCAGGATATTACCATTCGATGATTCTCTCAAGTTTAGCAGATTAGCTATTCTATCAATAGCTGCTTGTGCGAAACTAAAACCAGCATCAATATTAGCTTGAGCACCTGGTGCTACATCATTAGAAAACAAGTTCGTTAAGTTTGTCTTAAATATCTCAAATGCTTTGCCGGCTTCAATTTTAGCCCCTTTAAAGAAGCCTGGTATTTGTTCACTAAATAACAATTGTGCTATACCAGCATTTTTAATAGCTTCACCAGTGGCAGACAGAGCATCTGCCTCAGCTTCTGGTTTACCTAGACCAAATGTTCGAGCAAAACTAGATTTGGTGAATTGGCCATAATCTTTTACAATAGAACCAAAACCTTGTCTAAGTAAACCCATAGTACCGACAATTGTTTCAACCATTAAAGCAATTCCATCAGTGATTAAAGAAGCTGATGTTTCTATAAATGCAATTGCTCCAGAGAAAGCTGTATCAAGATTACTTGCAGCACCTCCTAGTACTATATCAAATTCAATTCCAGTACTTTTTGCCACAGCACCAATCAACGAACCAACAGACTTGGTAATTAGTGTTACAGTCTCAAGTATTACACCAAAAGCGTTTTTGACAAAGTTTAATGCAGGAGCAATTGTTAAAACGAATCTACCCCAAGCTTGTTGGAGTCTACCCGAAATAATATCAGCAATCCCAATAAAAGCTACTCGTATTGCAGCAAAACCTGTTTTAGTTTTACCTTGGATCAAGTCAGTAATTCCCTGGGAGAAGAGCTTCAATGGCCCAGCTGCATCAGTAAAGATGCTACCTAAGATTGAGAACGTTTCGCCTAGACCAGTCCCTAATCTTGCGAATGCTTCTCTTATGAATTTGATTTCAGGACCGATAAGAAGTAAAATTGTAAGTATATTACCCCATCCAGATAATGTTGTAAGTGTTCTAAAACTTACTGCTAGTAGTGAACCGAATCCTCTGATTAGACCACCAACTATTCTGATCGCACCAGTACCGCCTTTAGCTAATCCACTGATTGCTCCACCAAACACCTTGGGAGTTATTTTTAGTACTGAAAGAGCACCTTTTGAGATATTACCGAACAAGGAGATTAACCCACTCGCTCCTTTCCCTAAGTTAGAATTAGTAAACAGTTGTGATATTGTATTGAATTTCTTTATATCAAAAGCTGCCCCAATATTACCTTTAGCTAAGCTTAGTAAAGATTTCTGTAATATTTGGATAGTAGTAGTCAAAAATGTTAGAGACGCAAATTTAACTTTTGACAGACCATTCAATTTGGAAGTTAAAGTGTTTATGACATTCGCAAATTTACCTGTTATAAGTATTGCGGTGTTAAAAAATGAGAAACTCTTAGCAGCTTTTAAGATGTTTAGTCTGAAACCAAGTAATGCATTTGATTGCAGTTTACCTAAAACTTTTATCTGAGTAATAATGTTCTTTATTGCAGTAATTAAAACTCCTGCTGATCTTGGTATAAACCCTAAAGATGGAGCTAGATTTACTAAAAATACTGATGACAAGCTGGATATTAAACTTATGTAAGCTTTTGTAATACCTGTAGTTTTACTCAATACTTTAGCAATTTTACTAATGCTTGTTGCTGTTTTAGTTATAGCTTTTCCAACTCCAGCAGAAGTTGGTATTAGTTTCTCTAGAACATTAGCTAACTTTGTTGCACCGATAGTTAAAGGTTTTGTTAAATCTTTGTTTCCGATTCTACCGAAGAAACTGGTAGGTACGATCTTTCTAGCATTACGTCCTCTACCACCTTTTAGTTGAGGGGTCAAGAATATAGAGCTAAGTTTTTTGTCTACTTTTGATAGTGAGCCAAAAAGAACGTTGCTGGCACGTGATGCACCTATCATAGCACTACCAAGCAGGGTGCCTATACCCTTACCTACGCTAGTGACCAGGGGGCGGATTACCCCTATAATTCCACCTAGACGTGTCAGTCCAAAAGATAGACCTATTAGACCTAATCCAGCAGCTAATGCGACAGGGGGTATTGCTGCTAAGGCTAGTACAACAGCTGGATTAGCTTTTGCTAACTCTCCTAGAGCAGTAGTTAGTGGAGGCACTAATTTTAAAAGACTTGTGATAGGACCTTCTACTACTAATCCTATAGTAATACCAAAGTCTTCGACTGCAGATTTGGCTATGCGGAAGGCACCACCTAATTTACTGTCCATGATCTCGGCAGTTCTTCGAGCCTCGCCATTTACAGCACGTAATTGCTTTTCTAACTTAGGTAATTCTTTTAATCGTAAGAATAAAGCATTAGCAGCACGTGCACCACGAATATTGAACAATTGTTGTAGAATTGCTGTCCTTGAAAGATTACTTACTCTTTCAAGTCGATCAGATAGATCTTGAAAGAATTGGAGAATAGACTCAGAGTTTACTTGCTCTGGTAAATTTACTCCAAGATTTCTGATAGAATCAGCCTTACCGGCTATCTGAAGTAAAGCGGTATTTAACGAAGTACCAGCTTTTGTTCCTCTTAGAGAAGCAAAACTTAATTGTGTTATCAGGTTAATGATTGTAGGTAGATCGATATCTAATGATCGTGCTGTACCAGAAACCTCTTTAAGAGATTCTCCTAAATCAATCAAACCTAGTGTGCCTTTTCTAGCACCAACAACTAATTGGTCAGCAACAAGAGAGGCATTTTCAGTGGGAATTTCAAATGTTCTTACCAAGTTGGCAAGAATCCTACCAGCAGTTTCAAACTCAACTCTACTTGCACGTGCTAAGTCTAAAACTGATTGTAAGCTGTCCTCAATTTCCTGGGAGGAGAAACCTGCTTGTCCTAAAACTACAGCACCTTCTGCTACTTCTTTGGCAGTAAAAGAAGTGGTTCTTCCTAATTCTCGGATCTTGGCAATTAGTTTTTCTACTTTGACCTCAGTATCCTCAAGATTAGTTCTCAAGAATAAGATAGAATCCTCAAATGAGGTGAATTGTTTGACTACTCCAATTAGTCCAGCAGTACCAATCAATCCACCTAATGAAAGGCTTTGACCTATGTTACCTAGACTATATGCTAGTTTGTTGGCTTTTGTTCGTATGCTAGAAAATACTGAATCTACAGTATCTCTTGCACGAATAACAATAATGGCTTCACCAGCAATAATACTTCTTCTAGGTGTCACGTTTCTTTCCTCTGTTGAAATGTCTACTTACAGATTGTTCCATAATTTCAGGAGCATTGGACTTGGTGTCCTCAAAATCTGGGAGCATATCTGGATTTTGAGCAGAACAAGCACGATCAATTTGTTTCTCAGTTTCACGTGCTTTAATCATAGTGAGTAGTTGACCTACGGAGTATCCGTCGGGTCTAACTCCTGATTTTCCTGTGAATTCTGTAATCCAAGAGATAAGCTCTCTCTCACTAATTTCTTGCCTTGAACTTTCATTCTTATCCGCATTTGCACTATTGCTTCTGCGATCATTATGCGTACTGCTGGTTTCGTAAAATTTAGGATAGCATTCCACAAAGCCTCCTTAAATTCATCGAGTGATTTCCGATTGACAGCTTCGTAGAATTCTTCTTTGGTTAGAGTGCTGTCGAGAAATTTCCAAAGCATATCAATTAGAAACTCATCATTAGTTTCTAATTTTTGAAACAGTTCTTCAAAATTGGCACCATCGAGCATACACAATATGTTTATTACGTCTTGGTCTCTCCATTTCAATGCCTGAGGGAAAGTGATTGGTTCTATCTCGTGTACTTCATTGTTGAAGTTGTACTTGGTATTTGTGTTACTCATTGTTTAGCCTTTGTTGAATCTGTGTAATCTTTTCTTGATCAAGTAGCACTAGTAGTTGTCTTGTAGAAACTGCTAAGTGTGTTGGTGGTACAGGGAATATTAAAGAGGCCTTTTCTCTACCTATACATTTCATTATTAGCTCTCTGTTTACGTGACATACTTCTTGAGAAGTTACCAGTAAACTTTCAATCAGATCTTCTTCTGTCTCTGCTTCTTGTGTTAACATTTTATGCCTTTATGAAAAAAAGACAAGACATTTCTGCCTTGTCTAGCTCAGTTTCTTCAAGACCTAACAATTAGTTAGGATTCAAAGGTTTTGGTGTTGGTGTTGGTGACAGTGTTGGTGATGGTGAGAGAGGAGTGGAAGGATTTTTCTTTGTCAATCCTTCTGGAACAACTAGCTTTGGCCGATCTTCAGGTTTAACTTCCATGAAGTAACCTAGAGCTTCGAGAAGTTCAATCCGATCAAACTTTCCCACACCCATTTCTCTGATCTCAGGTTCACCTTCAGCAACAATTTCATTCTCGGTCTTTAGATCAACTTCTTCAAGACCTCTTGCTACTTTGCAGATTTCAATTGTTTTCTCTTTACCAATGACAGCCATCACATGGCCAACATCGACATAAACAAATTCACTGACAGCCGTTGCACAGCCTGTTAAAATGGCTTGTTCGATGGATTCTTTAAATATTTTCTTCATTGTGGAGAATTACCTTAAACTACTAATGTTGGGTCATAATCAGCAGCAGCGTTTGCTACGGCTACTTTAACTGCACGGACAGGACAGATTGAACAAGCAGCAGGTGCTAGATTGAACGTCTGTTTCTGTTCGCCTGTACGTGGTCCAGAAACATTACGAACAAAGTTCTTGAACATACCACGATAACCTGCTGCATTGACAGCTGTTATCTTGTTGTTGAGAATTAGGAATTGCCTGGCAATACCACCTCGACGGGCAGCATTGATCCACACATTTCCCTGGTAGTTAAAGTCCGGAATTTGTTCTCCTTCAATAGAAATGTCAGTGTCTCCTGAAGAGTATTCTTTAATACCCCCAATTCGACGTTCTACTTCATTTTTCTCGTCTTCATCGTTGAGTGTCATGTCACCAACGATGCCAGCATGTTCAACCCAAACCGGGGTTGTACAGTCTCCTGCTGTATCGTAATACAGCGTCATTAGCGAACCAGGCTTTTCGCATTCAGTAATTGTTGTCGAAATAGGCATTGTTTAGCTTTTATAAAGTGTTGCCGAGTGTTACTGCAAAGTGCTTAGGTGTTCTGTCTCTTAAAGCCTCGACAGCTTTAGAGGCAGCCGGACGAGGTTTGTAAGAAACAATGTGTGGAAAAGGTCTAAAAATTAAGACTGTTTTTCCAAACTCATGTACTCCAGGTATTGCCTTTGAGGCTCCTGTATTGGGGAATTTGATTGAACCAACTACGGCTACGTTTCTGTCAACTGCGAAACGTACAATTCGTAAACCACCTCTTGTGTGAGCATGGGGAGCAGCACCTTCTCGTGATGGTCCCGGTCGAAGTCGGAAGAGACTTATCAACTTTCGTCGATGCATTGCAGCAACTGAATAAATGGCTTCTTTAACAGCTCTATTCTTTCGAACTCTGAATCTGTTTAGGTAGCTTTTAAATTTAGCTGAGTAACGGATCACGTTAACATGCTTTCAGTCCAAGGATTGATACTTCAATTAGCCAGAGTCCTTCAAACTGGAACTGATCTGGCCTGTCTGGCTCAAGCGATACTAGCTGATATCCACTGCTTAAAGGCAGTTTGTTAATCAAATGATCTAAATTATCTTTTAGATTAGTTAATTTAGTCCATTCAATTTGAGGAGCTATATCATAACTTTCGTTTTGATCTACTTGAAATGTTAGCTGGTGACTCACAGCCATTGTAACATAAGCGATTGTAGCAGGTTTTACTCTATCACCACCAACAACTTCTGAATCAAATTCTAGAAAGCCTGGTATGAGAAATATTCCCACGTTAGGCACATTCTTATTATTTGTTGTCTGGAATGGATCAAGAGCAATTTTTACTGGGACATCATTTTCTGGGGAAAGGTCAGTCCATAAACCACTGATGTCTTTATTGGCTATTATGTATTGTCTCAAATACTCAGCAGCTTCAATTCTTAGTAGCACAGTTAAGCCAGTTCTTGTTGAAGTTTGGTAACAATAATTGTCCTTCTTTTGAATCCTGTGTCGTAGAAGAAAGATCGTCCTTTGTCAGAGGTTGTTTGATATAACCCGTCCTTCCAAGTTAAATGTAGTCCGCGATTTACGGGTACATTTTTAGCTGTGAGATCAGAAGTTTCAAACATGAAATAAGTAAACTCATTTTGAGTTTTTACTTCACCACCTTCCATAGTACGTCCAGCTTCATCTACGATCGATCCGCTAAGTTCTTCAACTATCATGTTACCAGCAACTATCCAATTTAATGTTACAAGTTGTATTACATCTTGTTGGATAACTTTTGATAACCAATCATCACCCCAATCTAGGAAGTCGCCCATTTTAAGCACCTGTTGCGAAGTTTGGAACCGCTCCAACAGTTACTGGTGCGAGTTGAGTCATCAATACCATTACACGATTTTGTCCTACTGGACATGCAACTGCCTTGTTTGGACCAGTGGTAGATACTTTCATCTCATCACGTTTTGCGTGATCAATAGTAGCTCTACCCAACAATACGTTAGGTCCTGCTCCAGCAACATTACTGGCAAAACCTGTGATGAATTTGCCTTGGTAGACGCTGTCGGCGGACAACTTGTTGTTGTTGGCAGCTAAGGCAAGGTCGTACCGAAAGTAGATGAGATCATCTTGTAGGATTTCAGCAGGAAGATTGGGGTCTACCATGTAGCTCATCCAACAATTAAACACTACTGTACCAGCAGTTTTTGGTTTGATTGTTGATTTGGAAATCCCAACACGATTGAAGAGTACGATGGGTTCTCCTGGGATTATACTGGTTGTGAATTGATTAAAGAAATCAGTTTCAGAACCTCCGCCACCCTGTCGGTAATCACCAACAATGTGTACTTTTTCGATGTTGAAAGGATGTCCTTGACGGACTGGTAGGTTAATAGGCATTACATTCTCCAAAAATAAAAGGGTTAAAAGCGGGCATCACACCCGCATGGAGGTTGCTACCTCTAAAGGAGATTGACTCGGAGAAACTTTACAGTGAACCTGTAGGACGTAGGCGATGGATAGCTTGACGCTCACGTTCGTTAATTTCAATGTCGAAGTAACCAGCCATACCAAATCCGAGCATGTCGAAAGGGGCTTCAATACTGTAGGATACTGGAGCTGTGTTTCCTTTCAAGTAGCTAATTGCATAAGGAGAAAACTGGCGTGTTGAAGGCCACAACCACCACATATCATCACGGCCTGCACCGTTGTTTATTGTGGGGTTTAATAGCTGACGGAACCTACGTGTTTCCATCTTTCCGTACCAGTAGTTATCTTGTCCTTGACGTAGGAGATTATCACTGGGGCTGATAAGATTCTTTTGATTAAAGATTTCCCAAGCACTGCGTTCTTGGGCTCTACTGCCAACAACGATCTTCCATTCATCGTCAATGTCATTGATCCAATCTACACTACCTTTGTTAATGGTATGTTGAGAGATTCGATCCATAATAGGTCCGATGTTGGCTGCGGTTAGTGCAGTACCAGCACCAGCAAAATCATTGTAGTTAGTTTCGAAGAAAGCACCACTAGCAGCAGCACCAGTAGCTTTCAACATCTTCTTGACAAGCTTGACATCTGGTACAATGATAGCACCTTCAAGCATCAAGTTAAACAATTCAGCAATGATATTGAAGTCATCGTTGAGAATAGCTTTACGATTGAACATGACATACTGGGCTTTAGTGTCAAGTTCAGCAGTGTACTGAATCTCATCACCATAACCAGCAGATTTGATTCGTCCATCATGATCCAATCCTTGCCAGATTGATCCACCAGCTGGACGAATACGTTCTACTGGACGAAAATCTTCATGGCTGGTTTCAAAGCACATGGAAGTAGCAAAGTCTGCACCTTTGACTTTCCATGCAGATTCGACAACAAAACGTGAAACACGTTCAAACAAGTTTGGCATGTCGAAGCTAGAAAAACCACCAGAATTACGAATAGTGCCATTGAATTCGGCAGGTACTCGGTTTCGGTTTACACGACCAAGATCATTGGCCATGTTTTGGATATTGCTGAAAGCATCATAGTGATTGGTGCCCATAGCTTTGGCACTCAATACCATAAATTCTTTCAGACTAATAGGATCTCGTCCCATTGTTTCATCAGCAGTCTTCTCACCAAATCGGCTGTTAAGAATACTGTGTTGATAGTCACTTGTCGAGACTTCATCTTCCCACGATTTGGAAGCCATACGTCTAGTAACAAGAGCTTCGATGTTTTTGGAAATTCCCTGGGGAGAAAGTTTGATACGTGCGGGACCTGGAAGAGCGTTTTCAAGTTGACGTACTTTGAGTGCGTTCTTGATACGGCTTTCAGTCCAACCTTCGTCGAATGCTTTGTAGAAAACATCTTCAGCTTCAGGGTGTTTCTTTGAAAGCGACATGCACTTTGATAGGCTCAAGGAACCTTTCTTTGTGCTGTTTTTAACAGAGAAGTCAGGAGCGTCTAATGTATCTTCGTCATCGAAGTCACCATCGTCACTATCGTCATCGTCATCAGAGTCACTGTTTAAGATGAAGTCGTCTTCTAGTGCAGTGTCAAGTTCATCTTCAATATCATAGTCGAGATCGGAGTCATCATCCCAACTTTCATTAGCTTTGCTCTTGCGATTCTTAATCACAGTTAATTCTTCCTTTGTGATTTTGCTGTTGTAGATCTTCATGCCAGTGAAAGGATCACGTCCATCTTGACATACAGTCATCTCTTCGAGAATAACATTGTGCATTGTATAACAAGCACCTTTAACGCGTCGATTATTGATACGCGTACCAGAAGCGTGGTATTTAATTACAGTACCATTTTCTTTGCTGGCGTCTAAGCCCATTGACATGTTGAAACCATCATCTTTTTTGATGATCTGTTCAGTAGCTTTGTTGCGTACAGTGATCTTTGCTGTACCACGAAGATCGTGCTTAGCATTGTTTACGCTAAGCTTTTCTGTAGAACCAATCCTACGATTGTGATTCCACATCAAATCCATTTTGTTCTTGATACGTAGAGTGCTCAAGTCATAATAAACTGGAGCATCAAAGTTTAGATCTTTCAGATCTACAGCACCACCAGAATAGCCGATGAAACGCAGATTACGTGCGTTGCTTGGATCTTTGCTTAGTTTGATCTTGCTGATCTTGATTTTGCGAATTGGCATTACTAACCTCGTTCTGTTGTTGAAGAATACGCGAATCGAACCATTCTCTTGTGGAAATTCCAAGAAGTTTACACTCTTTTTGGATTTCTCTTCTAGCTGATCTAGATTGATCCGCATAGATTCTTGTTATAGTGGAAGCACCACTAGCTATATTTTGTGTATGAGCAGCTGCTCTTTTAGAAGGATCAGGATGTTCAAACAATACTGAGTAATTGAATGAGACACTTGGTTTTGGATAAAACCTAGCTGATTCGGGCAATACTGAATCACTTTTGGAAGCAATTTCATACCATTTGTAAAACACAAATCGTACAGTTCTTTCAAAGTCGAATCTGTCAATGTTTACTTCATAACTCCATAGTTGTCTATCTCCGTAAGCTGTTGCCATGTTACTGTTACCAGAATACATAATAGCAATAGGTTCTGGCATGTTAATACAACGAGAAGCAGTAGACACTAACATATTTGAATTAGCACGTCTGTCTTCTGCTAATCCAGGAATATTTACAGCTTCTAATTCAGTTCCTGGAGGAAGGAGTGGTACCTGTCCAGGTTGATATTTGAATCCTTTCATGTCAGGAAGTTGACCTGAACTCACTTTAGGCCAAGATTGATCGAGCTTTAAAAAGAGTGGGATTGAGGAATGAAACTCGTTGGCACGCATCATATTAGTGATGTGTCTTCGTATACTTGGATAAATCTCAAAAGCTGGAGCACATTCAGGCCAAAGATGGTGTAGTCTTTTCCTCGACCAAATAATTACGTCTTTGGCAGAGTATCTCGTAGGATGCATTTTATCATCTTCTAGGATGTAAACTGCTCTGATCTGACCATTTGACCAGTACTCAATACCATCTTGAATTAAAGGATTGTCCGTGATTGGTGGATTTGTTAAGTATTCAGCTCCAACTACTTGCAGTCCTACCTTTACAGCATATTCTCGATCTCTTGCAGTTTTGAATGGGATGCCGACTGCGATACCAGTTTGAGCTGCTTTAAATCTCATTTCTCTTAATGAAGAACCAATTTCGTTGTGTATGGCCCATTCAACAAATTGATCTTCAATAGCATCTGCAAGTTTATCGACAATGTAGCTTGGTCCGTCCATCAAAGCTAGTGGGTGAGGACAAGCACCAACACAATCATTTGATAAAGTCCAAAGTATTCCATTGTAGATAGAATTTACTTCACACTCTGAAATGGATGTGTTTATTAGTTGTTTCTTTGCAAGACAGTTACCTGATCTTATCCACTCAGAAGTTAAATAGCCAGGACTGCTGCTCGATAGCATTGGTTTTGCTCGGGTTAACCTAGCATTCAATACTCGTGTTATTGAATTTTTAATAGCATTAGCTACACCCACAGTTATTTCCTCTTTCGTAGTTCGGCCTGTATGCGTTTTCATCAGGCTCAGCAATACATGCATTGCTAAAGATTGCACACATGTCTGGATAGGCCGATAAAGCATTGGCTCTATCTTGAAGCATCGCTATTTCCTGAGGGGAAAATTGAGTAACTTCAATGTGTTTAGTTTTGACAGTCTTTGGTCCGAAAGCTCTGCTGATTGCAGCTAGGTCACTGTAATAATCTGGGATTGCGTCAGCCATGGGATCGTGCCCTAATGTGTTAGGCATTGCATTGGAGAGTGTTTCTATTAGAGCAGCCATACATTACCTTTTGTTAAAAAGGACCCTCCCTCTGTTCTTCACAGTGATTGAAAAGGCCGTCAATCGGGAGGATCTCAAGTTCAAAATACTACTCTGTGACTTCAAACTTAGCACCTGGACAACAATTTTCAAT
>Ga0163144_10020287_pt1 | contig 13302 bp, 9 predicted proteins | sample OliLak19BULKMAT1_FD_123175 | JGI IMG/M metagenome (GOLD analysis project Ga0163144, IMG submission 123175) | Freshwater microbial mat bacterial communities from Lake Vanda, McMurdo Dry Valleys, Antarctica - Oligotrophic Lake LV.19.BULKMAT1 | ecosystem: Environmental > Aquatic > Freshwater > Lake... | reverse complement strand
GTCGGCGTCCACGCGGTCGCCCATGACCAGGCAGTCCGCGGCGGCGATGCCGAGGCGGCTTGCGGCGAGCAGATAACCGTCGGGAGCCGGTTTGATCCGCGTGGGGCCGCCGGGCTCGCCGTTCGCCACAATTTCGTCGAACAGGCACAGGGCGCCCAGGGCTTCGAGCTTCGCGCGGGCCGGGTAATCGCTCACCAGGGCGGTGCGCCCACCGTGGGCTCGGAATGCGGCGATCTCGGCGAGCAGCGAGCTGCGCCGCGCGAGTCGCAGGAAAGGCGCGGGGCGGTGGAGCATCCACTCGCGTACGCAGGCTTCGAGCTTGGGTGAACTCGTCCGCAGTTCCGCGGCGGCGCGCTCGAGCTGCAATCGCCACGGACTGGTCGGACCGGTCGGTTCCTCGAGTCGCAGGCGCTCGTGGTGCCGTCGGAAGGTGCGCAGCGCTGCCCAGCGGTGGGGAGCGCGGGCCAGGAGGGTGAACCCCATGGCGATCTGCACCGGCAGGAGCCGGTAGAGGGTGCCATCGAGGTCGACGAGCCAGGCCCGGTGGGGGGACCGGGTCATGTGGGCGCCCCATGGGGGGGCGGGGAAGTGTGCCGGGGGCGGGGAAGTGTGCCGGGGGCGGGGCGGGAGGCCAGCGGCGTGCCGGGTGCGAGCGGGCAGAGCGTCGGCGCCCATGTTGGCACGGGTCGCGCTCGGACGCGATGCTGGTCCGCCCGAGGACCTGCTCCGGAGCGCGGGGGAGGAACAGCTCACGATGGATGCACAGGACGCAGGGCGAAAGACGGCACCCAAGGAAGTGGCCGCCCACATCCCCGGGGCGCACCTATGGACCGCGGCGGACGCCGGTGAGTTCCCCGCGCCCGTGGGTTGGACGGGAATCCTCGTGAGCAGCGACCGGCGCGCCGCGGCGCACGGCGCGCTGGTGCTCGCCAGCCGGGATCTGGATTGGGACCTCGAGCCCCTCGCGGATGGCCGCTGGCGGGTGCTCGTGCCGGACGTCCAGGCTCCGGCGGCGCGGGTCGAAGTCTCTGCGTACCTCGCCGAAAACCGGCGCCGGTCCCGGCCCCTGCCGCGCAGCGCGCCCGGTGCGCCCGCCGGGGCTCTCGTTTACGGGCTGGTGCTCGTCGCGATCGGGCTGGCGGTGGAGTTCGGCATGTTGGGGCCGGATGCCGCGGTCCTCGGTCGGGTCGACGCCAGCGCGATCCGCGATGGGGAGTGGTGGCGCGCCGCCACCGCGCTCACGCTCCATTCGGGCCCGGTCCACCTGTTTGCGAACCTGCTTTTCGGCGGATTGTTCGGATGGCTGCTCGCGGAGGTGCTCGGCGCTGGGGTCGCATGGCTCGCGATCCTCGCGAGCGGCGTGCTCGGCAACCTCGCCAACGTCTACCTGCGGACGGGCGAGCACCTGTCCGTCGGCGCATCGACCGCGATCTTCGGCGCCCTCGGTTTGCTCGGTGGGTTCGAGGGGCTGCGCCGCGGCGCGTTCGGCCTCTCCGCGCGGCGCCGCTGGGCACCGCTCGTCGGCGCGCTCGCGTTGTTTGCGTTGTTTGGCGCTGGAAACGGTGAGGCAAGCGCGCCGGGCGCCCCGCGCACCGACGTGGCGGCGCACCTATTCGGTTTTGTCGCCGGCATCCTGCTCGCGCCCCTGTGTGTGTTCGCGGCGCGGCGTTGGCCACCGGCGAACATGGGTGTGCAGGCGCTGGCGGGCGTCGCCGCGGTGGTGGTGCTCGGTGGGGCCTGGTGGCTCGCGCTGACGTTCGGCGCTTGACCTCAACGCGGGCCGGCCGCGAGGCGCTGCGCGACCGCGGTTTCCAGGGCCGTTGCCGCGTGCCGGTGGCCCACGATCGATAGGTGCAAATCCGACGGCCAATAACAGGCCTCGCCCGAGTTTGCGAGGGTGTCGAAGAGGTCGATGAAGTCCACACCCGCGCGGCCGAGCCCTTCGAGTAACCCGCGCTTCAGGCGCTCGGTCGCAAGGAGCGCCGTCGGTGCCCCTTCCGCAAGCTCCAAACACTCGTTGACCCGCGCCGCAAACGTGCTGGGCTCGACTGCGGTGGCCGTCGGCAGGTAGACGGCGAGGAAGGTTGCACCCATCGCCTCCGCGGTCTGTTGAGCTGCCCATAGCGTTTCAACGGCAGCGGCGACCGCCAGAGCTTCGTCGCCCGGGTTGGCGTCGAAATAGAGTGCCTGTTGGAGTTCTTGGGAAACAAAACCGCTGCGTCCGGCGTGGCCGTCGCGCTTCGAATCGAGAACCCGCCGCAGCGCCTGCTGTGTGCTCGTAGGTTCGGGCATTCCGCGGACGTCGCGCTCGAGCAGCACCTGCTCGTAAAAGTCGTTGCCGCCGTACACCACAACCACGATCAGCGCGGGCGACAGTTCGCGCAGACGCACGAGCGCGCCGAGGTGGTTCACGAACGTGGTGCCGCCGACGGAGGCGTTGAGCACGGCAGCGGGTGTACCGCGCTGGGCCAGCGCCGTTTCGATGCGATGGCACATGTTTTCGCGGTTCTCAAGCACACCATCCATGTGGCTGTCGCCGAGCACGAGCACCCGCGGGATCGTCCGGCCGGGAAGCGGTTGATCGCGGCGCAATCCGAGGGCGTCCGTGACCACTTCGAAACCACCCGCCGGGTGGTCGGGGAAGACAAACGGCAGGCGCACGTTTGGGGCGCGCGCGACGTACCCCAGATCCACCGCGCGCATGCCGCGCAGGCGGCCGCCGGGGAAAAACACGTTGACCTCGGTCGGCAAAAGGTCGGGGTGCAGCGCGAGCCAAGGGCGCGGCCCGCTCTCGAAAAGTTCCGCCGGCGGCGTGGACGATCCGCGCGCGCGGGAGTGTGCGCCGGCGTTCAGCGAATGGGACGCGGATTTGGGGAGGGCGTTGGCCGGCGGTGCTTCGAAGAGCTCCGTCCGCGCCTCGTGGCCATCCGCGAAGGTGACCGTCGGCGGCGCGGGCGCGTGGCGCGGGTACCAGCCGAGCGCGGCGGCGCAAAGCAGCCCGGCGCCCGCGGAAATCGCCGCGAGGGCGCCACGCGCGATCCAGGTGCCCGCTGCCGTCGGAGCTCGGGTGGGGGCGGCGTGCCCGGGGGCCCGAGCGCGGGGGGACTGCGACATCGCGGGACAGTTTAGGCGTTTGACGCAGGGGGTGCCCGCGCGCGGGGCCGACCAGGCGCGCGGTACAGCAAAACGGGATGGTCACGGCACGCGGGTGCTCGGCGCCTTGTTGTTAACGTCTTTGCCCCATGGCCCCTTGGAGAGCGGAATTGGGCGCCCAGTTGCGCCTCGCCGGACCCGTCGTCGCCGCCCAACTCGGGCTGATGGCGATGGGGCTCGTGGACACGCTTTTTGTGGGCCATTTGCCCGCGGGAGCCGGTGTGCAGGTGGCCCTCTCGGCGACCGCGCTCGGGAACACGCTGTTTTTTGTCGTCGTGGCGTTTTGCTTCGGCGTCCTGGCGGCGCTCGACCCGGTGCTGTCCCAGGCCCGCGGCGCGGGGGATCACCGGGGTTTTTCGCTCGGGCTCCAGCGCGGTTTCCTCCTCGCGCTCGTGTTGACCATTTTTGCGTCGTTGCCGCTCGCTTTTGCGCCGTCGTTGCTGCGGCTTGCCGAACAACCCGACGAGGTTGTGCCCCTCGCCGCCGCCTACGCGCGCATCGCGATTCCGAGCATGCCGGCGTTTCTCGGCTTCGTCGTGCTGCGCCAAGCGCTGCAGACGCTCGGGCGATTGCGGCCGGTGTTGGTGGTGGTGTTCGCGGCCAACATTCTCAACGCATTCCTCGATTGGATGTGGATCCACGGCAATCTCGGGTTCGAGAGCCACGGGGTGATCGGCGCGTCGTGGGCGTCCACCGCATCGCGCTGGTTCATGTTCGGCGGCTTGGTGTGGATCGCAAAACCCGTGCTTTGGCCGCGTTTGATGCCGCTGTCGCGCGACGCTTTCCGCGCGCGGCCGTTTGGGCGGCTTTTGCGTCTGGGTGTGCCGATCGGACTGCAGAACGAGCTCGAGTTCACCGCGTTTGCGATCGTCGCGATCATGATGGGCTGGATCGGCGTGCGTGAGCAGAGCGCACACATGCTGGCGCTGCAGGTTGCGTCGCTCACGTTCATGGTGCCCCTGGGCGTCGGAGTCGCCGCCAGCGTGCGGGTCGGCCTCCACGTCGGCGCGGGGCGCTTCGCTGACGTGCGCCGCTCGGCCGCCGTTGCACTGTCGATCGGCGTCGGTTTCATGGCGGCGTCGGCGCTTGTCCTGTGGTTTGCACCGCGCTCGATCGCCGGATTGTTCACGGCCGATCAAGAGCTCGTGCTCTTCACGGCCAGCCTGCTGCCCCTCGCCGCAGCGTTCCAGCTCTTCGACGGCGCGCAGGTGGTTGCCCTGGGCCTCCTGCGCGGGGTCGGCGACACGATCGTGCCGATGGCCATCAACCTTGTGGGGTACTGGGCGATTGGCTTCCCCGTCGGGTACCACCTCGCGTTTGGTGTCGGCATGGGCGCCCACGGCCTTTGGTGGGGGCTCGTGGCGGGGCTCGCGTCGGTTGCCTTGCTGCTGGGTTGGCGTGTTCACCGGCGCTTTGCGCGTGATCTTGCGCGCATCGATTTGGATCGGGCGGCGCCCGCGGCGCCGGTCGAGCCCGGAATCGGGTCCGGACCAAGCGGCGGATTGGACCTCCAGGAGCGCCCCCTCGGTACCCTTCCCCGCGACGATGGACCCCCGTAACTTCCCGTTGGATCGTGGGCCGGTGGACCGCGTGCCGCGCTCAGGCGGCGGCGCGCTCGTTTACCTCGCAGTGCTCGCCACGATCGGGCTTTTGGTTCTCGCGCGGGACCTTTTGATCCCGTTTGCCGTCGCGCTGATGGTGTGGGTGCTGATCCGCGCCCTCGCCGACGGGATCGGGCGCCTCCCCGGCGCAGGTCCGCGTATCCCCGCCTGGGCGCGTTACAGCGGAGCGCTGACCGTGATCGGGCTGTCGGGCTGGTTCCTTTTGCGGCTCGTCGTGCGCAACGTCGCGCGTGTGGAGGGCCAGGTGCCGGTGTACCGCGACAACCTCGACGCGCGCCTCGCCCAACTCGCGGCGCGGTTTGGGCTTGCGGACACGGCCGAGCTGACGGCGTCCCTGCGCGACCTCGACGTGATGGGCCTCGCGGGGCGCATCGCGGGGGAGCTCGGCGCGCTCGCGGGCTCGGTTGGCATGGTGGTGATCTACCTTCTGTTCCTGCTGGTCGAACAGCGCCACTTTGGGCCCAAGTTGGCCGCGCTGTTCCCGGCGGGGGAGCGCCGCGCGGAAGTTGCGGCGATGATCGACCGCGCGCGGCGCCAGATCGAGAGCTACGTCGCGATCAAGTTTGCGGCAAGTGCGCTGACCGGCGCGGCGAGTTGGGCGGTGCTCGCATACCTCGGAGTCGATCTCGCGGCGTTCTGGGGCCTTGTGATCTTCCTGCTCAACTTTATCCCCACCCTCGGGTCGATCTTCGGGGTCGCGCTGCCCCTTGCGCTGATCCTCGTGCAGTTCCCCGAGCCCGTGAAGCCGTTTGTCATTGCGCTGGTCGCCCTGATCGCCATCCAGACGATCATCGGCAACGTGCTCGAGCCGCGTTGGACGAGCGGCAGCCTCGACCTCAGCCCTTTGGCGCTGATCCTCTCGCTCAGCGCGTGGGGCCTCATGTGGGGCACGGTGGGCATGTTCCTGTCGGTGCCGCTGACGGTGATCATCGCCATCGGCTGCGCCCAGTTCCCGCGCACCCGCTGGATCGCGGTCCTTTTGTCCGAGAAGGGCGCCCCCGCGGGCACCCCACGCATTCGCACATGACTACCGTTACACCGGGCGCTCCGCTGCCCTTGGATACTGCGGGCAGCACGCTGCCTCCCGTTGCCAACGCGCCCGCATGGCGCATCGTGCTCGGTGGATTCTTGATGGGCCTCGCGAACCTCGTCCCCGGCATCAGCGGCGGCACGATGATTCTCGCCCTGGGCCTCTACGACCGATTTATCGGCAGCATCGCGGACCTGTCGCGGTTGCGATTGAAAGCGCCCGCCCTGTTTTTCGCGTTCCTGCTCGCCGTGGGTGTCGGGTGCGCGTTTCTGTTTGCGAGCAAGGGTGTCGTCCATCTCGTCACGCACTACCGCTGGGCGATGTACAGCCTGTTCATCGGGTTGACGCTGGGTGGAGCGCCCGAGCTATGGCGGCTCGCGGGCCGCGCGCGCCTTTGTGTGCTGCTGTCGGTCGTGGTCGGCGTCGCGGGTATGTGGTTGTTTTCGCGCTCCGGCCAAAGCAGCATCCAGGAGACACCGCTCACGCTCGGACTCATCGGCGTCGCCGCGGCAGCCAGCATGATTCTGCCCGGGATCTCGGGTGCGTATGTGCTCTTGATTTTTGGCGTCTACGAGACGGTGGTGGGCTCGCTATCGGCGACGAGCTTGCGCGCGGACACGGCGGCGGCCCTCGGTGTATTGATTCCGGTCGGAATTGGAGCGGTGATCGGCATCGGACTGTTGTCCAACGCGCTCAAGTGGCTCCTGCGGGTGGTTTCAGGCCCGACCCACGGAGTGCTGCTGGGGCTGTTGCTCGGGTCCGTGCTCGGGCTTTGGCCGTTCCAGCGCCCGGTCAATCCTGACCTCGCGCACCCGGCCCAGCGCAAAGCGATCGAGGCGGTCGTGCTGGACGGCGAGGGCTACGATGCGGCGCGCGAACGCACGGGAGTGGCGTGGGACGACGCCGAGTTCGCGGCGCACGTGGCGCCCTACCAGGGGCGCACGAAGGGCGAAATTAAGCGCCTTTCCGGGCAGCTTGAGCGTGTGCCCGTCGAACCGCGCAAGGGCGCGATCGCCCTGGGCCTCGTGGTGCTCGGTTTTGCCGCCACTGCCGGCCTCGCGCGCAGCGGTCGGCGCTGATCACAACACGGGCTCGGCACCCACGCGGAAATCGACGAGCTCAAGTTCGAGCTGCGTCGCCCCGCGGAAGGTGTTCCACTTGGGCGTGTACGCCGCGTGGATCGCAGTCGCCGGAGTGAGCTCGGCGAGGCGCGCGCCCTGGTGGAACCCCATGGCCTTGAGCACGTGCGGGCCGCGGCGCAGTTGCACCATCAGGTGACGGCCTTCCTGCCCGACGGCGCGCGGCGGTTGCGCGATGCGCAGGTCGCGCGAGAAAAACACCGGCTTGCGGTTGTGGGAGCCGAAGGGTTCGAGCCGCGCGAGGTGCCGCATCAAACTCTCGTTGACGTCGGCGTAGTCGAGTTCTGCATCGAGGCTGAGCCGGCGCTCGGCGGGGGGCTCGGCAGCCAGCATGGCCCGCGCTTTTGCGTTGATGGCCGCGCGCAGCATGGGGATGTCACAGGCGCGCACTTCACAGCCCGCGGCTTGGGCGTGGCCGCCAAAGCGCGCAAGGTGCTCGGCGCCACCGCCCATCGCAGCGAGCACGTCGAAGCCGTGCACGCTGCGCGCGCTGCCGCGCCCCTCGTCGCCGTCGAGCCCGATGACGATCGCTGGCCGGCCGAATTCGTCGACGAGGCGCGCCGCGGCGATGCCGACGACTCCTTGGTGCCACGCTCCGGCGAGCACGAGGACCGGGTGTTCGTCTTTGTCGGGAAATGCGCGCGCGGCGCTGCGCGCTTCCGCCACGACGGCCGCTTCGAGCGCTTTGCGCTCTTGGTTCAGGCCGTCGAGTTCGCGCGCGAGCCGCCGTGCGACCTCGGGGTCGCGTGCGAGCAGCAGCTCAACCGCGCGCTGGGCCGACCCGAGCCGACCGCTGGCGTTGATGCGCGGGCCGATCTGGAAACCGACGTCCTCCGGGTGCAGGGGCCGTCCGGCGATACCGGCGACCTCGAGGAGCGCACGCAAGCCGGGCAGGCGCGTGCGTTCGAGGCGCTTCAATCCGTACCACGCGAGCACGCGGTTTTCGTCCATCAGGGGCACGACGTCGCACACCGTCGCAATGGCGACGTGGGCGAGCGCTTCGTCGAGGAACTCCTTGAGTTCGGGGCGCGCGCGCTCGCCGCCGCAAAGCTCCTGCACGAGTCCCCACGCGAGCTTGAAAGCGACCGCGCCGCCACACAGCTCGCGCCACGGGTAGGTCGAGCCCGCGAGCTTCGGATTGACGATGGCAAACGCCGGCGGGAGCGCTCCGAACTGCGGGTGCGGCGGCGGGGGTTCGTGGTGGTCGGTGACGATCGTGTGAATGCCGTGTTCGGCGAGCTGCGCGATCGTTTCGAAAGCGCTCGTGCCGTTGTCGACGCTGACCACGACACGCGCGCCGACGTCCAGCGCCCGCGCAACCGAGTGGGGCCCAAACGAATAACCGTCGATCAGCCGGTTCGGGATGTGCCAAACCGCATTCGCGCCCACGAGCCGCAAGAGCTCCATCAACAGCGCGGTCCCGGTGACGCCGTCGACGTCGTAGTCGCCGTGGATCAAGATGGTTTCCTTATCGCGGATCGCACGGGCGAGGCGCGCGGTGGCGGCGGCCATGCCGGGCAAGAGCCGCGGTTCGTGGAGCGTGCGCGCGCTGCGCTCCAGGTGAACCCGCGCGACTTCGGCTTCGGCGAGGCCGCGGGCAACCAACAGTCGCGCCACAACCTCGGGCACGTCCACGGCGCGCGCCAGGGCCTGCACGCGGGCCGGGTCGGGCCGTTCCAGGGACCAGAGCATGGGCGCAGCATAGCGGGCCCCGGCCCTGCGCACGCACACTCCGCCCGCGCCGCAGGTTGGGCTCCCACCGCGTCCTTCGCGCTGCGATCGCGGCGGGCCCATTCGTCCGCGCAACCCCGCGCGCGTTAGGATCAATGGGCCCATGCCCGCCGATCGAAGCGCGTTTCGCCACCTTCCCGCCGTGGATGCGCTGCTCGCCCATCCGCTTGTGCGGCCCGCATGGCAGGACGCGGGGCACGCCCTGCTCGTGCAACTCGCGCGGCAGGAGCTCGACAGCGCGCGCGGGCGCATCGCCGCGGGTTGGGCCGAGGCCGAGGTTGCCCAGTGGGTGGTCGATGGGGGACCGGCGAAGGGCCTCCTTGAGCGTTTGCGGCGCGAGCGCGGCGCTGGCGTGCGGCGCGCGCTCAACGGCACGGGTGTCGTTTTGAATACGGGCCTGGGTCGTGCGCCGTGGCATCCCGAGGCGGCGGCGGCCGCGGCGCGGGTGGCCGCGGGTTTTGCGGTGGTCGAGGTCGACCGGCACACCGGCGAGCGCAACCAGCGCGACGATCGACTCAGCGAACTCGTCGTGCGACTGCTCGGCTGCGAGGCTGCGCTGGCCGTAAACAACTGCGCGGCGGCAGTGGTGCTTGCGCTTCAAACCCTTTCGGGTGGGCGCGAAACCCTGCTTTCGCGCGGTGAACTGGTCGAAATCGGCGGTTCGTTCCGGATGCCGGCGGTGATGGAGCGCTCCGGCGTGAAACTGGTCGAAGTGGGCACGACCAACCGAACGCGCAGCGGTGATTACCGCGCGGCGATCGGGCCCGACACCGCGCTTTTGCTCAAGGTGCACCAGAGCAACTTCCGCATCCGCGGTTTCACTGAAGAGGCGAGTGCGTCGGAAATCGCAGCGCTCGCCCATGAACGCGGCCTGATGGCGGTCTACGACCTGGGCTCGGGCAGGCTGGATGCACAAGGCACACGCTCCCTCGATCTTCTCGGCGACGAGCCGGACGTGCACACGGCGCTCGCAAGCGGTGTCGATCTCGTGCTTTTTTCCGGCGACAAGCTCCTTGGTGGGCCCCAAGCGGGCATTGTCGCCGGGCGCCGGGACGCGGTGACGCGGCTGCGTCAAAACCCCCTCTACCGTGCGCTGCGCCTCGACAAAACGATCCTGGCGGGTCTTGAGCGCACCTTCGAACTGCTGCTGGAGGGGCGCGGTGACGAGTTGCCGGCGCGCGCGCTGCTGCACATTGACTCCGCAACACTGCGCACGCGGGCGACGCACCTCGCCGCGGCCCTGTCCGAGATTCCCGGCCTGCAAGCCAAGGTGGTGGAGGAGCGTTCCCAACCGGGCTCGGGCAGCGCTCCCGACGTTTTCCTGCCGACGTTCGCCGTGGCGCTGGGCGCGCGCGGCCGGTCCGCCGCGCGGCTGGTCGCCGACTTGCGCGACCTCGACACGCCGGTGTTCGCGCGGGTCAGCGCGGACCGGGTCCTGATCGATCCACGCACGCTGCTTCCGGGCGAAGACGACGAGCTCTTGAACCTCGTGCGCGCCCGCCCCTGGACCACGGGGCCATCCGGGGCGTAGGCTCGCACACCATGGATTCGACTCCCACAAAGCGCCTGGTCGACTTCGCCGCCTGCGCGGGTTGAGCGGCCAAGATGCCCATTGGGCGTCTCGCGCACGTGCTGCGCGGCCTCACGACCAAGGGCGATCGCTCCGGCGGGCGCCTCGTCATCGGACCTGAGACTTTCGCCGACGCGGGTGTCGTGCGGCTCGGGGAGGGAGAAGGTCTGTCCGCGGGTGCGCCGCTCTTGGTGCAGACCCTTGACTTTTTTCCGCCGGTTGTCGACGACCCGTACCTCTACGGCGCCATCGCCGCGGCAAACTCCCTGTCGGACGTGTATGCGATGGGAGCTACGCCGATCAGCGCGCTCAACATTGCGTGTTTCCCGAAGGATTTTTCCGACGCGTGGATCGGCGAGATTTTGCGCGGCGGCTTCGACAAGATCGCGGAGTCGGGCGCGGTGCTCGCCGGCGGACACACGGTCGAGGGTGACATCCTGTTCGGCTTCTCCATCACGGGCCTGGTGTCCGAGGGCGCGTTGATCGACAACGCGGGCGCGCGGCCCGGGGATCGTCTGTACCTGACGAAACGGCTCGGCATGGGCACCATGACGACCGCATCAAAACAAAGCCGCATTCCCTTTGACGTGCTGCGGCCCGCGGCGCATCAGATGGCCGAGCTCAACCGCAGCGCGTGCGAAGCGATGGTCGCCGCGGGTGCGAGCGCCGCAACAGACGTCACCGGTTTTGGGCTCTTGGGGCACGGGCGCAACGTGGCGCGCGCGAGCGGCGTCAGCCTGTGGTTCGAAGCGGCGGCGCTGCCATTGTGGCCCGGAGCGCTCGATTGGGCGCGGGCGGGTGTCGCTTCGGGGGGCTCCAAACGCAACCGCGCCGAGATTGAGGCCGACATCGACGTCGGCCCGGATGTCGATTCCGCGCTCGTGACCTTGGCGTTCGACTCGGAAACGTCGGGTGGCTTGCTCGTCGCGATTCCGCCGGCGCGCGCCGCGCAGTTCGAAGCCGAACTGCGCGCGCGGGATGTGCTTGTTGCGCCCGTGGGTGAAGTGCGCGAAGCGGGTGCGACACACGTCGCGCTCGGCTGAACCCTGCGACTAACCCGGGTTAAGGCCACTCGCGGCGCGAGCGCGCCGTCGTGCTCGCGACCTCCGTGCCCACGGCGTCGAAGGCGCGGACGGTGACCGCGATCGCGGGGGGCAGCGCCGCGAGTTCGGTGCCCGTCGGTGTCCAGGCGAGGCCCTCGGTGCGCTCGAGCCGAAGCAGCGGCGCGGCGTCTGCGGGGTCGTCCGCGCCGCGGATCTCGATGCTGAACCAACCGTCCGGCGGTCGTGGTCCTTCGAAGGCAAACGTGCCGAACGCATCGACGCGGGGCTCCGGCAGGCGCACGACGAGGCGCGCTGGGCTCGTCTCGCCCGGCAGGATGCGGCGGATTTGGCCCGTTCCGGCCTCGGAGGCGTGTGGCTCGATCAGGTCGCGCACGAACATTCCGCCGGCGAGCCCGAGGAGCGCCAGGCTGAACCAAGGCGCAAATCGCGGACGGCGGCGAACCGGTGTGCCCGGCGGCGGCCCGTGGGTGGTGCCGACCTGGGTCGCCAGTGCCGCTTTCCGGGTGCGCCGCTTGAGGACCGCGGCGGCGAGGGCCGGGTCGCGGGTCAGCTCGACTTCGAGCGCGGGGTCCCCATAGGTCAACTCGCCGCGGTCGAGGCGGGCTAAGATCCTACGGCGTCGCCAAGGTCCGAACATGGGTGTGCCCGCGGGGCGAGCCGAAGTCTAGCAGGCGACCGTCACGGCCGCGGTTAACCTCGCGCGGGCCATGGGCTCCAAAAACGAATCCGCGTCGCCGGGCAGCGGTCCTGATCGCGCGCGCGTCGGTCATCCCAGCGGACTGCCGCCGGCGCTGCTGAGCGCGCCGCCGTGGATCCTGGGACACAGAGGAGCCCCCCTCGATGCGCCGGAAAACACGCTTTCGAGCCTGGAACGGGCGCTCGGGTTTGGCCTGGATGGCGTCGAGTACGACCTGCAGGGTTCCCGCGAAGGCGAACCGGTGTTGCTGCACGACGACACCCTCGAGCGGACCGCCCAGGACCCGCGGGCCGCGCACGAGGTCACCCTCGCGGAGATGGCGCACCTGGAGGTGGGCGGCTGGTTCCAAAAGCGCTTTGCCGGCGAAGCGCTTCCGCTGTTCGCGGACGCGCTCCAACACGCGCTGACCGCGTTGGGGCAACCCGCGCTGCACATGATCGAACTCAAGCGCGCCGACCTCGTCGAGCGTGTTGTCGAGATCCTGCGCGAGGACGCGCCGACGCTGCCCGTCCGCATTGCGAGTTTTCACCGCGAAGTGTGCCTCGCCGCGCGTGACGCGGGCCTCCCGTCGATGCTGCTCGCCGTGCGATGGCACCCGGACGACCACGCGTGGCTGCGGCGCGAGCGGATCGAAGCCCTTGGGCTGGGGCCCGGCGGATGGCGCGACGCACCGCGCGACGCAGCCACGCGTGCGCTCGCTTACGAGCGCTGGGGCTGGGGCCTCGACGATCCCGATCACCTGCTCGAAGCATGTCGTGTGCCGTTTTTCGGCTTCAACACCAATGAACCGCGCCGCGCCCTCGGCGCACGCGCTCTCGTACGCCTTGCGCCCCACGACACCGGACGTTGGCCCCTCGAGGTGCCGGTACTTGAGGTCGGGCCGGATCCCAGCGGCGATCAAAGCGGTGCATTCGCAGGCCGCTGGACCGTGCGCGCCGCGGTGCGCAATCCCTTCGAACATCCGATCGCCGTGGAGCTCGAAGTTGAGGTCCGCCGCGGAGCGTTCGAAGTGAGCGGAATCCCGGCGCCCTTCGAACTTGGGCCCGGTGCGCGCCGGGAGGTCGAGTTCCAACTCGCAGGGGGCTCCTTTTCGCCGGGCCTCGATCCGCTCCTCGTCGGCCACTTCGAGCTGCCCCCCGGTCCGGGCCGCGAGCCCGCGCGGTTGCGCCTCGACGCGCCCCTTGAGCGCGTGCGCCGCGCGCTGCTGCGCAGCACCACGACGCGCCTTCTGTGTCTGCCCGAAGTGCCCGGCGGGGAACCCGTCGCGCTCAACCTGCGCCGCCGCGGCGCGGAGCT
>Ga0163144_10020285_pt1 | contig 13303 bp, 11 predicted proteins | sample OliLak19BULKMAT1_FD_123175 | JGI IMG/M metagenome (GOLD analysis project Ga0163144, IMG submission 123175) | Freshwater microbial mat bacterial communities from Lake Vanda, McMurdo Dry Valleys, Antarctica - Oligotrophic Lake LV.19.BULKMAT1 | ecosystem: Environmental > Aquatic > Freshwater >... | reverse complement strand
GAGCAGATCGGCGGCGACCTGCTGCCGAAGCCGACGACGGAGCAACTGGTGGCGACCGGCTTTCACCGCTGCAATATCACCACCGCGGAGGGTGGCACGATCCCGGAGGAAAATTTCGCGAACTACGCGAAGGACCGCGTGGAGACGACGTCGTGGGTGTGGCTCGGGCTCACCTCGAATTGCGCGGTCTGCCACGACCACAAATTCGATCCGATCACGACGAAGGATTTCTATGCGATGACCGCGTTTTTCCGCAACACGACGCAGGATCACACCGACAAGAATGCGCGCGACACCGCGCCGGTGCTGGTGATTCCACAGGGCGAGGACGCGAAGCGCCACGAGGCGATCCCGGCGGAGATCGCGGCGGTCAGGGCGAAGATGGAGGAGCGGCAGAGGAGCCTCACCGCGGAGTTTGAAAAGTGGCAGCTCGGTGCCAAGGCGGAGGTCATCGAAAACGCGACCTACACGGACACGCTGCTCGCGCAGATTCCGCTCAATGACGGCACGGGCCGCAGCGCGAAGGGCTTCGTGGCGAAGAAACCGCAGGCCTTTGCCCTGCCGGAAAATGTGCTGTGGAAAACCGAGGGCAAGAGCGGCCCGGCGGTGCAGGTGGCGGACGGCGCTTCGATCGATCTTGGCGGGCTCGGCGATTTCGAGCGTGATCAGGCGTTCAGCGCGAGCGTGTGGTTTTTCCGGCCCGGCGCGAGTAATGCGCCCGGCGGCATCCTCGCGAAGCTGGACAAGGCGGACGGTTTTCGCGGGTGGGACATCTTCTACTCGGCCAACGAAATCGCCGTGCATCTGGTGAGCAAATGGCAGGACGACGCGCTGAAAGTCGTCACCACCGACCAGGCCGGAAAGCCCGACGCATGGCGGCACGTCGCGCTGACTTACGATGGCTCGGGCAAGGCCGCGGGCCTGAAAATCTACGTGGACGGCAAGCTGCGGAAAGTGAAGGTCGAGGTGGACAAACTGCGCGGCAGCATCCGCACGAAACAGCCGCTCATGGTCGGGCGGCGCGCGGGCGGCGGCGAGGTCTTCACCGGCGCGGTGCAGGACGTGCGGCTCTATTCGGGTGTGTTGAAGCCGAAGGTGGTGCTGGCGATTGCCGAGCTTCCGGATCTGCGCGTGATCCTCGCGAAACCGGCGGAGCAGCGCTCGCCCGAAGACAAACAGCGGTTGCTCGCGTTTTACTCCAGCGGCGATCCGCAGGGCAGCGGGCAGCAGGAGAAAATCGCCGCGCTGGAGAGCGAGAAGGCGGAGATCCAAAAGCGCAGCCCGGTGACGTTTGTGCAGAAGGAAAAAATGGACGCGCAACCACTGGCGCGTCTGCTCAACCGCGGCCAATACGACCAGCCGAAGGAGGAGCTGAAGCCGGCGGTGATCGCCGCGCTGAACCCGATGCCCGCCGGTGCGCCGGCCAACCGGCTCGGGCTCGCGCAGTGGCTCGTGGCGAAGGACAATCCGCTCACGGCCCGCGTCACGGTGAACCGCTTTTGGCAGGATATTTTCGGCACCGGGCTGGTGCGGTCCTCGCAGGATTTCGGCATCATGGGCGACCCGCCGTCGCACCCCGCGCTGCTCGACTGGCTGGCCGTGGATTTTCGCGATCACGGCTGGGACGTGAAGCGGCTCATTCGCGTGCTGGTGACGAGCGAGACCTACCGGCAAAGCGCCGTGGTGACGCCTGAGAAACTGGCGCGCGATCCCGAGAACCAGTGGCTTTCGCGCGGGCCGCGCTTCCGCATGGATGCCGAGATGGTGCGCGACTACGCGCTCGCGGCGAGCGGTCTGCTCGTGCCGAAAATCGGCGGCCCGAGCGTGCGCCCGTATCAGCCCGACGGCGTGTGGGAGGCCGTGGCGATGCTCGAGAGCAACACCCGAAAATACCAGCGCGACGCTGGCGAGGGGCTCTACCGCCGCAGCCTCTACACGTTTTGGAAACGCACCGCGCCGCCCGCTTCGCTGGAAATCTTCAACGCGCCGAGCCGCGAGGCCTGCACCATCCGCCGCGAGCGCTCGAACACGCCGCTCCAGGCGCTCGTGACGTTGAACGATCCGCAGTACGTGGAAGCCGCGCGCAACCTTGCGCAACTCGCCCTGAAAGCGTCGGCGAACGACAGCAGCCGCACGCTCGACAGCCTCGCCCAGCGCGTGCTTTGCCGCCCGTTGCGCGCGGCGGAAATCCAGGTTCTCGAAGCCAGCCGCGCCGCCCTGCTCGAGCACTACACGAAAACGCCCGCCGACGTCGCCGCGCTCCTCGCCGTGGGCGAAAGCAAAGCCGACCCCGCGCTCCCGCCAGCCCAACTCGCCGCCTGGACCATGGTCGCCACGCAACTCCTGAACCTCGACGAAACCCTTAACAAATGAAGCTACCAGCCAACGCGGCGCACGCCGGGCATCAGGTCGAAATGGGCGTCGCGCGTCACGACGTCGAAATGGTGCTGCAAAGCGAGCGCGCCAATCCAGAGGTCGTGGTAAGGCACTTCGACGGGCGCGGCGGCGACCGCGTGGCGAAGCCCTGCGTAATGCCGTGCGGTCACGGCATCCGCCACCAGGACACCGCAAGATTCCTCAATGGCTTCGAGCCAGATCTCCAGTTCCGCACGCCGGTTGGACTTCATCAGACCGTAGCGATACTCGCCCAAAACGATGCTCGGCAGATACCAAGGACGATCCGGGCGAAGCACCCGCAGGAGCGCCTCGTCGCCCCGCGACCACGCGGAAAGCGCGTTCGTGTCGAGCAACATCGTCAGCCCCGGATGGTGGGAAAGGCCTCCTCGATCACGGCCTCGATGCGTTTGAGTTCCTCGATTGGCACATTGGGGGGAGGCACCGGCCAGCCTGTGCGCGCTTTGCGGCGCTGCAACAGCCACGAAGCGAGCTGGGCCACCTCCTGGTCGGGCAGCGCTTCGATGGCTTTTTCAATCTCCCACAATGTGCTCATGCGGCGCACGCTAGCACAGGACGCATCCGGCCTTCAAGCCGGGCCGAGTTTTACGCGAAACACCAAGCACCCATAACCCATGCACCCGTTCACCGACTTCAATACCTACGAAACCCGCCGGCAGTTTCTGACCCGCGGGCGGAACGCCCTCGGCCTCGCGGCGCTCGCCACGCTGCTCGGTCACGACGCGCAGGCGGAGCCCGACCACGCCTTGAACGCCGCGCTCCGTTTTGCGCCGAAGGCGAAGCGCGTCATCTACCTGCACATGGTCGGCGGGCCGTCGCAGATGGACCTCTTCGACTACAAGCCGGAGATGGAAAAGTGGTATAACAAAGACCTGCCGGACAGCATTCGCCAAGGCCAGCGGCTCACCACGATGACCTCGAAGCAGGCGCGCTTTCCCATCGCGCCGTCGAAGTATCGGTTCGCGCAGTTTGGGCAGAACGGCATGTGGATGAACGCGGAGCTGCTGCCGTGGTTTTCGAAGTGCGTGGACGACGTCGCGTTCATCCGCTCGATGCAGACCGACGCCATCAATCACGAACCGGCGATCACCATGATGCAGACCGGCAACGAGATCACTGGCCGCCCGTGTCTCGGCTCGTGGACGAGTTATGGCCTCGGTTCGGCGAATGAGAACTTGCCCACGTTCGTCGTCCTCGTCGCCGAGCCGACCAATCGCGAACAGATCCAGGCCATCTCCGGCAAGCTGTGGGCCAGCGGCTTCCTGCCCGGCCAGCACGCCGGCGTGGCCTTTCGCGGCAAGGGCGACCCGATCCTTTACATCAATAATCCGCCCGGCGTGCCCACCCACGTGCGCCGCAACACGCTCGACGGCATCCGCGCGCTCAACGAACAAAACGCCGCGCTCGTCGGCGACCCGGAAATTCACACGCGGATCGCGCAATACGAGATGGCCTTTCGCATGCAGGCCAGCGTGCCGGACCTCACCGACTTCGCCAACGAACCTGCGTCCACTTTCGATCTCTACGGCCCCGACGCGAAGAAGCCCGGCACTTTCGCCAACACCGCGCTGCTCGCCCGCCGGCTCACCGAACGCGGCGTGCGCTTCGTGCAGATCTACCACAACAACTGGGACCACCACTCGAACGTCGGCGGGCGCATGCCCGACCAGTGCCGCGACATTGACCAGCCGTGCTTCGGCCTGCTCCAGGATCTCAAACAGCGCGGCCTGCTCGACGACACGCTGGTGCTGTGGGGCGGTGAATTTGGCCGCACCATCTACAGCCAGGGCGGCCTCTCGAAAACCAACTACGGGCGCGATCATCACCCGCGCTGCTTCACCATGTGGGCCGCGGGCGGCGGGATCAAAGCGGGCGTCGTGTACGGGGCGACGGATGAATTTAGCTACAACGTGGTGGAGAACCCCGTCCACGTCCGCGATCTCCACGCCACGCTGCTCCAGCTCCTCGGCTTCGACCACCAGCGCCTCAGTTTCAAATGGCAGGGCCTCGACGCCCGCCTCACCGGCGTGCTCCCGGCAAAGGTCGTGAAGGCGTTGCTGGCGTAGCGCCGGGCGCTCAGTCGCGCTGGATCAGCGTGATCGGCGCGCGGGTGGCCTTGGCCTCGGCCTCCCGCGATCCGTATTCGTAAGTCGGAGCCTTCACTCCGAATTCGTAGGTCGGCACGGGTTGGCCATATTCACGTCCTTCGGGAGGCGGCAACGGTGCGGGACGGTTGGCTTGCTCGATGAGGTGGAGCTTGAAGAAATTCTCGCGCGTTTTGAGAAGGTGCTGCTGATTGGCCGCGCGGGAGTGGGTGGCGAGGAGTTGATGCTGCCGGGCGGCGGCGGCGGTGCGCTGTTGCAGGGCGGCTTGGTTATTGGCCGCGCGGGAGTGGGCGGCGAGGAGTTGATGCTGCCGGGCGGCGGTAGCGCGCTGTTGGAGGGCGACCTGATTGGCCGCGCGGCGGGCGGCGAGGAGTTGATGCTGCCGGGCGGCGGCGGCGCGCTGTTGCAGGGCGGCCTGGTTATTGGGTTTGGGCGGAGTTGGCAGGGCGGCAACATTGAGCGCGAGGCTCAGGAGGAGGGCGGCGCTGAGCAGCGGAGCAGGGCAGAAACGCGGTTTCATGCGTGGATTCTAGGCCGGGGCACGGAGGCTCTCAACGAGTCTTTTCGCCCGCCTGCTCAACCTTCGGGAATCAGCTCGCCTTCGGGAGACGCAGGTTTTCCCGGTGCCACGAGGAGGATGCAGACCGTGGCGAGGGCGAGGATGCCGGCGCTGGCGAAGAAGGCCGTGCGGGCGTAGTCGGCGGGGTTGATTTCGCGGATGAGGCCGAAGCCGATCATGGGGCCGAGGAAGCGCCCGAGGCTGCCGGCGCTTTGCATGAGCCCGAGGAGGCGACCCTGGCAATGGGCGTCGGTACTGCGCGAGGCGAGGCCGTTGAGCGTGGGAGTGACAAAGCTGTTGCCGAGCGAGATGCCGAAGCACACCACGAGCAGCACGCCGAGCGAGTGGGTGAAAGGCAGCGCCGCCATGCTGAGCGCGAGCACTACCGAGCCGATGACGGCGAGCTGTTTCTCGATGGGCTTTTTCAACAACCGGCGGAGCAGCCCGCCCTGGAAAAGCACGCCGAGCAAGCCCACATACGCGAGGATGTAGCCGACCTGCGCGGCGTCGTAGCGGAAGCGCTTTTCGCAATAGAGCGCGAAGAGCGCGGTCATGATCGAGAAGCCGGTGACGGAGGCGACCTGGCTGGCGAGGATCGCGGCGATCATCCGGGCCTGGCCGCCGTGGAAAACTTCGCCAATGGTCGCGCGCTGCCCGGCGCGAACGCGGGATTCCGCGGTCAGCGTCTCGGGCAGGCGCAGCCAGACGAGCAGGGCATTGAGCAGCGCGAGCCCGGCGGCGAAATAGAAAGGCGTGGCGAGCCCGAAGTGCTTGCTCAGCACGCCGCCGATGGCCGGCCCGAGCATGAAGCCGAGCCCGAAGGCCGCGCCGACCAGGCCCATGTTGCGCGAGCGGTTTTCCTTCGTGGTCACGTCGGCGATGCAGGCCATGGCGGTGGAAATGTTGCCGCCGCTCGCGCCGTCGATGATGCGCCCGAGGATCAGCATCCACACGGTATTCGCCGCGCCGAGGATCACGAACCCGACCGCGGTGCCGATGATGCTGACGACGAGGACCGGCTTGCGTCCGATGCGGTCGCTCCATTTGCCAAAAAGCGGCGCGCACACGAGCTGGAGCAGCGAGTAGATGCCGACGATCCAGGCGAGTTCGGTTTCGGTCGCGCCGATGGGCGAGCCTTCGGCGTAAAGCGGCAGCACCGGGATGACGATGCCAAAGCCCAGCATGTCGATGAAGAGCGTGAGAAAAATGAGGCCGAGCGGCGAGCGCGCGGGCGTGGGAGCGGTGGAGTTTTCCAAAGGAGCCGGATGAAAAGCGCGCGGGCGGGAAAGGGGAAGGGGAAAGTCGGGGCGGGCCGCGCCTCAATTTTGCTTCCCGTGCGCCGCGTGCGCCGGTTCCGCCACTGCCTTTGTGGGCGGATGCTGCTGCCGGTAGTGCCGCACGGCGGCCCCGCCCACGAAGACGAGGAGCACGGCGACCACGAGGATGATCTCGTCCTTGGTCAGCCTCATGGGGCCGCGGCGCGCAGGCGTTGGAATTCGTAACGGCCGCGGATGGACTGCGCGAAGTAGCGGCCTTTCGACGGCGCTTTTTTCAGCTCCTCGAAAACCGTGGCCGGCACGGCGAGGTAGCGGTACCTCGCGCCGGAGCGAAACTCGATTTCCAGCGTCCGCGCTTTCTGGTCGTAGCCGATGCTGAGCAGGCTGCTCGATTCCACGGCCACGCGCTCGACGCCCGCCGGGACCGCGCGGGCCGGCGGCTCGGCGGATAGCCATGCGAGGCCCGCCGCCAGCAGCAGCGGGCCGAGAGTGCGTCGTCCGGAGGGGAGCCACATACCGGGAGCACACCCGCTGCGCGGGCTAAGCACGAGCCTATTTTCGCGGCAAATCCGCTCCGGGTCCGGCGGAAATTTCTTTGGACGGCGGGAACGCACCGTCTAGTTTGCCGCCCAATTTTTCCCGTATGGCCACTACGTTTGCGAACCGCTTCAACGCTGATCTTCTCGACCAAAATTATGCCAACTGGCGGCGCGATCCGGCGTCGGTGGATGCGACCTGGCAGGCGTTTTTCGAGGGCTTTGAACTCGGCTCGGTGCGGCCGCAAAATGGCGCGGTGCCGGCGGCGAAAGGCGCGCCCGAAGATCCGCTCCAGCCGCGGGTGGACGGCCTCGTGTATGCCTATCGCACGCTCGGCCATACCATCGCGAACCTCGATCCGCTGGCCCACGAGCCGCCGCAGAACCCGCTGCTGAGTCTGCGCGAACTGGGCTTTGACGAAAAGGATCTCGAGCTGCCGGTGAGCACGAAATACTTCCTCGGCGGCCAGCGGATGAAGCTGCGCGAGATGATCGCGGCGCTGCAACGCAGCTACTGCGGGACGATCGGCGCGGAGTTCATGCACATCCAGAACCCGCGCGTGCGGAACTGGCTGCGCGACAAGATCGAGAACCGTCCGCCGGAGTCGGCCATGCCGGCGGAGGTGCAGCGGCGCGTGCTGCGGGAGCTGGCGAAGGTCGAGAGCTTCGAGAATTTTCTGCACACGAAATATCAGGGGCAGAAACGCTTTTCGCTCGAAGGCGGCGAGTCGCTCATCACCGCGCTCTACGGCCTGCTCGACAACTGCCGGGCGCGCGGCGTGGCGGAAATCTGCATGGGTATGGCGCACCGCGGCCGACTCTCGGTGATCGCGGAGTTTTTGCGCAAGCCGTTCAAAGTGATGTTCGCGGAGTTTTCCGAGAACTACCTGCCGAACACCGCGGCGGGCGACGGCGACGTGAAATACCACCTCGGCTACATGGTCACGCGCAAGCCGAAGACGGGCGGCGAAGTCGTCGTGCGGCTCTCCGCCAACCCCAGCCACCTCGAAGCCGTGAACCCCGTGGTCATGGGCATGGCGCGCGCGCGGCAGCGCATCCTCCAGGACACCGAGGAGCGGGCGAAAGTGCTGCCGGTGCTCATTCACGGCGACGCCGCGTTTGCCGGGCAGGGCGTGGTGGCGGAGACGCTGAATATGTCGCAGCTCCAGGGCTACCGCATCGGCGGGACCATCCACCTCATCGTGAACAACCAGATCGGCTTCACCACGCTGCCCGCCGACGCGCGCTCGACGCAGTATTGCACGGACGTGGCGAAGATGATTGAGGCGCCGATTTTTCACGTGAACGGCGACGATTCGCTGGCCGTGCGCTTTGTCGCCGAGCTGGCGCTGGAGTTTCGCCAGACCTTCAAGCGCGACGTGTGCATTGACATTTTCTGCTACCGCCGCCACGGGCACAACGAGGCCGACGATCCCGTCTCCACGCAGCCCACGATGTATCGCGACATCCACACGCATCCGAGCGTGGGCACGCTGCTGAAAAAACAGCTCCTCGAAGCTGGCGTCATCAGCGCGGAGGACGCGGCGGCTTTGGAAAACGAAATGGCCGAGCGTCATGCCAAGGCGCTGGCCGCCGTGAAGGCCGCGGAGCAGGACGAGACGATCAACCGCTTCACGGAATCCACCGCCGCGCCGCAGCCGCCCTACTCGCACGCGCCGGTGCAAACGGCGGTGGCAAAAAAGGATCTCGCGAAGATCGTGCAGGCGCTCACGACCGTGCCCGCGGGCTTCGCCATTCAGCCGAAACTGAAAAGTTTCCTCCTCGATAAACGCGCCAAGGCGTGGGCGAACGGCGGCCCCTTCGACTGGGCCTACGCCGAGTCGCTGGCCATGGGGTCGCTGCTCATGGAGGGCATCCCCGTGCGGCTCAGCGGGCAGGACTGCCGGCGCGGCACCTTCAGCCAGCGCAACTCGTATCTCTACGATCAGGAAACGCGCGCGCGCTGGTGCCTGCTCAAGCACATCACCGACGACCAGGCGCGCATCTGCATCTACAACTCGCTGCTCAGCGAGGCCGGCGTGCTCGGCTTCGACTACGGCTACTCGCTGCACTACCCGGACCTACTCTGCATGTGGGAGGCGCAGTTCGGCGACTTCGCCAACGGCGCGCAGGTCATCATTGATCAGTTCATCGCGTCGGCGGAATCCAAGTGGCAGCGCCCGAGCGGCCTCGTGCTGCTGCTCCCGCACGGCTACGAAGGCCAGGGGCCGGAACACTCCTCCGCGCGGCTCGAACGTTTTCTCCAGCTCTGCGCGGAGGACAACATTCAGGTCTGCAACCTCACCACGCCCGCGCAGTATTTCCACGTGCTCCGGCGGCAAATGAAACGCGCTTTCAAAAAGCCGCTCATCCTGATGACGCCGAAAAGCATGCTCCGCCTCGAAGCCGCAGCCTCGAAGGTCGAGGATTTCACCGGCGACTGCTTCCACGAAATCCTCCCCGGCCCGCTCCCCGACAAGCCGGAGAAGGTCAAGCGCGTCATCTTTTCCACCGGCAAGGTCTATTACGACCTCCTGAAATTCCGGGACGAAAACCAAATCGCCAACGTCGCCTTCATCCGCGTCGAGCAGCTCTACCCGCTCGACGAAACGCAACTCCTCGCCGAAGTGCGGCGCTTCCCCAACGCCCGGACCTTCGTCTGGTGCCAGGAGGAATCGCAGAACATGGGCGCGTGGAATTTCATCGGTTGGCAGCTCCGCCGCATGCTCGAAACCGCCGTTTGGTTCACTGGCCGCGCCGCCAGCGCCAGCCCCGCCGTCGGTTCCCTCGGCAACCACAAGCGCGAGCAGAAGCAGCTCATTCAGGACGCCTTCACGCTCGGGTAGAGCGGGATCAGGCCGCTGGCCGGGGACGTGCGGTCGCCGGGCCGCTCAGTCCAGCGCGCGCAGGTAGATGTTTGCGAAGTTCGCCCCGGCACCGCCGAGCCCGAGCGCACGTTTGCCGACCGCGCCTTCAAGAGGGACGCGCACGGCCTCGCGGCCCTCTGGCTGCACGGTGCATTCGCCGCCCTTGATCGTGATCGTAAAGCGACTCCACTGGCCCGGCTTCAAGCCGCCGAGCGGAAGGGTGGCGGTCGTGGCGGCACCGCGTAGGAGCACCACGGGAAGCGGTGTGTCAGCGCCGCGTTTGGCGCTCGCGCGACAATCGAAAATTAGCTCGCAGTCGCCGAACTCGGCGTCCGTCCAAAGCGGCTCGCTGGCCGGGCCGTCGGTGAGCGCGAGCTGCCAGTCGTTGGGTTTCCAGCGGTCGGGCGTTTTGCTGTTCCAGCCGCGCAGATCCGCGCCGTTGTAAAGCGGGCGATGCCCTTGGGCCACGGGCGCGGTCTGCTCCGCGGTGGCGCCCGAGGCTGGCAGTTCCTTGATTCGCAGGTTGCGCCATTCCGTGGGTGAGCCCTCGCTTTCGAGCCCGATGTAGCCTTTCCGCCACACGCACGCCTCGCCGCCGCTGACTTCCTGGCCGTTCACATGCAGCCGGATCACGCCCGCTTCGCAGACGATGCGGTAGTGATTCCATTCCGGCGACGGCTTGCTGCGCGACTCGCTCGGAAAACTGCGCATGCCGCTGTGCCGCCCGAACGGCTTCATCGTCGCGCCGTGAATCGCGAAGACGTCGCCGTGCGTCGTGTGGGCCGCGGTGTTGCCGTAGCCGTGATCGAGCACCTGCACCTCGATGGAGCGCAGAAACGGCACGCCCGGCGCACCGAGCGGCGAGGCCCAGATGAAAATGCCGGCGTTGCCCGCGTTCTTCAGATGCCGCCATTCCACTTCCATGATGAAATTCTCGTACTGCCGCTCCGTGCGCAGCGCGCCGGTTGGCCGGCCCGTGCAGGCGATCAGCCCATCGCGCACCGTCCACGTTTCGGGCGCGCCGTTCACATTCACCCAGCCGGAAAGATCGCGGCCATTGAACATCGGCGTGAAGCCCTCCTCCTCCGCGGAGGCTGTGGCCATGAGGATCGCGAGCGCGGCGGTGCAATGGCGAAACCTCATCAACCATGACGGGCGGCGGGCCAGGCGGACGCGCGGTGAAAGGATTTTCATGGCGGCAAGAGTCGAGCCTGACGGCGAAAAGAGAAGGCCCAATTTTGCGGGCGTTCACCCCGCATTTCCGCCGGAGCGGCCAACGTCCCGTCTTGCCCGCCGAACCCGGTTCGCCGATACACTGCGCCGTGCTTTCGATCTCTACCTGCTGGAATTCCTCGCGTCACACCGATGGCGAGGTCATGTGCCGCGAACTGCTCGACATGGGCTTCGACCGCATCGAGCTCGGTCACGGCATCCGCCTTTCCCTCATGGACGGCATCCTGAAAATGTATGAGGCAGGCAAAGTAAAATTCTCCAGCCTGCACAACTTCTGCCCGCTCCCCATCGAGATCACGCGCGCCTCGCCGGACTGCTACAAGTTTTCCTCGCCCGACGTCCGCGAGCGCGAACGCGCGCTGAAGCACTCCTTCCAGACCATTGATTTCGCCGCGCGGCTTGGCGCGCCCTTTGTCGTGCTGCACCTCGGGCGCACGCCGCTCGGCGACTACACGGGGAAGCTCGTGGAGTACTGCGAGGCCGGACTCGGTGCGTCGCGCAGTTTCGTGCAGGACAAGCTGGAGTGCATCCGCAAACGCGAGGAGCAAGCTCCGCCCTATTTCCAGCGGGCGCGCGAGTGCCTCGCGCGCATCGCCGAGCATGCGGAAAAACAAGGCGTGAAGCTCGGCGTCGAGAGCCGGCACAGCTTCGAGGAGATTCCGAGCGAGCGTGAAATGATCGAAGTGCTCAACGAGTTCAACGTCCCGCACGTCGGCTACTGGCACGACTTCGGCCACGTGCAGGTGAAGCACAATCTCGGCTTCCTCGATCACGTCGAGTGGATGCAGACGATCTCGCCGCGCCTCATCGGCTGCCATCTGCACGACACCATCTGGCCGGGCGGCGATCACCATGTGCCCTTCAGCGGCGATGTGGAGTATGAGAAGCTCCTCGCCTTTCTCCCCAAGGAAATGCTCTTCGTTTTCGAGATGAGCCCGCGCCGCAACCGCGAGGAAATCATGGCGTCGCGCGACCAATGGGTGGCGAAATTTGGGGCGTAGTCGTGCCGCTCTCGTTCCCTGCTGTCTCATCTGTTTGAAAAAGGCCGCCCTCACTGCGCTGCAGGTCCTCGTCACCGCCGGCATTCTATACGCGGTCTTTCGCGATCCGGCGAAGCGCGCGGAGATGGCGCACGCGCTCGGACAGGCGAACCATTGGTGGCTCTTCGCCGGCTTCGCTGCCTATGGCTTGGCGGAAATATGCTCGGGGATCCGCTGGCAGCTTCTCCTTCGCGTGCAGGGCATCGCGCTGAGCTGGGCGCGCGTGTTCATGCTTTTGCTGGTGGGCGTGTTTTTCAATTTCATCATCCCGGGCGGCACCGGCGGGGATGTGGTGAAGGTGTTCTATTTGCTCAAAGAAACGCCGGGGCGACGCGCGCAGGCGCTGCTCTCGGTGCTGGTCGATCGCCTCATCGGGATCTTCGCGCTCATCGCCATGGCTGGCGTGCTCATCGCCGCGCAATGGCACTGGCTGCTCAGTTCGCCAGACGCGGTGAAATACATCTGGGGCGCGCTCGCCATCCTCGGCGGCAGCCTCGGCGCGCTCGGCGTGTCGTTTCTCCTCACCGGGTTCGGCGTCATCCACAAACTCCCCGCGCGGCTGCCGGGCCGCGACAAGCTCGCGGAACTGGCGCTCGCCTACAGTCTCTACGGTCGCGCATGGAAACCCACGGCGGTGTCTTTCATCCTCTCGATCGCCGCGCACCTCGGCTACTTCGCCATGTTTTTTTGCGCCGCCGCCGCCTTCAGCGCCACGAGCAAAACGCCGACGTTTGGCGAGCTGTGCGCCATCCTGCCGATCATTACCACCATCACCTCCATGCCGATCAGCGTCGGCGGTCTCGGCGTGCGGGAAAAACTTTTCCAGGTCTTCCTCGGCGATCTCTGCGGCGTGAGCGACGCCGTCGCCGCGCTCATGTCCACCACCGGCTACGCGCTGAGCCTTGTCTGGGGCTTGCTCGGCGGGGTGCTCTATCTTTTCTACCGCCCCTCCGAGCACGCCCGGATGCGCGCGATGCGCGCGGAGGTGGCCACGCTCGAACACGCCGTCGCCGAGCAGGAGATCGCGCTCGAAACTTCGGGAAAGGAGCAGCTGTGAAGTCGGCAATCGGGCAGCGGCCCTTCGTGACGGCGAACTTTGCGCTGACCTGGGATGGCCGCATTTCCACCCGCAGCGGCACGCCGGCGGATTTCTCCTCGCCACGCGACAAGCGCCGGCTCGTGGAAATCCGCGCCCAGTGCGACGCCGTCCTCGTCTCCGCGAAAACCGTCGCCGCCGACCACATGAGCATGGGCCTGCCCGACGCCGCCCT
>Ga0163144_10020284_pt1 | contig 13303 bp, 7 predicted proteins | sample OliLak19BULKMAT1_FD_123175 | JGI IMG/M metagenome (GOLD analysis project Ga0163144, IMG submission 123175) | Freshwater microbial mat bacterial communities from Lake Vanda, McMurdo Dry Valleys, Antarctica - Oligotrophic Lake LV.19.BULKMAT1 | ecosystem: Environmental > Aquatic > Freshwater > Lake... | reverse complement strand
TTGGCGAACGCCGCGAAAGTCTGGTCGAAGAGGAGCTCATTGGTCGGCCCCGTGCACTTCCACCGGAGCCTCGGATCGCAGGGATTTCCCGTGAGGGCATCGAAATAAACCCGCTGCCCGGCGCCCACGGTAAACGTGTAGACATCCTCCGCACCATTCACCTCGATGTTGCCGGCCCCCACACCCGGAGACCCGACCGCCACGGTCTGTCCAAGGGCCAAGACAAACTGATCCGCAGCGGCGCAATGGGAAGCAGAGATCAACCAACCGATGATCGCGAAAAGGGAAGCGACTCCTGAGAGTGGAAAACCAGCCTTCATAAAGTTTCGAGTGGGGTCCGACAGGAATGTGACCGGCCCGCTGCAAAGAACACAGCATCGATCCCGCTCCGGCACTTTCCTTTTCAATGATCGTAAGCGTGCGACCCCATTTGCTCAAGCGCTATTCGGAGCCGCACTGATCCGGCCAATCCGCCCCGGGGCCGTCCAACCAGAGACGCATGCGGAGTCCCCGAGGCTAGCCCTTGAGAACCCGCCGCGGGAATGTCGATGGAGCCGCTGAAACGAACCAGCTAGTTCAGTTCGACGAAGCGGTTGAAGAGGACGACATGCCGTTGGACGCCGTGGTCCTTGGCCCACCGCCGCGATCGCCATCACATCAGGTGGACGATGTTGGGACCGGGCGCACCGGAACTGAGGATTTCAATTCGACTTCATGTTGCCCGCGATCGTCGACCAGCGGAATCGTGTCCGAGGCTAGTTCGGTTCCGTCGAGGAAGAGCCGGTTCTTCTCGCCTGCATCCACCGCCAGCCGGGAGATGGTGATGTGGTAAACGGTCTGGCGGTAGCGGTAGTGGATCTTGTAGCCCTTCCAGCTTTTCGGCAGACGCGGGGTCAGGCGCAGTTGATCGCCTTCGAGGTTCACGCCGAGGAGGGTTTCGATCAGCAGCCGATACATCCAGCCGGCGGAACCGGTATACCAGGTCCAGCCGCCCCGGCCCGTGTGCGGCGCGACGGCATAGACGTCCGCCGCGACGACGTAGGGTTCGACCTTGTAGGTGGCGATTTGTCCGGCGGTGCCGCCGTGATGGATGGGGTTGAGCAGTGAGAAGAGTTCCCAGGCGCGGTCGTTCTCGCCCATGAGCGCGAAGGCCATCGCCGTCCAGATCGCGCCGTGCGTGTATTGGCCGCCGTTCTCGCGCACGCCCGGAATGTAGCCCTTGATGTAGCCTGGATTCAGCGCCGACGTGTCGAAGGGCGGATCGAACAACTGGATCAGCTTCGCGTTGCGGCGGACCAGACGCCGGTCCACGGCGCCCATCGCCTGACGGGTCCGGTGCGGATCACCGGCGCCGCTGATGACGGACCAGCTCTGGGGCAGCGAGTCGATCTGGCATTCGGCGTTGGTCGCGGAGCCGAGCGGTTCGCCGTTGTCGAAGTAGGCGCGGCGATACCATTCGCCGTCCCACCCGTGCTGCTCGATGTTGGCCTGCAACTGCCGGGCCTGGGTGAGGCAACGGTCGGCAAAGGCGATGTCATGGCGCGAGCGCGCGAGGCCGGCGAACTGGGTGAGCACGTCGTAAAGGAAGAAGGCCAGCCAGACACTTTCGCCGCGGCCCTCGTTGCCTATCCTGTTCATGCCGTCGTTCCAATCCCCGCAGCCGATCAACGGCAGCCCATTGTCGCCGAATCTCAGGCCGCGTTCGATGGCGCGCACGCAGTGCTGGTAGAGCGTGGCCGTTTCCTCGGAGCGACTCGGCAGATCGTAGTAGGCCTCCTCCTCCGGCTTGACGGGACGGGCTTCGAGGAAGGAAACCGTTTCATCGAGAACGCCCGTGTCAGCGACCGTCGCGACGTAGCGGCAGGTCACGAATGGCAGCCACAGGTAATCGTCGGAGAAATGAGTGCGCACGCCCCGCCCCGCCGGCGGATGCCACCAGTGCTGCACATCGCCTTCGCGAAACTGGTGCGCGGCGGCGCGGAGGAGATGCTCGCGCGTGAGCGCCGGGGCGCAATGCACCAGGGCCATCGAGTCCTGCAACTGGTCGCGGAAGCCGTAGGCCCCGCCCGATTGATAGAACCCGGTGCGGCCCCAGACGCGGCAACTCAACGTCTGATAGAGCAGCCAGCCGTTGGCCATCACGTTCACGGCGGGATCGGGCGTATCCACGTTCACGGCCCCGAGGGTCCGGTTCCAATGGTCCCAGACACCTTCGAGCGCCCGGCGACTGGCGTCGGCACTGCGGAAACGACGGATCAGATTCTGCACTTCGGCCGCGTTTCGACCGACGCCGAGACGGAAGCTCGTCTCCCGTTCCTCTCCATCCGACAAATTGAACGCCACCTGCAGCGCACCGCACGGGTCCAGGCCCGCACCCACCTTGCCCGACAGGCGCGCGCGCTTCATGGCCGCCGGTTGCGCGAGGCTGCCATTGCGCCCGATAAACTCCTTTCGATCTCCGGTGAACGTGCGGGCCGGGTCGTTGACATCGATGAACACGACGCGCTCGGGAAAGTCGGTGTTGTAGTAATTGCGCGCGAGCAAAGCGCCGGTCTTGAGATCCACCTCGGTTTGCACGTGCAGCAGGCTCTTGTTCCTCAGGTCGCCCAGGACCCATTCCCAATAGCCGGTGACGGAAAGGCGACGCGGGCGGCCCGAGACATTGCGCAGTTTCAGAACCGCCAACTTCACCGGGGCATCCATCGCCACATAGACCCAGAGCTCGGAGGCGATGCCGCGCTCGGTGTGCTCGAACACGGTGTAGCCGAAGCCGTGACGAATCACATGGGGCGTCTCGCCGGGCGCGGGCGACGGTGTGGGCGACCAGAACTCTCCGGTCTGTTCGTCGCGGATGTAGAACGCCTCGCCCGTCGTGTCCTGGACGGGATCGTTGCTCCAGGGCGTGAGTCGGAATTCATGCGAGTTCTCCACCCAGGTGTAGGCAGCGCCGCTTTCGGAAACGACCGTGCCGAAGTAGGGATTGGCCAGCACGTTGACCCACGGCGCGGGCGTCATCTGGCCGCGCTGAAGCGTGATGACATATTCATGACCGTCGCGGGTGAAACCGCCGAGGCCGTTGTTGAAGATCAACTCGCGGGGCGGCAGCGGTGCGGGCAGGTCACGCGCGGGCGAGCGCGTCATCCTCAGCGCGGGGACAAGCGGTTCAAGCACGCTGCGATGTTCGAGCTGTTCCACGAGCGTCCCATTTTCATCGTCGAGGACGATGCGGGCCGCCGATTGCAGAAGCACGCGGTCGTCGTTGGGAATCTGTTCGAGCCGGCGGACGAAGATGCCGCCCGGCTTGTCGAGCATCTGCGCCTCGATGCCGGACGAGATCAGACCCGTGATCTGGTCCTGCAACGACTGGCGGTAAACGGAAACGTCCTCGTTCACGATGACGAGATCCACCGTCAAACCCTTCATGCGCCAGAAGGAATGCGCCTGGATGAGTTGCCGCACGATCTCGATCTTGTCCCCGTCGCTGATGCGGAGCAGGACGATGGGTGCGTCGCCGGAAATGCCGTAGCTCCAGAGTCCGTTTTGGCCGCGGCGGTTGCTGCGCAGCACGCCAGGGTTCGCCCGCCGGGCGGGATCGGCGTAGACCAACGCACCCGCGAGCCGGCCGTAGATCTGCGCCTCCGCCTCCGTGATGTTCAGCTGGTGCAACGTCACCTGGCTGTGGGTCCACGCGAGGTCGAAGGCGCGGTCCGTCATGCGCGCGCTTTGATATTTCTCCACATGCGCGACCGCCGCGTCGCGGCTTTCGGCCACGCCCAGGACAAGATCAAGGACGGCCGTTTCGTTCGGCGCCAGCCTGACCGCGCGCCGCAGGGAGACGATCGGGTCGAGCACGGAGCCAACGGTGTTGGACAGCGGCGCGAGGTCGCGCATCGCCGCCGGATGGGCCAGCGTGCCGCCGCGCCCGACGAACCGGGCGCGGTCGGTTTCGCAGGAGAGCTCGCCGGCTTCACCGCCCTGGACCAGCAGGAGATGCAGCAACCACGGCGGCTTCTCCTCCTGGGAACGGGCGCGCCGCGTGCAGAGGAGCGCGGAAGTCTTCCGCGCGAATTCGGTTTGCACGAACAGGTTGCTGAACGCGGGGTGAGCCGCGTCCGCGTCCGGTTTCGCCAGCACCACCTCCGCGTAGCTGGTCAGTTCAATCTCCCGTTCGACCGAGGAACGATTGGTGATCGTGATGCGGCGGAGCTCCACATCGTCCTCGGGCGACACGCTGATCTCGGTGTGGATCTCCAGACCGGCATGGCGCTGCCGAAACTCCGCGCGTGCCTGGGTGAAGATGGCCTCGTAGCCCTTGGTCGCCCGTGCGGTGGGTTGATACGCCGCGGACCAGGACTCTCCCGACGCCACGTCGCGCAGGTATACGAACATCCCCCAGCAATCGCGGGTGGCATCCTCGCGCCAGCGGGTGACCGCCAGATCGCGCCAGCGGCTGTAGCCGCCGCCCGCGCTGCTGATGACGACATGGTAGCGGCCGTTCGACAGCAGATGAACCTCGGGCGCCGGCAAGGTGGGATTGGAGAAGACGCGCATGACCGGTTCGCCGTCACCGGCGAACGCCCGCGTTTCCTCCAGTTTCAGATCCTCGGTGAGCACGCTCGGCGCCGCCTTCGGGACGCGTTCCTGCAGGAGCAGGTCCGCCGCCTTCAGCAGAGGGCACGCGAGAAAACGCCTCTGCATCGGGAAATCCTGCAGCGCGTTGACCAGCGCCAGCAGGCTCATGCCCTGATGATGCACCATGAACGATCGGATCGTGGCGCTCGTCTCGTCCGGAGGCAGCCGCGCGGGCGTGTAGTCGACCGCCTCGTAGAATCCGTAGCTTCCCGAGCGTCCGTCTTCCGCGAGTCGTCGCAGGTTCTCGCACGCTTCCACGGGCGAGACCATCAGCGCCATTGCGCTGGCATAGGGGGCGATGACGAGGTCATCGGCCAGTCCGCGCTTCAAGCCCAGGCCCGGCACACCGAAGGCCCGGTATTGATAATTCGAGTTAACGTCGGTGCGGTTGTAGCCTGATTCCGAAATTCCCCAAGGCACGTCGCGCACTTTCCCATACTCGATCTGCTGCTGCACCGCGGCCAGGCAGGTGTGGTCGAGCAGTGTGTTTTCATAATTGGGCATCACCAGCAGCGGCATCAGATACTCGAACATCGAACCGCTCCACGAAACCAGGATCGGCCTGCCTTGCGCACCTACGAGCAGGCGGCCCATCGAGAACCAGTGGTCCTGGGGAACCTGTCCCAGCGCGATGGCGACGTAGCTGCACAGCCGGGCCTCCGAGGCCAGCAGGTCGTAGAAACCCGCGTCGCAGCGGCGCTCGGTGACATTATATCCGGTGCAGAAGAGATCGCGGGAGCGGTTGAACAGAAAATCAAAATCCATCCCGGCGGCCAGTTCGTCGCATTGCTGGGCGAGATCCTCCAACTCGAGGAGGCGCTCCCGGGCACGCTGACCGGCTTCGCGCAGGCGGCCCGCGAGTTCGTCCTGACCAGCGCCGTCCCCGGGCGATTGATCCAGCATCGCGACGCCGTGCAAGGTGGGAGCCCGATCGAGCTCCGCCAGTCTTGCGGCAAGGCCGGAAGGATCACCGCCCGGCTTGTCCGCGCCCGACAACCACGGCGCGAGGCACAGCAGGTCGTCCAATTGTTCCGCGCAGTTGTGCTGCAGAGTTTGCGACCACTTCTTGGGGTCTTCTCCTGCGTTCTCCAGCGCCGCCGCAATCGCGGTGGCCTGGCGGGTCGCACTTTCCAGCAACGCGTGCGCTGCACGCAGTCCATCAGGTGCGGCGGCCAGTTCCACGGCCAGAGCGGTCAACGCCTCATTGGCCGGGGCCAATTCCTGAAGAACCCTCACCGTGTCGCCCAGCCCCGAGAAAACCTGCGGCGTGTAAATCTTTTCACCGGACTGTTCCCTCAGCCCCGCGCCGAGGGTCAGCAGGTGTCCGGCGAGATTGCCGCTGTCCACGCTCGACACGTAATGCGGAAGCAGCGGACGCAGCGAACGCGTCTCATACCAGTTGAAGAAATGCCCGCGGTGCCGCTCCAGCCGTTGCATCGCGGACAAGGCATCGCGGGTGCGCCGGACCAGGCCGCCGACGGAGAGATAACCGAGGTCGCGTGCGGCCAGATTGGCCAGCAACGCCAGCCCCATGTTCGTGGGCGAAGTGCGCGTGGCGATGATCGGCGCGGGCGTTTCCTGAAAGTTGTCCGGTGGCAGCCAGTTCTCCTGCGCGGTGACGAAGGTCTCGAAGTAGTTCCATGTCCGGCGGGCCGTGCTCCGCAGAAATACGGTTTGCGACCGGGACAATGCCGGCTTGGCGGATTCGATGGGCTGGCTGATCCACCAGGCGATGCAGGGCGCGACCAGCCAGAGGCCGAAGATCGGAAGAGCCGGGGACAACTGTGCCGGCTGCAGGATGGCGAGGGAAATTCCGGTCGCGAGCCCGGTCAGCGGCGCGATCCACATCGTCGCGTAAAAGCCCGCGAGATCGGCCCGGGTGGTTCGCTCGGAGTCGCTCGAAGTCTGCCATTCGAGGAGACGTTTGTGCGTGAACAGCAGCCGGCCCAGAGTCCGTCCGATGGCGTCGACGCTGACGAGGGCGTCGTAAGGCAGGAAGGCGAGGGTGAGAAACACCTGGCCCAACTGTCGGCTCGCCGAGCCCGCGAGCTCCTCCAGATGCATCGCCCACGGGAGATCCTCCGGCTTGCGGAACACATCCACCAGCGCCGCCAGCAAGCCGGGGAGTGCGACGATCGCGAGGACCAGCAGGGGGCCAACCCCGCCGCGTTCCGGCAACAGCAGCCAGCCCCCGAGCATCAGGCCCATCAAACCCACCGGGACGAGACTGCGCCGGAGGTTGTCGAAGATCTTCCACCGTGAAAGGCCGGAGAGCGGATTCGCGATGCGCCGGGCGTCGGAGCCCGGCACGCGCGGCAGGAGCCATTGCGTGATCTGCCAGTCCCCGCGAATCCAGCGGTGGCGGCGGTCGATGTCCACGTTGTAACGCGAGGGAAACTCCTCGTAGAGCTCCACGTCGCAGACCAGCGCGGAGCGGGCATGGCACGCTTCCAGCAGATCGTGGCTGAGCACGGTGTTCTCCGGAAATCGTCCATGCATCGCACGCTCGAAGGCGTCCACGTCATAGATTCCCTTGCCGATGAACGAGCCTTCGCCGAACACGTCCTGATACACGTCGGACACTTCGCGGGTGTAGGGATCGATGCCCGCGTCGCCGGCAAAAAGCCGCACGAACCACGAACGTCGCGCGCTCGGCAGGCTCACACCCACGCGCGGTTGCAGGATGCCGTAGCCTTCGGCGACCACTCCAAGCGCGTCGTCGAAGACCGGATGGTTCAGCGGATGGGCCATCGCACCGACAAGCTGGCGGGCCGCCTCGCGAGGCAGTTGGGTGTCGGTGTCGAGGGTGATGACATACTTGATCGCCGGCAGGACGGATGTGTCGCCCACGATCTCGGAGAAGGATCGGGCCGCACCGCCGCGGAGCAGGGCATTGAACTCGCCGAGCTTGCCCCGCTTGCGTTCGTAACCCATCCACACACGCTCGCCGGCATTCCAGCGGCGTGGCCGATGGAACAGGAAAAAGCGGGTATGGTCCGTTGAAGGATACTTCTGGTTCAGCCGTTCGACACCCGCACGCACCCGCTGCAACAAACCTTCATCCCCCGGCAAAATCTCCTCTGCGGCGTCGCGGAAATCCGTGAGCAGGGCGAAGTGCAGGCGCTCATCACGGTTCGCGAGTTGATGAATCTCCAGGCTCTCGATGAGCCGATCCACCCCGGCGGCGCCGGTGAGCATCGTGGGCACCACGACCATCGTGCGGCACTCGGGCGCGATGCCGGTGGAATAGTCCATGCGCGGAAGCCGGCACGGCTGCAGGAGCAGCGTGGAGAGCCAGTTCATCAGGGCGACGGCCAGTTGGCTTGCGCACAGCAGGACGACGAGCGTGAAGACAACCAGGCTCCAGCCCTGCAGCCCGATCGAGTCGGCCTGCCGCACAAAACAAAACGTGGTGAACGACGTGAGCGCCCCGATGCCGCCCGCATAGAACGTCAGCGGAAAAGCGTGGATGCAGCGTTCCTTCACGGAGCGCCACGGCCACCGCACCGACACCGCAGTCCCCAAAACCGAGCGCCCCTTGTCGACCAGGTAGAACCCCACATGGGCCGCGCGGACGGAGCCGCCCTTGTCCCGGCCGCAGTCGGCGGCAAGTTGGACGGCCTTACGCGCCACGTCCGCTTCCGAGAGCCCGCTGTGTCGCGCGAAGAACTCGACCGCATGGCGGTAGCGGTCGCGCGTGGCAAAATCCATCCGACGGTAAACGTCGGCCGGATCTGTGCGCAAGGTGACCTCGACCAGGCTCAACGCCTCCACGAAATCCTTCCAATCCATGGCGCTCAGGAACCGTAGGCTGGTGATGGAGTGGCTGACGGAAACCTGGTCCGCCGCCTGGTTCTGGCTCTCCTGATGGACCAGCTGCTCGATGGACAGCCCGTGCTCGACGAGCCGCTGTTCAAGCCACTCGCGCGCGAGGTGCAACACAGGGCTTTGTCGCGACAGGCGCTGGCAGAATTCCGCCACGAAACTGCTCGAGAACGGCAGATCGGCCTTCGCCATGTCCGCCACGACGATGACCAGATGGGACGGATTCCTTTCCGCCATGTCCTGCAAACGATCCACCCACAGGTCAGCGAGGTCGCGGGCGTCGCGCGCGATTTTCAGCCGGCGGGCGATACGCTGGAGGTTCTCAATCAGACCCAGCCGCAGCATGATGGGAATGGCCCACAGCTCGCCCAGCTTCAAGGAGGCGCCCGTCTGGTAGGCGGCGACAAAAGCCTGGAGCGGGCTGGCATCAACCTGGGCATCCACGTGCGCGACCAGTTCGAGCACGATGTCGTAGACGCGCGGCAACCCGGCGGAGGGACCGTCGACAAGGCGGGGCAACTCACGGCTATAACCGCGCGGGAGGTGACGCCGGGCCAGATGGATCTGCTCCTCGATCAGGTAGAAGTTGTCGAGCAACCACTCCGCGGCAGGCGTCACCCGCCGGGTCTTGTCGAAGGTGAGAGTGGCGTGGTTGAAGGCGCGGAGGATTTCTTCGTTCTGACCCAAGCGGCCCAGCAGACTGTTGGCACCCCGGTCGGTGACGATCCGGTGATTGGCCGCGAGCGTTGCGGCATGGCGCGCGAGCTGTTCGACGCTGAAAAGCTCCGCACGCAATGGCGGCTGGCCCAAGTCAACGCTCGAACGCAGCGGTGCGCCCATCCAACCCAGAAGGCGCGATGGAACGGTCGCTATGATGTGAATGTCTCCGTTTTTGTTTCCGCCATGGACCCATTTGGCACCCGGGCAAGACGGAACCCGATCCACCCGCCCCACCGACCGGGTTCCTTTCAAATCGGAACCAAGTTCCCGCAGGACCCGTGGGCAACCGGGGATCGATCAAGAGGTCGTGATTCCCGTGTCCCGGATCAAATCCGGGAGGGAAAACCGAGAGGCGGACACGCCGGGCGCTTTGTCGGGCGAGCTCCTATCGCGAGTCAGGTCTTGCCAGGGCCGCGCACGGTCATCGTCAGACCGGCGACGGCCGCGACGATGCCGCCGATGAGCATCCAGACGGCCTTATCCGTAGGCGATCCGGTGAAGAACCGCGAAACGTCGGAGCTGAAGGAGTTCATGGAGTTTATGCCAAGAACCATGAGGACCACCCCGCCGATGAGCAGGGCCAAGGAAATTAATTTGTTCATGAGCGGTTCCTGTCCGGTTCACGCCGAAGACGGCGATGGACCGGGGTTGTGTCCATTCAGACGCGTTTCCGGCCGGAGATGAAGTTGACGAGCACCATGACGACGGCGACCACGAGCAGGATGTGGATGAAGCCGCCGATGGCGACGCCGGACACGAGACCGAGGAGCCACAGGACGATAAGGATGACCGCTACAGTGTAGAGCATAGGTTTGATGGTTCTGGGTGTTGGGGGCGGGCTGGCCGGCCCGCGTGAGCGGACCAGCCAGCCATTGGGGGAAGGTTCAGTTCGCGGCCACCGGTGCGGCGACGGTCATGTTGTTCACAACGCTGGTCACGCCGGAGATGTCGTTGACCAGCTTGGTCACGAGGCTCTTCTCGGCGTCGTTCTTGGCGATGCCGGTCAATGTGACCACGCCGTCGGTGGTCTGGACCTTCGTCTTCAAGGCGCTGGTCGAGCGGTGGGACATTAGGGACGACTTCACGTGGGCCGTTATGGAAGCGTCGTCCATCTTCTCGCCGACCGTCTCCTTACGCATGCCCGGGTTCTTGGCGACGGTGAGTTCGTTCTTCACCTCTTTGACGCCTTCGACGTCTTTCGCGTATTCGGCGGTGAGTTCCTTCTGGGCCTCGCTCGCGACCTCGCCGCGCAGGCTGACGACGCCGTCCTTCACAAAGACGTCGGTGCCGTGGGCGCTGACGTTGCGGTGGAACAGGAGAGTGGTCTTGACCTTGGTGCTGATCCAGCCGTCGGAATGCTCTTTGGCGCTGTCGCCTTTCACCTTGAGGCGGTTGTCCACGCTCTTCACGCCGGGCAGGCTTTCGACCGTGTCCTGGGCGAGGGTCTTGTGGGAGCTTTCGGCCACGCTGCCCGTCAATGTGACGACGCCGTCCTTGGAGACGGTCTTGATCGAGTCGTCCTTGAGCGTCGTCTTGAAGACGTGGGACTTCTTGGCGGAGGACACGATGCGGTCATCGGTGTCGGACGCGCGGAGGTTGGCGCCTGTTACCAGCAATGTTCCGGTGGCGGCGAGGAGCGATATGTTTCGGGCGATCTTCATTTTCGTTTTCTTTTGGTTGGCGTGTTGTTTCAACACTGCAAGCAGCGTGGCATGCAGGCCGTAAGCCGCCATGGGGACTAACCCTACTTGGTGCCTTCTTGGATCTTGTCACCGGCCTTCTCCAGGTCCTTTCCGAACCCGTGGGCCGTGTTGCAGCCCGTGCTGCCGAGAGTGAGGACGGAGCCGATGCCGAGGGCGATGAGGAGATGTTTGAGGCGGGTAATCATAATTGTAAACGAGGCGCCCGGGGGCGGCCTCAAGGACGACATGCTCCGTTCCGCTGGCCGGGCCCGCTATGGGGTTTAACCCTACCTTGGTCGGGGGCGTTCATCCGGTTTGACTAGGGCCGTGGCTGGAGGCGCTATGCCGAAGTTTTTCCGGATCTCGCGGGCGCTTTCGGACGGGCTGGCGGCGGACCTCTGTGTGATGAACCCGGACATGGAAGGTTGAAGCTGCACGGCCTACAAAAACCCTCGGGAATCACCTTGGTCCTGGAGGCCCGGTCCCCTGACCGGGCGTTCTGTGACGAGCTTCGAACACATGACCGTGGAGAGGCCGATCCTCCGCCACACCGCCAAGATGGACGGGAATCCGATCTTGGCCCTAGAAACGGGCATCTTCCGGTTACGGCGCGATCTTTTCACTCATCCATTGGCGCGCCTGGGTGAACCCGTCCTTCATTTCGGCATAGGCCTTCTTGGAGCCGGCTTTCACATTGTCCCAGGTGGACTCGGTCGCGTCCTTCAATCCGTCGAGCTGGGTGCCAAGTTTGGCCGATTGGTCGCGCAACGCCTGGAGCCTGGGTTTGGCGTCGGCCTTCATCGCGTCGCTGGATTTTTCGATCTTCGCCTCCAGCGCTTCGAGATCCCGGCTGATTTCAGCCCTCTGCTTTTGCATTGCAGCCGTGAACTCGGCCCTTTGCGCGAAGGTGTAGTCCTTCATCTCCTGTTCGGACTGGGCAGTGGAGTTCTCCATTTTCAGCGGGGGCGTTTCCCGGCGGTCGCAGGCGGTGGCAAGGACGGCGACGGAGAGTGTGAGGGTGAGGGCGGAAAGTTTCGTGGGGTTCATGATCGTGGTGTGCGGGGTTGATGGCTCCGTCGTTCGAGGCGGATGGGTCCGAAAACCTACGCTAGGGTTCGCGACGATCCTTCACCATGGGGTGTAGTCCTACCGGCGCCGGCCGGTGCTCCGCCCAAAAAATGCACCAGCCGCCCTGAACGGGGCGGCTGGTGTTCCATGCGGGGGTCGGCTGGCGCAGGAGGAACCGTGCCTCCGGCCCCGGCGGCGGAAAATCCGTTCAGAAGGCGAAACGCACGCCGAGACGGCCGACGCCGTAATACTTCGTCTCGTCCGGCAGCACGAAGCGGGCGTCAACGAAGGCCCCGACCCGCCGGGTGAAGCGGTATTCCAATCCGCCGCCAACCTGGCCGAACCACGCCTTGGCCCGCTCGAACTGGTAGCCTCCGCCGCCAAACGCGTAGGGGGCGAACCCGCCCTGGCCGATCGGGAAACGCACGATCAGGTTGGCGGACGCGCTGTCGACGAAGACGCCGTCGGTGTTGTCGGAATAGGCTTCGGCGCCCACACCGACGTTGCGGGTGAAGAAATAGTTGAGCCCCACCCCGGCTCCCAGCCGGGCATCGTGCCGGACCCGTGAGCCGGACAGATGGTCGATGGTGTATTTTCCGAGCGACGCGGTTCCGAACACGTCGACCGACAGTTCCTCAGACCGATAGAGGTCGCCCTGGTCGTAGTGCATTCCGCCGGCGTGCCCCATGGTATCCGCGCCGAGCGCCGACTTGGCGGCAAGCATCAGAATGGTTCCGCCGATGAAGATTCCGTTGTTGGTGAGTTTCATTTCGTCGACAACGTTGAAGAATCCGGCGCGGCTTCAACATGGGGAGTTCTCCTACTTCAGTCGCGCGAAGGCGCCTCCCGGAAACAACACCAGCCGCCCGGGGCTTCCGGGCGGCTGGTGTTGGACGAAAGCGGTGTCTCAGGAACAGCCGCTGTCGGTGGATTTTTTCAATGCCTTCCCGACCGCCGCACGGGTTTCGGCGGCGGGCATGGTCGATGGCGCGATTGGGAGCGGCACGTCGATGCCGAGCGCGCCGCACAGGTCGATCTCGTGCTCCTGCTCCTGCACGATGATGCCCCGCAGGGTCTCGCTCAGCGCATACTCCCCCATGGCCTCGGCCTGGCGGATGCGCTCGCGGTAGCGGCCCACGGTTTCCCGTTCGTTCTCGAGGTCCGCACGCAGCATGGCCACCGGGTCGCTCGAGGTGACGACCGGCTTGGGCGTGACGCACGGCATGCCTCCGAGGTAGTCGATCTGCTTGGCGATCTTGATGGCGTGCTGGAGTTCCTCGGCCGCGTGCAGTTGCAGTTCGCGCGCGATGTCCGTGTAGGCGGCGCCCTTCAGCACCTGGCTATACACGGTGTAGGCGATGATCGCCTGGTATTCT
>Ga0163144_10020283_pt1 | contig 13303 bp, 2 predicted proteins | sample OliLak19BULKMAT1_FD_123175 | JGI IMG/M metagenome (GOLD analysis project Ga0163144, IMG submission 123175) | Freshwater microbial mat bacterial communities from Lake Vanda, McMurdo Dry Valleys, Antarctica - Oligotrophic Lake LV.19.BULKMAT1 | ecosystem: Environmental > Aquatic > Freshwater > Lake... | reverse complement strand
TCGTGGGCTCACCCGGGCATTCTTACAACGTTTTGCGTGGGACGGAACTCGGCAAACCCTGGAATGTCATTGGTACCGTCACTCTCGAAGCGAATGGCTCGGTTGAATTTGTGGATTCGACCGGCCTATCGGGCGTTTGCAGAATGTATCAATTGGTTAAGCCCTAAAGGAGGAGGGCGCCCATCGAGGGGGGGCATCCAGCAGGATAAGGATGAGGATCCGGCTCAGGGTCAGTCACGCCGGCCTCCCCTCCACCCGGTTTCACGGAGAGGGCCGTCCTTCGGTGATGGATGCAGGGCGCGGGCCTGGGGACGGGATCATTACTTTCAGGACCATCAATTTCAGGATCCCGAGGGCGAAGCCCCCGGTAGCGAAGGATTTGCGATGCGAGATATTTCCCGGTCATTTTGGAACCGCGGGGCCATGACCGGCGCCGCGGTGCTGCTTCCATTCCTGCTTCTATTTGTCATCTTGATGGGGCCGGCGGCCCGCCTGATGGCCTCCCCGCCCGTGGCAGGCCTGGACCCGGAAAAACCTCCGGGAGCGAATTTTGACCTGAGCCATTGGTATCTTGGGACACCCGAACTTCCCATTTCCGGCTCCGTCGAGGCGGCCGACCTGATCAATGGCTTTACCAGCCCCTGGTTTTTTACGGGCCCGGACGGCGCCATGGTCTTCTGGGCGCCCGTGACCGGCGGCACCACGCCCAATTCCACCTTCCCCCGCTCGGAACTGCGGGAACAAATCAATCCGCCCGACAATACAATCAACTGGGGTCCCGCCGGCATCCACATTCTGAATGGCCAGTGCAAAGTCACCGTGCTGCCCAGCACCGGCAAGATCATCATTGGCCAGATCCATAGTTACCTTTTCGAGGCCCGTCCGTTGCTCAAGCTGGTGTTCGACAATGGCACGATTGACGCCCAATTAAAGGAAAGCCCTACCGCGGACTCCGACATCCATTACACATTTCCCAACGTCCCGTTCAACAGCCTGATTACCTACCGCATTGTTTACGCGGATGGGATGCTGTTGATGACCATCAATGGCGTCACCAGGACGGCCAATGTTTTCGCCAATGACCCGGAATGGGCGACCGAGGAACATTATTTCAAGGCGGGATCCTATGTGCAGGACAACAGCGGGCCGGGCACGGAGATCGGCCGGGTCGAGTTTTACCATTTGAGTGCCAGCCACGTGGGGCCGGCCCGGCTGCCCACCATCCTGAAACAACCGGCCAGCCTCGGGGCGCAGCTCAGGAGCGACATCGTCCTGAGCCTGTCCGCCGTGGGGGGACTGCCGCTGAGTTATCAATGGTGGAAAAACGGGGTGCTGGTTCCCAATGCCACCAACAGCTTTCTCCCGCTCTACAACGCGCAACTCCCGGACTCCGGGGCCTACCACGCCGTGGTCACCAATGGCACCGGCATGATCACGAGCATGGTGGGCATGGTGACGGTGGTCACCAACACGACTCCCCCGACCCTGGGGGAGGCGCTCGACGCGACGAACCTCGTTTGGACCACGACCGGCGCCACCGCGTGGACCGGGAATTTTGGCGTGGCCCACGACGCCTTGGATGCCGCGCGCAGCCCGGCCACCGCCCACGGCCAGAGCTCGGCGCTCCAAACCACCGTGTCCGGCCCCGGCCTGCTCACTTGGTGGTGGAAGGTATCGTCGGAAACCAACGCGGATTACCTGATTTTCGACAACAACGGCCTCGAACAGGCCCGGATCTCCGGCGAGGTCGCCTGGCAAAAACGTTCCATCACCGTTCCCGCCGGCACCCAGGTGTTGAATTGGACCTATGCAAAGAACAGTGCCGTGTCCGACGGCGGAGATCGGGGACTGGTCGATGAAGTGACGTTTCAACCGCTCCCCGTCGCCATCACCACCCAGCCCGCGAGCCAGACCGTGGACGCCGGGGCAACGGTCCTCTTGAATGTGGTCGCAACCGGAATGCCGCCGCTCAGTTATCAGTGGCGGTTGAACGACATCGACCTCGCCAACAACGGCAATGTTCGCGGGGTGACCACCTCCAGCCTGAACTTGTCCAATGTCACCAGCCTCCAGCATGGCAACTATTCCGTCGTGGTCAGCAACGCGACCAGCCGCACCGTCAGCTCGAACGCCCTGGTCATCGTCAATGCCATCGTGCCTCTCAACGAGGCCCTTGATGCCACGAACCTGGTCTGGATCACCAACGGACCGGCCTCCTGGGCCGGGCGCCCGTTCGGCGCCCATGATGGCATCGATGCGGCCCAGACCAGACCGCTGTCGAACAGCCAGTCCGCCGCGCTCCAAACCACCCTGACCGGACCGGGCACCGTGACCTTTTGGTGGAAGGTTTCCTCGGAAACCAACGCGGACAACCTTATCTTTGACATTGGCGGCACCGAGCAGGCCCGTATCTCGGGTGAAGCCGGGTGGCAGGAACGGACCTTTGCCGTGGCGGCCGGCAGCCGGGTCCTGCGCTGGACCTACGCTAGGAATGCCAGTGGGGCGGCGGGCCTCGATACAGCGTGGCTGGACGAAGTCCAATTTCGTCCCCAACCACCGGCCATCACAGCGCAGCCGCAGGGCCGATCCGTGGACGCCTTCTCCACGGTCACTTTCACGGTCACCAACACGGGCGCCCCTCCCTTCAGCTACCAATGGCGCTTGAATGAAACGAATCTGGTCGATGGCAACGGGATCCGGGGATCCACGGCCACCACGTTGATTCTTTCAAATGTCCAGGTCGCCCAGTCGGGAAATTATTCCGTCGCGATCCGCAACCCGACGGCGAGTGTCACGAGTTCGAATGCGCTGCTCATCGTCAGCCCCATCCTGAGCCTCGCGGAGGCCCTCAACACGACCAACCTTGTCTGGGTGACCAATGGGACACCGCCTTGGGTGGGGCGGCCCACCGTCTCCCATGACGGCCGGGGCGCCGCCAGCAGTGGAGCGCTCGCCCACGGCGTGACGGGGTCCTTTCAAACCACGGTGACCGGGCCCGGCACCGTCGGTTTCTGGTGGAAAGTCTCCTCCCAACCCAGCAGCGATCGGTTGATGTTTTATATCAACGGCACCGAACTGTTGCGCATCTCGGGCGAAATCGACTGGGAACAACGCACTTTTCCCGTGCCGGCCGGCAGCCAGATCCTGTCCTGGAGCTACCGAAAAAACAGCAGCATCTCGGAAGGCCAGGATCGTGGCTGGGTGGACGAAGTCGTTTACGAACCGTTCCGCCCGCCGGCTCTCCCCGGCAATTTCAGCGCCACCGCGATGTCGATGACCCAGATCAACCTGGCCTGGAGCGACAATTCCACCAACGAAACGGCGTTCCGGCTGGAACGTTCCACCAATGGCACCACCTTCACCCAGATCGCCCTGCTCGCCTCGAACGTCACCAGCTACGCGAACACGGGGCTCGTCGGCGGTCTCACATTCTTCTACCGGCTGAGCGCCACGAACGTTGCCGGCCGTTCGGCTTATACCACCCAGGCCGTCGCCAGCACCCCCTGGTTCAATGCCGCCAGAATCAACTTCCAACCCGCCTCCGCGCCCGTGCCTCCCGGCTATTTCCCGGATGCCGGCCTGGCCTATGGCGATCGAGGGAACGGATTGGTCCACGGCTTTACCGCCTCCCGGAGTTCAAGCACCGCCGATCGCAACTCCGCCCTTTCCCCAGACCAGCGCTACGACACTTACGTTTCCGCCGGCACCAGCGTCAGCCGGTTTTGGGAGATCATGGTGCCGAACGGCGCTTACAATGTGCTCCTCGTCGCCGGCGACGCCGGGAGCACGAGCGGGACTTACCGGTTTTCCCTCGAAGGCGCCCCGTTTCTGAACGGCACGGCCAGCAGCACCAATCGATGGATCACCGCCCGCGCCACCACCGTGGTCACCGATGGCCGGTTGTCCCTCGGCAACGTCTCCGGCGCCACCGACAACAAGCTTTGTTTCGTCGAAATCTCGAGACCCGGCCCGCTCCTGACCTGCCAGCCGGACAAAATGGTGGAGGCCGGTTCCGCCTGGACCTTCAACCCGCCCGTCGAAACCACCAACCTCTGTGGCGGCGCTCTCACGATGATCGTCGTGAACACAGTGACCAACCGTGCGGAGGCGTGCGGTGACACCTTCACCGCCACCCGGGTCTGGCGTTCGACCGACTCCTGCGGCAATAGCAACCTTTGCACCCAGATCGTCAAGTTGATCGACACCACCCCGCCGATTATCGTCCCCCCCGGCCCCCAGGCGGTTGAAGCCGGGACGCCCTGGACGTTTGGGGAACCGATGGCGTTTGACCTTTTTGCCGCCGGCCCCGTGGCGATGGCCATCGTCAACACCACCACCAACCGCGTCGGGTTTTGCGGGGGCGGATTTGCCGCCACCCGGATTTGGAGCGCCACGGACGCGTGCGGGAACAGCATGTTGGGAACCCAGACCGTTTCGGTGACCGACTCCATGCTCCCCACCCTGCTCTGCGCCGCCAGCCGGACCATCGAGGCCGGGATCCCTTGGGATTTCGATGTCCCGGGCGCTCCGGTCGATCTGGGCGAAGGCACGAATATCGCCCTCGTCCTCGTCAGCACTGTCACCAATCGCGACGATTTCTGCACTGGATCCTATAACGCGATCCGCACCTGGCGCGCCACGGATGGCTGCGGCAACAGCAGCATGTGCTCGCAAGTCATCAAGGTCGCGGACACCACCCCGCCTGTCCTGGTCTGCGCGACCAACCGGACGGTGGAGGCGGGCAGCAGTTGGAGTTTCGATCTCCCTTCCGCCCTGGTCGACGCCGGTGACGGAACCAATGTCACCCTGCTGCTGCTGGCCACCGTCACCAACCGCACTGGTTTCTGCGATGGCTCTTTTCTGGCGACGCGCACCTGGAGCGCCATTGATGGCTGCGGGAACAGCAATGACTGTTCGCAAAGCATCCTGGTGCAGGACACGACACCGCCCGCGCTGGTTTGTGCGGCGGATCGATTCGTGGAGACGGGAATCGACTGGACTTTTGATCCTCCCGCCGATCCGGTCGACGCCGGCGGGACCAACATTACCCTGGTTCTCGTCAGCACCCTGACCAATTACAGTGGTTTCTGCGAAGGCTCCTACTCCGCCACCCGGACCTGGCTCGCCATCGACCCGTGCGGCAACAGCAATACGTGTTCGCAGGTCATCTTCGTCGTGGACACCACCCCGCCGGAGCTGGTGTGTGCCCACAACAAAACGGTGGAGGCGGGAACCGACTGGATGTTCGATCGGCCTGCGCTGGCCGCCGACGCGGGTAGCGGAACCAATCTCGTTCTCATTTCCGTCAGCACCGTCACCAATTTCGGGAGCATGTGCGAACAGGCCTTCAGCATCACCCGCACCTGGGCCGTCCGGGACGGCTGTGGCAACAGCAATACCTGCGCGCAATCCGTGACGGTGTTGGACACCACCCCGCCGACGCTGGACTGCATTCCGGGCCAATCGGTGGAATCGGGATTGCCCTGGGACTTCCTTGCGCCCACGGCCATCGATTTGGTCGAAGGAACCAACGTGACCATGGTCATCCTTTCCACCGTGACCAATGTGCTTTGTGGCAACGACTACGCCGTGACCCGCATTTGGGCGGCCGGGGATGCTTGCGGTAATTCCAACACCTGTTCCCAAACGATCACGGTCACCGATACGGTCCCCCCGGCCGTCACCCCTCCCCTCCCCCGCACGATCCCGTGCGGAGCGACCTGGACGTTCGACCTCCCCGAGGCCATCGACGCGAACGACGGAACCAATGTCACCATCCGCATCGTCTCCACCCGGGTGGACGCGCTGGGCGGGGACGCTTTCGCCTTCACCCGCACCTGGGCGGTGGTTGACATTTGCGGCAACAGCAATGGATGCACGCAGGTGATTACGGTGGCGGACACCACCGCGCCGACCCTCCTCTGCATGGACACAAACACCTCCGATCCGTGTTTCCAGATCCTGCCCGTGGCGGTGGATGCCTGTGATCCGGCGCCCCAACTCGCGTGTGTGCGCCAGGACGGGCAACCGATGGGAGCCCTCTTCCCGGCGGGTGCCACCGTGGTCACCTGCGCCGCCCAGGATCGCTCGAGCAATGCCGTCACCTGCCAGTTTGTGGTGACCCTGACCCCCGGTCCTGCGGTGGAGGATTTGGGCAACCGGATCGTTTGCGCGAACAGCGACGTGACCTTTCAGGCGACGGCGCCCTGGAGCGCGCCGTCCGTTTATGTTTGGAAATTTGCGGGCGCCATCGTTCCCAATGCCCACACTCCGACCTTGGTCCTTTCCAATGTTACGATGGGGAACGCCGGCTCCTACTGCGTGGAGATCACGGGCCCCTGCCAGAGCGTCACCAATTGCGGCACCCTGGGCATCACCAACTGTCTCCCCAGCGAACTCTGCACCTTGACACCTGGTTTTTATGCGAATCCCCAGGCCCGCTGGAATGGCTTTGTGTCCCAGGCGCTCCTCACCAACCTGATTTCTTCGAGTCCCTTGCAATTGGGCCACCCGGGCGTGCGTTCGGTCGTCATCGGCCTTGAGGACATCCCGAATCTGGTTCCCCGCCTGCCGGCCCGCGGCGCGGCCGCCCCGTTGCCCGACAACGGGGATCAACGGATCGCCACCCAGCCGCGGAACAACAAAGGCCGCCTCGACAATGCGCTCTTGGGGCACGCGATCACCCTGACGTTGAACACACGACTGGACAACGCCCTTGGGGGTTTCACGCTGAACAACCGTTTCTGCTCGGGGAATGGGGCCGGCGCGCGCTCGTTCGAAATTCCCGCGCCGGTGTTGGCAGCGCTGGCCGATCCCGGGCTGGCCATCAACAATGCCACCGTGGACGGCCTCCTCACGCTGGCCCAGGCCGCCCTCGCCGGAGCTCCCACCGGCCCTGCGACCCTCTCCAATATCACGGCGGCGCTGGAGGCCATCAACCTCGCCTTTGAAGGATGTCGCACGATCTCCGAGTGCGAAGCCGCCACGCCTCTCCTGCCGCCCAATGACGCTTTCGCAAACCGGTTGTCCATCCCGACCATCGCGGGCCAAAACACGGTGGTGGTTTCCGGCTGGAACGTCGGCGCCACCGCCGAACCCGGTGAGCCCCGGCACGGTTTCCCGGCGACCAAATCGGTCTGGTGGCAATGGCGCCCCGCGCAGTCCGGCTGGGTCACCATTCGGATGACCGGCAGCAGCTTTGACACCCTGTTAAGCGTTTACACGGGGGACACCCTCGACCAGCTCACCCCGTCCGCCAGCAGTGACGATGTCAACAACCTGCTCTCCGCCGAAGTGGTGTTCTTCGCCTCCAATGAAATGGAGTATAAATTTGCGGTCGACGGTTACGATGGCGATGGCGGGAATATCGTCCTCACCATCTACAAGGGGATTCTCCCTTAGCACCGCACACCGACTTTCGCATTTCGAAGTCCTGGGTGGCCGCTGCGGGTCTCGAGATCCGTGCGCCATTCGCATTCCGCATTCGGGCGACGGGTTACGGGACCAGAGGGTTACGGGACCAGATTCAGGCGATAAAAGCGGGCGGATTGGGAGGCGCCGCCGGGATGGGTTCCCGTGATGATGCCGCCCGTCCCCAGGAGGTTTGTCGCACCCGGCACCGGTTGCCAGGCGGTGGTCGCGCCCGTCAACCCATCCGTATATTCCAGCCGGATGGTTTGGCCGGCCGGGGCGGTAAAGCGGATAATCACATTGGTGCCCACGATTTCGGCGGAAGCGATTTTGAATTCACCGCTGCCCGCCGGGGGCACAGAAGCGGCCCGAAAATTGTTGTTCGCCGTGACCAGATCATTGTCGAGGATGTTGCAAAGCCCCACCCCATCGCCCACCGTCGCGTTGACCGGGCCGGTGAGTTGGAGGGCGAAGGTCTTGTTGATTTCAGAGACCATATCGCCCAGGACGGCCACGAGCACGGTCTGGTTGGTCACCCCCGGGCCAAAGGTCACGACGCCATTGGCGGCGACATAATCCACGCCGGCCTGGGCGTTGCGGTTGGAGGTGGCGTAGTTGACGGTGACGACCCGGCCGCTCGAGGTCGAGAGACGCACCGTAAACCCGGCGTTGGTCGCGCCGACGTTGCCTTCGGTGACCGTGATGTCATTGACGGAAAGGACCGGCAACCGATCGTTGTCCAGAATGCGCCCGATCGCCTGTCCATCGCCGAGCGTGGCGTTGACCGCATTGGTCAGAATGACGAAATAGGTCTCGTTGCTCTCACTGACGGTGTTCCCGAGGATGGGGACGCGAATGATTTGGTTGGTGACGCCCGGAAGAAACAGGAGCGTGCCATTGGTGGCGGCGTAATCGCTGCCGGCCAGGGCGGTGCCATCGGCGGTGGCGTAACTGACGGAGACCGATCGGCCGCTCGGCGCGGAGAGGCGGACCCTAAAAACGGAATTGACCCGGCCCGCGTCGGTTTCGGTGCCCTGGGCGTCCAGGATGGCCAAGGTCGGCTCGCTATCGTCATCCAGAATGGTCCCCAGGCCCTGGGCATCGGAGATATTGGCGTTGACGGACCGGGTCAGGTTCACGACGAAGGTTTCGTTGCTCTCGTGGAGACGGTCGCCCAGCACGGCCACCGTGATGGCCAGGTTGGTGACGCCCGGCGCGAATTTCAACACGCCCGTCGCCGCCCGGAAATCCTTGGCCGCCACGGCCGACCCATTGGCCGTGGCGTAGTTGACCGAAATGGGCAGGCCGCTGCGCGCCGAGAGGCTGACCGTAAATGTGGCGTTCGCGGTGCCGGTGTGACCTTCGCCAATGCTGACGTCGTTGAGGGTGATCAACGGGGGGAAATCATCATCCAGGATCGTCGCGCGTCCCTGCCGATCCGCGATGGTGGCATTGACGGCGTTGGTGAGGTTGACGAAAAACGTCTTGTTGCTTTCGTGGAGAGTATCGCCAACCACCGGAATGGTGATGGTCTGGTTGATCATTCCGGGGGCGAAGGAGACCACGCCGGCCACCGGGATGTAGTCAACGTTGCCGAGGGCGGTGCCATTGGCGGTGGCGTATTGGACGGTCACAGTCTGCCCGCTGCGCGTCGACAACCGGACATCGAAACTGACGTTCGGGGTGCCGCTGTCTCCCTCCGTGATCGTCACGTCCCCGATGAGGATGGCCGGAAGCGGGTCGCGATTATCCACAATGGTGCCCACACCGACCCCCTGGGCGATCCCGGAGTTCACGGGGTCGCTGAGATGCACCGCGAACATCCGGGTTCCATCGCTGAGTCTGTTGCCGATCACCGGCACACGAATCGTCAGGTTGGTGGTGCCGGGCGGGAAGGCGAGCGTGCCGCTGACCGGAACATAATCCCGGCCGGCCACGGCCGAGCCATCCGCGACATTGAAATTCACCGAGACGGTCCGGGTGGACCGTGCCGACAGCCTCACGTTGAAAACCGCGTTGGTGGTTCCCGCGTTGCCTTCCGTGACGGAGGCGGCGCTGATGGAGAGACCGGGCGCGACCATGACCTCGACCGCGGACGAGTAAATCGTGGCCCCCAATCCATCCGTGGCCCTGGCGCTCAAGGTGTAGCTGCCATTGGCGGGATTGGTCCAGAGGATGGAGTAAGGCGCGGTGCTGTCCTCTCCGAGCCGGGTGGACCCGGCGTAAAACTCGACCCGGGCAACCGTGCCATTTTCGTTGGTGGCGGAGGCAGTGATGACGAAATTTCCAGGAGTGAAAAGAATCGCATTGTGGGCGGGGCTGGTGATGGAAACATGGAAGGAAGACATCACCTGCTCGACGGCCGCCTGGGCATTGAGACGCCCGAAGCCATGGAATTGGTTCCAGCCATTTCCGTCGTAAGCCACATTCCCAATCTTCTCGCAACTCGCCTTCAGCAGGGTCAGCACCTCGGTGACAGTGAGTTGGGGATTAATCGACAACAACATCGCGCCGATTCCGGCGGCGAGGGAGGAGGCGGCGGAGGTGCCGCCAAAATCGTAGGCCGCATCCCCGGAGACATAACCGTCCGCCCCGGTGCGATCCGTGGTGATGATGTCATTCCAGCCGCCACTGCTCGGGACGACGAACGCGAGCGCCGCACCATACGCGCTGTAATCGGCCCGCACATCCGCATCGGTCGAGGCGCCGACCGCGATGACATTGGGATGACTGGCGGGATAGGTGACCGCGGTGGAGACAACGGGATTGCCGCTGAGGTAGGGGGAGTCATCGGTCCCGGCAAAGACATCCAGATAAACCCCGTCGCCGTCGTAGATCCAGATCTTGAGGCCGTCGTATCGCGCCTCCGAGGAGATGGAACAGGAGAACGAAAGCAGTTCGGACCCGACGAGCGACACCACGGGCGTGCGCAACTCGGTCCACTTGAAATTTCCGATCGCCCCGGCCTGGGCGGAAAACGATCCCCGGGAGCCACTCAACGCCCCGTTGGTCGATCCGCTCCAGGAGGGAACCTCCACGCCGGCGGCCATCATCGTCCAACCCGTCGGTGGAAACGTCCCCTCAAAATCCTGCCGCCCGTTGGCGCCGAAAGCCGAATCCAACTGCGTCACGCCGTCATCGTCGAGCAGCGTCACATTGTCGATGCGGACCAGATCCTCGCCCGAGGAGTCGCTGCTATCCTTCGAATACTCGAATCCAAACTGGTAGCTGCCCGGCCCGACGAGCGCGCCCACCGGCAGGCGGACCCGGGTGGCCCGCCAGCGACTGGCTTGATCGCCGGCCGCGGCGAAAATCGGGCAACCTTTCCCACCACGACCATGCGTGGCCGCCCAGGACAGCGCGTCATCGGCCACCGCCGATTGCGGGAAGCTCAGGCTGATGTTGATGATGTCCGCGCCCCGCCAGGTCGAGAGACCGTTCCGGGTCCGGCCGGCGGCATAATAAATGGCCTCGGCCATGGTGCTGTCCGGGACCCAACTGTCATTCGCGATCACCTTGAGGGGCATGATTTGGCAGCGATAAGCCACCCCCACCCCGCCCAGGTTGTTGTTGCCCGCCGCGACCGCGACGCCGGCCACGGCCGTGCCATGGGAGTCGCTGGCAAACTCCGGCCCGGCGTTGTTGTCATTGCGATAAAAATCCCAGCCGTGCAGGTCATCGACATATCCATTGCCATCGTCGTCGGCCGCGTTGGCGGTTTCGCCGGGAAGGGAGAAGAGGTTGGAAGCGAGGTCGGGATGATCCAGTTGCACACCATCATCGAGGATGGCGATGACCACCCCGGGAGTGCCGGACGAGGTTTCCCACGCCTCCGGGGCGTTGATGTCGGCATTGGCCACGGCGCCATTCAAACCGCCATTGCGCAAATTCCACTGGTGATCGAACAACGGATCGCTGGTCTGCTTGATCACTTGCGAAAGAAAATTGGGCTGCGCCCAGGTGACCCGGCGATCGGTGGCGCGTTGATTGGCCTCGGCGAACAGGGCTTCCGCGGTCAGGGACTCACGGGTGAGGACGAAGGTGTCGGGAGTGCCGCGCAGGCGCGTGACCGCGGACCCATCCCGGCCAAAATAGGACTTCGGATCGGTGCCGGGCTTCAGGCAGACCAGGATCTCCCCGGTGGGAAGCCGGAGCTGGCCCGTCTGAGGTTCCACAAAGATGGGATGAGCGGACCGAACCGTACCGGCCTGGCGGGCCTTGGTGAGGGCATCGCGCAGGCGGGCCGGATCACGACGCTGCCGTTCGCGCTCGGACGGGGCCGCCTGCAGGATGGCCAGCCCCTGGGCGGACTCGAAATCCAGCGCGAAGTTTTTCAGGGAACCCCCGGCCAACGATAATTCGCGGAGCCCGGATGCTTTTACCGCCGGCGACTTGAAGCGAACGGCCATGGCCCCGGCCAGCCGATGGAGACGGCGCTGGCCAGAGGGAGAGACATAAAAATCGCCGGCGTCAAAGGTGTCGGCGGAGCGGGACGCCGCGCCCTGGCGCAGGGAGGCCATGCGCACGCGACCGTCGGTCTTGACGGAGATTTTGTCCCGCGTCGGGGCGACCGGCGTGGTGAAACTTGTGATTGGCGCAGCGGCCATCCAGGCCCCCACCCAAACGCCCATCCATGAAAACTTGTACCGCGTCATCATGCAAACTTTGTCCATTCAACCGACCGACCACCATCATTTTCTGGGTCTGCGCCCGTCATTCGCTCCCCCATTCCGAAGCTTTCACCGCCGCATCCGTACGGGAACGGAAAACAGCGACGGATCCCGTCCGGCAATGGTTGCACCGGCCGACCTCGATCCGTGAGTCGTTAACAGCATCGACAGAAAGAGCGATTTTTTGAAGCCCGCGGCGGCCGGGAGCCCTTGAACATCGGGTTGAAGGGGCCTACCGCTGCTGCGACCCGCGAAAGAATGTATGTCGATTGGTGGTGGCAGCGAGCGTGATGCGCTGGGACAGGTTGGTCAACGATCCCTGCCAGGCCAACTGCCATTGATTGGTGTTGCCGAAGTCGCGTTTTGATTCGACCAGGTAATTCGTGCCAGGTTCGCCGTAAAGCACGATCAGCGGCTGAAGATTGGTGACCGAGAGAGCCTCGAGCAACGGCTCGGTGCCGACCACCACGACGCGACCGGGATTGCCGAAGGTTCTCGGGACGGACGCCCCAGTGGCCCGGATGGCGGTGACATTCGAAACCAGCAACGGCACAAAGGCGGACTGCGTGGAGACGGTGGTGAAGTTAAGCTGGGCGAGCAGGCGTCCATCCTGGAGGGCCTGGCCGTTGATCGTGCTGAAGGTCAACCGGCGGACGCCCACCGCGGGGATCTCGAGGACGGCAGGTCGCAGTTCAGGCGCCAGGGTCGTGACCCCCAGGTTCTTCAAACGATCCTCGGAAGCGAAGAGCAGCGTGGAAAGGTTGGTCACCCCGACGCTGGTCAACATGTTGATGGGAACACTCCCGGACTGCCCGGCGCGCAAGAGCGCGGAGCCCATGCTGAGCTCGACGAAATCACCGACATTCACGCTGTAACGGTTGGTGGAACTGAGGGGAGGAACGCCATTGTCGGTGGCCACCACCGTGATGAAATTGGTGCTGGGCGCCTGGTCGCGCGCCGGCGTCCAGGAAACGATGCCGGTGAATTTGTTGATGCGAATTCCCTTGGGTCCCTCCGCCAACTCGAAGGTGACCTGGTTGGCGGGAGCGTCGGCATCGGTGACCATGTTGGTAATCCGCAACGAAATCAGGACCTGGGCGGCGTAATTGGTCTGGCTGCTGAGCCGCGGCGGCGAATTCACCTCCAGCACCGTGATGGTGAAGCGCTGGGTGGCGGTGAGGCTGGGGATGCCATTGTCGCGCACGACCACGCCGATGCTGTTG
>Ga0163144_10020281_pt1 | contig 13305 bp, 12 predicted proteins | sample OliLak19BULKMAT1_FD_123175 | JGI IMG/M metagenome (GOLD analysis project Ga0163144, IMG submission 123175) | Freshwater microbial mat bacterial communities from Lake Vanda, McMurdo Dry Valleys, Antarctica - Oligotrophic Lake LV.19.BULKMAT1 | ecosystem: Environmental > Aquatic > Freshwater >... | reverse complement strand
GGACTACTTCGCGAACAAATGGAGCGCGGTGTTGCGCAATCGTCGGCAGACGGCGAAGGACGACTCCAGGCCGACCTTCGCCTTCCATGCCTGGATCCATGCGGCCCTGGACAAGAATGTTCGGTTCGACGAGTTCGTGCGCGAGGTGTTGACAACCAAGGGCGAAGCGATCACGACGCCGCCCGTGATCTGGTATCGCGAGGCGAACGACGTTTCCGCGCAGGTGGAAGATGTGGCTCAGCTTTTCCTTGGCCAACGCATCGGCTGCGCGAAATGCCATCATCATCCGCTCGAAAAATGGACCACGCGTGATTATTGGGCCCTGGCCGCGTTCTTCACGCGCGTGGACGTGAAAGCCCCCAAGACGGCGAAGAAAGACAAGAAAACGGGAAAGGTGGAACCGGGCAATTCCTGGATTGTCAGCCTGAAGCCCGGAAAGGCGGAAGCGACCAATCCCAAGACGAAAAAGATGGTGAAGGCGGCCGGCCTCGATGGCCCCGAATTGACCTTGACGCCCGACGACGACCCACGCGCCAAGTTGGTCGACTGGATGGCGGAGCCGACGAATCCATTTTTCGCCCAAACGCTGGTCAATCGTTACTGGAAGCATTTTCTCGGGCGTGGACTGGTGGAACCGGAAGACGACCTGCGCGCGACGAATCCCGCGACCAATCCGGCGTTGCTGAGCGCTCTTGCCAAGCACTTCGTCGACAGCAATTACGATCTGAAGAAACTCGTGCGGGTGATCTGTACATCGAACACCTATCGCTTGAGCGCGATCCCAAATGAACACAACGCGGTGGACAAACAGAACTACTCGCGCTTCGTGCCGCGCCGTCTGCACGCCGAGGTTCTTTTCGACGCGATCGACGAAGTGACTCTGACCAAACCCGCGTTTAAGGGCGTGCCCGCTGGAACGCGCGCCGTGCAATTGCCGGACAATCAGTTCGAATCCTACTTCTTGAGCGTGTTTGGCCGGCCGGATTTCGCCAGCGCGTGCGAATGCGAACGCGGATCCGACAGCAGCCTGGCCCAAAGCCTGCACATGTACAATTCCGCCGAGTTGACGAAGAAAGTGGCCGGCGCACGCCTGAAGAAGCTGATTGCCGACAAGCGCCCGACGGAGGATCGATTGCGCGACTTGTATCTTATCGCACTGTCTCGTCCGCCGAGCCGCGCTGAATTGGCGGACATGCAAGCCTACTTGCAAGCCCGCTCCGACAATCTAGCCGCGGCATACGAGGATATTCTTTGGGTGCTGCTGAACACGAAGGAGTTTTCGTATAACCATTAGAACGCCCGCGCATTAGCGGGCGAAGCTTGGGGATCCTCGTGGCCCAATTCCACGATGCCGCCCCTCCTCCAGGAAGCGAAACGGCGACGCAGTGCGATTACGCCGGATTGCTTTAACCGTTCGCCCCTTCTCATTCGTTTCTCACCTCGGGCCGCTTATTCTCGCCCCAGAGCATACGACGCGTACAGTTCTGCGATCTTCCCTTGGAGGTGAACCATGCGACGTGTTCTGTTTCTCCTTGCGACTGGTTTGCTATTTATGGCGGCCGGCTTGCCGCAGGCGCGCGGGCAAGAAAAGAAGAAGCCCGCGCCAACTGGGGTCATGGTGCGGGTGACGTTGGAAGATATCAAGGTTAAAGGGGACCAAGTTTTCCTGACAGTCACCGATGCCGCGGACGGTCGGCGCGAAAAGTCCGCTGCCGAAATCGACCAGATTTTCGTCCGCAAATGATATAACGAGATCTATCAGCCAGGAGAGGGATCATGAAGAAGATCATTGTCGGATTAAGCATTCTGGTGACGCTGTTTGTCATCGCGCAGGGTTCCATTGGCCAGGTCGGCGACAAGGACGATCCGATGCCAAAGGAGGACAAACCCGCCTTCGGCGACAAGGAAGAGTTGGTCTTGCAGAATCGCCGCCTGTTAAAGGTGCGTAACGAAACGGCGACAACACTCAATATCTATGTGCAGTTTCGCGCTTTTAAGAACGACGCCTGGGCCTGGGTTCCCGGCGATCCGGCCAAGTCGGGCGAGTCGATGAGTTTTGAACTCGCGGCCGGGGCGGAACGAGAGGTTCAGTATGAAGCGGAACCCGTTTCCGCCAGCAGAATTCGCGTGGCGGCGACGTCGATGACACACAAATGGCTAAGCCATACGCGCAAGGACCTCTGGCTGGTTCCGGAACGGAATGAAGACGGGGAGCACGTCTATCTCGCGGAAGCGGTGGAGACGTTCACGGTCGCTATTGCGCGTACGGTGGACAAGGAAGTCGCGCCGTTTGAGTCGCCCAGCGCCGGCGAGCGCATTTATCCCACGGAAGGCATGCAGATACCGCCGCCGCCGGAAGAAATACCATGGGACGCCCCGCCGCCGGAGGTTCCGTTGATCCAGGACCTTGCGGTGCTTCCCGCGCAGGTGATGGGCGCCAACGTGGTGCTGCGCGTGCAAAACCTTGGGCACGCGAATCCCAACATGGAACGCCATTTGGTCCTGAAAAGAATCGTGCCGGGATCGGTTCCCGTGGAAATAGGCCATGTTGGGCATTTGTTCCACCTGGGGGTGCGGACTTACTTCCTGGTGAGCCTGAAACCCGGAAACTATCGAGCCTTTTTGAACCCGGGAGACGGGGCGCCCTATGGAGGGAACGACGCTCGACTCTTCACGATCGCGGCCACTGGTTTTACGGACCTCGCGGTGTTGCCGGTGAAGGTGGTCGGCAAGAAAGTGCATATCAAGTTGAAAAACATCGGCACGAAGGCGGCGCTGGGCGGGATGCAATTGAAGGTGATGAAGTTGCCTGGCGGACCGCCGATGGATTATGGGCTGGTCGCGCCCCTTCCACCCAACGCGACGCAGGTGATTCCTTCATTCGATTTGTTGCCTGGCAACTATCGGGCGTTTCTCGCGCCGGGCGACCAGGCGCCTTTCAAGGGCAATGACTTCAAACTCTTCAACGTGGCGGCGGTGGGCTTCGTGGATCTAGATGTCTTGCCGGTGACGGTGCTCGCGGGCAAGGCGACCGTCAAGGTAAAGAATATTGGCACAGTCTTGTCGCCGGCGGCGGGGCCTAAAGTGATTATCAAGAAGCTGCCGATGGGACCGACGAAGGATCTGGGACCCATAGGAGGTCTCGCGCCCAACGGGATAAAGGTGTTCGCGCCGGTTCCGCTTCCCGCGGGCAACTATCGCGCATATCTGGATCCGGGGGATCCCCTTCCGTACAAAGCGAACGATTTCGACGACTTCGGCGTGGGCGCGGCGCCCGCCGACCTGTCCGCCGGCAACCTTGCCAAGGCCGCTCTCAAGGTGCAAGGATCGATAAAGAACAACGGTCCTGGCAAGTACAACGCGGGGCCGCGGCAATGGCACATTGAAAAAAAGACGGGGCCCATCTGGATGGCGGTTCCTACCGTGGGCAGTCATGTCATTCCCGATTTGCCGTCAGGGGCGACACACCCGATTCAAGGCGGGTTCGTGGGGCCGGGCTTGTATCGCATTCGCATCTCGCCGCCGGACGCGGTCCCGGGGAACGACATCAATCCGCAAATGTTGCCTTGATCGGAATTATTGTATCCGTTCGATTAAGTACGCCCCCTTGCCGCGCCGGCGTGCGCGCAGTGCAGGCGCTCTGCGAAGAGGAGAGACGGACAGGGGGCGCGTGTTGACCACGGTCGTGGCCGTTGGCCCATGAATGGACGTTCGTGTGGTCACGAAATGGTGAATCGGTGGCGGTAGGCAAGGACGGTGAAGCCGTGGCCTTCATTGTCGGTGGCCCAAAAGGCGGGTACAGTCGAGAATTGATCAAGGATGGTCCGTAGGGCCATGCTTGGTTTGAAACGCTGTTTCGCTTGAAGTTTGGCGAGGCGCAATAAGTCGCTGAACTTGGTCGGTCTCGCATTACGAGGGCGAAATCCGAATGAACGACAAGAGTCAATCGAAGATGGTCGTGGAGCGCACCTACCGGGCGCAACCCAGAGAGTTGTGGGAACTGTGGACGACCAAGGAAGGCTTCGAGTCCTGGTGGGGCCCCGAAAACTTTCGCGCCGACGTCCACGCCATCGAAGCGCGCGAGGGCGGCACGCTGCACTACGACATGATCGCCGCCACGCCCGAGATGGTCGAGGCCATGAAACAAATGGGCGAGCCGTCCTCTCACGAAACGCGCGGCCGATTCACCGAGTACCGGCCTTACGAGCGCCTGACGCTCGTCCACGTCATCGACTTCTTACCCGGCGTCGAACCAGATCGTCGTGGATTTCATTCCCGCAGGCGAGTTCGTACGCATGGTGGTCACGCTGCACCCGATGCACGATGAGGATTTTTCGAAGATGCAGTTGGAGGGCTTCACGAGTCAACTCACCAAGCTGGACCGGCGCTATGGAATCGCGGGAGGCGGTCAAACCGAGTGATTTGCATTGTGAGCGATTCCGGACCGGACGTGCGCGGTACAGTATTGGCTAGCTTGGTGCCGTTGCATCGGCACGCAGCGGGCGAACCAAACCGTTTCGCCATTTCATCACCCTGTCTTGCCCTTGGTTTTGGCAGTCGGTGCGAGATTTTCCAGAATTCGCGCAAGACGCCGCGAGCGCGGATTTTCCTTGGCGGCCTGGATGAGTCGTGTCTTGCGCACGAGTCCGCGCGCCAATGCTTGCGAGATTGCCTTCTCAAGCTGCTCTTGGGGCGTGTGGTTGGCTGCCGAAGCCAAAAGGGTTCGCAGTGCCGTGGTTATGCGAAATCCGGCGTGATCCTCGATATCCGTTGGAGCCAGCTTCCCTTTATGCACAACGCATCCCGCCGGCGTTTTTTTGCGAAACGTCGGCGGCACGGTTAGGTGGATTTCGCCCGGCAGCAATTCGGATAGATCATGGAGAATCAGGGCGGACTCGTGCGAGACGACCGCTTGTGGTTCGTCCTGTCGATTGCGGCCCCAGAAACTCAATCGTACAAGCTCATCGTGTTCACCCCGAGGCAGATCCATCATCCTGTAAAGGCCGTGCTCGACCCGCTCGAAATTGCCTGCGTTGACATGGTAGTCGAGATGCGGATAGCCGTATCCCGCTTCCTTTGCTTGCTTGGCCGTGAAATAGCCGCCTTGCTCCACCGCGATGGAGAAGAGCAGCCTGGCCGTTTCTCGGGAAGAATGAAGCATGCGCAATCCTTCAAGAATCTTGAAGTATTATGCGCAATGATGAATTGAACTTCAACTCGAATTCGATGTGGAGAAACCTTTGCGCCCGCGCTGCCCCTAACGCAACAGCGATGATATACTGATTTTTGGTTCTTGGCGGATTGTTACCAATCGCCTAAGTGGATGACGCCAGCCTCGCCGATAGAAATCGTTTCGGGGAACATAAGATACAATGAAGGTCCGAGAATTGTTGAAGTGGCTCGAAAACGACGGCTGGACGATCGACCGGATGCGCGGCAGTCATCGGCAACTTCGGCATCCCGTCAAGCCGGAAACCGTGACGGTATCAGGTCACTTCCGCGATGACGTACATCCAAAGACCCTAAAAAGCGTCCTGCGCCAAGCAAGTTTGGAGGAATAGGCCTGATGCGTGAATACACAGTCATTTATGAACCGGGCGAACAAAATTGGTCGGCCTACGTCCCCGACATCCCTGGATGCATCGCGACGGGCAAGACACGCGAGGAAATTGAAAGTCAAATTCGCGAAGCCATCGAATTCCACCTGGAAGGACTGCGTTTGCACGGTGAACCGGTTCCACAACCGAGCGTTGAGGCCGCCAAGGTTTCGGTGGAGGGGTGAGCGCCGTGGCTTTTCTCAGCTACGATGGCTTGCGTCGCTTGCCTTTCTTCGCGTCGCCCCGTCCGCCCCTAATAAACCGTAATCGTCCTCAAGTTGTACATCGTCGCCGCGTTGCGTCCGGGGAAGAAATCTTGGTAGCCGAGCGAGATGCACGTTTGAATGGCTTGTTCGTTGATGTTGGCCTGGATGCGAGCATTTCCGTCGGCGTCGTAGGTGCGGGTGTCGCGGATTTCGCCTTCGTGCTTGGTGATGACCTTGTCCTTGAGGAGGAAGCGTTTCTTGTGGGTCACTTTGATTCGGCGATACATCACGAACGCGTTCTTGACCAACGACATCGTCCAATCGCCGCCCGTGTCGCGCATGCCGAACACCATGCCCCAGGGGCTGACGCTGATGTTGGTCAGCGTGCCGCGGCGGGCGAGTTCCTGCTCCAGCGCGATGGCCGCGTTCGTCGAGTTATACGTGCCGGACTTGACGCGGGCGTTGATGTCCGTCGGTGTGGCATTCAATTCCGCGACGTAGTCGGACTTGCCGACGCCCTGGACGTTCTTGCCGCCGCCCAGGCGTCCGAGCAAACGCTCCCAGGCGGCTTCGGTGGTTTCGGTGGGCGCGCGGACGGTCACTTCGCCGTCGGAGCCGCCGTGATACAGGCTGGGAAACTTTGAATCCCCCACTGAGAAGACGGAACAGCCGTTGATCGCCGCCGTCACGAAAATTGCCGGATTGGGAACGGGCAGAACGCCGCCGCCGATGGCGATTGTAGGATCGGTGGCGACGTTGCGGATCTTGATCTTCACGATATGCTTGTTCTGCCAGGGCAACCACCAGATCGGCGTCCAGCCGATGCGCGATGGGGCGTCGGGCAACTCGGTCGGACTTTTCATGACGAAGGTCATCGCGCCGACTTCGTTTTTTTCATTGGGACGCAGCTTGATAAACTTGACGGATTCCTCTGCCCCGCCGATCTTGAGCTTGCCGTAATCGAGCGTGACGACGTCGCTGAATTTGTCGGTCGCGGGCCGACCCAGCGCCACGAGGCTAATCCCTCCGCTGGGAGGCAAAATGGGATTCTTGATGAACAGATCTTTCCTCGCGTGATAGCTGCCTGTTTCGAGAACGCGGTTCGCCCAACGGATCGTTTCATCGCTTACGTATGGCATGGTACACCTCGGCGTCGTGGAGTCGGTGGCTGCGTGTTATGCGACTGCAACAGACAGCCTACGCAAGATGAAACGTGTTGGCAGCGCCGCCGCATTTTTCGGGTTGGCAAGTGAGCAGACGCGCTATGCCGCGCTTGCCGCACTTTTTCTCAAGCGGACGCCGCGAAAATTCTTACTGAATTCTTGTCGATGCACGGCGGATATGGTACGTTCCTGTCTGCCGTGTGATTCGACGAGAATTCCCATCTAAGCGCCATCCTATTCTGGAGTCCGCACATGTCCATTCGACCCGGCTTGGCAGGTGCCTTTCCTTTAGCAGTTTTGCTGCTTCCCGCATTTTCCTGGGCGGGAGACGACGCTGACGAGAAGCTCTTCCGAAAGGTCATGGCGCGCATCTTGAGCACGGACCTCGCGCGCAAGGAATATCCGGACAAATATGTTTGGCCGCCCAAGCACTTCATCAAGCCTGACTCCGTCAAGGAACTCAACGCTTATGCCACCGCCAGCGAAAAGCTGGGCGCGGAATTCGACTCCGCTTCGGGCAAGATTCGGCCGGTCGTGATGATTACCGAAGGCTATCTGAAAAACGTCGTCAAGGGCAATGAAAACGTCCTCGCGGCCATCATGGGGCATGAATTCGCCCATCTGACCCGCGATCACGTCGGCGGCCGCAAGGGCGAGACGTTGCTTTTGCTTCTCGCATTTTCCCGCGACGACGAGATCGAGGCCGATCTCGACGGCGTCCGCTACGCGGTGGCGGCCGGGTATCCTTATAAGTAAATCTTCTCAATCGCCTTCAAGGAGATGAAGGCGAACGCCGGCTACAGTTCCTTCGAAGGGCTGCACGCCACCCACCCTTCGTGGGAGGAACGGCTCTCGTTTCTGGATCGCGAGCAGTCCAAGCTGTGGTCGTCGATGAGCGCTTTCAACAACGGCTATCTGTTCCTTGAACTGGAGCAGTATCTGGCGGCCGAGCAGTGCTTCAAAGCCGTCGTGGCCGAGTTCCCCGATTGTCATGAAGGCTGGGCGAACCTGGGTTACGCACAACTCATGCGTTATTGCGATAACTTGGACGCGGATGATTTGCGGTCCTTCGGCATCGGGCATTTGGTGGCCGGGTGTTTTTACGCGCGGCCGGAAAGCCTGGAGAGCAAGGTGCGCGGCATCGACGAAAAGACCTGGCATAGCGCGGTCAAGGCATTGAAAACGGCGCTCGCTCTCAAGAAGGACTTGATGCTGCCGCGCGTCTGTTTGGGCATCGCTCACCTGGTGCATCCGGAAGGCAAGGACGCACGCCGCGCCGGCGAGTTTTTCGCGGACGCTTTGGACATGGTCAACAAGGACAAGGCAGCGCGCGCCAATCCCGCCATGCTGATGTCCCTGCTCATCAACGGCGGCGTCGCCGACTTGGCACAGGGCAAGCGCACGACCGCCGAGGGCAAGTTTCGCGCCGCAATGAGCGTCATCGACACCGCCCTGCGCAGTCCTCTGCTCAGAACGATGGAAGACGGGCTGCTTTACAATCTGGCCACCGTGGAAGCGGATTCCACCAATGCGGCGACCAAAAACGCCGCCCTCAAACGATGGACTTTGTACCTGACCCAGACCAGCCGCGATTCGGCCTGGTGGACCTTGGGCTACGAACGCTACACGAAGCTCGCCCGCGAACTCGGAGAGAAGCCCGTTTTGAAAGCTGACTTGGTCCGGTTCAGCGACCCCGTTCCGTCGCGTTTGACGACCACCGTCGTCGTGGACGGCAAGACCATCTTTCTGAGCCAACCCATCGCCGAGGCGCTCGGCCACCTGGGCAAGGACGCGGGCGTGGCGCAGCCGCTCTATCCCGAATCGAAAATGATCCGCTGGCGTTTCGCTTCGAAGGGCGTCGACGTCTTGGGCAAGGGCAAGGTCGTCGCGATCTTTCTGACCAATCCCAAGGGACCGGCGCTGACGATGCAAGCGGTGGGCGGCAGCACGAAAACGCATGCGTTGCGCGTCGGCATGAGTGAAGCCGACGCGGAAGAACTGCTCAAGGGGCACCGCACGGAGCGCACCACGCAGTATTTGACGGAACGCGATGTGCGCTATCGCTTCTATCCGTCGTTGGGTCTGGCGATCCGCTTTGGCGACGGCCGCGTCGAGGAACTGGCGCTCGCCCAAGTCCCGCGCCTATCCGGCGCCAAAAAGTAACCCGCCCGCCGCTCGCGGCTTAGCGCCCCCCATTGCATCGCCCCAAGGATCCGCTCCCATGCGCCCGCTTGTCCTCGCATGTCTATTGTTCGGCGCGCTCGCCGCGGAGAATCCCGCACTCGCGCAGCCCGCCAAAGGGACCATCGACGACCTGAATGTCGCCTTCCAAAAGGCCTCGGCGTTCAATGCCCAGGCCAAATACGCCGAAGCCATCCCCTTTCTCGAACGAGCCGCCGCACTGGCGCCAACCGTATTTGGCCCCGAGCACCTCAACACCGCCGCGATCCTCAATAATCTCGGCGTGACTTATAACCGTGCCCGGCAACCCAAAAAGGCGGCGGAGGTTTTCAAGACGAGTCTCGCCATTCGCGAGAAGGTGTTGGGCAAAAACCACGACCTGGTCGGCGACAGCCTGAGCAACCTTGCTTTGGCGCTTGCGGACACGGGCGACTTCGCCCAGGCGGAGAAGCTTTATCTGCGCTGCCTGCACCTCACCGAGGAAAAGCACGGAAAGGACCATCCCGACGCGGCCATCACGGCGAACAACCTCGCCGTCTTGTATTTCAACATGGGCCGACTCAAGGAAGCCGAACCACTTCTATTGCGCACCTTACAATTTCGCGAGGCGCGGCTAGGCAAGGACCACCCGACCTGGCGAACATACTCCTCAACCTTTCGCAAGTCTACCAAGGACAGGGAAAATACCGCGATGCGGAAACCTATGTCCTGCGCTGTCTGAAGATCCGCGAGGATCGCTTCGGCAAAGAACACTTCAGCCTGGAAGTGCCGCTCAACAGTCTCGGCCAACTCTGCAACGCCCTTGGTCGTTCACGCGAGGCCGAGGTGCATCTGCTACGCAGCCTTCGTCTGAGCGAGGCCCGGCTCTCGCCGAAAGACCCGGGACTCAGCCCTGTGTTGAACAATCTGGGTTTGCTCTACACTTCGTCAGAGCGCTTCGCGGAGGCCGAGGCGATCTTCCTGCGTGCTCTGGCGATTGAGGAGGCCGCATTCGGGAAAGAGCATCCGGAACTCGCGAATGTTCTCAGCAACCTCGGCATCCTTTACGTGGGACTTGGCCGCGAAAAGGAAGCGGAAGTAGTCTATCGCCGCGCCTTGGAGATCCGCGAGGCGAAGCTGGGCAAGGACCATCCGCATGTGGCGTCGTCCTTGAGCAACCTGGCCCATCTCTATTCACGTCAGGGACGCTTGGTCGATGCTGAACCCCTTTTCCTGCGGGCCCTGGCAATCGGCGAGGCGAAGCTGGGAGAAAACCATCCCGAAGTGGCGACGTATTGCAACAACCTGGCGACCGTGTATCAGAACCTGAAACGACTCGACGAAGCCGAACCACTCTTTCTGCGCAGCCTGCAAATCACGCAGGCGACCATGGGACGGGATCATCCGGATTTGACGGCGCCCCTGCAAAATCTGGGGATGCTCAATCTCCACCTGAACCGCGCCAGGGAAGCGGAACAATACTTTCGACACGCATTGCGCATCTCCGAGAAGTACCAAGCCGACCACATCACCGCAGGACTGATTCTGCAAGGTTTGGCCGCCGTGCAAATGCAAATCGACGCGTGGCGGAAGAACCTACTCGCTCAGGAAGTCGAGTTAAATCGCGCGCTCGCCAAACGCTCGGTTGTTGGCGAGACAGAGATCGGCGTCGACGCGGTGCGCGCCGTGCTCAGCCCGAATTCCGCCCTGGTCGAATACGTTCGTTGCCCCAACCCGTTCGGCAGCAAGGACGCTTCCCAAGTCCGCTACTACGCCTTCGTGTTGCTGCCCGGCGCCGCCGCACCGCGCTTGATTGACCTGGGCGACTCCGCTCCCATCGACAAGGCCGTCATCGCCCTGCGCGCGGAGTTCACGGACTTTCAAGACAAGCTCAGGGAATGCGAAACGCAGGAGGAGATTCACGACCTGGAGAAAGTGCAAGAGAAACGCTTCCAAAATACGAGCAAGGGTCTGCAATCCCTCGTCTTCGCGCCGGTGCGCAAGATCCTGGGCACGACGAAGCTCGTGCATCTGGCCCCCGACGGCGAACTCAACCGCGTTCCCTTCGAAGCCCTCGTTGACGACGACGGCAAGTATCTCGTCGAGCATTTCCAGTTCGCGTATCTCTCGTGCGGCCGCGACCTGCTTCGGCCTCGGACCAAGGCGGCGGCCGGAACCGTCGTCTTCGCCAACCCGGATTTTCGTCTCGGCTCGACCGAACGGCACGAATTGGCGACGAAACTGTTGGGCGACAAGGCGCCAAGCAAGGTGCTCGTCGCCTCGCGCGGAACTCTAGAGACACGCAGCATCGGCTGGAAAGCCCTCCCCGGGGCCGCCGCCGAAGCAAAGGACATCCAAACGCTTCTCGACAAGGGCGAATTCGGCCCCGTCCAGGCTTACACAGCCAAGGAAGCTCTTGAGGAAGTGTTCAAGGCAATGCCCGCGCCGCGCGTGCTCCACCTGGCGACCCACGGGTTCTCGGTCGACCATGATCCGGACGCCGAACGCAGAGCCGGGTCCGGGGCCGGCTGGGCGCGTGGGCAACTCAAGCAGATGGACAATCCCCTTTTGCGCTCCGGAATCGTGCTCGCCGGCGCCAACGATGTGGGCAAGGACAAATCCGCCAAGGTGGAAGACGGCTGGGTGACGGCGGAGGAGATCGCCCTCTTGAACCTGAGCGGCACGGAACTCGTCGTCCTCAGCGCCTGCCAAACCGGACTGGGCGACATCAAGAACGGCGAAGGCGTGTCCGGCTTGCGCTGGGCGTTCCTCTACGCCGGGGCGCGGACGCTCGTCACCAGCCTCTTTGAAGTTCCCGACACGGAGACGCGCGAACTGATGAAACATTTCTATGGCCGGCTCAATTCGGAAGGAAAGTTGGCGGCCTTGCACGGAGCGCAACTTTCACTCATCCAAAGCCGGCGCGCGGGGCATGGGGCCGCACATCCCTTCTTTTGGGCGAGCTTCGTTTTGGTTGGGGATGCCCGCTGATTGGTTAGCACGAAGCGCGAGCGAGTGAATTCACTCGCTCGCGCTTCGTGCTAACAAGATCGCAAAGAATTCACTCGCGCGTCGTGCTAACCGGAACGCAAGAAGGTTTTTTTTAAGGCAGCGGCACGATCACCGGCGGCGCGTCCGGCAGCGGGCGGGGATCCGTGCTCGGCGGCGCGGGCAACGAAGGTCCGCTTGTTGGCGGCGGCGGCAGCGGGGGCGCCACGACCGTAGGCGGAGCGACCACCACCGGCGGGGGAGCGATCGGCGGCGCGACGATCGTGGGCGGCGCGATAACGGGCGGGGGAGTGACGGGCGGGGTCACGGCCGGCGGGGTCGTCGGCAGCGGCGGCAGGTCGTCTTCAATCACTGTCGTCTCCGCCGCGGGACGCGACACCAAGCGAGGCTTCTGCGGCACGGCCGTCGAGAACGTCGGTCCGGTCGGCAGCGGACGGGGCAGTTCCGGCCTCCGCACCGCGGGCGTCACCGTTAACGTCGTCCCGGCGCCGAATTCCGTTGGCGTCGGCTCCGACGATCCGATCAGCGGCGGTTCCTCGGTCGTCCTGCGCTTCGCGGCCATGCTCGGGCTGCTGTTTGAGAAGCCGGACAGTTGGTATTTCCAAAATGTCGTTCGGGCATGCACACGCGCCCTCAGGTTCGAGTCCTCCGACGCGGCGTGCTCGATCGCCAGGCCGGCCTCGCGGGTGATGGGACGGATTTTACTCAGCGTCGTGACCGCTTCCATGCGGACGCCGGAGCGCGGATCATTCCGTGACGCTTCGATCAGGGCGGGGAGGATTTCCGTGTAGGTCTGGGTGTCGAATTCACGCAATTCCTCGGCGGCAAAGTTGCGTTTGCTCTCATCGGGATCCGTCCGCAACATCATCACCAGTTCCGGCACGCGTTGGGCGGCGGGCGCCGGCGGAGGCGACGGTCTTTTTCGGAACAATTGCGCCTGGACGGGATTCGTGCAAATGGGCCAAATCACCACCAACAGGATGAGGCGAAGATATGTCATGGGGACTCTCCTGACGAACCGGGCAGGCAAGACGTCCGCCCCTTACATCACATTGCATCGACCTTCCTCGCCCTGCCTTCCCTCCCCTTCTCGTGGAAAATCCCCCGTTCCTTTTCCTCGCCCCCACAAAAGCCGTACAAATTCACAGGGCGTTCGGTTGTCCCAGCTTT
>Ga0163144_10020280_pt1 | contig 13305 bp, 11 predicted proteins | sample OliLak19BULKMAT1_FD_123175 | JGI IMG/M metagenome (GOLD analysis project Ga0163144, IMG submission 123175) | Freshwater microbial mat bacterial communities from Lake Vanda, McMurdo Dry Valleys, Antarctica - Oligotrophic Lake LV.19.BULKMAT1 | ecosystem: Environmental > Aquatic > Freshwater >... | reverse complement strand
GAGCCCCTTGGTCGCCTGCACCTTGGTGATCGCCGCCGTCAGCGTCGTCTTGCCGTGGTCGACGTGGCCGATCGTCCCGATGTTGACGTGCGGCTTGTTACGGACGAACTTTTCCTTGGCCATCTCGAGCTCTCCGAAGTGCGGCTGCGGGTTTGATTTTTCTGAGCTGAGCCCTCGGTGAGAATCGGACTCACGACCCCTTCCTTACCAAGGAAGTGCACTACCACTGTGCTACGAGGGCAAATTCGACTTTTTAGACGGTGACAGGCGGAGCGGGCGATGGGATTCGAACCCACGACAACCAGCTTGGAAGGCTGGAGCTCTACCAGCTGAGCTACACCCGCGAAGGAGCGCTTGTGCGTGAAGACGACGACGGGTGGAGGGGGAAGGATTCGAACCTTCGAAGGCGTTGAGCCGGCAGATTTACAGTCTGCTCCCTTTGGCCACTCGGGAACCCCTCCGTGCTGTGTCGACCTCGAGAACTGGTGGAGCTGGTGGTGGGACTCGAACCCGCGACCTCCTGATTACAAGTCAGGTGCTCTACCAGTTGAGCTACACCAGCGAAATCGCTCTGGTCTTGGGCATGTAGTGGCCCAGGTCGCGTTGGGGATGAGTGTATAAGCCGCGTTTTTGCGCGAGTCAACGCAGATCCCGACGATTTGCCGGCCCGATCCGCCCTTCATTAGAGGAAGCGTGCCGCGCTAGGGAACGACGGCTTCGCCGTGGTGCTCGCGATCGAGGATTGCCTGGATCGCCGCGGCGCGCTTCTTCGACGCGAGGCTCCAGTTGGTGTCGACGCCGTACGCCGCGGCGAGGTCGACGTTCGCGCCGTGGCCGTCGAGGGACTTCTCGAGGTTCTCGCGGACCTTGTCGTGGAGCTCGACGACGTACGCGGGCCGCGCGGCGGGTTGCATGCCGTCGGGGTACGGCGCGGTCACCGCGATCTTCCAGTACTCGAAGAAGATCTCCGACATGTTGTAGCCGGACGCGGTCGCCCAGTACGCGATCTTGAACCCGAGCGCGTCGCGCCAGTGGTTGTACGCCTTCATCAGGATGACGCGCTTGGCCTCCATATCAGCGGCGAGCTCCACGTCCGACGACCGCAGGCGCGCCTGCTGGAACCGGCGGTGCTGGACCTCGCCGAGGTAGAAGTTCGCCATCGCGATGTAGTACGAGTCCTCGATCCGCGGGGCGCGTCGCCACGCGGCGACCGCGGCCTCGAGCGAGGCCTGCGCGTCGTCGAGCTTGCCGAGCTCGAGCTGGACGTAGCCGAGGCGCGCGTCGAGCTCGATCCGCACCTCGTTGCCGAGGTCGTCGCGCTGGAGCGCGAACGTGAGCACCGCGACGGCGTCGTTCCATTGCGCGCGGTCGGCGTAGATCGCGGCGGCGCGGAGCGAGCCGTCCACGGCCTCGGGAGACGCGGGGAACGTCTGGTTGAGCTCGAGGTACGCGACGACCGCACGGTCGAGCTCCTGCTTCTTCTCCTGGGCGAGGCCGATGTTGAACAACGCGGCGGGCGCGAGCTTCGAGTCCGGGAACTCGTCGACCAGGTCCCGGTACCAGCGCATCGCCTCGTCCAGCTTGCCGGCGGCGAACGCCTCGTTGCCCTTGTCGAGCAGCGGGCCCGGCGTGGTCGCCTCGCCCTCGGGAGTCGCGTGCATCACGTCGAGGTCGGTGACCTCGCCGCGGCGCGGGTCGGGGACGTCGTCGTCCTTGCCCAGCGCGCCCGGAGTCTGCTCGGCGACGCCGAGATCGGTGCCGGGGACGACGTCGGGGTTGTCGTTGTCGTCGACCGGCGTGGTGGTGCGGCCGGCCGAGTGGGGACACCCGGCGAGGGCCAGCGCGGCGATGAGGAGGAGCGTGCGCATACGGTGATAGTGACGCACGAACCCCTCCGGAAGTTCGAGCCCGTGATCACCGTCATCCGCAGGCCCGGCCGCAGGAGCGGACGCGCGCGCCCCAAATCAGATGCCCGTTCCGCTCACGGGCCCCGCGCGCTCCGGGACCTGCTAGCCCACCACCCGGATGTGCAGGCGGCGGCTGCGGGGGCCGTCGAACTCGCAGAAGAACACGGCCTGCCAGGTGCCGAGGACGGGCTTGCCAGCCTCCACGATCAACGTCAGCGAGGCGCCGACCAGGCTGCTCTTGATGTGCGCGTCGGTGTTGTTGTCCGCGTTCACGTACGGACCGTCGTGGGGCACGAGCTTCGACAGCTGCACCCCAAGATCCTGCCGCACCCGCGGGTCGCTGTTCTCCTGGATCGTCAGGCCCGCGGTGGTGTGCGGGCAGAACACGCACGCGAGCCCGCCTTCGACGCCGCTCTTGCGGACCGCCGCGCGGATCAGCGCGGTGATGTCGATGGTCTCGATGCGCGTCGTCGTGCGGACGTCGATGATCTCTGTGGCGCCCATGGTTTGGTTCTACACGGTTTCGCTTGACTCCAACGTGTCACACCGCTTTGGTAGATCACGAACACTTCATGAAAGTCGCGTTCACTCACAACCTGCGTGTCACCGACGTTCGGGAATCAGAGAAGGACGCGGAGTTCGATAGCGTCGAGACGGTGGCCGCGATCGCGGCCGCCATCGAAGCTGCCGGACACGAGGTCGAGAAGGTCGAGGTCTCCGGACCTGCCTCCAACCTCCTCGAGCGTCTCGAAGCGATCGACCCGGACATCATCTTCAACACCGCCGAGGGCCAGACCGGAAAGATGCGGGAAGCGTTGTATCCCGCGCTCTTCGAGGAGCTCGGCATCCCCTATACGGGGTCGGACGCGTACACGAACGCGCTGACGCTGGACAAGTGGCTCACCAAGCTGATCGTCCAGAAGGCCGGGATCGACACGCCGCGAGGCGCGCTGGTCACGGTCCGCACGTTCGAGCAGGCGGTCGAGCGGGGCGTCGGCCTCGCCTTCCCCGTCATCGTGAAGCCGAACCACGAAGGGTCCTCGAAGGGGATCTACACGCGGGACGAGCGAACCGCAGGGTCCGTGGTCCGCGAGTCGCGGGATCTGCCCGCCGTGCTCAAGGCCGCGCTCCGGGCCTACCCGGACGGCGTGCTGGTCGAGGAGTACATCGACGGCGTCGACGTCACGGTGGGCTACCTGGACGGCGTCGGGCACGACAACGGCCTGCTCACGCCCGTGGAGCTCCTGGTCGAGCCCACCGCCGACCGCCCGTTCAACATCTACGACTACCGGCTCAAGAACCTGGAGCCCGGCAAGCAGATGTTCCGGTGCCCGGCGGGCGTGCCGCGCGACATCGCGGCCCGGCTGCGCACGGTGTCCAACGAGACGGTGCGGGCGCTGTCGCTCCGCGACGTGGCCCGGCTCGACTTCCGGATCGCCGGCGACGGCCGGATCCACCTGCTCGAGGTCAACGCGCTCCCGACCCTCGCGTCGGGATCGGCGCTGTGCTGCGCGGCGGCCCAGATGGGCCTGACCTACAACGCCATGATCGTGGCGGTGCTGAACGCGGCCGCGATGCGGTCCGGGCTCGCCACGGCCAGCCAGCTCGGCGTGACCCGCGGCCCGCGGCGGGCGCAGCCGATCCGCGTCGGCTTCACCTACAACGTCAAGCGCACGCACGAGAGCGATGACGAGGCCGAGTGGGATCCGCCCGAGACGATCATCGCGATCGCCAACGCGCTGGCTCGTCAGGGCCAGATCGTCGTGCACCTCGAAGCGACGCCAGACCTGCCCCGGGTGCTCGCCGAGGCCGACGTCGACCTGATCTTCAACATCGCCGAGGGTGTGGAAGGCCGTAACCGCGAGGCCCAGGTGCCCGCCCTCTGCGAGCTGCTCGGCGTGCCGTACACCGGCTCGGACAGCGCCACGCTTGCGATCGCCCTCGACAAGGCGCTCTGCAAGAAGGTGCTGATGCAGCACGACATCCTGACCCCGAAGTTCCAGCTGATGGAGTCGGAGCGGGAGCGGCTGTCCAAGGATCTCCAGTTCCCGCTGATCGTGAAGCCAAACGCCGAGGGCTCCTCCAAGGGCATCGGCGCGACCAACGTGGTCGACACCGAGGAAGAGCTGCGCGCGGCGGTCAAGCGGATCGTCGAGGAGTACCGGCAGCCGGCGATCGTCGAGGAGTACATCAAGGGCCGCGAGTTCACGGTCGGGCTGCTCGGCGACAAGCGCCCGCGCGTGCTGCCGCCGATGGAGATCCTGTTCAAGAACAAGGACGTGGAGCGGCCGGTCTACGACTACGGCGTCAAGCAGGAGTGGGAGCAGCACGTCTACTACGAGTGCCCGGCCAAGCTGTCCGAAACCGAGCAAAAGGCGATCGAGAAGATCGCGCGCGCGACGTTCTGGGCGCTCGACTGCCGCGATGTCGCGCGCGTCGACCTGCGGATGGACGCCGAGGGCCGGCTCTACGTGCTCGAGGTGAATCCCCTGCCCGGCCTCACGCCCAACTACTCGGACCTGGTGCTGATCAGCAAGGCCGTCGGGATGGAGTACGACCAGCTGATCGCCGAGATCATGGTCGGTGGCCTGCGGCGCCTGCGCGACAAGCGTCGCGAGGAGCGCGAGACCGAGACCGCGGACGCCCGCAAGCGCGACGGCAAGTCGGCGGCGGCCGAGGCGGCGGCGAAGATCAAGGAAGCGGCCGAGAAGGCCGAGCGGGCCGCCGAGAAGGCCGAGAAGGCGGCGCGGAAGATCGCGCGGCTGGCCTCGGAGCCCGCCGCGCAGGCGGTGTCCTCCAAGATCTCGCCCCCGGGTCGCACGCCGAACGGCGAGCGGACCGAGCCGGCGGACGTCGTGGTCCGGCCGGACTCCGAGATCATTCACTGAGCTAGACTGCCCGCGTGAAGGTCACGCCACGGATCACGATCGCCACCGGGCTGATCGTGGCCGTGGCCGTGGGAACTTGGAGCTACTTCGACCTGCGTTCGGCGCAGAAGGCGCGGCGGCAGAGCCTCGAGCACGAGGGGCGAACCGTCGCGCTGGGCCTGCGCGGCACGCTCGAGGGGCACGGCGAAAGCGGGCTGTCCAACTTGCCGGAGGCGTCCCGGACGCTGTCCCAGGCACTGGCGCCGTGGCGCGTCGTGGTCGCGACGTTCGCGCATGACGAGGAGCTCACCGAGCCGGGCCGGCGACGGCTCGCCAGCTTCCAGGAAGCACCGACGCTGACGTTCGCGGCGTACGAGGACGACGCCTACCTGGTGGCGCTCCCGCTGCGCCGGCCCGCCGACAACCCCCAGGATCCGCCCGAGGTCCTGGGCCTGGTCGAGGTCAGCCGTCCGGCGGCGTTCCTCGACGACCAGGCCAGCGACGACCTGCTGAAGGCCGCGCTGCTGGTGGCGCTGGTCACCGGGCTCGCGACGTTCGCGGTCGGATACCTGGCGTCGAGCCTGATGTCGCGGCCGGTCTCGAAGCTGCTGCGCGGCATCGACGACGTCGCCAAGGGCGACCTGTCGCACGTGCTGCTCAGCGAGCGCGACGACGAGATCGGCGCGCTGGCCACCCGGTTCAACGAGATGACGTTCTCGCTGCGCGAGTCGCGGGCCGAGAGCAGCCGGCAGAACACGGCGAAGCTCGAGCTCGAGCAGCGGCTCGCGCAGACCGAGAAGCTCGCGACGATCGGCCAGCTCGCCGCCGAGATCGCCCACGAGGTCGGCACGCCGCTCGGCGTGATCGGCGGGCGGGCGCGCGCGACCCAGAAGAAGTCCGGCGACCGCGAGGCGGTGGAGAAGAACGCCGAGATCATCTACGAGCAGACCGCGCGGATCACGCGGATCATCCAGCGCCTGCTCGACTTCGCCCGGCGCAAGGTCGGGCCGACCCAGCCGATCGAGGTGAACCTCAACGAGCTGACGCTCACGACCATGGAGCTGCTCGGCGGCCAGTTCCAGAACGCGCGGATCCGCACGACGCTGGCGCGCGCCGAGGGCCTGCCGCGGGTCGCCGGCGATCCCGACCGGCTGCAGCAGGTGCTGCTGAATCTGTTGCTGAACGCGCTGCAGGCGATGCCGGACGGCGGCAACGTGCGCGTGGAGACCTCGGTCGAGACGCGGCAGCGGCCCGGGCTGGAGCTGGCGCCCGAGCAGGTGTTCGTGACCGTGGACATCACCGACAGCGGCGTCGGCATCCCGCCCGAGATCCGCGAGAAGATCTTCGAGCCGTTCTACACGACCAAGGAGGGGCGCGGCGGCACCGGCCTCGGCCTCGCGGTGTGCTCCGGCATCGTGAAGGAGCACGACGGCTGGATCGAGATCGACGACCCGCCCAAGGGCGGGACGCGGTTCCGGGTCTTCCTGCCGGCCTCCACCCGGGGTAGCGTGCCCGCGTGAGTGACGCCGCCACGCTGCTCGTCGTCGAGGACGACGACGCGATGCGCGACCTCCTGGTGGAGGAGCTGCGCGACGCCGGGCATCGCGTGCTGGCCGCGCCGGGCGGCAGCCTCGGGCTCGAGGTCGCGCGCGCCGAGCCTCCCGACCTGGTGGTGACCGACCTGCGGATGCCGGACCTCGACGGGTTCGACCTGATCCGCGACCTCAGCGCCCTGCCCGACCCGCCGCACATCGTGATGATCACGGCGTTCGGCTCGATCGAGACCGCGATCAAGGCGGTCAAGCTCGGCGCCTACGACTACATCACCAAGCCGTTCGAGATCGACGAGCTGCTGCTCGTCATCGACAAGGCGCTGGGCGAGCGCAAGCTGCGCCGCCAGGTCGCGCGGCTGCAGCGCGAGGTCGAGCGCCAGTACGGGTTCGAGAACATCATCGCGCGCTCGGAGTCGATGAAGGAGGTGCTGGCGCTGGTCACGCGGATCGCGGGCAGCACGGCCTCGGTGCTGATCACCGGCGAGAGCGGCACCGGCAAGGAGCTGATCGCGCGGGCGATCCACTACAACTCGCCGCGCGCACGCGGACCGTTCGTCGCGGTCAACCTCGCGGCCGTGCCGGAGTCGCTGATCGAGAGCGAGCTGTTCGGCCACAAGAAGGGCGCGTTCACCGACGCGCGCGCCGATCGCGACGGCCTGTTCGCCGAGGCGGACGGCGGCACGATCTTCCTCGACGAGATCGGCGAGCTCGCGCTGCCGCTCCAGGCCAAGCTGCTGCGCGTGCTCCAGGAGCACGAGCTGCGGCCGCTCGGCGCGACCAAGACCCGCCGCGTCGACGTCCGCGTGCTGGCCGCGACCAACCGCAACCTCGACGGCATGCTCGCCGAGGGCACGTTCCGCGAGGATCTCTACTACCGGCTCAACGTCATCCAGCTCGACCTGCCGCCGCTGCGGACGCGGCCCGAGGACGTGGTGCCGCTCGCCGACCACTTCCTCGCCCAGCTCGCCGCCCGGAGCCAGCCGCCGCGCCGGCTGCGCCTCGCCGCCGACGCGCAGCAGCTCCTGCTTGCGTACGCGTGGCCCGGCAACGTCCGCGAGCTCCACAACGTGCTCGAGCGCGGCATCGCCCTGTGTGAAGGCGACGTGATCCACGCCGACGACCTGCCCAACCACGTCCGCGAGAAGCGGCCGGCCGACTTCCTCCAGGTCGCCCTCGCCCGCCGGATGTCGATCGCCGAGCTCGAGCGCGAGTACATCGAGCGCGTCCTCGATGACGAAGGCGGCAACAAGACCCGCGCGGCCCAGCGCCTGGGGCTCGACCGCAAGACGCTGTATCGCAAGCTCGAGGAGTACGCGCGTTTGGCGGGAGTGCCGGAGCCGGATCCGAACGACTCGGTCAGCTGATCAATCCAGCGCGTCGCGCAGCCGCCGCAGCCCCAGCTCGGTCTTGCAGTCCTCGATCTCGCCCGCCACGCAGGCGGCGATCGCGGCGTCGAGCCCCATCCACCGCGTGGTGGCGCCCTCCTCCATGGGCGAGCCGTCGCCCGGGAGCGCGAGCTGGGCGGACGGGTCCGCGACCTCGACGGCCATCAGGAAAAACTTCTCCGGGAGCGAGCCGGGCGACGGGAAGGTGGCGGCGCCGAGCCGCGTGATCGTGGTGGGGTCCACGACGTAGCCGCCCTCCTCGTGGACCTCGGCGGCGGCGCGGCGGCGCAGCCCGGTGTCGCCGCGATCGCCGACCTCGAGGATGCCGGCGACCAGCTCGGTGAGGAACAGGTAAGGGCGCGGGTCGGGCTCCACCGTGCGGGTGGGCTCGCGGCCGAACGCGAGCGTCGGGCGGAGGCCGTCGCGGAGCAGGACCTGGACGCCGCCGGCGACGCGGGTCCACACCACCACGACCACGGCGTCGAGGCCGTACGGCCGGACCGCGAGGTCGTTGACGTACGACTCCGACATCGTGCCGTCGTCGCGGACGTTGCGGAGCCGGAGCCGGCGGATGCCGAGGAAGCCGCCGTCGCGGCCGACCACCTCGTCGCCCTCGACGTGGAGCGCGTTCACGCGGATCGTCATGCGGCGAGCATAGTAGAGTGCGGCGCACGATGGAGGGGCGACGACGATGACGACGCGAACCCTCGCGGGGCATCGCGCGCTGGTCACCGGCGCGTCCAGCGGGATCGGCGCGGACCTCGCGCGCTCGCTCGCCGCGCGCGGGTGCGACCTCGTGATCACCGCGCGTCGCGCGGAACGCTTGCACGCGCTCGCCGACGAGCTCCGCGCAAGACACCAGGTCGCGGTCGACGTGACCGTCCACGATCTCGGCGCGGCCGGCGGCGCCGCGGCGGCGTGGTCCGCCGCCACCGCCGAGCGCGCGGTCGACGTGCTGGTCAACAACGCCGGGTTCGGCTACTTCCGTGCGTTCGCCGACGTCGAGCCGGCGCGCGACGCCGAGATGCTCCAGCTCAACGTCACGACCGTGGTCGACCTGTGCCACCAGTTCGTGCGCGACCTGCCGGCCGGCAAGCCCGGCTGGATCCTCAACGTCGCCTCGATCGCCGCGTGGCAGGCCGCCCCGAACTTCGCGACCTATGGCGCGACCAAGGCGTTCGTCCGCAACTTCTCCGAGGCGCTCCACTACGAGGTCCGGCCGCGGATCAAGGTGACGTGCCTGTGCCCGGGCGGCACCCACAGCGAGTTCCACGCCGCCGCCGGCGCCGGCGCCTACGGCTGGATCGCGCGCCAGTCGATGCTGCCGTCGGACGTCGTCGCCGAGAAGGGGGTGCGCGCGATGCTGCGTGGCAAGAAGACCCTCGTGACCGGCGTCATCAACAAGCTGTCGTGCTTCTTCGCTGGGATCGCCCACCGAGGCGTCGCGTCACGTGCGTCTTACCTCGTCCTCGGGAAACCTCGCCTCGCGCTGCCGGACCGGACCCAGGAAAAATGACCAACGAGCAAGACAACCATCGCCGCTGGGACGGGACCTCTCGCGGGCACTACGAGGTCTGGTACCTGACGTTCAACCACCTCGCGTCGCAGACCGGCTACTGGATCCGCTACACGCTCGAGGCGCCGCTCGAGGCGGTGGGCGATCCCTACGCGCAGCTGTGGTTCGCGAAGTTCGACGCCAAGGATCCGGCGCGAACGTTCGCGATCAACCGCAAGTTCCCCATCGCCGCGATGACCGCGTCCGAAGCACCGTTCGCGGTCGCGATCGCCGGCAACCAGCTCGGCCACGACCGGATGCGCGGCACGCTCGCCGGCGACGGCCACGACGCGCGCTGGGATCTGACCTGGAAGCCGGCGGCGCAGACGCTGCGCCCGCTGCCGGATCTCATGTACGCGCGCGGCGGCGTCGGCGACACCGTGTTCCTGTCGCCGAACCACGACGTCGCGCTCGCGGGCACGATCACGGTCGATGGCCACACGCTGACGCTCGACGGCGACCCGGGCGGTCAGACCCACGTCTGGGGCAGGAAGCACGCGCACAACTGGGCGTGGGGCCACTGCAACGCGTTCGACGAGCGGCCCGGCGCCGCGCTCGAGGCGCTGTGCGTGCGGCTCAAGCGCCGAGGCATGGTGCTGCCGCCGCTGACGATCGCCTCGCTCACGCTCGACGGCGAGGCGATCGCGCTGAACCAGTTCCGCCACACCGTGGCGAACCGCGGCGAGTTCGGCACCGGGTTCTTCCGGTTCCGCGCGTGGTCGCCGATGGTCCGGCTCGAGGGCGAGTTCAGCGCGCGTCCCGAGGACATGCTGGTCGCGCCTTACGAGGATCCCGACGGCGCGGCCTCGTACTGCAGCAACACGGAGATCGGCGACCTGCGCGTCACCGTGTTCCGCCGCGCCGGCACCAAGTGGCGCGAGGCCGCGAAGCTCACCGCGCCGCGCCGCGGGCACTTCGAGATCGGGTCACGCGACCGCGACGTCGCGGTCGCCAAGGATCACGTCCGGCTCTAGGGTCGCGCGCCGGCGATCGACGCCTGCCACGACGCGGCGTCGGCGACCATGAAGGTGGCCGAGCCGCCCTTCCACGACACCTTGAGGTGGTAGTCGGGGGCCGCGTCGACGATGTGCTCGACCGTCGACATCGAGCTGACCGCGCGGATCTGCGCGGTGTCGGTGATGTCGCCGAGCGCGACGCGGATCTGTTCCTTGTCGTGGACGAACACCAGCTCGTCCTTGTAGAGCGCGAGGGCGCCCTCACCCTGAGCACCCTCGGGGTTGACCCGGTCGCCGACCGCGCGCTCGGCGCGTAGCGGGGTGGTCTTGGGCTTGAGCTTGTCGAGCGACGCGAGCTGCTCGGCCGTGGGCGCCTTCGCGCCGTGGCGGGCGCGGGCGATCATGCGTGCGACCATCAGGCCGATCACGACGACGCCGAGCCCAAGGACGATCAGCCACTGTGCGTTGAGTGCCTCCACGGCCGCGATACTAACCCCGGGCGCGGTTCATGTCGCGCCGGTGATCGGCTAGGATGCGCCGGCGATGAGCAGCACTCTCCGGCGCACGCCCCTGCACGCGGCTCACGTCGCGGCCGGCGCGCGGCTGATCGACTTCGGTGGCTGGGACATGCCGGTCCAGTACAAGGCCGGCACGATCAAGGAGCACAAGGCCGTGCGCGAGGCGCTCGGCCTGTTCGACGTCTCGCACATGGGCGAGGCCGTGATCCGCGGCCCGCGCGCCACCGAGGCGGTCCAGCGGTTGACCACGAACGATGTCGGCGGCGTGCCGAACGGCAAGGCGGTCTACACGCTGCTGTGCCGCCCCGACGGCGGCATCGTCGACGACTGCATCTTCTACAAGCGCGCCGAGGACGAGTACTTCGTGATCGTCAACGCGTCGAACACCGCCAAGGACCTCAGCTGGATCCGCGACGCGGTCGGCGGGATCGTCGACATCGACGACAAGAGCGACGAGACCGGGCTGATCGCGGTCCAGGGCCCCCGGGCGATCGCGACCGTCAACGCGCTGACCACCGACGACGTCGCGGGGATGAGCAGCTTCACGTTCCTCGACACCGTGATCGCGGGCGTCAAGTGCATGGCGGCGCGCACGGGCTACACCGGCGAGGACGGCGTCGAGCTGGCGTGCGCCTCCGTGGATGCGCCGCGGCTGTGGGACGCGCTCCTCGAGGCGGCGACCCCGCACGGCGGCATGCCGATCGGCCTGGGCGCGCGCGACACGCTGCGCCTCGAGGCCAAGCTGCCCCTGTACGGCAACGATCTGGACGACACGACCTCGCCGCTCGAGGCCCAGCTCGGGTGGGCGGTGAAGCTCGGCAAGGGCGACTTCCTCGGCCGTGACGCGCTGGTCGCGCAGAAGCAGGCCGGGATCACGCGCCAGCTGGTCGGGTTCCGCATCGACGAGCGGGCGATCGCGCGCCACGGCTACGCGGTCGTCGATCGCGGCCGCGCCGAGGGCGAGCAGGCGATCGGCGTCGTGACCAGCGGCGGCCCGGGCATCTCGGTGGCCGGCGCGATCGGCCTCGCGTACGTGCCGCCGTCGCTCGCCGCCGCGGGCACCACGATCACGATCGACTGTCGCGGCAAGGACGTCGCCGCGACGGTGGTCAAGGGCAAGTTCTACCAGCGCCGGGCCTGACCAGGACGAGGACGAGGACGAGCATGACGATGAGCGATCAGTATCCCGCCGATCTCAAGTACACGAACGACCACGAGTGGCTGCGCATCGGCGCGTCGTGCGCGGTCGGGATCACCCGGTTCGCCGTCGAGCAGCTGGGCGATATCACGCTCGTCGAGCTGCCGCGCGAGGGCGACCTCGTCACCAAGGGCCAGCGGTTCGGCACGATCGAGAGCGTCAAGTCGGTCAGCGACCTCTACGCGCCGCTGTCCGGCAAGGTCACGAAGATCAACCAGGCGCTCAAGGACAAGCCCGAGCTCGTCAACGAGGATCCCTACGAGGGCGGCTGGATGATCGAGATCGAGCCCAACGATCGCACCGAGCTCGACGAGCTGCTCGCCCGCGACGCGTACGTCGCGCTGACGGGCTAGTCCTTACTGGCCGCCCGGGAGCTTCCACGACGTCGACTTGCCGTTGTCGATCGTGAAGTAGAAGCCGAAGTCGAAGGTGATGCGGCCGTCGCCGTCGACGAGGGCCGCCGGTGGGTTGGGGAACGGCTGGGCGACCTGGAACGCGTGGACCGCCTCGTCGTCGAGCGCGTCGACGCCGGACGGCTCGACGACCAGGATCTTCACGACCTCGCCGCGCGCGTCGAGGCTGACGCGGAGCGCGGTGACGCGATCCTTGTAGCCGTAGCGCGAGCCCTCGGGATCCTCGCGGCGCCACACGGTGACCGGATCCCAGTTCTGCGCGACCTGCCGCTTCATCCGGTTGAAGAAGCTCGCGTAGACCCAGCGCTTGGCGTTGTACGCGGTCTCGTCGCCCTCCTCGACGTCCTCGACGTGATCGACCGAGCCGCCGCCGACGATCCGCTCGAGCGTCTCGTCGTCGGGGTGGAGGTTGGGCGCCTTCGGCGTGCCGCCGCCGCCGCCGCCCTCGCCGCCGTCGCTGGTCGACGGCTTGCGCTCGTCTTGCTCGATCGAGCCGTCGCCCTTCTGGCCCTTCGAGCCGTCGCCGACCGGCGCCTTCGAGCCGTCCGTGGCGCCGCGCGTCTTCTGATCCTGCGAGACCTCGCCCTGGTTCGGCGTGCCGGGCTTGCGCATGCTGAACACGCCGGGGTTGGGCGGCGCGTCCTTCGACTTGCCCGCCTGGTCCTCGGTGGGAGCGGGCTGCGTCGCGCGCTTGTCCGCGTCCTTCTTCGACGGCATGTCCTCGGCAGGATCCGGCTTCTTGACCAGGTCCTCCTGGCGATCGCCGCGCGCGACGGTCTGCTTCTCGACCTTGCTGTTGAACTCGGCGAGGAACCGCGCGTCCTCGGGCTCCGCGGCGTCGGTCTCGGTGTTCTCGACCACCTGCGTGTCCATCGGCCGCTGCGCCGATGGCGGCGGCGGCGGCGGTGGCGGCGGCTGGGCCGCGGCGAGCGCCTGCTCGAACTGCTGCTGCT
>Ga0163144_10020279_pt1 | contig 13305 bp, 17 predicted proteins | sample OliLak19BULKMAT1_FD_123175 | JGI IMG/M metagenome (GOLD analysis project Ga0163144, IMG submission 123175) | Freshwater microbial mat bacterial communities from Lake Vanda, McMurdo Dry Valleys, Antarctica - Oligotrophic Lake LV.19.BULKMAT1 | ecosystem: Environmental > Aquatic > Freshwater >... | reverse complement strand
ACAGTATAATTGGTACGGTTGCTACCCGTCGTGATACTAACATCGGTTGCAGTTACAAACAACTCAACAGCATTAACAAGTACTGGCGAAGCGTATGGTAGCGGCAATTGCGTTAGTCCTATTTGATCAGTAGCAGTTCCGTAAATGCGTGTGAAAGCATACCCGCGTTTAACAGGTATATTATGAGCTACGGTCTTAGTTGCCGTATTCGGAAGAACACCAAAGTTAACGACCTTCCTATACACTTGCCTAAATTGAGGCTTTGTTGCAGTTGCTGAAGTGAGTAATGGATTAGGAAACCAGAGCTGTCCATTAACAAACTCAAGCGTATCGTAATAGGCGCTGTCTTTAAGGTTAAGCGCTATACAGATAGTGTTTATGTTTTGATATAAGCGCACTAACAGTTCTTTAAATTCAGGACTGTTCACATCAACCTGAGACAGTTGGGTTACGTCAAAGATAAACGTACTTGGTACGTATAGCCCATACTCGCTAGGATTTGCCATATTACCCTAATCTTGAGTTAGTTGGTTTAGTAACCAGTACAATAGAGTTCATTTCAAAATCACCTAAGACAATGTCAGGATTAGTTGCCTGATCGGGTGTCCAGGACATTTCTATTTGTATAAACTCACCCTGAGTCTGGAAATAAACAGGATGCCACAAAGTTTCTTGCTGCACTTCAAGGTTGTTATAAGCAAAACACTCAAGCACTCCTGTGCCCAGTATACTTCCCTCAGTTTGTCCTGCAGCAACCATGCTTAACAAGGATGAGGATGGGGCGTAATCCACGGTAATCTCTGTTGATGGCGTATTCTGCACGGCAAAGTCTATTCGCTGTATAAAGCATCCTTGTCCGCGTGACAAATAAGGGTTCCATTGCTTAGATACAATATCTAGTATTGATACACGAGTTACTGTTGCTCCACCTACATACGGACCTGTATAGGTAAGGGGCAGCACTATGCGTATCGTATTGGCGTCAACTATTTGATCGACCTGTAAAATAGTACCGTTCAGAGTTATGTCACTCGGTGCAAGAAAGTTTTCAAACAGGAGATAGTCACCTATAGCGAAAGTATGGTCTATTATGGTGAGCACTAAGAATCCACCGGCTACAGTGATGTTAGTTACCTGTGTTACTGCTGCATTACGGCCTATGTTAGTAGCTACAATAAATACATACCCTTGTTGATTGCCCGCTATGATCTGACGGAACCTTGACTGTAACGTCCCGGGCCCGGAAGCTATTCCTTGTTGTTGCTCAAAATAACCAAATGCGGTTATACAATCATCATTAAATGCCCAGGTATCATTACGATAGTTATAGAGTAAGACTTTGTTTGGGAATGACTCTACTGCGTTCTGCTGTGAGTCGGGGAAGGTCCAGTACACTACTTCTTTATAGTAATCACGGATACCGGCTACTCTCTTTACCCCCTCTTCTCTGTTTCGTATTTCAAATACTTCATCGGGGATTTTGCTGTCTATGCGTTCTACGTTTGCACCGTTACACGCATGCACTCCAACGTTACTCATAGTAAGTATTTGCTTATCAAAGGGCACTGAAGAGAGAAGCGATTCTGACCCAAGCTCAGTGTTTATTTTTTGCCATACAAAGGGGAGCACTTGGTTACCGGTATAAGCGAGCTCCCAGGTTGACTCCTCAAAGAATACGATAAGACGATCTTTTATAAACTGTGCTGACACGATGGTCTCTGTAGTAGGTGCATCGAGAAATCCTGCACCACTTGCTACGTTACCTAAAAAGTCTATTTGATTAGGCTCGTACCATGCAGTTACTGAAAATGGTGACCCGTTATGTGAATAACGAGCTCTATTTACATACTGCCTGTTTACACCCAGACCTCCTGCATTAGTATTCTCTATGGTATTTAACAGCACAAGTCGATCTTTAAAGTTCATTATAATCCGTGCTGTTTGCACAAAAGCACCTGCATAAGGTCCAGCACCAGCAGGCATAAAGTAAAAGCCATTAGCGTTACCTAAGAGGCCTGTGTGCGGTATCCAGTTAATCCCATTAAATGACCAAATAGGATCATCAGTTGCAACTCCGACATTATTTGGATTTGTTACAAAATAATTAGTAACAAAGAAGTTATTTATATCATCAGTTATGCCACGCCAGTTTATTACCCAAAAGAAATCACTGTTACCGCCATGCCATGCGACGGGGATAACCCCTGCTGTTGTAGCTGATCGTGTCCATGAGCCAGCGGTAAATACATAGGCAAATCCAGTGTCCCATGCATATGACGGCTCATCGTTTATAGTAGGTATCTCAAATTGCGCAAGACCCATAACCGGTTTTGCTGGATAGAAGAACACAGCAGTATTTATAGTTGCACCGGCAAAGCTATATGCACCGGTGGCTAGGTTATAGGTTCGCGTAGCGGCTGGAACTACTGCAGTACTGTTCATTTGATTAGCACCGGCAAGAGGATTTACTACCGTAAATATTTCAGCACCTATAGAGAACTGTTGTCCTACTTTAAAGCCCGAGCCTCCTAAAGTTGCACCGACGTCACCAGCAAGTACACCCGCAGCATTGGTAGTGCCAATGTTAACTCTTAGTCGTGAGAATAAAGGAGCCATCTGGGCGGATGGAGCTCCATAACCCATATGCACGCCACCAAATCGTTTAATAACACTACCACGCCATACATAGGCATTATTAAGAGTAGTAAATGCATCCTCCATAACCTGAAACTTCTGAGTGTTCTTCTGTAACCCAGTATTAAATGATTGTATTAGAAAACGATCGTAGGGCATCTTAAACTCCTAATTGTATTACTAAAAGAAACCACTACCGCTTTGAAAGTCGCTGCCACCATTTTGCATATTTTCAGCATATATAGTAGCCGCTCTTTGGTTTGTAAGCTGAACGATTGTGCGCCTCAAGCATAAAGCTTCTTGGTTTTTAAGTTCAGGTATGATTAATAAGAGGGTATCCATATCCATTCTGTCTTCCAGCACTTTTTTAGCAGCGAGGTAGGCTATGAACTGCCAATATTCTTCGAGTTCAGGGCTTTGACCTGCGGTGAGCAATGCGGTTGGTCGTTGGAATACTTCAAAGTTTATACGATACGGCTGATCGGGTACTGGGCGTATTGTAAATTGGTTACTAAAGTAGAGCATTGACTGAGGCATTGAACGTTGCGTTGGAATAGTTTGACTGTTTATAGCCATACCTATCCCGGGGGGAGCGGGGAAGGTAATACTGAATACGCCTGTTAAATAATTGATAGTATTGTTAGCAAGAACAACAGTCGGAGGAGTCGCTTTTGCAGCAGCATAGGCTCCTGAATTAACATCATAAAGGTTTCCTCTGAGAGTTGGGTTACCAATGGCATCTATAACTGGTACATCGGCAAGTGCTAAGCCTGCGCCTAGTACTCCTACTGAGGACATCAGTACGTTGTTTTGTATTAATGCATAGTTTTGAGTAAGTCCTGGTGGCACAACTTGAGCTAGGCTATTTACTATACCAGTATATGCAACAGTAACTCCATTACCTTCTGTACCAATAGACGCTATTGCATTTATTCGGGGATACATACCATAAAAGTGTTGCTGCGACTGTGTATATAACAATTGCCGCCCGGCACAGTAAACGGGTGGGTGTATAGTAAGATATTTGTTCTGGAAGTTATACAGGGGGTTATCTAACGCGGCAGGATTCGTTCCAAACGAAGCTATATCTGTTGGGTATACATCTTGTCCCGGGTTAGTAAAAAACGTGAACGTAGTACGTAAATTGAACGTCCGTAATGTTTCGGGGAAATCATACACGACTGACGTATTTACATACTCGTCTATCTCAACATCTGAGAGTTGAGCTGTAGAGGGAGAAAGAGTGAGTCTACGTACTTTCACTCGTATTGCGGCGAGTGTAGTAGATCCAGGGATCGTATTTGACGGAGCTGTTGGGTTACTCAAAGTAAGTCTCCTTTAATAGGGAAGCACGTTTTGAACGGCGGCCTTTAATAGTTCAGTTACTTCACCGATGGGCACTACACAGGCTTGTGTATTATTAGCAGTAGGAGCGACCGGAACAATAAAAGTATCAAAATTGCTGGTGTCTAAATCCATGGTGAAGGTATTTACCCCTGTCACTGTAATTGCTCCGGCAGTCTTATTTACTTGCACCATACCATTTGCTGGGTATACATAAAGGCGCACAATGGTACCAGTGAAATACTGATGATCGGGCGCGGTAGTTACCTCAACGGGTTTCCCTAGAGTGATAGCGGTTATAAGTCGCATCGCCGGTTGAAATGTGGGAAATGGTATGGGGTATGCCATTTTATATTGCCTCTACTAGTACTATTTCTGATTTTGGTTCCAGTTCTTGCTCATCAGTAAGATCCAATGATTGAAAACTGCATCTTCGGACCCAAGAAGTTATTTGCATAAACATGTTCTGACCAAACGTTTGCACTTTAGTAACTCCTGCTTCACCTTTGATGTACTCATACTGAGGATAAGCGCAGTTACTATTTAAATGTTTAGCTACGCCTAACGGGAGAGTATATACTTGGCCATCAACGAGGCTGTATTTATCTACCGGATCACCTTTGTATTTACGAAATACAAACTCTAAGCATCCACCGGATAGCTCGTGATAGCGGAATATACCTGTTACCAGCTCATTGTCTTTAGCGCGCATGTACTCTACATCTACCTTGCCATTAGGAAGCAATTTAACGCCTTTTTTGGCCTGTTTTGCAGGGGCAGCGATGTCCATCGCTACGCGTCCTGTATTAACTGTTCTTATATTTTTTGTCATGATTACTCCGTATGTAAGTGGAGAGTTATATATGGCATCTTAGACCATATACAACCCTCCATTTATTGATTAAAGACCGCCAAATGCAGATTTACCTGCTACCCAGAACATAACGTCGCCTGCTACTGAACCTGCTGGTCCTGTGACCGCTGCGGCTAGTGACAGAGCCGTTCCACCTGTACCCAAGACCATGCCAAGAAAACCGGTATTAACGGTTGCATCAGCAAGGATTCCTGATTGAGTTGCATTAATTTGATCACCAGTTGATGAAAATTCACGGGGCACTTGAAGCGAAAGTACATTCGTTAAAGAAACCGCGGTGTTTTCACCAAATGGAGTCATTTCTGGCATTTGTGACCCTAAGTTGATTTGAGCAACAGTTGGGAACGTAAATGCTGTGTATGCAGTGGTATCTACATCAATAGTGAAAACAAGCTCACTCACAACGCTTACAACAGTCGCATAAGCGAAGTTATTAAGTTGTGTAGAGTTCAGCTCAATCATCCCTGACAATTTCGGGATAGATAGTCTGATTGATTGACCTGGAGTCATTTGATGAAATACGGATGTTGTAACTGCAGCATTAACTGCTTGAGTAATATTTGTAACTACGCGGTTACGTGGATAATACAATGGATCGTAATTTACCGTTCTCCATTGTCCTGTCCCAGTAGTAATACCTGGCGCATTAGCAAGAGGACCTTTCAATACGAAACTTGTATTAGCAACCACCGTATCAATTACAAAATCGATACCGAGTACGTTACTAGCAAGAGCTGTATCACCGGCATTTAGAAATAAGCGAACTACTGATTTGTCATCAATAAGTCCCGCAGTATTTGCTGTTAAAACAACTGGTTGAACTGCGTTACTGATTCCAGTAAATGCTAGAGCAGCGCTTAATCTTGGCAACGCTCCAATTGATTGCCCACTCGGGTCATACAAAGTAAATCCACCGAGGGCGATAGTGTCACTATTGTCAGTCAATAATCCGTTAGACTTATAATTCACAAAAGCGCTACCAACTGCCATACCACGTTGCCAGTAAAAACTAGTACCACGTGCTGCTACTTGGCCCACTACACCCGTTTGAGTGAAGTTTCTTACGAACATAAAGTCAGCGTTTGAAGGAATTTGAATTATTTTTAAAGGTACACCAGCTGCTACCGTAAATTGACCTTGTTGAAGAACTGTTCCGTCCATAGTATCTCCTTATGATAATGTGCAGCGTTGGTTTAGTACCCATGTGTCATTGAGAATTCGAGGTACCTGTGCTAATTTCCAGCCCACTGATGCGTTTTGTGCCAAAGGGTCACTGTACATAGGTGGCCGATAGATAAATGTAGAACTATAACCGTCTTGCTCGATGCACGCGTATGATTCATTAGCGGCTATGAAGATATTATAAACATCCGCTCCAAGTGCAGATGCGTTACGGGAAATAGAACCGATAGCGGATACTAAGTACCGAATGTTTTGCACTGAGCCCCATTCTGATGGCAATGCTGAGGATGGGTTTGGATAGTTTGCTTGTGGTATAAACTGAGGAATAACTTCTAAGTTAGAAGTTACGTCAGTATGCATCATCGCTATGTACGCATAACGAATCGGGCCAGTTGCAAATTTCAAATCACCTTCAATGTTGTTCATTATGGTTTCTGCGTTGTTACCAAGCAAGGTACGAATAACAGTTTGAATGTCTGTTACTGTTAACTCAGTTGGTACATCACCGTTTACTCCACCAACACAGTTCAAGAAGGTAGCAGTCGCTGCCAACATGTCACGTGTCAATTGATCTTCAGTTTGCTGTCTGTTACTTTCGGCGGTTGCCCCTGCGATGCAGGAACCTGCGCTTACTGACCTATTTTACTAGGCGGGCCAACTACTTCGAATCGGCCTCAGAATCTTTCAATTCTGTTCGGACTATCACATCGCCTTGCGGCGTCTCTCCGGTTAGTCTCTCAACCTGTGAATCACTATAAAGGGCAAAAAATGAATCTGAATAGTCTTCTTCAATATCGTAAAAATAAAGTTCTGTGTACTCTGAACACTCTTCAAGCGATTCAGCCATTGGATCTTGGACAGGAACATAAAATGCAGAAACAATTACACATACGACTAAAAAATTCATCTTTTTCCTTTTATAATAACACTTGGTCCTTGTTGTCTTCAGCATTACCTGGTCAGATGTCCAAGTCAATTAGGAAAGATTTTAAATGCGCCAATTTAACGCATTGAAACGCCTAAGCGTTTTGCAGCTTCATTCAATACAGGGTCTTGATTTTGTAAAGTAACCTGCTCGTTGATAGTTACATAGGTACCGTAAAACCCAATTTTAGCGTCTATGTCCACTGCAGTTAAGTTTTGCGGAGGCGGCGTCATGCCTGAGTTACCCAAAGGTACCATAGCTGTGTTTAATGGATTGTAACGTCTCATACGGAGAGTATTACCACCGTTTCTTGGCATGGTTTTTTTAACAGCCGCAATACGATGAATCATATTCGGCGTTGGAACCGCTAACAACTTATAACTAAAAGTTTGTTGTACGGACGACGGCAAAATTGATGTAGTAGTGATTGCCATAGGTACTCCATAGCAAAGAGATATAGAAGATATGTTAAAGCTAGGCGAGTGCTTGATTGTACGCCTGGATGCAGGTGACGAGCTCTGCGTAACGTCGAATAGCGCTTCACTAATGGTCATAAGGGAGAACGACTTCCCGATACATTCTAAAGTAGGATACTACGATGCTCAAAAAAAAAGCAATGTTTGCACACTGCTTTAGTTGTTTGAAACAATCTCAACACTTCGTCGAGTAGTAAGTCGCTATCGCACTTACGACAGACACGACTATCGTGCCTGAGCAGGTCAAAAGACTGAGTATAGCCTTCGTACGCGTGGACATCTTTATTTCCATAATGGCAGTATCTTGTTGCGCCTTTTGGGCTGCGTTTTCTTTGTCTATGGCTGCAGTAAAATCTGAAACAGTCTCAAACTCGTGGTCACCCGATTCGTGAACCTCCTGCTTGTAGACGATCTTGCTATTGATATGGTAATGCGGGCGATTCTCTTGCATTGCCAAAGTTATCGACGGAAAAAGCATAATTAATGCGGAATATTTGATCACGCTAGCTCCTTTGTTTCTTTTAATACTACCACAAAAATGCAAACACCCAGCAAAAAATTAAGGAATTTGCTGGGTGTTTGTTAGGTAACTATCCGCGCAGGGAGATGGATGAGAACCCTACGCGTCCAGAGATTGTTTTAAAACCTGTTACGCATTGAATCATTCATTTCTTTGAGCAAAGCTGCCTTCAGTTCAGGAGTAAGCCCTTCAGCAAAGGGATTAGCTTTCGCTAATGGTGTTTCACCCCGTTGCGTTGAGATACTTGATGCTGTCTTTGGCTTAACAGAGTTTGCTTTAATCCTGCTGAGTGATGCCATTCCGTCATCAGGGACTATACCAAGTTTTTTGATCATCGTATATGCTGATATTCCTTGAGCGTACAGATCTTTTGATGACTTAAGCGTTGCAAGGATTTCAGGATATTCATCGGCAAGTCGCTGTACGTTTGCTTTAGATACTACTTCATAAAAGTCAGGGTACTCAACCTTAATACTGTTTTCTATCGCAACTTGATTATTCTGATACTCGTACTGTGATATTTTGTTCTCAAGCTTTTGTATTTTCTTTTCAACTTTTGATAAATGTCTTCCTTCGGCAAGATCGTCATCACTCATATATAGATTAAGATCTTCTTCAGGTTCGTTATACTGTGTTTGTGCTGCTGCAAGTTGCCTTTCTAACTCTTCATTCCTGCGCTCTGCTGCTTCTGCTTTCTGACGCAGACGGGCAAAATTCTCTTGGATGTTGTTTGGCTTTGGCGCGATTTGGATCGTGTCTTGGTCGTTTTCAGATACTAATTCTTCCGGGGCATCTGGTTGTGGCAAGAAGGCAGAACTTACTTGACCTTGAGATTCTTCGGACGGATCTGCGCTAACTACATTACCATGTGCGTCGTATTTTACGTCGAATGACATGTACTACTCCTGAGTTTTATAAATTCAATGCTTTGACTGCACTCTGATCTGCTATATCTTCGTTGATACGCTTTGCATTCTTAAATAGTGTCCCATTCTTGAAGGCCATTACGTACTCTGCAAGTGAGCGTTGATCTGGATCGAGATTCATTAAATTCTCTGATATAAGAACACACCCTACAAGGTTAGGCAGTGACCATACCAATTTTACATCATCAGATGCTCTCGTATAGAGGTATACTACTTGATCAAATGTCGGCTCGGGGCAGGTAAGTCGAGAGACGAAGTTAAATTGGATACCAAAGCCTCCAAGTAATTGTGGCATGCGTAAATGCGCCTCAATGTAAAAGTCACGATCCTGTGGCATCTCATTCTTGGCGGACTGTAACTTAATGAGGAAATTTTCTTCATAATCAATGAGCCGTTCTTTGCCTTGCTCTAAAATAGAAGAGTCTCCGTAATCTTCGCCTTTGTGCATAATATCTGTAACTATTTTCCCTACAGTATCTTTATTCAAACTGAATACTCCTTTCTACTATATCTTGTGCTGACCTTGGCGTTGTAAGAACCATATCAAAGCAAATCTCGTCTACTGTCTGTGATGGTGAAGCAGTTTGCAGTAAATGGGAGAGCTGAAATCCACTTACTGCAAATAGGCTCGTGGTAACCATTAGTAAACAACACAATAGGAAGTTGTCGTTCACAGGAGGTACTGCGCAAAATACTGCTTAATCTTTTCGTATGCTATTATAAGAAACGCTAACATAGTATGCCCATTAGAAACTACTTTTTTTTAGGAACATTAACTTTCATAAACTCGTGCATAGCACGCTTTGCCTTTGATTCGTCAGCTTTCTTTATGCTACCGAGCTTAACTGCAACCACTTTAACTGGCTTTGCTTTGGCTTTTCGGACTTTCATCTTGATCTTGGGCACTTTTTGTTGTGTTACAACTACGCCCTTAACTGGAGCGGGTACTTTTGCATCTTTTTTGTAGAGCGTTTTTACTGATTTGCGTAGGATCGTCATTTTTTTTGGCATATTAATCTTCTCCAAATATACGTTCGGGATGATACTTATTAAATTCAGTATGGATAGCTTCGCGTGGTAAGTTTGCAAATGCTTCGTGGTCTGCAAAAAGTATGCGGCTATCATTAATTTCTTGAGCTCTGCGCGTGCTTGGGACTTGTGGTATGCGTATGCTCACATCAGTAAAAGGATCTTTTTTGTGACTTCCGGAAACATCGCCTTTACGGGCAAGTATTCGCAGTCTATCGTAACGATTTTCGACAACTGCCTTCATACTTTCGGGAACTTCGGGTGATCTACGGTTTCCTGAGTCATCTCGGCTTATATGAACCTTTTTTTTTGCCATTATTTTCCTATTTTTAAGGCGGTCGAAGCACTGCGGGGTACTATCGACCGCACACGAAGGGTTCTAATAATTACGATTACGACCAGTTTCCTCAGTCGTTAATCGTTTATCTAATATCTTTTCCTTTTCGGTTTTCTTCTGAGATTCAAGTGGGTTACCAAGTAACTTTAACCAAATCTTAGTAGCTTTACCGTCAGGACGTGGTGCTGCGGGCACAATTACCACTTATGGGGATTAAATTGTTTCTTTAATACAGACATGTTCTTAGCTATTTGTCTGTCAATCCCCGCCAAATCATCAACGTAATCTGTATCAAGCATTTCCCCGTAAGGGTATGTTGAAATCTTAGAATCTTGAGGCATGTTAGCGATCTTTGAATTATCATTCTGTATCATAGGAGTTGAATGATATTTTTTGTGTGCCATGGTTGGCCTTTCGTAGTAACTGCCCTTTCGGACAAGGTTAATGTACCTCTAACTACGTGTTAGACGGCTCGCCTTTTAAGGCTAAAATGGTTGCTCGGTCATTGGTTGCTCGGTCATTGGTTGTTCGGTCATTGGTTGCTCGTTCATTGGTTGCTCGTCCATATAGCCCTGATTGTCGTAAGGCGTCGGTTGGTCAGTAAACTGCTCCGGTTGAGCAGTCAAGTTGTTGTTAGCAAATATATCAGCCCGATCTAACTGTTCCTGCTGTTTTACTACTTGCGACAACGCCATGAGTTTATTTACTTGGTCTATATCTATATCGTCGATCTCTTTAAGTGCTCTGACAAGGTTTAACAGACCGCTCTGTTGATCAAGATGAGCCTTGGCTGTTCGTTCAACAGCTAATGCCTTATTCTCTTCAACACGTGATGATCTTTCTATAGCAAGACCTCTATCAGCTTCTGCTTTTGCTTTGAGTGATTCCATACGTGCCTGTATCTCTTGTTGTGCAATTTGGTTTTGTTGCTGTTGTTGTTGTTGTTGCTGTTGTTGTTGTTGCTCCATTGCATCTAACAGTTCTTTTTTACCTGATATTACTGCAGCGTTCAGTAAGCTTGAATCTGGTACCGGAACACCAATCTCACGTAGCTGTAAAAGCTGCAAGAACTGCATCTGCTTTTGAGTAGTGGTATTAGCACCATCTTCAACAGCACACCCGTAACGGCCAAATGCCTTCTGATGAAACTGAGGCGTCGGCTCAGCGCCACTTAAAATCTTCTTAACCTTGCCAGCCATAAAGTTAGCTTGGATCATATCAAGGAGTAGTTCACCCAAAAGCTTCTGTGATCGATCAAGAAGATCGAAAAGTGGCTGTAGAGTAGTGAGACCAGCGCCTTGTCGTAACATCGCTAGTACGCCAGCCTTGTCGTCATTTGCACTGCCAAGTAGTTCTTCATTTATACCAGAGATCTGGTTCATTTCCTCAGCTAACAATTTGGAAAGCTCTATCATCGATGGTGGTACTTGTGGTGGGAGTATTTGTTCTACGTCAGTCATTTGCGCTTCTGTCTTGAGCGCTAACCCTTTACCCTGTCCCTGTAAGAACACATCAGCAGGATTGACGAGAGCATTTTCTTTATACTTCCAGCCTGAAGTTATTTGTGATTCAAGTATGTCTAATTCAATTATTTTTCGTCTATTGTAAAGATACTGGCTGTCACGAAGGTCGTTTATCATGCCTTGGATACGATACGGGAAATAAGCTAGGTCGGGATTGTAGTAACACCAAATAGGTATAAACGGATATTTATCAGTACCACTTGGATTTGGTCCGTCATAGACGACGTGTCCAGAGACGTTGATAGTTAATTTACAGGTAGGGATCTCTTGTTCGATCACTGTAACATCGGGGTATGTTTGCAAGAAGAGCTTTAAAGCGTCTTCGTCATTGTGTTTCCATTCCATGGACTCGCCGGTATTTCTATCGACAAGCATCTTTTGCTTTCTGTAATCGCGATAGTAATACTCGTCGTATGTTAATAAACGCGTCATGTTCCATGAGTATGCTTCTGGCATAAACTGAAACTTGCCGTCTTTAGATGAGCCGTTGTCTAAACTATTTAGACCCATGATAATGTCTGCTTTATCGGGCATCAAGGAAATCACCTCACGCTTTGTCATGTGCGTGCGTTTCCAAATAAAGTTACAGTCTGAGAGATCGGCTTTTCTAAAATAGGGATCTATGAGAAAGCTGTTATAAGCACATTTATCTATTTTAATGTTGCCTGATACAGGATCCTCACGATAATCCATGTAAGCATGCAGTAAGGTCATACCTGAAACACACGATGATTGGAATGCATCTGATATGGTCTCAAGGACGCCTTCTCTTTGATTGAGCCACATTAATATCTTTGTGTACTGGTCTGCCGTCTCGCTGTCTGCGTTCTCTATGGGTGTGACTATGATAGACTTGCGGGTGCGTCGTTGATGGCCTGAGACCATATTTACAATGCGACGCAATCTATTGAATGTGAACTGGCGCCTTCTGTTTATAGAAAGATTCCCATAAAGTTCAGAAAATACTGTCTGATCCCCCGAAATATAACGATTATTTAGGTCCGCTTCGGCCCAGTACGCTTGGTTTAACGTAATAGACTCGTAATACGAAGTCTGCATACGCCTTAATGCGTCTGGATTATCGTTTCCTAAGTACCCAATATCTTGAAATAGCATCTATTCTCCTAAAGCATTCAATGGCTAGTTTGGCTCTATTTTAGGAATAGTTTATTGCCAAAGCAAGATTTACTGCTGTCTTGGTGAAACCTCGGCCTTCAGGCCGGGGAGGTAAGGAGACGGTGAGTCAATGTTGCAACTCAGTTAAGTCCGCTAAAAGCCTGTTCGATTCGGGAGTATTTAATTTTAGGAGATAACTGTTCACAAAGTACTGTCTTTGAGCGCGTGAAAAAGAACAGTTTACTAACTCAGTTAGCATCACATTCACAATGCAGACTAGTTCATGATATTCTTCTTGGTTGATTTCTTCAGTTGCTGGAACTGAACTGTATTTTTGTTCAACCCACGAGTAGCGCTGGGAAGATACTGTAAACAAAGGTATCAGGCAAATTAGTAATAGTTTTTTCATTAGTATCCTT
>Ga0163144_10020277_pt1 | contig 13307 bp, 12 predicted proteins | sample OliLak19BULKMAT1_FD_123175 | JGI IMG/M metagenome (GOLD analysis project Ga0163144, IMG submission 123175) | Freshwater microbial mat bacterial communities from Lake Vanda, McMurdo Dry Valleys, Antarctica - Oligotrophic Lake LV.19.BULKMAT1 | ecosystem: Environmental > Aquatic > Freshwater >... | reverse complement strand
GCTGATAGCTGATGGCTATAGTTCAGGTTCCCACAAAAACTGCTTCAGATCAATAGACCCTGGCTCGCTGAATACGATGCCCTCCTCTTCGAGCAGCGCACGCTGTAACTCGCCATGAAATGGATTACTGATCCGGCCAGATGCGTTGACGACCCGCCACCATGGAATGCTGCGGGCTTCTGCTTCACTCAGCCCTGCCAACGCCCACCCGACACCCCTGGCACCGCGTGGTACTGGTGTGATCGCCGCAATCCGCCCATAGGTTGAAACTCTGCCAGGCGGGATCTGCAACACAATCTGGTAGACATCATCGTAGTAGCTCATATTCTTTCCTCTTGCGGAGCTACGTGCCCCGCACCCGGTTCCCGGAACCGTTCCCGCCCAGAGGGCACCCGGTTCCCGGAACCTTCCAGCGGGCAGGCGTTACGGCACCCAGAGGGTACCCAACCCGTAATGGATCATTGTGGCCACCAACACTATTTGGTCATGCCACGGCTGCGGGCGATCAGACATTGTGGTTCTTGTTCGCTTGCCCAGACGCTCCACCGGAGCGTCTCTACCCTGCCACTACCTTGGTTCTTGGCTCCGTATTCTGACTCCTGACTCCTGACTCCTGACTCCTGAATACTATTGCCGCGCCAACTGTACCACCGAATCCGCGCAGCCCCACGAGAGCGTTACACCAGCGCCACCATGGCCATAGTTATGAATCAGCCGTTTGTTGTTGGCCAGATGTTCGAGTTCAAGCCGAATATGTGGCCGACCAGGGCGCAAACCAACGCGATGTTCCAGAATCTTGGCCTCGGCTAAGCGCGGTTCGAGTGCGATGCAGCGTTGCAGGATCGCCTGGGCTGTTGGTGGATCTGGAATAATGTTCTCATCGCCCTCCTGGGCTGTGCCGCCAAGAATGATATCATTGGCGCGTGGAACAATATAGGTAACACCGCCTGGCCCATAGTCATCGAAGATAAAGCGATCCAACCCAACCTGTTCGACACGCACGATCTGACCACGTATCGCAATCAGGCTGCTATCGCCAACAAGTTTGCGGGCACCAAGGCCGGCACAATCGACGACAAGATCCGATTCGGCTAGGGCTTGATCGATGCTATGCAGTACACGTTGTTCGATCTGGCCGCCGAGAGCAGTAAAACAGCGCATGAGGTAGGTCAGATGTATTGGCATTTCGATCACAGGCGCACTGAAGATGAAGCCGGTGGCAAAGCCAGGCGGCATATCGGCGCTTGTCGCTCGGCGGAAATCTGGAACGGCTGTTTTCCACCAGGGATCAGGAACTGGCTCATGAAAGAGTTCGATGCCCGTTCGCATGATGACGCCACTTTCGGGTATATCGATCAGGCGTACCTGCTCGGCATAGGCTACTTTGCTCCAGGCCAATACAAGATCCTCGGGATAGGCTTTGTATGGATACCAGACGGCAGCCGCAACATTTGAGGTCGTATTCGGTGGCAGATCGCTGGCGATAATTCGGGCGTTATAGCCAGCCTCAAGCAGGCGAATACCAGTGCTGAGGCCAGAGACGCCACAGCCAATAATCAGAACATCCACAGTGCTGCTCCTTGGGGCGATAAATTCGTTATAATCGTACCACGAGTGAGCCGTCAGCTGTCAGCCGTCAGCTTTTTGGTGCAGATGAACGTTCTTGCTATTACTGCAATGGCTGTTGTTCATCCAAACTTTCATCGTGAGAGAGCTGAGAGCTGAGAGCTGAAAGCTGAGAGCTAAAGAAGAAGTGAGGCCAACGATGTCTGATACTGCACAATTTCTCGCCTTCGATTTGGGCGCATCGGGTGGAAGGGCGCTGCTTGGCCGTTGGGATGGCACTCGCCTGGACATGGAAGAGATCCATCGCTTTGAGAATGGCCCAATTGATGTGATCGGTAATCTGCATTGGGATGCGTTGCGGTTATGGGCTGAGATCAAGGCCGGGTTGGCCCGCTATGCTGCATTGCATACTACGCCGCTGGTAAGCATTGGGATCGATACATGGGCTGTGGATTATGCGCTGCTGGATGCTAAGGGCCGCATGCTCGGCAACCCCTATAATTACCGCGATCCCCGCACGAATGGTATGGTCGATCTTGTGTGTGCCAAGGTACCGCGCGCGGAAATCTTTGCCGAGACGGGTATTCAGTTTATGCAGATCAATACGATCTATCAACTGGCGAGCATGGTTCAGATTGGCGATCCGCAGCTTGCTGCTGCCGAGACATTGTTGATGATGCCAGATCTGTTTCACTACTGGCTTACTGGCCGCCGGGCTGCTGAGTATACCAATGCGACAAGCACGCAGTTGTTCTCGTGCCATCATCGGCGCTGGGCAACCGAGCTTGCCGAACGGATCGGTATTCCATCACGCCTGCTGCCCGAAGTCGTTGGCCCAGGAACGCTACTTGGCCCATTATTGGCCTCGATTGTTGCCGAGACGGGCCTGCGCAACACGCCTGCGGTGATTGTGCCAGCGACCCACGATACGGCCAGTGCTGTTGCCGCTGTGCCCGATCTGGATGCCAGCAGTGCTTATATTAGTAGCGGCACCTGGAGCCTGATGGGTGTGGAAGTTCCTGAGCCTATTGTCAGCGCTCGGGCGCTAGCACTCAATTTCACCAATGAGGGCGGGGTTGGCGGCATGATTCGGCTGTTGAAGAATATCAATGGGCTGTGGTTGTTGCAGGAATGCCGCCGACAGTGGCGGCGTGAGGGGCACGATTATTCCTGGGATTCCATGTTGGCGCAGGCAGAACAAGCAACGCCACTGCGTAGTTTCATTGATCCAGATGCGCCCGAGTTCATGCGCCCCGGCGATTTGCCTGGTGCTATGCGTGATTTCTGCCGAACAACCGGCCAGCCAATACCGGATGATGTTGGCGCACTTGTACGCTGCTGCCTGGAAAGCCTGGCCCTGAAATATCGCTGGGTGCTGGCCGCCATTCAGGAACTCACCGGCCAGGCGATCACGACCATCCGGGTTGTTGGTGGCGGCAGCCGCAACCGCCAACTGTGCCAGATGACCGCCGATGCCTGTGGCCGTGTAGTTGTGGCCGGGCCGGTGGAAGCAACGGCATTGGGTAATATCATGGTTCAGGCGATTGCCGCCGGGATGCTGCCGGATATTGCCGCTGGTCGGCGGGCGCTGGCTCAATCACTGACATTGGAACACTACCAGCCACACCATAATGCCGATTGGGATGCGGCATATGTGCGGTTTATGAGGGTGCTGGTGTAGCCGTGGTATAATGCGCCTCCTAGTGATCTCTTCTGGAGGTTGTGTGAGTTATACCCTGGCGCTCGGTCCATCGCATCCAGCCTGGCGCGGCCCACAACGGTTTGTCCTGACGGTCAATGGCGAGCGGACGACCGATATTGAGTTCTCCACCGATCATCAGATGCAGGGTTGGGCAGAGCGCCTCCCACGCTTGGCTTTTTCCGAAGCCCTTCACCGTGCTGCACGGATCTGCACAAGTAGTTCGATTGCCCATGCGCTTGCGCTGTGTAGCGCGATCGAGCAACTGTGTGGGCTTGAGGTTGGCCAACGCGCCATGGCATTGCGTGGCTGTGCTGCTGAACTGGAACGGCTGGCAGCGCATCTGGAAGCGGCGCAACGGGTGATCTGGGCACTTGGTGTGGAGCCAGTCGCAGAGACTCTGGCGAACATGGCGGTTGCAGCCCGTCAGGCGCTGGCAGTGCTGGCTGGCAACCCGGAAGCGCCCGATCTGCTGACGCCCGGTGGCGTATTGCATGATCTGACACAAGCTGATCGGAATATGCTCTTGACGACACTGCCCAAGCTGAATCGGGTGCTGTACCAGACGATTGAGCGCCTGATCGATAGCAGCCCGATACTGCGGCGAACCGTCGATATCGGAACACTACCACGTTCTGCGGCAGAGCAATTTGGTGTTCGCGGCCCACTTGCACGGGCCTCTGGTATTGCCCGCGATGTTCGCGTTGATCAGCCATATGGTATCTACCGAGAACTGCCGGTGCGGGCCATAACGCAGGATGGTGGCGATCTGTATGCGCGCCTGATGGTGCTGCTGCTGGAAGCCTACGAGAGCCTGAAACTGGCAGAACAGATGCTACGAGAACTGCCGGATGCCGATCCACCGCAGAAGCATGATCTTGCGGAAGCTGGCCCTGGAATCGCTCAGGCAGAGGTCGAAGGTCCGCATGGGCCGCTGCGCTATAGTATCGAAGGCGCTGGGGATCGGCTGAAACGTGTTATGATTCAAACCCCAAGGCAGCTCGACCGCCTGATGATCCGAACGTTGCTTTCTGGGGCACTGATTGATAATACAGTTGCGATTATTGCCTCAGCGGATCACTGCCCATATTGTGCTGAGTTATAGCACGGCAATAGGATTGCCATAGGATGCTGCTTGCACTCGCCTTCATGTTGCCTCCCGTTGCCGTGCTGGCCTGCCTGGGCCTGAATCGGTTCATCTCCACTCGCTGGTGTGCGTTTGGTACGGCTCTTGGGCTTGCGTTCGCCGCCGCATGCCTGGTTGGTGTACGCATTAGTGGCCAATCAATGGCGCTGATTGATCTGCCTTTGTTTGAACTCACCGAACGTGCCATCCATCTGTCGCTGCGCCTCGATCCGATCAACTGGCCGATTACAATAGTTATTCTAGCGGGCGGTGCGTTGATGGTGGCAGCACTCGGTTTTGCGCTGCCAGCCGATCTACGTGGATTTAGTGGCCTTCCAGCAACACTCGCGCTGGTGGTGGTGACAACACTGTTGAGTATGGCAACGACTGATCCAATCCTCCGACCGGTGGCCTGGATGATGGCGGTGTTTGCATCGGCAACGGCATTGCGGGCGAGTGGGGCACTCGCCGATTCGGATGCACCGCTGATTGTCGCTCTGGCTGGTGTTGTCGCCACAATGCTGCTGTTGGCGACCGGGCTATTGATCACATCTGGGGTTCCCCTTTCTACAATGGCCCTGTTGTGCCTCACGATTGCCTGCCTGCTGCTGCTTGGGTGTGCGCCATTTAACGCAGTTGCTGGTGCGATGAGCGAAGCACCAGCCGGAATTGGTGGTGCGTTGTTGGCGCTCGGGCTACCGCTTGTTGGCGGTCAGACACTCCTGACGATGATGACGGAGGTCGGATTCCCAGCTCCCTGGCGCACCGCGCTGATGCTGATTGGCTTGCTCTCGGTGCTGGCCTGTGGTGCCGGTGCTATTGGCGCGCGCCAGGCACGCCGCTTACTTGCGTGGCAGCATGGTGCCCAGTTGGGCGTCTTTCTGGTTGCGCTTGGCACAGGTGGCCCAGCGGCAGGGGTGTTATTCTGTACCACATGTACAACGCTGGCGGCTGCACTGGCAATTGCCCTATTGGAGCGCCGTACCGGTACCGATGATCTGGGCATTGCGGTGCTATCAGAACCACTGCCAATCCCTGGGCTAGCACTGCTGATTGCAGGAGCGACGGCGGTTGGGCTACCTGGAACTGGTGGGTTTTGGATGCGCACTCAGATCGTTGCGTTGCTGGTACAGCAGGGATCTTCCTGGGTTGTTGGCGTGCTGCTGGTGGGCGCGATGCTGCTGGGGTTGAGCTATCTGGCACCACTGGCGATCTTCTGGCGCGCTCGGCCAGTTGGCCAACCAGAAGCGCTGCCGTTTCGCACTGCGCTCATCCTTCCTGCTATCGCCGTGCTTCCGCTGCTGGCCCTTGGTGTTGCACCACAGCTGATCGGCACAGCATTGCTCCGCCCCAGCCCGATTTCGATGCTGGCTGCTGCTGGCGCAATTGTTGTGCTGATCGCCCTCCCGCTGCTTGTGCAACGGTTCTCGGATCACACACCAGCAAACCCCGATGAACACGCGGGAAGTGCCGCACTGCCATATGCTCTGGCCGAAAGCCTGGGTGGGTTGGCGTGGCTGGCGACACCAACAGCAGCGTTGAACATGGGTTGGGAGGCTCTATTGCAGGGCAGCCAACTACTCACGCGCCTACTGGCGCAGGTTGAGGAACGCTACTACCTGGCTGGCCTAACGATAGCATTGATTATTGTTGTGCTGGTGTTCATATGAATATTGCCGCTCCAAACCTAGTTGTGATTGGAATCGCGCTGAGTGCTGGCCTGGTATTGTTGCTGCGCAACTGGCGCTTCTCCTTCCCGGCGCTGTTGATAACCTATGTCTGTATTGCACTGTTTCTGACCCAGCAACAGTTTATTCGGCCAGATCTCCTGTTGGGGCCATATCCAATCAGTACAATGGTGCTGATTAAACTGATCACGGGTGTCTCGGCAACCGCGATCCTGTCGATCACGGCGCTGACATTTTCGCGCGAGTATAATCTGGAAGATCTGGATGAGTTTTCACTAACGGAATTGCGTCGGGCAGCGCGGCGGGCGCAGCACCAGCGTGCTATTCAGCCATTCCATATCAGCGATTATATTGTGCCGATCTGGGCCTTGGTTCTGGTGGCGATTGCAAGCCTGGCGCTGCCCAGGCTCTATCCAATCGGAACCGAAGAGATTGATTTTGTATGGTACTGGCTTGGTCTGGTCGGCCTGTTTACGATGGTCTCGGCCACCGATATTCTGAAGGTTGGGCTGGGGTTGCTGCTGTGTGTTGAAAGCATTGGGCTGCTCTATACAGCGGTTGCGCGCGCCGTCCAGGTTATTCCGCTTGCGCTGCTGGCGTTGACAACCGTTGTGCTGGCGTTGGCGATTGCCTATTTGAGCGGGCTGCTGTATGGGCGGCTGAAGACGCTTGAATTAAACGAATTGTATAAACGATAACTCATGCTCTATGCACTGCTGATATTATTCCCGATTGCAATGGCTGCCAGTAGCTTCGTTCTTCGCAAACAAGCTGGCCTGGCGATTGTGCTTGGGATTGTGACGATCATCATTCAGGCTGCGTTGGTCTGGTGGTTGCCGATTGATCGCCCTGTGCGGCTGTTGGGGCTGACACTCGTGCTGGCTCCATTGGTACGGCTGTTTCTGTTGGCCTTCTTTGCGATTGCAGCAACATCGCTGCTTGTCACCTATGCTGTCCCACATGGCGAGAACTATATCCCAGTTGCGCTGCTGATTGTTGGCTTGATCGGAACATTGTTATTGCTGCAGGAACCATTCACGATTGCATTACTGCTAGTGAGCGCTGGCGTGATTGCGGTGCTGGCGATTGTCGATCTGCCAATTGGTAGCCCAGGGCTTGTTGGCCGCGCCGTTATTGCGACAGCGCTCAAATACCTGGTGCTGATGGTTATGGCGGGCGTCATGATGTATATGGCGTTTGTGCTGATCACAATCTATGCACCAGGGACGCTACCAGGGCGTGTTTCGCCATCTCGGTTGACGCTAGCGCTGATGGTGGTAGGATTCGGGCTGCGGCTGGCGATTGTCCCATTTCACTCATGGTTACCAGATCTGGCCGAACACGCGGCTCCGATGGTCTCGCTGCTTGTGATAACGGTGATCAACACGACCAGTTTGCTGTTCCTGGTTCAATCGCTGCAATTTTTTCCGATTATTGTGTTCGAGAATGATCGCGGAATGACGATTCTGATGATCATTGGCGTGATAACTGCCTTGTTTGGGGCGGCACTCGCAGTGGCGCAGGATGGCATGCGTCGGGCGATTGGGTTTTTGCTGGTCTATAATACTGGAATGATCCTGTTTGGCCTGGCAACCGCCAGCAGCGATGGATTAGCTGGCGCATTGTTTGAGGCCTTTAGTCAATTGATTGCAACAACGCTGCTGTTCGTGAGTATGGCGCTGCTGGAGCGGCCAGATGGCCGGCCAGGGAATGTCGTTCGGCGTGATCTCCTGTGGCGTTGGCCGGTGGCAGGTGTGGGGCTGTTGGGTGGTGGCGCTGCGCTGCTTGGCCTCCCGCCACTTAGTGGTTTTGCAGGCAAATTACTGTTGTATGAAGCGGCAGGGCGGCAAGGCGGCATCTATTTGGCGCTGTTACTCCTGGCCACAGGGATGGCTGCCTTGGCATTAACGCGCCTGGCCCGTGAGCGATTGTTTGGCGCACCAGAGGATCTGGCGCAGGGGGAACGGATCGAACTACTTGGGCAGACCGAATTGGATCGGCCTGCCGAGCGGCGATTAGAGGCCGAACCTCGTGGAATGGCCCTGCTGACGGTTGTTCTGCTGGCGCTTTGTTTGGCGATTGGGCTCTACCCACAACCGCTGCTAGAGGCAATTCAGGATGTTGTGCGTGGGCTTTCGTTTGTGCGTGTATGATCCTTCGAGAATCCGCAGGCTAAAGCCTGCGGCTATGGGGATCATCTCTTGCGGCTAGGGGATGTATGAGGGATCGCCCCTTTGCCGCAGGCTTCAGCCTGCGGATGGTGGGGCATCCATGATTTCCCGATTCATTGATCACCCTTCCTCAGCCTGCGGCCTGTTTATATATCAAAAAGGATTGCTATAGTTGTGGATATATTAGTTGCGCTGCTACTCTATCCGGGGTTGCTCTCAATAGTATTGTTGAGTGTGCTGATAGCGTTGCCCGCACGAATAGGATTGCCAGCGCTACAATCCCTGGGTGCGATTCGGCGCGGTCACTATGTAGCACTGGCCATCCTGAGTATTACGCTGGCAGTCGTTGCTGCGGTATTAACACCCTGGCCGCTACATCCCGCTGCTCGCCCACCAGTCGGGAATGTGTTAGTGGCCTGGGTTGTGTTGGAGGTGGCTGCACTAGCGCCCTTGTTGCCTGGGTTTGCTTCTGGGATGCCATTGGCGGTGCGGGCCGCCTCGCGGGAAGCACAGTTGGGCATCGCAGGGCGGAGCGTTGTCTGGGTGGCGATTGCGGTTGCTGGCTATGCAGGAACCACAGCCGTTGACCTGCCTGGGAGTTTGCTTGCATTCGTAGCTGGGCTGTTGGCATTACCGGCTGCAACCGGGCTTGGCCCATTTGGCGCGGAACGAAGCCTTGATCCAGATCGGCCAGCAATTGGGCTTGACGAGCCGGGTATGGCTCTGCTACGCTTGGCACGTCTCGTTCGAGCGGTTGCATTATTTGGATTGCTGGTAAGCGCAGCACATCCACTATGGGTCTTTGGTGCGCCAGTCGCTCTGGTGCTGACATTCCTTGGCGCAATCGGGTGTGGGTTTATCCTCCGTTGGGCGTCCATGCTGCCACGATTACCGCTTCCTGTGGGGCTTTCCTGGTGCTGGTGGCAGGCGCTGCCACTCGCAGTTGCAGGGTTAGTGTATTTGATTGTTACCTGAAGCCATCAGCCATCAGCCGTCAGCTTTTTGGTGCAGATGAAACGTCTATGCTCTCACGGCAACATTGCGGTTGGTAGAGCATCTATTGGTAGAGAGCTGAGAGCTGAGAGCTGAGAGCTGAAAGCTAGAACACTATGTTTAGTATCGAGACCGACGATCTCTATAAATCATTCGATAGCCACCCTGTGCTGTGTGGGTTGAACCTGCGTGTTCCCGAAGGGTGTGTCTATGGGCTTGTCGGGCCTGCTGGGGCTGGCAAAACAACCCTGCTGCATGTGTTGCTTGGGTTTCTGCGCAGGGATCGTGGGAGTGTGCGGATGCTTGGCACCGCAGATATTAGCCAGGTTCGCAGCCGAATCGGGTATCTGCCACAGGGCCAGCGCTACCATAGCCGCTTCACAATCCGCGAATATCTACAGTTTCTGGGTCAGTATGGCCCGATCCGTGGGCGCGCACTCAATCAGCGGATTGCCGAGGATCTGCGAACTGTGGGGCTTGCCGATCTCGCTGGGCAGATGATTGAAGCATTGACGCGACCGCAACTTCAGCGGCTTGGTATTGCTCAGGCATTGCTAGCTCGCCCAGCGCTGCTACTGCTGGATGAGCCTATCGATGGGCTTGAGGTTCCTGGCGAGCATGGACTGCTCGATCTTGTGGCTGGTTTGCGCGAGCGCGGCCTCACATCGCTGATTGCTACGCAGCGCCTGGAAGAAGCCGAATATCTGTGTGATCGGGTCGGAATTCTGGTTGGTGGCCGCCTTGCGGCGGAGGCCGAAACACGCTCATTGCGTGGCCCTGGCCGGAATGCGCTGATTAGCGTTGCTGCGCTGCCACCAGATGTTGCGGCACAGCTTCAGGCACTTTCACCTGCTGTACAGTGTGAGGGCCATGAGATTGCACTACAACCCAATTCTCCAGAGCTTCAGGCACAGGTGCTTGGTGCGCTGATTACCGCTGGGATTACGCTGATTGCGCTAGAGCCCTTTGGGCGTCCGATTGAGGATTTGTATATGCGCGCTGTGCATGGTATTCCACAGGCCACCCTGATTGAGAATACGAACACATCCCCTGATGTTGAATTGAGTGCGCCGGTGAGTGCAGAACTACCGACACAGGAGCAGCTGCCGAATGCCGCTCCTGGCCGGCCCGGTACTGGCGATACGCTCCTGCGTGAACTGTTGAAGAGCGAGGATCAACACAATCCATGAAAGTGCTGCTCCAAGCGGTTCAATATGCTGCCTTCACACTGGCTGAGTATGCCCGCTCTGGGCGCATTCTGATCGAAGCCGTTGCCGCGCTTGGCTGTGCGGTGATCTTCTTTCGGCCAGATGGCAGCCTGCCAGCAACACCAGAGTATTTCTTCTCGATTGCTGGTGCATCGACGCTGGCCCTCTGTTTCTATAGTTCCTCGGCAATCTTCGCATTAGGCGATAGGCAGCAGAGCTATCTGTTACTTGTGCATGGCCTGGGGCGCAGTGGCTACCTGATCGGGTTGTTTGCGGCGGTTGCCAGCGTAGTTGCGGCTGCCTACGGGCTGCTATGCCTGATAATTGCGGTTATCAACCCGATTGCAGGCTTGGATATGCGTGGTTGGATTCTTGGCAGCGTGCCGCTTCTGCTGAATATTGCGCTGCTATCAGCACTGCTGACCCTGCTTGCCCCAATGGTGCTGACGGCTGGTTGGCGATTGTTGGCGCTGGCTTTGGTTGCGCTGGCCTTCTCTGGCAGCCTAATCAGTGGGCCAACCATGGCGCTGCTGCCCGCATCGATTGCGACAATCATCAATGTGCTGAGGACAATCTTCAGCGCGCCGCTTCTGCCAGCCTTCACTGGGTTTGCGCTCTCGGTCAATCGTGATTATAGCGGGATCTCTGCGACGGTGCCGTTTGCACAACTTGGCCTGACGATTGCACTGCTGATGCTGGCGGTGGCGATTTTTGTGCGGCGCGAATTGGTATTGGGCAATCGCTAAGATCGTAGCCCTTGACATCCCTGTACATGGGTCGTACACTCCGGCCATCCATCGAAAGAAGGCCGACGATGAAGGCGGACCCCGATCTATGTGAGGATGTACGACTCTCCGAGATATGCAAAGCACTGGCTAACCCAGTGCGGCTCCAGATTGTGCGCTACATCCGCAGCCACCCAGGTTGCACTGGCAACCAGATCCTCCTCAACCTGCCCGATGATGTTGCCCGAGCCCAATCGACACTCTCGCAACACCTCAAGATCCTCTGCAGTGTTGGGTTGCTTTCCGCTGAACCAGATGGCCCGGCAACGACATACCTGCTGAGCCGTGGATGCCTTGAATGGCTGCGCGGGCGGCTTGGCGAGCTTGAGTAATTGTAAGCTTTCAGCTTTAGATTTTTGACACCCAAAACCCGTAACGGGCTGTTGCCGATGTGGAGTGCGCAAGCCATGCTTGCGCTGCGGCAGCATGGCTGCCGCACTCCAAAAACGATGACCGATTTTGAACGTCTAAACTGATTAGACGCTCCAGCGGAGCGTCTCTACCTCGACCACACCTTCTGACTCCTGATGGCTGAAAGCTATTACACCCGCACCACCCGAAATCCCAGAAACTCATTATGCATGCCCGGCGGCATCCGGAAACGGCAGGCGCAGCGCGCATACCCATGCGGGTTGGCATAACAACCACCACGCAGAATCCGTCGGCCTGGCGCTTGTGGATCTTCGCGGCCATCATAGGGGTCGTAGGGGTACAACCGATCCAACGATGATGTCCATTCCCATATGGTTCCGGCCATATCCAGGCAGCCATAGCTACTGGCACCAGTGATGTAACTGCCGACTGGCCGTGTTCCACCAAGCAGCGCTTCACGAGTATTGGCCCGCATCTGCTCCCAGGTTTCGCCCCACGGAAAGCGCCGCCCATCGCTTCCACGAGCGGCATGCTCCCATTCGGCTTCGGTTGGCAGCCGATACACACATGCTGGTTCACTACTTGATTGCTCATTGAACTGGATCGTTAGCCAGGTGCAGAAGGCGCGCGCCTCCTCCCAACTCACATCGACAACCGGATGATCCAATAGATGGTCTGGTGGCATCTGGCCACGCCAGAGGATCGGCGGGCGTGTGTGTGTTGCAGCAACAAAAGCGGCATAGAGTGCATTGGTCACGGGTGTTTGGGCGATCGCAAAGGCTGGCAGGTGCAGGGTATGCTGCGGAGCCTCCTCACGGTACGATTCGCGGGTCCCGCTATAGGCATTGGCCAGCGCACTCAATTCGCTCTCTTTTGAGCCGATCAGAAATGGCACTGCTGGAATCGATATGAATTCGGGCAGGAATTGTTGAACAGAAGCCATCTATGCAATCGCCCATGTGCTGCCCAGAGCGGTTTTGACGACTTCGATCTGGACGGGAAACATATCCTTCAGTTCCTGAATATGGGTCACAACCAGAATCTGTTTAAAATCGCGCTGGATCGATGTGATCGCCTCAACCAGCCGCTCACGGCCACGGGTATCCTGCGAACCAAAGCCCTCATCAATGATCAGGGTTTCGAGGCGTGCGCCTGCCCGACGCGCCAATAATTTCGCCAGTGCGACACGAATGGCGAAATCGACGCGGAAACTCTCGCCGCCGCTGTAGGCATCATAATCACGGGTGCCGAGGGCATCCGAAATCTTGATGTCAAGTGTTTCGGTGACATCACCCTTCTTCGTTTCGCCCTGGGTCTCAAAGCGTACATGCATCTGATTATCGGTCATTCCCGAGAGTAATGTGTTGGCCTCGCGCTCGATCTCGGGAATGGCCGTCTCGATCAGCAGCGCCTGCACGCCCTTCTTACCAAATGCCTGGCTCAGTTCATCGAACAGCCCCTTGCGATCCGCCAGGCGTTTCCGTTCGGCCTCGCGCTCAAGCAGCAGAACGACAGCCTCCTCGGCACGTTTGAGGTGCGATTGTTTCTCGGCCAGATCCCGATCCGCAACCCGTTGATCATTCTGAATGTTACGCAGTGCGACCTGGGTTTCATTACGGCTGCGAATCGCTGGTTCGAGTGCGCGCAACTCGGCTTCGATAACGCGCAATTCTTCTTCTGCCTGCAGGATTTCGGCATC
>Ga0163144_10020274_pt1 | contig 13308 bp, 8 predicted proteins | sample OliLak19BULKMAT1_FD_123175 | JGI IMG/M metagenome (GOLD analysis project Ga0163144, IMG submission 123175) | Freshwater microbial mat bacterial communities from Lake Vanda, McMurdo Dry Valleys, Antarctica - Oligotrophic Lake LV.19.BULKMAT1 | ecosystem: Environmental > Aquatic > Freshwater > Lake... | reverse complement strand
GCTACGGATCAAGCACCCAGCCCCCTGCGCGGTTTCCTTTTCGACGCCGCCCCGCTGCCGCTTGAAGTTGGTGCGGCTTGACCCAAGCCGCTTCGTAGCGGAAGCGCTTCGCTTCCGTCCGCCAGAACGCAAGGCGTTCCGCTACGGATCAAGCACCCAGCCCCCGCCCCCCGCTCACCCCTTCGGCAGCGCGCCACTTTTCGCCGGTGCCGGAGCCGGCGCCGCCCCGACCATTTGCACGCCGGCGGCGCGCCACTCCGGGTGCGCGATCGCGTCAAGCCACGCCTTTGTCGCGGCCGGCCGCGATTCGATCAGCGTCGCCGTCACACTGCGAAAAATCTCCTCGTTGGCCGGCGTCGCCTCGCGCGCGCCGATCCACTGGGCCGCGGCCGCCGGATTCACCTCCGCCCACTTGCGCAGCGTCGTCTTCAACGCCGCCGTGCGCGCCCCGGAATCTCGGATGTCCGCCGCCCATGCCGTGGCGCCCTGCGCTTCCTGATTCGACCACGAGCGGGCGATCGCCACCTCCACCTCGGTCTGCAGTCGCTTGTCCGTGAGCTGCGCCGTCCACACCGCCGCGCCGCTCAAGTCGTGCGCCGCCCATTGAAACACCGCATAATGCAGCGCCTCGTCGCGCCCCGCGCCGGGCGGAAACTGCAGCGCCCACGCCAGCGCGCGTTGCGGATCCTGCACCGCCACCATCTTCGCCAGCTTCACGAACATCGGATCGCGCAGGCCCGCGTCGGGCAGCCGCGTCGCCCACTCATACGTCGCCGCCGGATCCTTCTGCGCCCAGGTCCACGTCAGCCCCTCGAGCGCACTCAAGCGCGAGCTCCCTTCCGCCAACCCCATCGCCCACTCCAGCGCGCGCGTCACATCGCGTTCGGCCCATTTCATCCCGACGACGTTGTAGGCGCTGTCGCGCAGCGCCGGCTCTGTCAGCTCCCCCACCCAAGCCGCCGCCCGCGACGGATCACCCTGCAAAACGCCCTCCACCACCGCCCTCACAAAACCATGGCGATCGCGAAACTCGCCCAGTTGCGCCACGAGATCCAGGGCCCACCCCGGGTTGCGCTCGGCCGTCCAGGCGCCCACGGCGCTCAGCACCTCCGCCCGCTCGGCTCCGTTGAGCTCGAGTGCCGCACTGGCGAGCAAGATGCGCAACTCCGCCAGATCCGCACGCGATCGTCCGCCATTGCGCGCCAGCATCTGGCGCAGCTCCTCCGCGCGGGATCTCGGCGCCGCCGGTTCCGCGGCCACCGCCGCCGGCCCGACCTCGCTCACGGGAGCTGACGCCTTCAGCGCAGCGGCCGCGGGCGCCCGCGCGCGCGCGGCCGTGTCATCAACCAGCGGATACGCCCCGGGCGTCGCCGCCGCTGCTTCCGGCCGGGCGCCAGGCCCGCGCAGAAAGAACCACGCCACCGGTGCGGCGACGCAGAGCGCGAGAACGATCACTGCCGGCTTGGAAACATGCATGCGACTCAACGCGGACGATGCGTTCCGTCCAAGGGAGATTCAACTGCTATCCCCGTCGGACCGGCACCGATGCACAAAAAAACCGGCCGACCCCGAAGGGCCGGCCGGCGGTAAGAATCCGCAGAGCGCGCTGCCGCGCTTCGCTTACTTGGTGAGCGTCGGATTGACGACGTTCACGACGAACTGCGCCGTGGCGACGTTGCCGCACTCATCCACCGCCGAGGTGGAGATGGTCCAGACCGTGTCCACGCCGCCGGAGGTCTCGATCGTGACCTTGTTGCCGGAAACCGAGTGCTTGTAGGGCTCGGTCTTGTTCAGCGTCTTGCCCGTTCCGTTCACGCGCGTCGCAGTGACGCTCGTGATCGTCGGCGCCGCCGTCCCGCCGATGTCCGTGCTGCTCACCGTGAAGGTGATCGGCTTCTCGTTCGGCGAGATGTTCCGCACATTGCTCGTCAGCACCGGCTTCGTCGTGTCCACGATCGTGAAGGTCGCGGTCGAGCTCGAAGCGTTGCCGCACGCGTCCGTCGCCGTGAAGGTCACGGTCACCGCACCCGTGGAGCCGCAGCCGTCGGAGAGCGAGCCCGCGACGTAGTTGTGACTCATCGTCACCGCGCTGCCCACGTCGCTGGCGGTCGCACCACCGAAGCTCGCGAGCCAGGCACTGAGGGCGGCCACATTGCCGGCGCCATCGCTCTCGACCGTCTGGTTCACGGCGGCCGTGTTGATCGTCGGCGCGATCGTGTCCTTGATCGTGAAGGTCGCCGTCGTGCTCGACGCGTTGCCGCACTCGTCGGTCGCCGTGAAGGTGACCGTGGCCGAGCCCGTCGTGCCGCAACCATCGGAGACGGCAGCGAAGTTGTTTGTCCACGTGACGAGGCCGCCGGCGTCGGTGGCCGAGGCGCCGCCGCGGTTGGCGACCCACGTATTCAGGGCGGCGATATTGCCGGCCCCATCGCTCTGGACCGTGAGGTCGCTGGCGGCAGCCACGGTCGGTGCCGTCGTATCCACAACGGTGATCGCGGCCTGGGTCTTCGAGAAATTGCCGCACGCGTCCGTGGCGACGAAGATGACGGTCGCCGTGCCCGTGGCCCCGCAGCCGTCCGAAAGGCCGGTGTAGTTGTTGCTCCAGGTCACCGCGCTGCAGCTATCGGTGGCCGAGGCGCCGCCGTTGCTGGCGAGCCAGGCGGAGATCGCCGCGGTCGTGCTCACGCCCGAGCTCTCGAGCGTGAGGGCGGAGGCGGCCGTGGTGATGGTCGGCGCGGTCGTGTCGACCACGGTGAACGTGGCCGTCGTGGTCGCCTTGTTGCCGCTGCCGTCGGTGGCGGTGAAGACGACCGTCGCGGCACCGGTGGCGCCGCAGCTGCCGTTGAGCGCGGAGAAGTTGTTGCTCCACGTCACGAGACCGCAGGCGTCAGCCGCCACGGCGCCGCCATTGCTGGCGAGCCAGGCACTGAGCGCGGCGGCAGTGTTGCCATCACAGGCCACCGTGGCACCCGAGGCGCCCGTGGTGATGGTCGGCGGCTGCGCGTCCACGACGGTGACCGTGAAGGTCGTGCTGGCGGTGAGACCCGCGGCATCGGTCGCCGTCGCCGTCACGACGGTCGGCCCCTTGGCAAACGACGTGCCGGGATTCTTGCTGTAGCTGATGCTCACGCCCGGGCAGTTGTCGCTGGCGGTGGCGGCGAAATTCACGATGGCGGCGCAGGTGCCCGTCGCCGTGTTGGCCACGATAGTGGCCGGGGCGGTGATGGTCGGAGCCTGCGCGTCCACCACGGTGACGACGAAGGTCTTCACCGACACATTGCCATTGGCATCCGTCGCGGTGCTGGTGACGGTCGTGCCGCCCGTCGCGAAGAACGAGCCGGACGCCCGCGAGTTGACCACCGTCGCCGTCGAGCAGTTGTCCGTGGCCGAAGTCGTGAAGCTGACGTTCGCGCCGCACTGGCCGGGAGTGTTGTTCACGGAGAACGAGGCCGGCACCGTCAACACGGGCGGGGTCGTGTCGTTGACGAACACGATCACGTTGAAGGTCCTGACCGTCGTCTTGCCGGTGTTGTCCGTCGCCGTCACGGTGACGGGCGTGGTGCCGACATTGAAGAACGAGCCCGAAGCCTTGCTGTAGGTCACGGTCGGGTTCGGATCGCAGTCATCGGTCACTGAAACCGAATAGTTCACGTTGGTGCCGAGGCAGCCGCCGGGGACGGTGAGGTTCGGCGCGGTGATGACCGGGCCGGCCTGGTCGGTGAAGGTCTGGCCCGTGATGGTCACGGGATACAGGGACGTGGTTTCCTCCTGGAAAACGACCGTGTTGCCCTGATTGATGCGAATCGAGATTGGCTGGTTGCAGGAGCCCGGGGCAAAATCCCAGTAACCCCAATTGTTGTAGCGATTGGCGCTCGTGCCTGCGCCCAGAATTGTGATTGGTCCCGTCAGACCCGGCAGGTTGGCTATCGAGGTGTTGCTCACCGTGCCGGTGACATTCACGTTGAACGTGGACGTGCCAGTGGCCGTGGTAACGGTCACGTTGATGTTGTTGCCCGGCGTTACCTCGGAGTTCGAATGCCAGTGTTCAATGTAGATGCGGACGAACCCGGTGGGGGTCATGCCATAGCCGACTTGGACGCCGTGGGCGTCCGCTTTCTGAGCGACGCCGAGCAGGGCGAACGCGAACAAGGCGAGACGGGTCGCCTTCAAAGATGCAATGAACTTCATGGGTGTGTCTGATCCTGACCGTTGTGCGGGAACTCGCGGGAACGAGGCCGATGCCAACCGCCGGGCCGACGCGGAAAGCGCGGCTCATGCGGTCAATCATCGCAGCGTATAATGTGTGCGGATACCGCAATCGGTTCGTCAACCGGAATCCCCGCGAACGCCATCCGCTTGCGCAGAAACTTCCTTCGTAGCCAAAAATCAGATACATTCAGGCCTATCGCGTGGGTCGGCTCGGTTCACGCTGGTTCCGTAGTGGCGCGGCTTTCCGCGCCGCCACCGGCGCGCGCTTTCGCGCGTCTCAAGCTTCCCAATACACAATCCGCCCGCACTGATCGCAGGTCGGCAGTTGCGCGAGCGGGTCGATGCCCTTGCCGCGCGCGCCCGACTCGACCTCGCTGGAAACCTTCAGATGGCAGCCGCCGCATTTGCCGCCGTGGATCGGCACCACCACCGGCATGTTGCGCGCCGCGATCCGATCGTAGATCCGCAGCTTCAGCGGCTCGACCGGCCCGCGGGCCGCGGCGACTTCCGCCTGGGCCGAGGCCAGCTCGGCTGTCAGGCTGCGCTCCCGCTCCTGCAACATCTTGATCCGGGCCTCGTGCCCGGCGATGTTGGCCTTCAACTCCGCCTCGGCCGCGGCGAATTTCTTCTTCGCCTCGTCGATCGCATACATCACCTCGAGCTCCTGCCCCTCCAGCTCGGCGATCTGGGCCAGCATCGTCTCAATCTGGTGCCCCATCGCCTGATATTCCTCGTTCTTCCGGATGGAGAGTTGCTGCGTCCGGTATTGCCCGACTTTCCCCTCGGCCGATCCGATGTCCGTCTCCAGCAGCTTCTTTTTGGACTCCAGCCCCCGCAACTCGACCTTGGCGGTCTCGATCGCCGCCTTCTCCGCGGCGATTTTCTGTTCCACCCGCGAGATGTCACCTGGGACCGTCTTCAAGTTCGCCTCCAATCCCAGTCGCTTTTGATCGCGATCTTGCAGGACGAGGAGGGCTTGAATCACTGGGTTCGGCATGCGTAGGCCACTCTGCCGCGAGCCCCACCTCGGTCAAACGAAAGCTCGCGGACCGGCCCGGCCGACCGCGTTTTTGGCCCCCCGCAGGCCGTTTCCCGCCCCAAAACCGCTTTCGCGCCGCCCGCTACCCCGCCGTCTCCCCCCTCCCGCGATGCGCAAGCCTTTAATCGCGAGAAGAACCGCCTTCGCGCCCCGGTTTTTTCCCAAAAAAACCCTCGCCACGTTCGCCGATTCGCGAGAGATTTTCCCTTTCATTTTCGGCTCTTAAATCCCTCTCGAATCACGTTCATGTCCGACGTTCCCGACCCGCAATTTCCCGCGAAAAACCAGCCCATCGGCCAGACCTACGACGCCTCCCAGCTCGGCAAACTCGAGGGTCTCGAGGCCGTGCGCAAGAAGCCCGGGATGTATATCGGCGGCACCGACGAACGCGCCCTCCATCACTGCGTGTCCGAAGTCCTCGACAACTCCGTCGACGAGCATCTCGCCGGCCACTGCTCCAGGATCGAGGTCGCCATCCACGTCGATGGCTCGATCAGCATCCGCGACAACGGCCGCGGCATCCCGGTCGACATTCACCCCCAGTATAAGATCCCCGGTGTCGAGATGGTGCTCACCACGCTCCACTCCGGCGGCAAATACGGCCAGGGCGGCTACAAGTTCTCCGGCGGCACCCACGGTGTCGGCGCCAAGTGCGTCAACGCCGTCTCCGAATGGTTCGAGGTCGAGGTCTCGCGCAACCAGCAGGTCCACCACATGAAGTTCGAGCGCGGCAAGACCGTGAAAAAGCTCGAGGTCATCGGCAAGGCCCGCGGCACCGGCACGCTCATCACCTTCAAGCCCGACGCCGAGATCTTCAAGGAGACCACCGTCTTCCAGTCCGGTCGCATCAGCCAGCGCCTGCGCGAGCTCGCGTTCCTCAACTCCGGCCTCGAGATCGTTTTCACCGACGAGCGCCCCGCCGAGCCGAAGCCGGAAACCTACTATTATAAGGACGGCGTCGCCGAGTTCGTGAAACAGCTCAACCAGGGCAAGACCGCCCTGCACCCGAAGCCCGTCGCCATCAACAAGGAGACCAAGGTCAAGACCGACGACAAGGAGGCCGAGATCCACGTCGAGGTCGTGCTCCAATACAACGACACCTACAACGACCAGGTCCTCTGCTACACCAACACGATTCACAACCCGGACGGCGGCACCCACCTCTCCGGCTTCCGCTCCGCACTCACGCGCGCGATCAATCAGTTCTCCAAGGCGAACAATCTCCTCAAGGACAAGGATCCGCAGATCACCGGTGACGATGTCCGCGAGGGCCTCGCCGCCGTCATCTCGATCAAGCACAGCGATCCGAAGTTCGAGTCGCAGACCAAGGTGAAGCTGCTCTCGCCCGAGGTGGAGAGCATCGTCGGCTCCGTCTCCTACGAGGGCCTGATGATGTATTTCGAGACGAACCTCTCCGTCGCGAAGAAGATCGTCGACAAGTCGCTCAACGCCGCCCGCGCCCGCGAGGCCGCCCGCAAGGCCCGCGAGACCGTCCGCAAGGGCGCCCTCTCCGGCGGCGGCCTCCCGGGCAAGCTCGCCGACTGCTCCGAACGCGATCCCGCGCTCACCGAACTCTACATCGTCGAGGGCGACTCCGCCGGCGGCTCCGCCAAGCAGGGCCGCGACCGCCGTTTCCAGGCCATCCTCCCGCTCCGCGGCAAGCTCATCAACACCGAGAAGGCCCGCCTCGACAAGGTCCTCGCCAACGAGGAAATCCGCACGCTCATCACCGCCTGCGGCACCGGCATCGGCGAGGGCGACGAGGCCGTCGGCGGCTTCAACGTCGAGAAGGCCCGCTACCACAAGATCATCATCATGACGGACGCCGATGTGGACGGCTCCCACATCCGCACGCTGTTGCTCACCTTCGTCTACCGCCAGATGAAGGGCCTGATCGAGCGCGGCTACATCTACATCGCGCAGCCGCCCCTCTACCGGATCAAGCGCAAGAAGCGCGAGCAATACGTCGACAACGACGAGCAGCTCAACCGCATCCTCCTCGAGCTCGGCTCCGAGGACGTGATCCTCACGCGTCTCTCCGACGGCCACGTCTTCGCCCCCGCGCAGATCGACAAGATCGTCGAGAACCTCGCCGCGCTCGAGAAGCTCGGCGCCGGCGTCACCCGCTACGGCGCCTCCCTCCCCGAGTATCTGGATACCCATGACGCCGCGACGCACGCCCTGCCGCGCTACGTCGCCCGTATCCGCGAAGGCAACAAGGAGAGCCACGAGTTCCTCAAGGATGAGCACGCCCGCGCCCGATTCCTCGAGGCCCATAACCTCAACGCCGACATGACCGAGCAGGCCGAGAACAGCGCCACGGGCGCGAACGGTTCGGCCGTGCCCTTCCCCGCGGAGAAGAAACCCACCGGCCCGGTGAAGCGCGTGACGATTCACGAAATCTACGAGAGCACCGAGATGGCGAAGCTCTTGAAGGCGATCGCCGCCGTCGGCCTCGACATCACGCGCTTCAGCGCCACCGAGGAGCCGCGTTTCACCATCACGGAAAACCCGGGCCAGAAGAGCGAAAACAAGAACGAGCTCCGCGGCCCTCTTGAGATCGTCACGACGATCCGCGCCAACGGTCGCAAGGGCCTCACCATCCAGCGCTACAAGGGTCTCGGCGAAATGAATCCCAAGCAGCTCTTCGAGACGACGATGGATCCGGAGAAGCGCCGCCTGTTGAAAGTGAATATCGCCGACGCCGCCAAAGCCGACGCGTTGTTCACGCTCCTCATGGGCGACGAAGTCCCCCCGCGCCGCCAGTTCATCGAAGACAACGCGCTGAACGTGCAGTATCTGGATGTGTGAGCGCTTAATTAAGCGCAAAGACGCGAAGACGCCAAGGTATGAGCGAAGTAAGAGTTCCGGAAGAGATCGAGGCCCTCGCGACTGCGGTGGTGAACGCCGCGTTCACGGTGCACCGTTCGGTTGGGCCAGGGCTGCTTGAAAGTGCCTATCATGAATGCCTCGGCATCGAACTCTCGCTCGCCGGCCTGAGCGTCAAACGCGAGCAAATGCTACCGCTTACCTATCGCGGCCACACCATCCAGAACGCATATCGCTTGGATCTGATCATCAGCGACACGCTCCTCGTTGAGTTGAAAGCGATCGATTCGATCCAACCCATTCATCGCGTCCAAGTGACCACCTATCTCCGGCTGTTGAAGCTGCCGCTCGGCCTCCTCATCAACTTCAACGTCCCGTTGATCAAAGACGGCATCTCTCGCGTCCTCAATTTGGATTTCCGTCTGCCTCCTTCTCCGATCTTAGCGCCTTCGCGTCTTCGCGCTTAATCCGTCTCTCCTTCTTTTCCGTGTATACCGCCTCCGAAAAACTGTCCTCCGCCAACATCACCGACATCATGCAGACGGCCTACATCGATTATTCGATGTCGGTCATCATCTCGCGTGCGCTGCCGGATGCCCGCGACGGCCTCAAGCCCGTCCAGCGCCGCATCCTCTACGCCATGCTCCGCGAGGGCCTGCTCCATAACCGGCCCTTCGACAAGTGCGCCGGCGTCGTCGGCGAGGTGCTCAAGAATTACCACCCGCACGGCGACTCCTCCGTCTACGACACCCTCGTCCGCATGGCGCAGCCGTGGGTCATGCGCTACCCGCTCATCGATCCGCAGGGCAACTTCGGTTCCGTCGACGGCGATCCGCCCGCGGCCTATCGTTACACCGAGGCCCGGCTCAACTCCATCGCCGAGGATCTGCTCAAGGACATCGAGGAGGACACCGTCGACTTCATCCCCAATTACAAGGAGTCGACCACCGAGCCCACCGTCCTCCCCGCCGCGCTGCCGAACCTGCTGATGAACGGCTCGACCGGTATCGCCGTCGGCATGACGACGAATATCCCGCCGCATAATCTCGACGAGATCATCGACGCCACCTTCGCCATCATCGACAACCCGCGCATCTCGGTCGACGAGCTCTGCACCATCGTCAAGGGCCCCGACTTCCCCACCGGTGGCATCATCTCCGGCCGCGACGGCATTCTCAGCTACCTCAAGACCGGCAAGGGCATCGTCCGCACCCGCGGCAAGGCCCATACCGAGGAGCTGAAGGGCGGCATGGAGCAGATCGTTATCACGGAGATTCCGTATAACGTGAACCGCAACACCCTCGTCCTCCGGATTGCCGAGCTCGTGGGAGAAAAGCTGATCGACGGCATCCGCGACCTCCGCGACGAGTCCGACGAAAACACCCGCATCGTCGTCGAGCTGAAGCGCGGCGAGCAGGCCAAAGTTGTCATCAACCAGCTCTTCCAGAAGACTGCGCTCGAATCCTCCTTCGGCGTCACCCTGCTCGCGCTCGACAAGAAGCGGCCGAAGCAGATGAACATCAAGGAACTGATCGAGTGCTACATCGAGCACCGCCGCGATGTCGTCACCCGCCGCACCCAGTATCGCCTGAACCAGGCCCTCGATCGCGCGCACATCCTCGAAGGCTATATCATCGCCCTCGATAACCTCGACGACTTCGTCAAAATCATCCGCGCCTCGCAGAATCGCGAGGAGGCCAAGGTGCGCCTGATGGCGAAATATCCGCTCTCCGAGCGCCAGACCGACGCCATCCTCGAGCTCCGGCTGTATCAGCTTACCGGACTCGAACGCGGCAAGATCGAGGCGGAATACCTCGAGCTGATGAAGCTCATCGCCGAGCTCCGCGCCATTCTCGAATCCGACACCGTGCTCATGGCCCTCATCAAGACCGAGCTCGGCGCGATGAAGGCGAAATACACCTCGCCCCGCCGCACCGAGATCGTCGGCGCTACCGGTGATTTCCGGATGGAGGACGTCATTCCCAACGAAGGCTGCGTCATCACCGTCTCGCATCTCGGCTTCATCAAGCGCACGCCGGTCGCCGACTACCGCTCCCAGAAACGCGGTGGCAAGGGCGTGATCGGCGCCGAGACCTACGAGGAGGACTTCGTCGAGCATCTCTTCACCGCCAGCACGCACGACTACATTCTCTTCCTCACCAGCATCGGCCAGTGCCATGCGAAGAAGGTCTACGATGTCCCGGAGGGCACGCGCGCCTCGAAGGGCAAGTCCGTCTCCTCCTTCCTCCGCCTCGCCGAGGGCGAGAAAATCGCCGCGATGATCTGCGTGAAAGACTTCGCCGACTCCCTGCATATCGCGATGGCCACGAAGAACGGCGTGACGAAGAAGACCAACCTCACCGATTACACCAACGCCACCCGTGAGGGCGGCCTCCGCGGCATCAAGCTCGAGGAAGGTGACACCCTCGTCGGTTGCGTCCTCACTACCGGCGAAAACGAAATCATCCTCATCAGCCACAAGGGCCAGGCCGTCCGCTTCAAGGAAGAGGATCTCCGCGACCAGGGCCGCGACACCGTCGGTGTCACCGGCATGCGCTTCAAATACGATGGCGACTTCGTGAAGACGATCGCCGTCTGCGATTCCGTTGCGAAACTGCTCGTCGCCCGCGAAGACGGCGTCGGTAAGCGCACCCCCTTCGAGGATTACCGCCTCACCTCGCGCGGCGGCACCGGTGTCATCGCGATCGACCTGCCCGAGGACGGCTCCGTCAACGTCGCCGGCGCGCTGAGCGTCGGAGAAAACGACGAGGTCATGCTCCTGACCGCCAAGGGCCAGAGCATTCGCACTCGCGTCAACGGCATTCGCGAGACCGGACGCGGCGCGAAAGGCGTCCGCCTCGTCACGCTCGAGCCCGGCGACAAGCTCCTTAGCATCGCCCGCATCGTCGAGACCGACGAGCAGCAGGCCGCCGCGAATCCCGAGGCCCCGGACCCGGGCCCCGCGCCCACCACGTAATCACGCCCCCACCGTAGCGGAGCCGCTTCGGCTCCGTCATCACGTCCTCACCGTAGCGGAGCCGCTTCGGCTCCGTCATCACGTCCCCACCGTAGCGGAGCCGCTTCGGCTCCGTCATCACGTGCTCACCGTAGCGGAGCCGCTTCGGCTCCGTCCGCTTCCGCTCCGTCCGGCTCTTCCCAAGGCGCGTCGCTCCCGACGCGCCTTTTTATTTCCCGCCGCCGACGGGCACGACCTTCACGCGCGTCCTCACGCCTTCCACCGTCATCCAGAACGAGCCCAGCATGCCCGGCGTAATTTTCACGGCCGGATTCGTCCGCAACGGCGACACATAGGACTCGCTCCCGGACACCTGCCAGCGCTGGCCGTTCTCCAGCGTGAAGAGCGTGCGCCCTTCCCAGCCCCGAAACTCGCCCGCGATCCGGCTCTCGACCGTCGCAAATTCCACCTGGGTTCCCGGCGTCAGCATCACCCTGGCCTTGGCGACCAGACCGGCGTCGCCTGCCTTATCCTTTTGCGCTCGGGCGCTCGCCTGCGCCCTGGCTTCGGCGTCCGCCGCCCGCGCCTGTGCCACGGCCGCTTCCCGTTGTGCCCGTTCCAGCGCGCCACTCCTGAAGTCGCGCACCAGCCCATCGAGCCGCCGCAGCTCGTCCGCGGAAAGCTTGCCCAACCCGGCCGCGGCAAAATCCTCCGCGCGGATCGTCCGCGAGAAATCCGCCTCGGCCGCCCGGGCCGCGCCGCACGCCACCGCGATCATTCCCACTCCGACGAGCCATCGTTTCATGCCGGTAACGTCGCCACCGCGTTTCCGGCAGGCAACGCCTTTTTGGCGCCGGGCATTCGCGCGACGGCGCGTGCCATTCGAACGGCTTCAAACCCATTTCCACCCTTGCCAACAATTGCGACCCGCCGCTCTCTGAAAGCTCATTTCGCTCGCATGCCTGGCCGCATCACTTCTCTCCTCGATCCCTCGCGCATCGCCCTGCACGTGCAGAGCACCCGGCGCACCGGAGCGCTCAACGAAATCGCGAAGCAACTCGACGGGCATCCCGACGTCGCGAACTTCGCCGGCTTCTACGACGAGCTGCTCGCCCGCGATCGCCTCGACACCACCTGCCTCGGCAACGCCGTCGCGCTCCCCCACGCGCGCACCGAGCACGTGCGGAAAATCGTCCTCGCCGTCGGCCGCGCCGACAGCGGCATTCCCTTCGATGCCAACGGCGAAATCGTCCGGCTCTTCTTCGTCCTCGGCACGCCGAAGACCAAGCCCGGTGATTACCTCGCCGTCGTCAGCGCCCTCTGCAAAATCCTGAAGGACCCCGCCGACCGCGCGACCTTCCTCACGGCCCAGACGCCCGAGGCCTTCATCGCCGCCATCGCCGCCGCCGAAGCGAAGCTGGGGCTCTGACGATTTCGGAAACCGGACACCGGAAACCGGAAAGTCAGAAAATGCGTTTGCCTCATCCCTTTCCGGTTTCCGGTATCCGGTTTCCGGTCTTTAGATCGCCCAGCCGGGACTCGACGCCGTTCCGCACAGCCGCCACGCTTCGCCCCCGATGATCCGCTCCTTCATCTTCAGCGACAGCAAGCTGGTCGGCCAGGACCTGGAGCTCGAGGCGCTCCGGCTTGTCCGCGCCGACAAGGGCCTCCTCCTCTGGGTCGATCTGGACAACCCGACGCCCGAAGAGATCAAGTCGATCCTCGAGGGAGTCTTCCAGTTTCACCCGCTCGCGATCGAGGACTGCGTCGCTCCCAACTCGCTCCCCAAGGTCGAGGACTACGAGGACTATCTCTTCATCGTCACGCACGCCGTCGACTTCACGCGCACCGACAAGTTCAACACCACCGAGCTCGATTTCTTCCTCGGCAAGGACTACCTCGTCACGGCGCCCGCTGGCGTGTCCGTCGCCGACTGGCCCTATGTGCTGCGCGTCGTCGCGGTCGAGCCCGGCACGACGGTGCGCTTCGATCCGCCGATCCTGCCCGACTCGGTGATCGGGCCCGGCGACGCGCCGCTCTCGATCGCAGGCGTGCTGGAGGACGTCGCGGTCACGGCCGACAAGCCGATCGTCGTCGGCCAGCTCATGCAGGGCTCGACGTCGCTCCCGGGCGGAGGCGGCGTGCCGGCGTCGGTCGGCGATCCGTCGCAGACGCTCGCCGTGGCGACTGCCCAGTTCCGGAGAGACTACCTGTTCCTGACGCCAGGCACGTACGACGCGACCTTCGTCAACGTGGTCGCGCCGGCGGGCGCGGT
>Ga0163144_10020273_pt1 | contig 13310 bp, 10 predicted proteins | sample OliLak19BULKMAT1_FD_123175 | JGI IMG/M metagenome (GOLD analysis project Ga0163144, IMG submission 123175) | Freshwater microbial mat bacterial communities from Lake Vanda, McMurdo Dry Valleys, Antarctica - Oligotrophic Lake LV.19.BULKMAT1 | ecosystem: Environmental > Aquatic > Freshwater >... | reverse complement strand
GGATGGAAGACAGGGACGAACTGGGCGATCTTTGCGGTCTTGGGGTGAAGTGCAGTAGCTTGGGGTGATTGGTATTATTGCCGCGGCCTAATCCCAGTTCCGGAACCCCAAGGGGGCTCAACCAGCCAGGCTGACAGCCGGGTATAGCTGGACCGGACGGGCCTCGGCCTGCGCCGGGACATCCCCGGCCTGCAGGGCCCGCTCGGCCTGCGCCCAGAGGGTGGTCGTGCGCTCGGCGAGGATCTGGCGGCAGCGGATGATCTCCGACTCCCGGGCCGCGCGGTTCTCCGCGGCGATCTTCGCGAGGTCGTCGAGGTTGTAGACGAAGACGTTCTTGAGCGCGGTGACACCGGCATCTACGTCGCGCGGCAGGGCGGCATCGATGAAGAACATCGGCCGGCCCGAGCGCTGTTGCATCGCGGCGGCGGCGCGCTCCGGCGAGATGATGGCCGCGGGACAGGAAGTGGAGCAGACGACGACGTCGAACTCACCCAGGCGGGCGAGGGCGTCGTCAAAGGAAACCGCCGTGGCCCCGAGTTCCGCCGCCGCCTCGCTGGCGCGCTCCAGGCGCCGGCTGGCGACCGCCAGCGCGCCCGGGCGGCGGCTGCGGAAGGCGCGGCCGCTCTTGAGGCCGATATCGCCGGCGCCCAGCAGGAGCACCTTGGTCTCGTCGAGTTTGCCGAAAATCCGCAGCGCGACCTCCACGGCCACGTTCGAGACGCTGACCAGGCCCGCCGTGATGCCGGTGTGCGTGCGGACATGCTTGGCCGCCTGGAAGGCCTTTTGGAAAATACGGTTCAGGACCGGACCAGCCGAGGCCCGGCCCTGGGCGGTGAGGAAGGCTTTCTTCACCTGGCCGAAGATCTCGTTCTCCCCGATCATCTGCGAATCGAGGCCACTGGCCACCTCGAGCAGGTGCTCCAGGGTCGCGCGGCCCGCCAGGCCCAGTTTGATCCGTTCAAATTCCTCGGGCGCGAAGCCCTGCCGGGCACGGAACGCCGCGGCCACCTGGGCGGCCTGACGCTCATTTTCGCCGACCCCGTAGATTTCCACCCGGTTGCAGGTGTTCAGGATGACAAACTCGGTCAGACCCGTGAGCGCCTTCAGGTCCTCGGCCAGACCTGCCTCGTTGGCGGCGGAGAGGGCCAGCCTTTCGCGCAGCCCGAGCGGGGCGGTGCGGTGGGTGGCGCCAACAAGAAACAGTTGTCCGTCGTTCATCGTGCGGTGGAAGGGTGAAATCTGAACACGGACAGTATCGCAGAGACGCCCGGCACCGTCTGCGCGAGGGTTGCCATCCACTCCGCAGTTCTTGCGTCCTCCCTGGGCGGGCCACGGCCGGGCCGGCTTAATCGCCTAATGCCCCTTATGAGAAGGCCTTGAACGTCCCCTCGCCCGCCGGGGGCCCCGGCAGGCGGGCCAAATTTCTGTTCGACAAGCCGCCGCCCGGCGCCTTCTGTTCCGGCCATGGCCTCGCCCGAGAAAAAGCCTTTTTCCATCGTCACCCTCGTCATCGACCTGACGCTCACCGCCATCGCCTTTGGCATCTTCTACTGGCTCGTCAACTCGCACGTGCCCTCCCACGACCCGAAAATGATCATGCTCTGGGGCAGTCTGGCCGCTGGCTGCATGTCCGGCGTGTTCTGGCTCGCCTGGCAGATGCTGAAGGTCGTCTACCAGTTCCAGCGCGACTCGCGCAAGTGACCTACTGCGCCCACTGGCGCGAATTTTTGTTTGGCCCCTTCCTCGCGGTGGGGCTATTTTTTTGCCGCCAACCCCGCCATGAGCTCGCTTCCCGTCCCCCCAAAGCTCCGGCCGCTCGTCGCCAGCCTAGACCCCCTGACCGGACGCGCCCACGGCGAGGTCATCTGACGGGCGTGCACGGATGAGCATCCCCGGATTCCAGCACATCGCCGTCATCGGCGGCGGTTTCAGCGGCACGATGACCGCGGTCAACCTCGCCCGCCTCAGCGCGGCCCCGCTGCGCATCACGCTCGTCAACGCCGGCTCCCCCACCGGCCGCGGCATCGCCTACGGCACCCGCCGCCCCGAGCACCTGCTCAATGTCGCCGCCCGCAACATGTCGGCGCTGCCCGACCACCCGAACCATTTTCTGGAGTGGCTCCGCACCCGCACCGAATACGCCGATGTGCCCGAGGCCGGGCTGCGCGAGACCTTCCTGCCGCGCCGCGTCTACGGCGACTACCTCCGCAGCTTGGCCCAGCACTACGCCCGGCCCGTCGACCCGCGGTGCGGCGTGGAGTTCACCGAGCGCGCTGCCGAGGTCCTGGCCCTGGAGCCCGCCGGCTCCGGCGCCCGGCTCCGCCTCGCCGACGGCACCACGCTCGAAGCCGACAAGGTCGTCCTCGCCACGGGCAACGAACCGCCCGCCGAACTGCCGGGCCATGACACCGTCGCCACCCACGCCGCCTGGTGCGCCAACCCGTGGATGGACTGGGAGTCGCGCATCCCCACCTCCGGCGACATCGTCCTGCTCGGCACCGGTCTTACGACGGTGGACGCCATCATCACCCTGTTCGCCCTCGGCTGGCGCGGCACCATCCACGCCGTCTCACGCCACGGCCTGCTGCCCGAATCCCATTTCAAGGGCGTGGACGATCCGCTCTTTCCGCCGGCCAATGTCGACCTCGCCACGCTCGGCCTCGCCGGGTTGGGGCGACTGCTTGAGGAACACTGCGCGCGACTGCGCGCCGCCGGGCTCAACCCCGCCATGGTCGTCGACAAGCTGCGCCCGCACACCCAGCGCATCTGGGGCGCGTTCACCGACGCGGAGCGCCGCGAGTTCGTCGCCCAGCACGCCGCGCGCTGGAACGTCCTGCGCCACCGCATCGCCCCGTCGATCCACCGCCAGGTCGCGGACGCCTTCGCGTCCGGCCAGCTGAAGCTCACCCGTGCCGCGGTGACGGGCGTGAAGCCCCTCGGCGCCAAGATCGGCGTCGAGTTGCGCGCGCGCGATGGCACGACCACGACGAGGGAGGCCGCGCTGGCCATCAACTGCACCGGCCCGCACACGCGATTCTCCACCACGCGCTCGCCCCTGCTGCAGCAACTCCTCCGGGATGGGTTCGCGCAGCCGGACTCGATGGACATGGGCATCCGCGTCGAGCCGGACTTTGCCGTCGTCAACCGCGATGGCCGGCGTTCGTCCAGCCTTTACGCCATCGGCCCGCTGTTGCGCGGCACCCTGTGGGAAAGCGTCGCGGTGCCCGAGTTGCGCGGCCAGGCGCTGCGCGTCGCCCAGACCCTGCTCGACGCGGGCGCCCCCGCCCCGGCCGAGGCCACCGTGATCGAGTATCAGATCTGAATGGGGGAACCTGCGCTCCGCGCGGGTTTACATCCGCCGGCCGACGGCGTCCATGCCCATGGCCAATCGACCTCCCGGTTGCACAGTCCCTTTACGACCGGATTGCGCAGAATATAGGCATACTTCTCGGCCAACCCGGACTCATTGCGGATCCGATGATCAAAGTAATTGGCCTGCCATCGAGTGTCCGCGACTTTCCCGACGTAGTGTTTCCATTCGCCGACGGTCCGGCTCATCCGCTCGTCATGCGGGAATGCCAGCCGAGCGTGCACATGATCGGGCATAAGCAGGAAAAGCAGGGCATGCCATCGCCCGTGTTCGTGGTAATGACGCACGGCCTTCAACAGGATAGGCGCGACTGCTGGTTGCGTAAGTGAAAGCGAGGCATCGCGAGCGATTCGCAGGCGAATGTGGAAATACGACCCGGTTGCCACCCAGCTTGGAACCGAGTGATGCAGTCTCTGCGGATAGGCCCATGACTCGCCCGATTCAGCCATGCGTTTTTTCTGGCAAGCACCGGCCTCGACCCCAATTCGCCTAACCGCCTAACAAAAGGGCCTCAAACAAGCCCGCGCGGAGCGCGGGCTCCACCCTTCGCGACAGATCATGATGGTGGAACCCGCGCTCCGCGCGGGTTGGTTCAAGACAAGTCCGGCAAGCCCGTCCGGAGGCCGGGCTCCACCTTATGCCGCCTGCTTGCGTCGGCCGAGAGCAGCCGACACCCAGATGGACATCTCATAAAGCAGGCAGAGCGGCACCGCGAACAATGTCTGCGTCACCATGTCCGGCGTCGGCGTGACGATGGCCGAGATGATGAAGCACACCACCACGGCGTGGCGGCGGTATTTGCGGAGCGTGGCGATCTCCACCAGGCCGATGTAGCTGGCGAGCACGATGAGCAGCGGAAACTCGAAGGTCACGCCCACGCCCAGGACCAGCCAGGTGAGCAGGCCAAAATATTTATCCGCCGTCCACATCGGGTCCACGCCCATGTAGGCGCTGAACTCGTAGGCGACGCGCACCGTGCTCGGCACGAGCAGGAAATAACCGAACGACGCGCCGATGAGGAACAGCAGCAGGGCCGCGAAGCAGGACGGCACGAGGACTTTCAGTTCCTTTTTTGTCAGGGCCGGCGCGATGAACTGCGCCACGAAGAAGAACCAGAACGGCAGCGACAGCGCCACGCCGCCGACCAGCGCGATGCTGATGAGCATGCTGAAGATGCCCATCGGGCTGTTCGTGATCAGGTGGGTGGTGAACTGCGGGAAGTCCGCCCGCACGTTCTCGAGCGGCCAGATGAGCACCGCGTAGAATTCCTTCAGATAGAAACTGATCACGCCCACGAAGACCGCGAAGACGATGGCACTCTTCATCAGTGTCCAACGCAGATCCTCCAGGTGGTCGAGGAATCCCATGGGCTTGCCCGCGGCCGGCAGGGGCGGCGCCGTCCCGGGCCCGGTCTCATCATATTCATCCACTGGAGGTTGCTCGCTCAAGCTCTGACCTAGAAGCAAGTTTCCGCCGGCCCCGCAAGGTCCGTATTTGGTGGAACCCGCGCTCCGCGTGGGTTGAGCCAGCCCGCGCGGAGCGCGGGCTCCACCTCATGTCATAAACGCGTCCTATGCTTAGACCCGCCTCGAACGTTGACACCCCGGGGCCCGCCCGCTGCGATAACCATCCCTATTTTTTATTTTTCCCATGGCTAAAAAAACTACTGCTAAGAAGTCCGCCAAACCGGCGGCCAAGAAATCAACCGCCAAGTCCGCCAAATACGTTTACACGTGGGGCGCAGCCAAGGCCGACGGCAACGGGTCCATGAAGGCCCTCCTCGGCGGCAAGGGCGCCAACCTCGCCGAGATGACCCGCATCGGCCTCCCGGTGCCCCCGGGCTTTACCATCACCACCGAGGTGTGCACCTATTTCTACGCCCACAAGAAGTCCTACCCGACCTCCCTCCAAGCCCAGATGGAAGCCGGTGTGAAGAACATGGAGAAGATCATGGGCTACAAGTTCGGTGACGCCACCGGCTTCCCCCTCCTCGTCGCCGTCCGCTCGGGCGCCCGCGACTCGATGCCGGGCATGATGGACACCATCCTCAACCTCGGCCTCAACGATGAAACCGTCCTCTCCCTCGCCCGCGCCACCCAGAACGAGCGCTTCGCCTGGGACTGCTACCGCCGCTTCATCCAGATGTATAGCGACGTCGTCATCGGCGTGCAGAAGCGCGAAGGCGAGGACCACGATCCCTTCGAGTCCGTCATCCACGGCTTCAAGCACGAGCGCTACCACGGCGACATCGAGGATTCCAAACTCACCGCCGCCGACCAGCAGGAACTCGTCCAGCGCTTCAAGGCCATGGTCAAGGAACGCACCGGCCAATCGTTCCCGAACAATCCCTGGGACCAGCTGCGCGGCGCCGCCGGCGCTGTCTTCGGCTCCTGGATGAACGACCGCGCCAAGGTCTACCGCGCCAAATACAACATCCCCTCCGAGTGGGGCACCGCCGTCAACGTCCAGGCCATGGTCTACGGCAACACCGGTGAGACCTCCGGCTCCGGCGTCGCGTTCACCCGCAACCCGGCCAACGGCACCAACGAGTTCTACGGCGAGTTCCTCATCAACGCCCAGGGCGAGGATGTCGTCGCCGGCGTCCGCACCCCGGAACCCGTCCTCAAGCTGAAGGACCAGATGCCGAAGTCTTACGCCGAGCTCCTCAAGGTCCGCCAGACCCTCGAGCAGCACTTCAAGGACGTCCAGGACATCGAGTTCACGATCCAGGAAGGCAAGCTGTTCATGCTACAGACGCGCAACGGCAAGCGCACCGCGGCCGCCGCACTCAAGTTCTCCATCGATATGGTGAAGGAGAAGCTCATCGACTGGAAAACTGCCATCATGCGCAATCCGGCCGACCAGCTCGAGCAGCTGCTCGCTCCGATCTTCGACCTCGGCGAGGTCAAGAAGGCCGCCGTCATCGCCACCGGCCTCCCCGCCGGCCCGGGCGCCGCCACCGGCAAAATCTACTTCAACGCCGACCGCGCCGTCATCGCCGCCGAGAAGGGTGAAAAGGTCCTCCTCGTCCGCGTCGAGACGTCCCCGGAAGATCTCCGCGGCATGATCGCCGCCGAAGGCATCCTCACCGCCCGCGGTGGGGTGTCCTCGCACGCCGCGCTCGTCGCCCGCCAGATGGGCAAGGTCTGCGTGTGCGGCGCCGCCGCCCTGCAGGTCGACTACGACAAGAAGACCGTCACCGTCTCCGGCGCCTCCTACGGCGAAGGCGACTTCCTCTCGATCGACGGCACTGCCGGCACGGTCTACGCGGGCCAGATCAAGACGGCCCCGTCCGAGATCATCTCCGGCCTGCTCCACGGCGACAAGGCCGCCCAAGCCACTGAGAAGTTCAAGAGCTACGTGCAGCTGATGAAATGGTGCGCCCTGGCCACCAAGCTGTCGGTCCGCACCAATGCCGACACGCCCGAGCAGGCCGCCCAAGCCATGGCGTTCGGCGCCGTCGGCATCGGCCTCACCCGCACGGAACACATGTTCTTCGAGGGCAACCGCATCGACGCCATGCGCGAGATGATCCTCGCCGACTCGCTCGACGCCCGCAAGGCCGCCCTGGCCAAGCTCCTGCCCTACCAGCGCGACGACTTCTACGGGATCTTCAAAGCCCTCAAGGGCTTCCCGGCGACCATCCGCTTCCTCGATCCGCCGCTGCACGAGTTCCTCCCGAACTCCAAGGAGTCGCAGATGGATCTCGCCCGGAAGCTCAACATCCCGGTCGAACGCATCATGCACCGCGTGCACGAGCTCCACGAGTTCAACCCGATGCTCGGCTTCCGCGGCTGTCGCCTCGGCATCAAGTATCCGGAAATCACCGCCATGCAGGCCCGCGCCGTCCTCGAGGCCGCGGCCGATGCGACGAAGGCCGGCTTCAAGGCCCGGCCCGAGATCATGATCCCGCTCGTCGGCTTCAAGAAGGAACTCGATCTCCAGACCGAGCTCGTCCACGAAGTCGCCAAGCAGGTCATGGCCGAGAAGAAGGTGAAGATCAGCTACACCGTCGGCACCATGATCGAGATCCCGCGCGGGGCCCTCACCGCCGACGAGATCGCGAAGACGGCCGAGTTCTTCAGCTTCGGCACGAACGACCTCACGCAGACCTGCCTCGGCATGTCGCGCGACGACTCCGGCTCCTTCCTCGGCGCCTACCAGGAGTCCGAGATCATGAAGAAGAACCCCTTCGCCTCCATCGATCAGACTGGCGTGGGCCAGCTCATGCAGATCGCGATCGAGAAGGGCCGGAAGACCCGCCCCGACATCAAGCTCGGCATCTGCGGCGAGCACGGCGGCGACCCGGACTCGGTGAAGTTCTGCCATAAGCTCGGCCTCAGCTACGTGTCCTGCAGCCCGTATCGCGTCCCCGTGGCACGTCTGGCGGCGGCCCAAGCGGCCATCGCCGACACCAAGAAGTAACCCGTGGCCAGCGAGCTCGCTCGCGCCTCTCTCGAACCCGCCCTCACCGGCGGGTTCTTTTTTTTAATCACTAATCTTCACTCATGACCCACTAATCCGGTCCGATATTAGTGCGGTTTCACTATGGCGTGTTTTCAAACTATGATTAAGCCGATCCGGTCACGGTGGGCCGCCTGCTCGCCGGCGCAGTTCGGGCGCGAGCAAGCTCTCTGGCCCACGAAAAGCCAGGTTTGAAAATACTCCCAATACTGTAGCCGGAGTCGCTGACCCCGGTGTTTGGGTTCTCCTCCCGGACCGGGGTCAACGACCCGGGCTATAACGATCAGAACGGCTATAGTATTATTTAATATTTCCTAGTGCCCGATTAGTGTGGAATAGTGGTTAAATAATCCGGGTCCCGAAAATCAGTCTTTGCGCTTTCCGCGGTTTTTGTGGCAAATCTCCTCCCCATGAAATTCCGCCTTCTCCTCGCCTTGCTCCTTCCCGGCGCCTCCCTCCTTTCCCCCGCCTCCGCCCAGCTGGCCGGCCCCGCCGATCCGGTGGCCGCCGCGACGCCCTCGGTCGATGACCAGGCCATGGCCGACCTCGGCGAACTCGTCACCCGGATCAAGACCAAGCTCCAGGCCGGCCAGCGCACGGCCGCGGCGCTGGAGCCCGAGCTCGCGCAGTTCGACGCCCTGCTCCTGAAGTATGGCGCGCACAAAACCGACATGGTGGCCAGCATCGCCCTGATGCGCGCCGGCCTCTTCATCCAGGTCTTTGAGGATATGCCCAAGGCCCGCGAGCTGCTGCTGGCGCTCAAGCGCGACTTCCCCGGCACCCAACCCGCCAACAACGTGGAGCCGATGCTCGCGGAGCTGGCGCAGATGGAAAAAGCCCAAGCCGCGAAGACCGCCCTGATCGGCAGCCCCGCGCCGGAACTCAATTTCACCTGGTCCTCCAAGGTGGGCCTGAAGACCCTCTCCGGCCTCAAGGGCTCGGTCGTCGTCCTCGATTTCTGGGCCACGTGGTGCGGCCCCTGCATCGCCTCCTTCCCGCAGGTCCGCGAGCACGTCGCGCACTTCAAGGGCTCGCCGGTCGCCTTCATCGGCGTCACCAGCATCCAAGGCTTCGTGGCCAACATGGGGGCGCGAATCGATACCAAGGGCGAACCCGCGAAGGAAATGGCCCTCATGCCCGAATTCATGAAGGCCAAGGAAATGACATGGAACGTGGCCTTCAGCGCCGAGCCGGTCTTCAACCCCGCCTATGGCATCGAGGGCATTCCCTTTGTCGCCATCATCGCGCCCGATGGCACCGTCCGCCACGCCGGCCTGCATCCCGGCGATCCTGAAGCCGATCTCGCCGGCAAGATCGAAGCCATCCTCAAGGAATTCAAGCTGCCGCTGCCCACCAAGTCCTGAGTGCCGCCGCCTCAGCGGCGGGGCTTATAATCAATCCACGGAATGCCCAGCCGGCCGGTCCGCACGAGGAACGTCAACCGGTCACCCTCGCGCGCCCGTGAATGCACCTGGTATTTCACCCAATAAGGGCCGATAAACCGCGGCGCTCCGGCGTTCAGTGGCTCCAGCCGCAGCCCGTAGCATATCAAAAGGCCCTTCGGTGTTTTCTGCCTTCGCTGATCCAGTTGCCGCCTGGCACGTAAGTCTCGATCGCCGCGATGCGATACTCCTGCATCTGCGGTGCGGCCTGATCCCGGCTCCGGTTGAAGTCCGCCACCGCCTGGATACCGGCGAACGGCAGCCCGAACAGCATTACCAGGAAACACTCCGCCAGCACCCGGTGCCCGCGCGAAGAGCCGCGCAACAGCAGCACCACCAGCACGGACATCCCCGCCAACGCCACCCCGGCCGCGATCAGTCCGGCCTTCGCCAGCGCCCATAAGTCAAAATATTCCGGCCCTTGCCCGAGCACATACCAACGATGCAGCTGTTCGATCACGCCGGGCGCACCGTAGAACGCCACCGACCACACCAGCACCTCGACCAGCATCGCAGTCCACAGGAACCGGTCGAACACCCAGCGGCCCGGCGGCCCCTCCCGTCGAAGGATGCCGGCGATCATGGCCAGCGTCTGCAGTTCCTCGTTGGAAGCGTGCGAAAGCTCCGCGGAATCCACCCAGAGGCGGTGGCCGTCGCTGAAAATGCGCCGGGCCGTCCGGGCCAGCAGTTGCCGGATGGCACCGCGCAGCCGCGGGTTCTCCGCGAGCAACCGGTGCAGCGCCGGATGATCGCCCGTGACATACACCTCCCGGTCAAACTCCGCGTCGCCGGTCTGCACCTCCCGGGCCAACCCAAACCATTTCACCACCCGGTCCCAGCTGGTTTCATGATGCAACGAGAATACCAGCGGGGTTCGCACCTCGAGCCCCCAGAAAAGCTTCGTCAGCACCGATTGCCGGTCGGCGCCACTCCCGACGTTCTTCGACTTGGTCAGCAACACCCGCGGGTATTCCCCATATAGCGTCCGCTGCTCCACGCCCTGCCGGCGCCAAACCATGCGCACCAGAAACAAGAAGGCGACAAACCCAAATCTGATCAGGATCCACATGAAGGAGCGCAGACACTGTGGCGCCCGCCGCGCGGTGACAAGTCCCGAGCCGGCCACCCGGCCGCTGCTTTACGATGTGAACGGCGCGGCCCTTGTCTGGACCGGGTCAGTCGTGGCAACGTTGCGCAACCCCATGAACCGGCTCCTTCCGTCCGCCCGAAAATCATCCACCTTGAGGAAGATCGCCGTATGCGCGCCTGAAGCCTTTCCCCTGACCCAACCCGTGTCGCGGCCGGGCGACCATTTAGTGCCACCGCTCATGCCGGATTTCGTGGCTAACGGGGCGAGCTTTCTTTGCATCGCCCTGCAACTTCGGGACAGCTTTGCTCGTCTAGGTTCGAGCCGGCAATGGTGCCATCCCCGCTTCAGCGCCCACCCCACTCCGTCATGAAGTCAGCCCTCCTCCTCGCCGCCTGCGCAGCCTTTGTCTCCATGCTGCTCGCCCAGACGCCCCTCGCCCCGCCCGGCGACCAGCCCGCCGCCAAACTCACGTCCGCCGTCTATGACTGGGAGAAAATGCCCGTCACCCCCACCGCCAAGGGCGAGCGCCGCGACAAGGCGCACTGCCATATCACCACGCTCAACCCCGGCGAGCACAGCGGCGAGCCGCGCCGGCACCTCCAGGAGGAGATCATCATCGTGAAGGAAGGCCTCGTGGAGATGCACATCGCCGGCGAGACGCAGACCGCCGGCCAAGGCTCAGTCTTCTTCCTGGCCGCCCGCGCCACCACCGCGCTGCGCAACGCCGGCCCACCCCCGCCACCTACATTGTCCTCTATTACTCCACCCCGCTGACGCCGAAGTCCTGATTTTTGTGGGCCAGCGAGCTTGCTCGCGCTCTGAGGGCGCCCGCGAGCGGGCTGGCCCACCTTGAGATCATTCAGTTTTCTCAGCCCTGCCCGGGAAGTTTGGCCAACTGCATGAGTCCGTATCGGTGCTGCATCCCGGCGCGGAGCGGAGTCCGCGCCCTACCCGCTGCGTTCACAGCGTCCGCTGAAACCATGCCACCGTCGCCTCGACCGCGCGGGTCGCGTGCCCGAGCTCGGGCTGGAAGACGTTGAAGATGTGGTCGGCGCCCTCGATGATCAGTTTCTCCCTCAGTTCGCCAGTGGCGATCTGCAGGAAGGCCTCGTCATGCTGCGGCAGAAAATCCTTGGTGCCGCGCACCGTCAGAAAAGCCCCGGGATACTTCGCGAGCGACTTGTCGAGGTCGAGGCCGCGGAAGCTTTCGTAGAACTCACGCTTCGTCGTGATCTTCTTCCAGCCGGGTACCTCCTCCGTCGCCACGCCGTAGCGCAGCGCCTTTTGCGCGGTCGGGCTTTCGCGATACATGGCGAACTGGTCGCCGCTCGGACTCGACCACAGCGCCATGGACCGGAACCACTGCGGGTATTGCGCGCCGATCTCGATGGCCGTGGAGGCCCCGAGGCTCCAGCCCTGCACACCGAGGCGGCTGGCGTTCACCCCGGGCTGGTCGGTGAGCCAGGCATAGGCCGCGGCGGTGTCCTCCAACCGCGTGGCGAAAGTGGATTCGATATCCGTGCGCTTTTTGTCGCCCTCGCCGCGGAAATTGATGCGCAGACTCGCCATGCCCTGAGCCGACAGTTCGAGCGCGAGCCGCCGGGTCAGGTCACCGGCCCCGTCCATGTCGTCGGCAAAACCGTGGAGCAGCATCACGGTGCGCCCATTCCAGCCGGCATCGGGCTTGGCCCACACGCCCCGGAGTTCCGGCGTGATGGTGACTGCGGTCTCCACGGCGGAGCCCGTCGCGACCCAGCCGCACAGCAGGAGCAGAAACAGAGCGATCGGGCGCTTCATAGTGGCGGCGGGTTGCGCTCGAAGCCGGCCTGGTGCCAGTAGGGATAAGTCTTCTGCTTAGAGCTAACGGCATCCAACCGGGCCATCTGCGCCGGCGTCAGTTTCCAGCCGGCGGCCGCCAGATTCTCGCGCAGTTGTTTTTCGTCGCGCGCCCCGATGATGACGGTCGCCACCGTCGGCCGCTGCAGCACCCAGTTGAGGGCGATCTGCGGCACGGTTTTGCCCGTTTCCTTGGCGATCTCGTCCAGCCCATCGACGATCCGATAGATGAACTCCGGCTCAGCCGGCGGCAGGTAAGGGTCGTTGGCCCGGTCGTTCAGCCGGCTGACCGCCGGCAGCGGCTGGCCGCGGCGGACCTTGCCGCCCAGCCGGCCCATGCCGAGGGGACTCCAGACCACCGCCCCGACCTGCTGGTCGAGCGCGAGTGGCATCAGCTCCCACTCGTATTCGCGGCCGAGGAGCGAGTAATAGGTCTGGTGCGCGACATGGCGCGCCCATCCGCGGCGCTCCGAGATCGCGAGGGACTTCATCAGGTGCCAGCCCGAGAAATTCGAACAACCGATGTGGCGGATTTTTCCGGCGCGTACGAAGCCGTCGAGCGTCTCGAGCGTCTCCTCGATCGGGGTCAGCGCATCGAAGCCGTGCAGCTGGTAGAGATCAATGTAGTCCGTGCCGAGCCGGCGCAGGCTGCCCTCGATCGCCTTGGTCAGGTGCTTGCGGCCAGATCCCACGTCATCCGGGCCGGGGCCAAACCGAAAGGTGCCCTTGGTGGAAATAAGCACTTGGTCGCGCCGGCCCTTGATGGCGACCCCCAGCACCTCCTCGGCGAGCCCATCCGAATAGATGTCCGCCGAATCGAACATCGTGAGCCCGGCCTCGAGGCAAATGTCCACCAGCCGCGTGGCCTCACGGCCGTCGGTGGTGCCCCAGCTCTGGAACCGTGGCGCTCCGCCAAACGTGGCGGTGCCGAGCGTGAGCACGGGAACCGGCAGGCCGGAGGCACCGAGTTTGCGGAATTCCATGACGGACCATTGACCGCGCCGCCCGTCGGGCGCGAACCCATTATTACCGGACGAATTCTCCGGAGTGTAATCCGGTCGCCGCTGGTCCCGTCTATCCCTGTTCCCTCGCCTGGTTCCATTCAGGT
>Ga0163144_10020271_pt1 | contig 13311 bp, 5 predicted proteins | sample OliLak19BULKMAT1_FD_123175 | JGI IMG/M metagenome (GOLD analysis project Ga0163144, IMG submission 123175) | Freshwater microbial mat bacterial communities from Lake Vanda, McMurdo Dry Valleys, Antarctica - Oligotrophic Lake LV.19.BULKMAT1 | ecosystem: Environmental > Aquatic > Freshwater > Lake... | reverse complement strand
TATTTCTTAAAACTAGACCCCTATAAAAAAGACAAAGGAGGAGTAAACGGGGATGTTTACCTAGCCTCCTTTATCCTTCAACCAGCTATGGACTGCAATATTAGTCAATTTTTTTGAAATATGCAAATTATTTTCAATATGTTTTTTAGACTGTAATTCTAAAACCCATCACTAAAATATCATCAATCTGGTGCATACCTGCCATCCAGTCAAGTAATTCTTTTTCAAGTCTGCGTTTTTGCTGTTCTAGAGGAAGTTTATAGATTTCTAAGAGAAGGTCTCTAAATCGCCCTACCATGAACTTTTTGCGTTCTTTGCCTCCAAACTGATCCGCATATCCATCCGAAAACATATAAAAAGTAGTATCCTCCTCTAAGGGAATGATGTGATTTGTAAAGTTATAATCATCTTGAAATAAATAGCCTCCTATAGGTACTTTATCTCCTTTGATGATGTGCATTTTATCTTTTTGGATATAAATCAGGGTGTTCTTTGCCCCTGAGAACTCAAGGCGAGGGCGACCAAAAAGTTCTTGAAGCTCAGGTGGTACAAGGTGAAGCGTACAAATCCCAATATCCATGCCATCCTCGTTGCCATTTTCTTTTTGCTTGAGTGTATTTCGCATTTCCATCTGTAGCTGATTCAGAATCTTATGAGGTTCTGTGATGCCCTTGAAGATGACTATTTTATTTAAGAGTTCATTGCCTATCATACTCAAAAATGCTCCAGGTACGCCATGCCCAGTACAATCTACAGCCCCTATCACCGAGCGATGACTTTTAGCATTAAACCAATAAAAATCACCACTTACTATATCTCTCGGTCTAAAAAGCACAAAAGACTCAGGGATTACAGACTTAAAAACTTCTAATTTGGGAAGCATTGCCTGCTGAATCTGACGTGCATACATAATGCTTTCGAGCGTATCTCGGGTTTTTCGAGCCACTATATTATTCATCACCGTCTCAGGCTCTCGATAGCCTACATCGGAGGAATTTTCGGATGATACCAAATCTGCTGCCCTTAGTTGTGCATCATTGAGATATAATAATTCATCCTTAAAACGAAGATCATCTTTAACCTGCCCCATAGTCTGACTGAGGTTATATATTTCTTCTTCTTGCAAAGTAAGTCGTTTATGAAGTTCTGATTTGTGAGCAAGCTGTTGAGTGATGATTTTTCTCATTCTGGTAATCTGCAAGCGATGCTGCACAATAATTAAAATCAAAGCAATACTTATCCCAACCAAGACTACAATTAATGCAAAAATATCAAATCCTCCAAAAGTCGAGGGTTTAAGTTTTTGCTGTGCTAAGAGTGTATGATGATTTAGCAATAATGATAATAAGAATATAAAAATGAGTATAGTTTTTTTCATCATTTTTGAAGAATGTTATTTAGTAATTTTTCTAGATGGCTTTGAATGCTTTAAATTAAGCAATAATTAATGAATTTTTATATATAATTCTTTATTCCATATATAACTAAGTAGGTTTTTTGGTAAAAAACCACTATTTATCTTATGTTTTATTATCTAAGCAAGATTTACACCTTAGTTTAACAAATAATAGAAACTACTGTTTTTCTTTTACAGAATTTACAAATCTATCATTTTACTAGAAAGTCATTTTTTACGTAAAAAATAGAAAGCAAACATACTCCTTAAAAATTCTGATAGAAAATGAGAAAATAACTTTTAGTAACAATAACATATAACAGTAACATAAGTAGATGGTCAAAATTAGTTTGTACTTTAATATTGTTATAAAAATATGATTATCAATACCTCACCAAAATGACTCATTATCTATAATTTATCACTTACAACAGTATCATATTTTAGCGTCCTCACTCATCTCTTACTTAGGGTTTGATAGCAGACATAAATCTATCTTTGCCTTGCATATCTTTGTGAATAAGTACTTTTTCAAATGAATATTTTTGTAATAGCTTAGTTATTTCATTGCCAAATAATTCATTAATTTCTAAGTAGATAGAGCCTTGATGGCTAAGTTTTTTTTGTGCAAAAGCAATAATAGCTTCATAAAAAAGAAGTGGCTCAGTATCAGGCACAAACAAAGCAAGAGAAGGCTCATATTCTAGCACATTTGCTTGCATCTGTACTTTTTCGGCTTCAGTTACATAAGGCGGATTGCTCACTATCATAGAGAACTCTGGGAAATCATCTGGATTTAGTTGGAGTATATCTGCTTTTTGAAAGTGTATGTTCACGTGATTTTGTTGGGCATTTTGCTTTGCAAGGTCGAGAGCCTCTTCCGAGATGTCCAAAGCCCAGACTTCTGATGCAGGAAGATAGCTTGCAAGACTAATAGCCATGCAGCCACTGCCTGTACCGAGGTCTAAGATTTTTTGAGGTGGAGTATTTTGATGCTTTTTGAGGATAAAATCTATGATTTCTTCCGTTTCTGGGCGAGGAATCAGCACCACAGGGCTAACCTTAAATAGTAGGTCATAAAAATATACCTCTCCTATGATGTACTGAATGGGTTCGGAGTTAAGCAAACGGATAAGTGTATCTTCTAAAATTTTCAATTGATTCTCCGTAATGCCGTAACCCTTAGTTGCCTGTGCAGACACAGGCAAGGGCATCACAGACTTATCCATTAAAATATCTATCTTAGAGAGCTTAAAGATATAGTGAAGTAACTGAAAGACAGTTACTTTTACCTCAGACTCTGATAGATGTGGCACTTCCTCCAAGACTTCTTCGATGGCTTTTTGAAGTTTTCTGCTTGAAATAGCCTCTTGATTTTCAAAAAATGCTAATATTTTCTGGATGGTCATTTTTCTTTCTGTTGTTTTATGTCCTAGTGTACTGTTTTGGTTAAATAGTCGGATAAGACCTTGATGGATTTTGGTGTGACACCAAAATCTTCGCAGGTGGGACACCTTGTGAAGTGGTATATTTTCCGACAAAATCACCAAAATGTAACACTAGGAGCAATAATTAAATAAGAGATTAGTTATAAATTATTAATTATTGGATTATTACGTTATTGATAGTGAGTATTTTGGTCAAAATAAATATCCATTTTATTTTTAAATCATTACTTAAGGATTAATAACTCTTAACAACTGTATAAAATAGTCTGAAAGGCTTGAACATTAAAACTTGGGGCATCACTCTAAGCTACTTCAACTGACTACACTATATATTCTGCCTAATTAAATTATTTACTTTCAGTGGTTTAAAAAATAGTAAGGAGAAATAATTAAATAAAGTAATAATTTATTTTATACAAAACAATCATTATCAGATAATTACAAATTCATAACTCATAATTTATAATTCATCTCTTACTAGGCAACAACTCATTACTTCGCCTATTCCTTTTTTTTAAACTAAACGCTTCCTTTTGAGTAAGGTCTTCGTCCAGCAATATATTTCTCAAAATACATTCTTAACCCTCAAAATAAAAACGGAAGCTTAAAATTACTTTTCCTAAAAAGAATTTTATCATTAAATTGCAGATTAATCACAAAAGAAAAAGGACTCTTGATGAATAATTTGAGTGTCTCTACAAAAATGTTTGATAAAAACGAAAAAAGCCTTTTATTTTGAAGAAAAAAACAAGTAATGATTGCTTATATTGAAGGAAAATTAGTACAAAGGGAAACCACTTTTGTAATCGTGGAGGCAGGTGGAATAGGCTATTACATCAAAGTATCTTTGAATACCTCTTCGGCACTGGCTGGCAAGACCAATTGTAGAATCCAGACACATTTACAGATTAGAGAAGATGCACATACTTTGTATGGGTTCATGGACTATGAAGAAAAACGAGTTTTCTTAGAACTCATCAATGTATCAGGTATAGGAGCTAACACTGCCATGATTATGCTTTCTTCATTGAGTACTCGTGAAATCATAGAAGCTATTGTGCAGGAAGATGTATCTATTATCCAAAGTGTAAAAGGGATTGGTAAAAAAACAGCCGAAAGACTTATTTTAGAGCTAAAAGATAAAATTAAAAAGACGTATGAAGAACTTGCCCTTACTTTCCCCGAAATGAGCAGCGAAGGAATAGATTTTCAGAAAGTAAAATCCGAAGCCTTAGAAGCATTGGTAGCATTGGGAATTCCTAAAGTAATGGCAGAAAAAAATGTCAGTGCAATTATAAAAAAACAAGGAACATCTCTTACCTTAGAAGAACTTATCAAACTTGCTTTAAAAGCGTAAACCACTTAACTCCCTACAGCCTATTGACCGAAGTTCTACCTCAGTTTATTTACACATTAGGAAATTAAAACTTTAGAAATACCTTGCTAAATTTAAAACACACAATCTCTGTGAGTGCTTCTGCCCTATTGCTTTTTTTCTTTGCGGGGCAACTAGAGCAAGATAAACACGACCGAGTAAGCAAACGTTTTGCACAGTTTTCTTCACCTGAGACTTTATCTAAGTCTTCTCAGGGCATAGATTCTATTATCAAAGCCAACCTCCAGATTCAACAAATAGAAATAGAATCAGAGATGCCTTTAGACACACCTTATGTGCCTACTCGCTTTCCATATTACCGTCCTAAGGATAGGTTTACAGATTTTTTCTCATCGGGTATGCCCAATCAGCCTTTGTTTTATTCAAACCCTAGTTTTATAGATACAGATATTCAGCTAAGGTATGATAGCACACAGAATTATTACTCGGTGCAAGAGAAATTTGGAGATTTACCTTTTAAACCACCTACGTTACTTAAAGAAAGTGATTTTAATAATATCATGCAAAGACAGATGATGCTCAACAACTGGAAAGAACTTTCAGGTGTAGGAGATAGTGAGTCTGCTACTTCTTCGGGTATTAATGGAATTCCTAAAATCCCTATCGATAATAAGCTGTTTGACCGTGTGTTTGGGGGAGATTTTGTAGAATTTAAGCCTACAGGCTTTGTAAACTTAGATTTTTCAGTCCAAAGGCAAAAAGTAGCCAATCCTACGCTTCCTATTCGTCAGCAACGCAATACTAACTTCTTATTTGACCCTCACGCCAATGTAAACCTTATCGGTAAAGTAGGTGAAAAGCTTGAAATAGGAGGTGCTTTTGATACCAAAGCCAGTTTTCAGTTTGAGAATAATTTTAAGCTAGAATACAAAGGTTTTGAAGAAGATATTATCCAAAAAATAGAGTTTGGTAATGTAAGTTTTCCACTAAGTACTTCGCTCATTCAAGGAAACCAAAACCTTTTTGGAGTAGCTACTGAGCTTCGGTTTGGTAAACTAAGAGTAAAATCTGTATTCTCAAATCAGCGGGCTCGTGCCGAACAAATCCAACTACAAGGCGGAGCACAAAGACGTACCTTTGAAATTGCCTCTGGTGATTATGAAGACAATAGGCACTTTTTCTTAGCGCATTTCTTTCGTAATAATTATGAACGTTGGATGAGTACCTTGCCTTCACCTCTTTCTGGCGTACAGATTACTCGTCTTGAGGTCTATGTAACCAACCGAGTCAATAATACCTCTGACCTCCGCAATATAGTAGCTTTCAAAGATTTGGGAGAGACTGAGGCATCTCGTATCAATCCCAACCTTACGCCTGACCCTGGCAATGCAGCCCCTAGAAATGCAGCCAACAACCTTTTTTCGCTTACCTCAGATATTAGAAATGCAGATAATGCAGTCGTAGATTTGCAAGCATTAGGCCTAGGCTTAGAGAATGGAGATGATTTTACGGTCTTGCGTGCTGCTCGTAAGCTAGACAGCAGAGAATATACTTATAACTCTGCCTTAGGTACACTTTCGCTTTTGACTCCCTTGAGAAATGATGAAGTATTGTCAGTAGCCTATGAATATACCCTTAATGGAGCTAACTTTCGGGTAGGCGAACTTACGGATGACTATGCCAACCGCAATGCCAATGAAGTAGTTAGGCTTAAAATGCTCCGTCCCAATGAAGTTCGTATCAATCTATCTACCTGGGATTTGATGATGAAAAATGTCTATTCATTGGGGGCAAATCAAATCACTCCTCAAAACTTTCTATTAAGGGTGATTTATAGAGATGACCTCACAGGAATAGATAACCCTAGTTTGCAAGAGGGAGCAAGCACAAGGGGAGTGCCTCTTTTACAACTCTTAGGCTTAGACAATCTTAACCCTCAAAATGACCCTCAACGGGATGGCAACTTTGACTATGTGGAAGGGGTAACTATAGACTCCCGAAATGGTAGAGTTTATTTTCCAGTACTTGAGCCTTTTGGATCACATCTAGAGAGGCAATTTGACCCCGTTACGGAAACAGGATTGATCAATAAATATGTCTTTGATGCCTTGTATATTTCTACTAAAGCAGATGCACTACAGGCAGCTGATAAAAATAAATTCTTTTTAGTGGGTAGCTATGAGGCTTCTGCCTCTACAGATGTAGTCTTGCCAGGTATTAATATCGCAGAAGGGTCTGTCGTCGTCAAGGCAGGGAATATCCCTCTTACAGAAGGCGACCAATATACTGTAGATTATGTAACAGGGCGAGTAACCATTACTGACCAATCTGTCTTAAACTCAGGCAAAGACATCACCATTGACTACGAAAAAGCAGATTTATTTAACTTTATCACTAGACGTGTCTTGGGCACTCGCTTTGAGTATGAGTTTAATCCTAATTTCATTGTTGGTTCTACCATTATGAGTTTAAGAGAACGTCCTGTGATTACGAGGGTAAACATAGGAGATGATCCTATTAATAATACCATTTTAGGAGCAGATGTGAGTTATAAATCCAAATCACGCTTTCTGACCAGAGCCGTAGATTTTTTACCACTTATTCAGACCAAAGAAGAATCTAGTATTGATTTTTATGGTGAATATGCACAGCTTTTCCCTGGAGCATCTCCATTGAGTGGGCAAGTTTCTTATATTGATGATTTTGAAGGTACTCGAACGGCATTTAACTTTATTCGTGCACCACAAGCCAACTGGAAGCTAGGGGCTACTCCTCAGCTATTTCCAGAAGCAAGTTCAAGAGAGCTAGAATATGCTTATAGAAGAGCAAAAATGGCTTGGTACAATGTAGATAACCTTTTTTATAGAGATGGAGGAAATATTCGCCCACCCAATATTGATGTAAATAATCACTATGTACGATCTATCTCTCCTCAAGAGATTTTTCCGAATAGACAAAGACAACAAATTCAAGCCAATGAACTTATCTTTGATTTAGCTTATTATCCTTCCGAGAGAGGACCTTATAATTATAACCCAACTATCAATGCACAAGGGCGACTTCAAAACCCTAGTCAGAATTATGGAGCGATTACTAGAGCCATTACCTCTGATATTGACTTTGACAATGCCAATGTCGAGTACCTTGAATTCTGGATGCTAGACCCTTTTTTACCAGGTGAAAATGGAGTAGTAGATGATGGAAGCCCCAATGCCTCTAACAATACTACAGGGGGCGATTTGTACATCAATCTCGGTAATATCTCCGAAGACGTGATGCCTGATGGAAGACACGCATTTGAGCAAGGCTTGCCTATAGATGGTAATGACCAAAATGTAACTGAGAATATCTGGGGGCGTGTTACCAATCAACAATACATTACCAATGCTTTTGATAATGACCAAAATGCTCGTGAAAACCAAGATTTAGGTTTGGATGGGCTAAGAAGTACACAAGAGTTAGCCAAGCCCGAATACCAAGCCTTCGTCAATGCAGTCAATGCTTTGGTAGCTGATCCTTTTGAAAGACAAAGAATCTTGAATGACATTTCGGCAGATGATTTTACTTATTATCTCGGGAATGAGTTTGATGCAAACAACAGCCCTGTTTTAGAGCGATACAAACAGTTTAATGGCTTAGAAGATAACTCACCTGTGGGCAATACTACTGGAGGTGCTACCCCTTCTTCTACCAACTCACCCGACAATGAAGACCTAAACATAGACAATACAGTCAGTAGCGTAGAATCCTATTATCAATATAAAATTAATCTCAGACCAGGTCAGTTGCAAGTAGGGCAGAACTACATCATTGATGAAATACGCACCAACAATAATCAGACAGGTGAAGAAGTCTCTTGGTACTTATTCCGTGTGCCTGTGCGTGAGTTTGACGATAGAGTAGGCAATATAGATGGCTTTAAATCTATCAGATTTTTAAGAATGTTTCTGACTAGTTTTCAGCAGCCAGTAGTACTAAGATTTGCACAGTATCAGTTAGTAGCCAATCAATGGAGACGTTATCTGGGAGATTTGAATGACCGTACTTTTGGGCTTCCTAGTGAACCTTATGACCCTGATTTTAATGTTTCTACTGTTAATATTGAAGAAAATGGAGCATTCGTTTCAGGAATCACCCCTTATGTATTGCCTCCAGGTGTGATTAGAGATCAAGATGTTACCGATATTAATAACAGACAAATCAATGAGCAGTCTATCCGACTAAGTGTAACAGGGCTAAGAAACAGAGATGCAAGGGCTATTTTTAGAAATTATAACTTGGATTTGCTCAGTTATAAAAGAGTGAAAATGTTTATCCATGCTGAAAGCCAAGATGCTCTTGATGGAGAGGTAACAGCCTTTATTAGATTAGGAACAGACTTTACAGATAATTATTATGAAGTAGAAGTCCCCCTAAAAATGACACCTGCGGGTGCTACCTTGCCTGATGTAATCTGGCCTTCTGAAAACGAAATAGACATCGCTTTTACAGAACTAACAGGGACGAAGAATGAAAGAAACCAAGCAGGGCAAAACGTAACGATTCCTTATCAAAGATTTGTAGGCAAATACAGAGTAACCGTAGTAGGTAATCCTGATTTGAGTGCAGTATTGGTCTCTATGATTGGGGTTAGAAATCCTGATTTAAAAGAATTTGGAGAAGTAGATGATCGCTTGCCTAAGTCAGTAACTATTTGGGCAAATGAATTTAGAATTTCTGAGTTTGACCAGACAGCAGGCTGGGCAGCTACGGCACGAGCAAATGTCAAGATTGCTGATTTTGCACAAGTAACAGGCTCACTGCGTTATATCACTTTTGGCTTTGGCTCTATCAATCAGCGTATTTCAGAGCGAGCAAGAGAAAATACTTTAGAGTTTGACATCTCTGCCAATATCGCCTTAGATAAGTTTCTCCCAGAAAAACTAGGCATCAAATTACCGATGTTTATTAGCTATGAGCGAAGCCGAGTTTCGCCTAGATTTAATCCATTAGACCCTGATGTAGAGTTAGACCAATCACTCAATACATTTGATACTCCAGAAGAACGGAATGCTTACAGGCGATTGGTAGAAACTAACTTTACAAGGCGAAGTATCAACTTCACCAATGTCCGAAAGGTAAGAACAAACCCCGATGCTAAGGTCAATTTCTTTGATATCGAAAACTTTACCTTTACGTGGGCTTTTAGTGAGGAGCTAAGAAGTGATATTTTTACGGCAGAATACCTCAACACTCGCCAAAGACTAGGGGTAGCCTATGCTTTTCAAAAAGAAAGAACTTTTGTAGAACCCTTTACAAAAATAGGCTTCTTAAAATCTCCTTACCTCAAATGGCTCAAAGACTTTAATTTTAATCTTCTTCCTAACTCCTTTAATGTAGCATTAAACTTAGATCGCTCTTTCACCAAGACGCTTTTCAGAGGAGGAGATTTGACCACCAATGGAATAGATCCTATTTTCCAAAAACAATTCTTATTTACTAGAAACTATGGACTCTCTTGGAACTTAACTAAAAGCCTTAGTCTAAATTACAGTGCCAATGTGCTGGCAGTGATAGATGAGCCTGTGGGTTCACTAGATACTGAAAGCAAACGTGACTCAATGCTGACCAATCTATTAAGCTTGGGACGGATGAAAAATTTCCAACAAGAAGTAGGGCTTACTTATCGTCTGCCACTTGATAAATTTCCTTTGATAGACTGGGTTACTGCGGATGCTACTTTTAATACGGCTTTTACGTGGGTAGCAGGGGCGATTGCTCCTGAACCTGGCACACTAGGGCAGGCAGATACACTTGGAAACATCATCACCAATGCACGAGACCGTAGTCTCAGGGTAGGGTTTGATATGACTAAACTCTACAAAAAATCGAAGTTTCTTGCCAAGCTAGATGCCAAACCCAAGCCCAAACCCAAAAAAGGAACTACGCCTCCACCCAAACCTGCTGGCTCGGATACCATCCGTAAAAAGTTAGGCGATTATAAATTGGTACAGATTCTAGCAAAACCCCTAGTGATGATTAAAAACTTTAATTTCACTTATAACAAAGGGGAACAGACCATTTTCCCTGGTTTCTTGCCTGTCTCTCAGTTCTTTGGATTGAATGAAGATTTTGATGCCCCAGGTTATGGTTTTGCCTTGTTAGGAAGTCAAAATCCGAATATCAAGCAAAATGCTCTCGATGGCAATTGGCTTGCACCTAGTTCGTTTTTGAATAACCCTTTTACACAAAATGTAACTGAAAATCTAAAAGTAAGTGCCAATATAGAGCCTGTCAGAGATTTTAAGATTACCTTAGAAGCCCAGCAAACCCGAAGGGCAAACTATGCAGAGCTATTTAGATTTAATGAAGATACAGGATTGCCCGAAACTCAAAACCCTGTCAGAAATGGTAGCTTTAGTATCTCCACCATTAGTTTTATGACTGCCTTTAAGAAGGATAATGCATTGAATGAAAATCCAAATTTTACGACTTTTGAGCAGAACCGTGATATTATTTTACAAAGGCTGAGAGCGATTAATCCTGCTTTTGACCCCAATGCACCTGAGAATGGAGACTATGCCCTTAACTCACAAGATGTGCTGATTCCTGCATTTTTAGCGGCTTATACGGGTGCAGATGCAGGTACGATTGGTCTTTCTCCTTTTCCTCGGACTCCTTTGCCCAATTGGCGAATAGACTATGCAGGCTTGTCTAAACTTCCTTTTTTCAGTGATATTTTTTCTAGCGTTACGCTTACTCATGCCTACCAGTCTAGCTACGGAGTGAATAACTACACAAGTTCGCTACAGTATGGAGAAGCCTTTGTAAATATCAGCACAGATGAGCGTAATTATGTCATCCCTAACCTTACTAATGAGGCAGGAGATTTTTTATCTGTTTATGTGGTGAGTCAGGTAGTTTTAAGTGAGCGATTCTCTCCGCTTATTGGTATCAATATCCGTACAAAAAGCAATCTCTCACTGCGATTAGATTATAACAAAGAGCGTGATTTGAGTTTAAATCTCTCCAATGCCCAACTTGCCGAAATCAGAAATGAAAGTATCACCTTTAGTGTAGGGTTTACCAAGTCTAAAATGAAACTGCCTATCAAGTCTAAGGGTAAATTTATCATCCTAGACAATGATGTGGACTTACGCCTAGACATGACCATCCGTGATACTCGCACAGTACAGAGGCAACTAGATGATGTAAGCACCGTAACGGCAGGAAATCTCAACTTTCAGCTACGCCCTGTGATTAGTTATGTGGTCAATAAGCAATTGAATCTCCAGTTTTATTTTGAGAAAAATATCAATGACCCACGTGTATCTAGCTCATTTCGCCGCACCACGACTGCAGGAGGTATTCAGCTTCGGTATAATTTAGCATTGTAGGTGGTGGGTAAACTTAGGTTTTAAGTGAGATTTTAACAAATATTAGAATGAAATACCTACTTTCAATATTATTCACCAAAGGTGCAGGACTTAGACTACTGAGATATTTGGATAAGTTAAAGAGTTTTGTTTTTATCCGTTAATTTAATGTTGCAAAGAAAGAGTAAAATCAGGTTTATTAAGTAAATAATAAGTAAAACAATGATTTTTAAACCACTTTTAAGTGTGATAATATAAAATTATATTGTTTTATTGATAGGCGTATTTATGGATTCTTGTTTTTGATTATAATCTAATTGTGTAGTTATAAATTCTATGTTGTGAAATGTCTTTTTAAAGATTTTTCGTGTTTTTAGGGATTTAGGTTTATTTTTGCCTTCCATAAAACATGAACCTAATAATGATGCACCCTCTTTTTATTTCCCTCTTTCGTTTTTCGGCTTTTATTCTCCTAAGTTCTCTTTTGTGGGCTTGCGGAGATTCATCCAAGCCTGTTGATAATCAAGAAACTATGACTGATTCTTCTCCTATTGTCTTAGAAAAATCACCTGCGATTAATGCCGATTCTGCCTTTACATTTGTGAAAAAACAGGTTAATTTTGGTCCAAGAGTGCCTAATACTACTGCACATCAGCAATGTGGAGATTATCTAGTAGCTACACTCAAAAGCTATAACTGGGAAGTAATAGAGCAAAAATTTGATGCCATTGCTTTTGATAAAACTGTCCTAAAATCTCGCAACATCATCGCTAGTTTTAATCCCGAAGCAAGCACTCGCATTTTATTGGCTGCTCATTGGGATACTCGCCCTTTTAATGATAAAGAAGTAAAAGACAGCACTAAATATACTCCCATTGCAGGTGCCAATGATGGTGCAAGTGGCGTAGGTATTTTGCTCGAGGTAGCTCGTACTATTTTTAATAGCAAAGACAAGCCTAAGATAGGGATAGATATTATCTTTTTTGATAGTGAAGATTATGGACAAACTGAAAACTATAAGGGAGAATGGAAAGCTGATCAGTGGTGCTTAGGTTCGCAGTATTGGGCAAAAAACAAACACAAAGAAAATTACTCGGCTTATTATGGTATCTTATTAGATATGGTAGGGGCAAAGGATGCTCTTTTTTACCGTGAAGGATATTCTATGAAATATGCTCCTTCTATCAATAAAAAAACTTGGAAAATAGCCCAGCAACTTAACTTTAAAGCCTATTTTATTTCCAAAGATAGCCCTGCTATCATAGATGACCATTATTATGTCAATACGCTTGCTAATATCCCTATGATTAATATTGTAGATTATGACCCCGCAAATAAAGAGTCTTTTTTCCCAAGTTATCATCATACTAGTAATGATGATATGAAAATCATTGATAAGAAAACGCTACAAGCTGTGGCACAGATACTGGTGCAAGTTTTGTATAATGAATCCGCAGAATTACAGTAAATTTTAAAGAGTATGAATATTTTACATTTAGAGGATTATCAAGACCTTCAAGATGAATTGCTGGAGATTATAGCCCTATTTCATCAAAAAGGATGGTCTCCTGCCACTAGTACCAATTATTCTTTTCGAAATCCACAACCTCATCAAGAGACTTTTACGATTTCTTCTTCGGGTGTAGATAAGCTTCATTTTAAAGCCGAAGATTTAATGATGATTGATGATAGAGGAAAGCCTTTGGCGGGGTATAAAGATAAAAAGCCTTCGGCAGAAACAGGCTTACATACTATGCTCTATCATCACTTAGATAC